>Ga0302046_10001462_pt1 | contig 22129 bp, 14 predicted proteins | sample RVTome_11_FD_200261 | JGI IMG/M metagenome (GOLD analysis project Ga0302046, IMG submission 200261) | Soil microbial communities from uranium-contaminated site in the Upper Colorado River Basin, Wyoming, United States - RVT147D111 (version 2) ...
CGGGCGAGAGCGTCGTGAGCCGCACGCCGAGCTTCTCGAGGTGCAGCCGCGCCACCTCCTCGTCCAGCTTCTTCGGGAGCATCGTCACCGTCTTGCCGTACTGCTCGGCGTTGGCCTGCAGCTCGAGCTGCGCCAGCACCTGGTTGGTGAACGACGACGACATCACGAAGCTCGGGTGACCCGTGGCGCACCCGAGGTTCATCAGCCGCCCCTCGGCCAGGATCATCACGCTGTGGCCGTCCGGGAAGACCCACTCGTCGTACTGCGGCTTGATGGTGATCCGCGTGATCCCCTTGACCTTCGCCAGGCCGGCCATGTCGATCTCGTTGTCGAAGTGGCCGATGTTGCCCACGATGGCGTTGTTCTTCATGCGCGCCATGTGCGCCGCCGTGAGGATGTCGTAGTTGCCGGTGGACGTGACGAACAGGTCGGCGGTCTCGACCACGTCATCCACCGTGAGTACCTGGAAGCCCTCCATCGAGGCCTGCAGCGCGCAGATCGGGTCGATCTCGGTGACGATCACGCGTGCGCCCTGTCCGCGCAGGGACTGGGCGCAGCCCTTGCCCACGTCCCCGTAGCCGCACACGACGGCGACCTTGCCCGAGAGCATGACGTCGGTCGCGCGCATGATCCCGTCGACGAGGGAGTGCCTGCAGCCGTAGACGTTGTCGAACTTCGACTTCGTCACGGAGTCGTTCACGTTCATCGCCGGGAAGGGGAGCTTGCCCTCGGCGGCGAGCTGGTAGAGCCGATGGACGCCGGTGGTCGTCTCCTCGGTGACGCCGCGGATCGCGTCGCGCACGGCGACCCACTTCCCGCCGGGGTGATCGGCGATCGAGGCGGTCAGGCACTCGACCAGCCGCGCCCAGTCCTCGGGTGCGTCCTCCGCGATCTCGGGCACACCCGCCGTCTCCCACTCCGCCCCGTGCAGCACCATCATCGTGGCGTCGCCGCCGTCGTCGAGGATCATGTTCGCATGCCGGCCGTCGGGCCAGGTCAGCGCCTGCTCGGTGCACCACCAGTACTCGGCCAGCGTCTCGCCCTTCCAGGCGAAGACCGGCACGCCGCGCGGGCGGTCGACGCTGCCCTGCGGCCCGACCGCGACGGCGGCGGCGGCGTGGTCCTGGGTCGAGAAGATGTTGCAGGAGGCCCAGCGGACCTGCGCGCCGAGCTCGATCAGCGTCTCGATCAGGACGGCGGTCTGGATCGTCATGTGGAGCGATCCGGTGATGCGCGCGCCGGACAGCGGCTTCGAGCGGCCGTACTCGGCGCGCGTCGCCATGAGGCCGGGCATCTCGACCTCGGCCAGGCGGATCTCCTTGCGGCCCCACTCGGCCAGGGAGAGGTCTTTGACCTTGAAGTCGAGGGAAGACTGCGTGGTGGTCATCGGTTCTTGGTTCAGCCTCGCGGCTTGCGGCCGCGCACGACGTAGAGGGATAGGGAAACGGGCTCGCCGCTCGGGTCGGGGACCGAGCGACGCGGTCGGTACTGGTCCTCGACCGGGTCGAGGACGAGGTCTTGGAAGCCGGCGCGCTCGAAGGCGGCCAGGACTTCGTTCTGAGGCAGCCCGAGATGCCGGTCACCGAGCTCGGCGCGCATCCACTCCTCATGGTGCGGCGCGAGCTCGAGCACCGCGGCCGCGCCGCCCGGGGCGAGCACGCGGAACATCTCGGCGAAAGCGCCGTCGAGGTCCTCGAGGTGGTGTAGCACCATGCCCGCCACGACTCCGTCCACCTCGGCGTCGGCGAGGGGGAGCGCGTCGAGCGTGCCGGGCCGGAACGCGAGCGTGGTGCTTCGCGCGCGCGGAGCGAGGCGCTTCTCGGCCTGCGCGAGCATGGCCTCCGAGATGTCGATGCAGATCACCGTCGTGGCGCACTCGAGCAAGGCCTCGGCCATCGTGCCGGTGCCCGATCCCAGGTCGGCGACGACGAAGGGGCGTGGGAGGAGGTGCAGCGCGGCGCGCTCGCGCGCGCGGCCGGTGGTGAAGGAGCCGGCGATCTTGTCCCACTCTCCCGCCACGCGATCGAAGAAGCCCGGCTCGTCCCGGCGCGCGGCGAGGACCTGCGCCAGGCGCACGCGGTCGGCGCGATGCTCCGCCAGGTCGTCCAGCTCCTCGCGCAGCACGGACCAGACGCGCGCCGCGAGGGGTCCGGTCTCCGCCGCCGGGGCGAGGCGCAGGAAGATCCGGGTGGCGACCCGGCGCTCCCGCAGGAGGCCTGCCTCGCGCAGGAGGCGCAGGTGGTTCGAGACGCGGCTCTGGGCCAGGTCGAGGGCCCGCGAGAGCTCGCCCACCGCCAGCTCCTCGCGCTCCAAGAGGTCGAGGATCCGCAGGCGCGTGGGGTCGGAGAGGATCCGCAGGGCGCCGCCCAGGTCCCGGGGTGTCGCTGCCGCCACCGTCATGCCGAGAAACATAACATCATGACATCGTGATGCAAGGACGCGGGCTCCCCGGGAGACGGGACGCCGCCAGCCGCCGGATCGGGGCGCTCCCGGCCCGCCCGCCGAGCGGGCGCGGGCGAGCAGGCCCTTGGGATCCCGGTCAAACCCCCAGGAGGTCGATCGCCAGGATCTCGACCACGACTCGCCCCGAGGGCAGCTCGCAGGTGCGTGAGTCGCCGCTATGTGCCCCGAGCATTCCCTTGGCCAGGGGCGATCGGTAGGACACGTGCCCTTCGCGCTCGACGTCCCAGGGGCCGACGACCTCGATCCGGTGCCGCTCTCCGCTCTCGTCGCGGTAGACGACGGCAGTGCCCGGCGCGACGGTGTCCGGCGGGATCGCCGCGTTCTCGAGCAGGTGTGCGTCGCGGATCTCGGTCTCGAGGTCCATGGCGCGCTGCGTCAGCGTGCGCTGATCCTCGATCGCGGCCTCCCACTCCGAGTTCTCCGACAAGTCGCCGTAGGAGGCCGCCTTGCCGATGGCCTCGGAGTTCTCGGGGATCTTGACCTCGCGCAGGAGGCGGAGCTCCTCCTCGCGACGGGCCAGACCGGCGCGCGTGGTCCACACGCCGGTCACCTCCCAGAAGGGCTTGTCCTCTCCGCGGAACACGACCGGCGAGACCTCGACCGCGAGTCGGGTGAACAGACGCTCGATGTCGCGCTCGACGCCGGCCTCGATCATGCTGGCCAAGCCGCGCAGGGACTCGACGTCGCTCCCCTCGAGCAGCCGGCGCAGGAGCGGGCGCTCTCCCTTCGTCAGCGCCTCCGTGAGGCGAGTGCGCGCGCGCGTGAGCACCGGATCCCCGACGGAGAAGCGATCCAGGTGGACGGCGAGCTGCAGCAGGCACTGCGCGCGGCGCAGGCGCGGCGGGAGCTGATCCTCCCACTTGCCCTTCTCGAGGCGCTGCGCGAGCCGGATGAAGAGCATGGGGTTGCGCGTCGGGCGCGCGAGAGCCGCCTTGTAGTGCTCGAGCAGCTCGTCCGTGCGCTGGGCGGACTCCAGGTGCTCGACCAGGCCGCGCACCATGCCTGGCGCCGCGTGGTGCAGGTGGAGCGCCGACTCGTCCAACCAGCCGTCGCCCAATACCTCGGGGAGGAGCTCGATGCAGCGCTCCTGGTCGCGCGCGGTGGGAACCTCGTGGAACAGGTTCCAGAGCTCGGGTCGCTGCGAGGGGTCGTCCGAGGCGACTTGCGCGGCAGCCCTCGCGAGGACCTCGCGCAGGAGCTCCGGCGTCTCGTTGCGGTACTCGCGCAGGAAGAGCCAGGTGGCGAAGCGCTGTGGGAGCGGTTGGTCCTCGTCGCCCGCCAGCTCTTCGACGGTCTCGATGGCGGCCTGGACGACCTCCTGGTCCGCGTTCCCACCCGCGACCAGGGCGCGCACGCGCGTCAGCGCCTCGCCCAAGCTCTTCGCGCGCGCGAGCTGTCGTCGCATGCCCTCGACCGGATCGCTGGCGATGTCGAGCAGGCGCACCTGCACCTTGTTGGCCGGGCCCGAGAGCTCGAACCACTCGCTGGCCTCGGCCGCCTTCTTCGACTTTCGCCACCAGGCGTTGAACCTCGGCCCCTCCACGCCGAGCGTGGCCATGGCGAGCTTGATCCCGACCTGCGTCGCCTTGCCGGCGTGGCGCATGACGACCCAGCGCAGGACCTCGAGCGGCTCGTTCTTCAGGCGCCGCGCGAGCTCGGCCGGATCCGAGACGACCAGACAGCGCAGGTCGTCGGCGGCGAGGAACTCGAAGATCTCGATCGCGGTCTGGTAGGGGAAGCGGTCCGTCCGTCCGCTGACGAAGCGTACGCGCGCCTCGCGCCCGCCGTGGTCGACGCCCTCGACCTGTCCGAGCCCCCAACCCTTCGCGTGATAGACCACGCGACCGATCTCGAGTCCGAGGAGCTTCTCGAAGGCGCGCCAGGACGCCCGCATGTCCGGCGTGTTCGTGCGCAGGTCGGCGATCTCGACGTAGGCGGGCCAGAACTCCTCCGCGCCCCAGGCCGCCTCGGCGAACTTGAAGAGGGAGGTCCCGAGCTCGCCGGGGGAGCCGCCGCGCAGCATGGCCTCGCCCGTGAGCTTGGCTGCCTCGGCCGCTCGCCCGGCCTCGGCGAGTGTCTCCGCGTGCAGCTTGATCAGCGGGACGCAGCGCGGGATCTCCTTCTTGCGTGCGGCGGCGTCGATCACACCCAGGGCAGGGATCGGATCGGGGTCCTCGAGGAGGCGCTCGGACCAGGCCTCCTCGAGATCGGCCCACCGGCCGGCCTTGACCAGGTGCGCGAAGCTCGGGCGTTGTGTCATGGGGCTCTTCAAAGTCGGGAGAGCCCTATAGGATGCGCCCGCGATCGCTCCGCCACAACGACCACGGCCCATCGCCTCTCCGGTTTCTGTACGAACCCCTCGTGCGAGACCGGAGTCGCTACCGGCCGCTCACCGGCCCGCGTACCATTCTCCGCCCCGTCTGGCGGCGACTCGACATGCTCCACGCGATCCCCGGCGCGCTCGCGCTCCTCCTCTCTGCCCAGTCGGTCGCGCTCGAGGGCGCCACCGTGCACACGATGCTCCCGGGGGAGGATGCGCGCGTCGTCACCGTGCTCCTCGAAGGGGAACGCGTGGTCGCCGTCGGGGAGGCGCTCGAGGCGCCGCCCGGAGCGCGGCGCGTTGACCTCACCGGCAAGCACCTCGTTCCGGCTCTCGTGGACGGCTACGTGCACTTCGATCCGGCCCACGACCTCCTCTACACGGTGATGGGAGTCGGACTGGTGCGCGACGTGGGCGGAAGCGACCACGCCCGGCTCGCCCTGGAGCGCGATCCCGAGCGCCGGGCCCGCGCGCTCGGGCCCGACCTGCTCACCGCCGGTGCGGTGCTCGACGGCGATCCGCCCAGCTCGGCGAACGCCGCGATCCTGCGCGACCCTGCCGCGGCGGAGGTGTTGCTCCAGGTCCTGTTCGATGAGGAGGTCGACTTCCTGACGACCAGCCTCGGGCTCCTGCCGGAGGTGCGGCGCCGGGTGATCGAGCTGGCCGGCGGGGCGGGGCTCGAGGTCTGGGGACCGCGCCCGAGGGACGCGGACCTCGCGGCCTCGGTGGCCGAGGGACAAGCGGGTTTCCATTCGCTCGACGCGCTGCTCCCGCCGGACCTCGACTGGGGACTCGCGCAGCCGCCCGCCTTCCGTCGCGGGACCGACGCGCTGGTGGCCGCGAAGCGACCGCTCGTTCCCCTGTTCTTCGCCAGCGCCCTGCGGCTCGACAACCAAGAGAAGCGCGAGGACACCCCGGGCCTGCTCTCGCTGCTCTCGCCGACGTACTCGATGTGGTGGAGCACCGAGCTCGATCAGCGCTCGGCGGGCATGACCGCGGAAGCCCTCGAGATCGGTCGACGCGTGCTGAAGAAGCAGGCGAATCTGATGCTCGCGCTGCACGCAGCGGGCGTGCGGCTGATCGCTGGCTCCGGCGCGCCGCAGCCCTGGATCTTCCCCGGACGCGGGCTGCACGAAGAGCTCGAGCTGTGGCAGGACCTCGGTATCCCCGCTGCCGATGCGTTGCGCGCGGCCACGCGCGACGCGGCCGAGGCTTTCGGTGTGGCCGGCAAGCACGGCTCGATCGAGGCCGGCGCGGTGGCGAGTCTGCTGGTGCTCGAGCGCGACCCGACCGTCGACATCCGCGCCCTGCGCAGCATCGATCAGTTGATCGTCCGCGGTGCCCTGCTGGAACACCAGCGCATCGAGGACCTGGTTGCGACCGTCGCGGCGGAGGCGGAGCGCACGCGGGAAGCGATCAACCGCGAGGTAACCGTCGAGCCGCCGCCGATCCCGCCGGGCGGCGTGCTCGTACTGGAAGGCGTGGTCGACTCGATCGGCTACGGGTTGCGGCTGTGGCGCGAGAGCTACCGCGCCGTGCGCATGCCGGACGGGAAGCTCGTCCTGCTCGGCCGTGTCCACTACACGGGAGGAAGCGACGGCGGACTGCGGGAGATGCTCGTCTCCCAGGTGCTCCAGGAGGGCCTCCTGGTCGGCGCGGAGGTACTGCTCACGGCGGACCAGGGGACGCTACGCTTCGAGGGCTCCTGGACCGCGGAGTCCTGGCGCATGCGTCGCTCCTTCGGCAACCAGTCGATGGGCGTCACGACCACCCGCGACCGCCCGGCGTTGATCGACACGGGCAGCGTGACGAGCCTGTTGGTCCTCGGTCAGTCGGCTCCGCGCGACCGCTTCCCGATCGTGACGCTGCACGAGGGGCTCGAGCCGGAGGCCGCCATGTGGCGCCTCGAGCTCGACGACGAGGGGAACCACCAGGTGCGAACGCATCTGGGGCGCATCGCCTTCCGGCTCGACGAGGTCGGCGCGCTGGAGAAGGCGCTCACGGTCATCGGCGGGCAGAGCACGGGTCTCGTTCCGGTCTCGCGCGATGCCCACGGCGGTGCGGGGCTTCCGCTCCCGGAGGACAAGCGCGCGCTGATCGAAGAGCGGCGCGAAGCGGAAGACGTCGAGCGCTGACCGATGGTCCACACCGAACGCCCGAGGACCCCCGCGCGCGACGGCGAGTTCGAGGCGCTCGAGCTCGGACCATTGCGGGTCTGGCCGCCGGTGGTGCTCGCGCCGATGGCAGGCGTGACCAACTTCGCCTTCCGTAGCCTGTGCCGCGAGTTCGGTGCCGGCCTGTACGTGTCGGAGATGATCACCGCGCGCGGATGGCTGGAGGGAAACCGACTGACGAGGCTGCTGTCCTCCTCGCATCCCGACGAGCATCCGCGCTCGACGCAGATCTACGGCAGCGATCCCGTGGACGTGGGGGAGATGGCGCGCGCGCTCGTGGCCGAGGGAGTCGAGCACATCGACATGAACTTCGGCTGCCCCGTCCCCAAGGTGACTCGGCACGGCGGCGGCAGCGCCATCCCGCTCAAGCCGCGGCTCCTGGCGCGACTCGTACGCGCCGCCGTGCGCGGCTCCGGCGACGTCCCCGTGACGATCAAGGTCCGCAAGGGGATCGACGACGAGCTCCTCACATTCCTCGCCGCGGGCCGCGTCGCGCAGGAAGAGGGAGCGCGCGCCATCGGGCTGCACGCGCGCACGGCGGCCCAGCTCTACGCGGGCAGCGCGGACTGGGACTCGATCGGCGAGCTCGTCGCGCACGTGTCGATCCCGGTGCTCGGGAACGGCGACGTGTGGGAAGCTTGGGACGCGCTCGCGATGATGCGCGCGACCGGCTGTCGAGCCGTGATCGTGGGGCGCGGCTGCCTGGGGCGACCGTGGCTCTTTCGCGACCTGGCGGACGTCTTCGCCGGCCGAACGCCGGCCTCCGCGCCGAGCTTCGGCGAGATCGTGGGCATCATGCGCGAGCACGCCTCGCGCCTGACCGCGATGTTCGGCGAGGAGATGGGCATGCGCCAGATGCGCAAGTGGTGCACCTGGTACACGATCGGCTTCCCGGGCTCGGCGCGTGCGCGCGCGGAGCTCGTGCGCATCCGCACGATCGAGGAGATGCTCGCCGTTCTCGAGCGCTGCCCGCAGGAGACCCCGTTCCCCGAGAGCGCGCTGCGCGCTCAGCGCGGAAAGGGCGGCCGCAGACAAGTGGTCACGCTGCCCGAGGGCTTCCTCGACGACCGCGAGGACGACAGCCCGCCGCGCAGCCCGCGCGCTCCGGAGGAGATCCGCGCCTGGGAGCGGGCGCTCTCGGGAGGCTAGCTGCCAGCCTCCCTTTTCCTACCCCGGTGTGCGGTCACCGTGTGCGGAAGCCGCTACCGCTCGCGCGCGGACTTCTCCCCCTTCGGCCTCTCGTCGAAGGCGCCCATCTTGCGGAGCACCTCGCTCATCGTCCTGCGCAGCCTCTCCTCGTCGTTCGCGAGCTCGGCCTGGCGCTGCAGTCCCGCGTCGAAGGTCTCCGGGTCGTCGGCGGCGATCTTCGCCGTGCGTTTGATCCAGGCCGCGGTGCGCTTCGCCTCTTCGGGCAGGAGTTCCAGCATCCGGTTCGGATCCGAGCCCGCCCTCACCCACAGGGCGTGGAGCGAGGTGTGCAGACCGGCGTAGGTGCCGACCGGCGCGGGGTTCGCTCCGAGGAACAGGCCCGCCAGGGTCTCGCGCAGTTCCTTGTGGCTGCGCGCGGGCGCGAACAGCTCGCCGACGAGGTCGTAGAGCGGCGTCTGCTGGCTCGCCGGGACGGGCGAGACCCAGCGCTCCCATTCGTCGAGCACGTCGTGCACGATCCCGAGCGCGTCGATGTCGGGCATCTCGATCAGCCTCCCCGAGCGCCAGGCGTCGTAGAGCGTGATGCCGGTGAAGACGTTGCCCTCGCGGTCGGTGTAGGCGTGACCGAAGGCAGCCAGGGTCTTGCGCTGCTTCCCGTCGTCCAGCGCGCGCAGGAGGAGCGCGTTGGCCAGGTCCGTCGAGGGCGCGTGGCCGCGCATGAGGTTCTCGAACAGCGCGTCGGGGTCCCACGGGTCGCCGGAACGGTGGATCCGCCCTGTGCCCCAGTCGTAGCGGTAGGCGGAGAGGAGCTCTCGCGCATGGGGTTTCGGGAGGAAGCGCTCGAGCTGCGTCGCGAGCGTCTTGGACTTGGGGCCGAGCCGCTTGCGCGGGATGGGGAGGCCCGGAGCGTGCACCTCGGGCGAGTAGAAGTCGGGTTCGGACCACGCGGGCCAGGACTCTGGATCCTCGCCGGCGAGGGCGAGCGTCTTGCGCAGGAGCTCGAGCTTGGTGAGCGAGAGCTGATCGCACTCGAACCGGAAGAACTCCGCCGCCTCGATCCGCTCCTCCGACGTGAGCCGCTTCCAGGCGGCGCGCACGGCGTCGTCGTCGGGAAGGCCCTGAGCTGCTCCGCTCTGGCCCGCTCCGAGAGAAGCGAAGGTCGTCAGGACGAGCACCGCTCGCATGCGCTCATGATGCCACCCCGGGGGGCCGAGAGCATGCGAGCGGCGCTCGGTTCGAGCGCATCCTCCTTCCGCGACGTGCGCCGGCCGCGGAGCCCCGCAGGAGCCTCTCCAGGCCCGACGGCGAGCAGGGAGAGGAGGCGGCTTCGCGTGGCCGCCCTCCGCCGGCGTCTCCAAGGGAGGAGCGCCCGAACACCAGAGACTATCCCGTTCGCGGCGCGCGGGAGGGACTTGGCTCAGTCCTCGCGCCCGCCGTCCCGGCCGGCGCCGCGCTCGGAGCGGGATCCGCCGCGGCGGCGCCGGCGGCGACGACGGCCGTGACGGGTCTTCGAGCGCAGGGAATCGATTTCCTCCTCGGGCATCTCGAGCGCGCGGCGGTGACGCTCGCGCCACGCCTCGTACAGGTCCCATCCCTGGCCCCAGGCGGCGGAGCGCAGGCGGAAGAGGTGCAATGCCTCGGGAAACTCGCTCGAGCGCAGGAAGAGCAGCGGCCGGAAGTTCTTCTTCGACGGCTGCGTGAAGCGACGCTGCGCCGTGATGATGCGCTTCGCGCGCTCGATCGCCCGTCGCGGAAGCCGCGCCCGGGAGGCGATCGGGTCGATCTCGTCGCTGGCGATGCGCGCCCAGTCCCCGTCGCCCAGGCCTTCGCCCCGCTCGTCCACGCGCCGCTCGATCAGGCGCAGGAACAGGACCGCCAGCACCACGGGCGTCGTCGGGTCGTTGCCCGCGTGCAGGTCCGTGTCGAGCGCTTCGAGCAGACGCCAATAGGAGTCGGCGCGGTCGTGCGCCGCGGGATCGGGGTCGTTGCGCGTGCCGAGGAACTCGTCCACGGTCGGGAGCAGCGTCGCGAGCGCACCGCAGGCGCGCATCATCCGAAAGGCCCCCAGCGTCGTGCCGGATCGCATGAGGCGCAGGATCTCCTCCAGCACGCGCGGCGGCGCGGAGCGCATCAGGTCGCCGGCGAGGTCGCACATCGCCGCCCAGGTCTCGTCCCCGATCCGGAAGCCGAGCCGCGTCGCGAACTTGATGGCGCGCAGGATGCGGACCGGGTCCTCCGCGATGCGGATGGCAGGGTCGCCGATCGTGCGCAGCACGCCGTCCTCCAGGTCGGCGAGCCCGCCGACCCAGTCGTGGATCACGCCCTCGTTGGGATCGAAGAACAGGCCGTTGATCGTGAAGTCCCGGCGGCGCGCGTCCTCCTCCGCCGTTCCGAATACGTTGTCCTCGCGGATGAGCAGGTCGCCCTCGTCCTCGCTCGCGCCCGGATCGCCGCGGAAGGTCGCGGTCTCGATCACGTGGTCGCCGTAGACGACGTGCACCAGGCGGAAGCGACGACCGATGATGCGCCCGTTGCGAAAGAGCCGCTTGATCTGCCGCGGGTGCGCGGCGGTCGCGATGTCGAAGTCCTTGGGGCGCCGACCGAGCAAGAGGTCGCGTACGCATCCTCCGACGAGGTACGCCTCGAAGCCGTTGCGCTGGAGCCGCGAGAGCACGCGCCGCGCGTCTTGGTCGATGTGCTCGCTGGGGATCTCGTCCGCGCGCGCGACGCGGTGCGGCCGCTCGTCGGGGGAGGCGAGATCCGCGAACGCTCTCGGGTCGTCGTCGTCGGGCTCGAAGGGATGCGTCATACCGTTCCTCGTCGGCAGCCGATGCCGAGTCCGGGATGCGAGGCGCGGTTGCCGCGAGGGCGGCGGATGGTACGACCGGACGCTCGTCCTCCAAAGGACCTTTCGCTACGCTCCGCGTGCCGATGCGCGTCTGCCTGCCCGGCTTGCCCGTGGAACCGTGCGCGGGTAGAGTCTCCCGCCCTCAGCAGAGGGCAGTAGCTCCAATCGGTCAGAGCGGCTGATTCCAAATCAGCAGGTTCGGGGTTCGAATCCCTGCTGCCCTGCCAGCTCACCCCCACCTCCGCATGGTGCCCCGAGAAGCAGACGACTCCCAGGACGAGGTCCCCGACGACGCCGAGGATCCCGGGTTCACGGAGGGCGTGACGATCGACCCCGTGGACCTGGAGGACGACGACGACGGCGAAGAAGAGGAAGAGGGGGGAGCGGGCGACGAGGAAGAAGAGGAGGACGTCGAGGTCGTCCTGCACGCCGACCGCCCGGTCCCCAGCCTGGACGAGTTGCGTGCCGCCCTCGCCTGGGCCTTCGAGAAGGAGGAGACGCCGGACGGCTTCCTCGACGCCTGCGCGCGCCACGCGCGGCTCGTGCAGGAAGCCAACCGCCGGATGAACGTGACGAAGATCGTCGAGCCCAGGGAGATCGCCGCCAAGCACTACCTGGACTGCTGGCAGACGACGCGGCTCCTGCCGCTGCTCGGTCGCAGCGTGCTCGACATCGGCACGGGCGCCGGCTACCCGGGCATCCCGATCGCCCTGGCGGAGGAGCACGCGCGCGTCCATCTGATGGACTCGATCAAGAAGAAGGCCGACTTCGTGGCCGAGAGCATCGCCGAACTCGAGATCCGCAACGCGTCGGCCGAGTGGGGACGCGCGGAGGAGCACCTGCTGCGCAACCGCTACGACGTGTGCATCATGCGCGCGATCAGCTCGGTGCGCGAGAACGTGCGCCTCCTGCGCAAGGTCCGGCACTCGCTCTACGACCTCGTGATGATGAAGGGCTCCTCCTGGTCGCGGGAGGTGCGCGCGGGCGAGCGCGAGGCGGAGCGGCTGGGCTTCCGGCTCGACACGATCCTCGAGTTCGAGCTGCCGGGCGAAATGGGCGGCCGAGCCGTGCTCGTCTACCGCGCGCCGGGCGGCCAAGGCCGCTGAGCGGCCGGCTTCCAGAGTTGGTGCCTGAGGGGGGAGTCGAACCCCCACTCCCTTGCGGGAACATGGACCTGAACCATGCGCGTCTGCCAATTCCGCCACCCAGGCCCTGGAAGGCGCGGGAGGATACGGCCGGCCTCGGAGGGGGTCAATGGCGGGTAGCCTGTTGACGATGGCACGCGGAGACGTAGCGCGCGCGACGCTCTCGTGGGCGCTGCTCCCGATCGCCCTTGGAACCGTCTGCGCCGCGTGCGCCCGCGTCGAGCCGCCGCGCTGGACCGGACTCGCGCAGGGCTACCGCGCGCCGATCCCGCACGCCGCGGTCGCGAGCTGGCGCGAGCACGGCGTCGAGCTCGTGCTGCGCGAGGATCCCGACGACCCGACGGGCGTGTGGGTCGAGCGCACGATCGCGCCCCCCGAGTGGCGCCTCCTGACGGACGGCCACGGCTGGTTCGCGCCGCGCCCGCTCACGGGTCGGCTCCGTCACCGCGAGGGAGAGCACGTGCGTCTGCGCCTGGGGGAGCGCGAGCTCGAGCGGCTCGACGACGCCGCCTTCCGTGCGCGCGCCCAGGGCGGCCTGCGGACGGACTGCTACTCCGCCTCGGCGCGCTCGATCCTGCTACGGCTCGGTGACGCGGAGGAGCTGCCGTCCGAGCCGGCCGTGCTGTCGACCTTCCTCGAGCGTGGTCGCAGCGTGGACGGTGCCTGGCGCACGACGGTCGAGGGCATCGTCGGCCAGGGTCTTCCGCTGTGGAGCGGCGAGCGCGTCGAGTTGGTGCTCGACGTCGCGCAGGAGAGCGCGCTCTCCTTCCGGCTCGCCTACCTGCCTCTCGGCCGAGTCGTGCCCGCCGGCGAGGCGGCGGCTTCCGGCACGGCGCGCCTCCAGGTCGAGTTCCAGGGGAAGTCCGTGCTCGACGTCCCCTGGACCCCGAGCGAGGAGACCGAGGTGTACGGCTTCCACGTGCCGCTCCCGGAACGCCGTGTGGCCGGCGCGCGCCTCGTCCTCACCCTCGAGGGACCGCCGGCGGTCGCGGCGCTGCTCGAACCCGTGCTCGCGCCGGCGCGCGTGGGAGCGCGCGGCGATCGACCCTGGAGCGAGCCGCGCCCCGACCTCCTGGTCGTCGTCGCCGACACGTTGCGGGCCGACGCCCTCGCGGCCTGGGGCGGCGCGCCCGACGTAGCTCCGCGCCTGAACGCGCTCGCGGCGCGCTCGCGCTCGTTCCTCGACGCACGCGCGACCTCGGTCTGGACGTTGCCGACCCACGCCTCGATGTTCACCGGGCTCTTCCCGCTGCAGCACGGCGCGGTGGCGAAGGAACTCACCTTCCCGGAGGAGCTCGAGACGATCGCGGAGCTCCTGTCGCGCCACGGCTACCGAACCGGAGCGATCACCGAGGGCGGCTTCGTCTCGCGTCACTGGAGCCTCGACCAGGGCTTCGGCTTCTTCGACGAGTTCGGCCGCTTCGACGAGCAGGGGAACGAGGCGCGCTCGCTGCGTGACACGCTGGCGGACGCCGAGCGCTTCCTCGCGCACGACGACGGTCGTCCGGTGTTCCTGTTCGTGCACACCTACCGCGCGCACGCGCCCTACCGCACGGGTCCCGAGGAGGACGCCTCCGCGAACGACGAGCTCCTGCGCCGGATCGCGGCGCGCATGGTGGAGCGCGGGGAGAGCGAGGTCAGCCCGGCGGTGGTGGACGAGTTCAGGGGCGAGTACCACGGCCTGTACCTCGAGGGCGTGCGCGCACTCGACGAGGCGCTCGGCGAGTGGATCGGCGCGCTCGAGCAACGCGGATTCCTCGATCACGGCGCGCTGCTCTTCACCAGCGACCACGGCGAGGAGTTCTACGAGCACGGCCACCGCTTCCACGGCTGGGCGCCGAACGAAGAGAAGGTGCGCATCCCCCTCTTCCTACGCGGCGCGGGCATCGAGCCCGGCACGGTGACGGTGCCCGCCTCGCAGGTCGACATCGCGCCGACCCTGGCGGCGCTCGCCGGGGTCGCGCCGCTCGCGGCCTGGGCCGGGCACGACCTCTTGTCCTTGCAAGAGGCGCGCGCGCTGCCGGCCTACAACCGCCAGGAGGACGGGATGGAGTTCCTGTCCGTCGTCGACGGCGGGCGCAAGGTGATCGCGACCGGCATCGAGGAGCTCTCGCGCTGCGAGCTCCATGCGGCCTACGACCTCCGGCTAGACCCCGAAGAGGCGCGCGACCTCGCCGGCTCGGACGCGCCCTGGCTGGCGCCTACCGCGCGCGCTGCGGCGCGCCTGTGGGAGGTCTTCTCCGAGCCGGTGGGGACCGGCGGCGGCGTGACGCTGGACGGGGCGGCCCTGGAGGAACTGCGCGCACTCGGCTACGTCGAGTAGCGTGCGCGCCCTATCCTCGCGACTCTCATGGCCCGGGACCCCGACACGAAGCGCGTCGTCGCGCAGAACCGCAAGGCGCGGCACCGCTTCCACGTGCTCGAGACGCTCGAGTGCGGCGTGTCCCTGGTGGGCACCGAGGTGAAGAGCCTGCGCGCCGGCGGCTGCTCGATCGGGGAGGCCTTCGGGCGCATCGACCGCGGCGAGCTGTGGCTCCACGGCGCCACGATCGGCGAGTACTCCCACGGCAACATCCACAACCACGTCCCTACGCGCCCGCGCAAGCTGCTCGCGAACCGCAAGGAGATCGACAAGTGGGACAAGAAGGTGCGCGAGAAGGGCGTGACGCTCGTGCCGCTCGAGGTCTACTTCCGGGGGCACCTGGTCAAGGTGCTCCTGGCGCTGGTGAAGGGGAAGAAGCTCTTCGACAAGCGCGAGGACGAGAAGGCGAAGGGGGCGCGCCGCGACATGGAGCGGGCGATGGGGCGGCGGCGCTGACGCGGGGACGCGCGGCTGGCGTCGCGGGTTCCCCGTGCTAGGATGCGCGCTGGTCGGGGGCGCACTGGTCTCGACCGGTTTCGATCTGTTCCGGACTGCGCGTCGGGGGTCCCGAGGCAACCCCGCTCATCCTCTCGGGAACGGCAATTACTTGCCAATCCTTACCAACTCGCTGCCTAGACACTAGGCGGCCGTTCCCCGCGGGAGTGCCCGTGGCCCGCGGAGAACGACAACAGCGGGCTGGCCGGCGAGCTCCGTCCCTTGGCGGACCGGCGAGACGACAGAGGGGCTGGTCCGACGGTGGCCTGTCCGTGGGCGACCCGAGGACGAGAACCGAGCACGGACTATGCGCGTAGACGTCCGTCGCGGAAGACTCCGGGACGCGGGTTCGATTCCCGCCGCCTCCACCAAACCGCGCTGCGCGCGGTTTCGGTGAGGCGCCGGGACGCGCGGTCGTCCGCGGCGCTGGCGCGCCCCGGGCGACGACGATTCTCGCCGCCTCCACCAAGCGGCGCTGCGCGCGGTTTCGGTGAGGCGCCGGGACGCGCGGTCGTCCGCGGCGCTGGCGCGCCCCGGGCGACGACGATTCCCGCCGCCTCCACCAAGCGGCGCTGCGCGCGGTTTCGGTGAGGCGCCGGGATGTTGCGGTCGTCCGCGGCGCTGGCGCGCCCCGGGGGACGACGATTCCCGCCGATTCGAGTCGTCGAGGATGGCGCGTGCGAGGTCCCGTGTCCGGGCGTCCCGTAGCGCCGAGCCCAGACGGCGCGCGCGGACTTCGGGGTGGCTCTCCTGGCCGTGATCCATGCACTCGATCACCTCGACGGGGGAGCGACTCGCATCGCTCCCTCCACCCTTGGGGTCCGCCTCCTGCGCCGGATAGACTCCGCCGATGCACCCCCGCTCCCTCCGCGCGGTCTTGGTCGCGCTCCTCTGCCTCGTCGGTGCGAGCGGCTGCCGGCTCACGGAGGTCAGCGCCTACAACCTGCGCGAGGTGCACGACGCGGACGGGACGCCGAGGCGGCGCGGGAAGGTGCGCGGCTACCTCGGCTACTCGATCGACCAGGTCCTGGCGCTGACCCAGCTCGGCCAGCCGACCTTCCTCGAGAATCCGGGGGACGAGGAGATCGACGACCCGCTCGGGGTGTGCTTCGAGAACCTCTCGAACCTGCTCGACGAGGATCTCGGCGACGACCACACGCGCGCCGTTGCGATCGAGATGGTCACCTGGCTCTCGGGCGACTGCACCTACTCGCTGTCGCGCGAGCGCTGCGCGGAGGCGCTGCGGGCGCTCGGTCGCGAGATCGGCTGCACAGGACCCGCGGCGCCGCTGGCCGAGGGACAGGTCGCGGCCTCCGCGGAGGTCGTGGCGGCCGCACTCGAGACCCTGGTGCGGACCGCGGGACCGCAGGCCCTGGGCGGGCCGGGCGCCTTCCGCGGGGACCCGAGGACGCTGACCGAGGCGGCGGCGGGAGTCCTTGCGCTCCCGCTCGACCGCGACGGCGCGCGCCGGGCGCTGGCGGTGACGAACATCCTCCTCACCCGCGCCGGCTTCGCCGAGCCGGGCTTCGCGCCGGTCCTCGAGGCGCACCGCACGTTGGAGCGACGCTGCGTCGAGCTGTCGCTGGCGGCGCTGCTCGCGGATCCCGCGCAGCGCGTGCGCGGAGCTGCCGTCGACGCCTGGATCCGCCTCGGCCGGGGCACGGACCCGGCGCCGCTCGAGCACGGCCTGGCGGACGGAGCCCTCGAGCCCGTCCTCGCGGCGGTGCGCTCCCTGGCGCGCCACGGAGCGCCGATCGGCGCAGCCGACTCCGAAGCAGAGCGCACGCAGGCGTTGGACCCCTGGATGTCGCGCGTGATCGATCTCCTGCGCCGGTTCCCCCAGGGTCCGGTCCACGTGGCCGCCTGCCGGGCGATGGCGCGGCTCTCGGGCACGGCCGACGACCTCCATCCCGAGCACTGGGTCGCCTGGTGGGAGGAGCGCCGGGCCGGAACCCTGTCCGTCGACGGCGCTCGCGAGTAGCAACGCCCGCATGAGCGAACCGGAGGCACCGCAGCGCAAGCGACTCCTCGGCCTGCTGCGGGTCGGGGTCGCGCTCGCGATCCTTGCTTGGGTCGCCTTCAGCCTGCCCTGGGACGATCGACTGACCCTCGACGTCGGCGAGGAGGGCACGAGCGCTCTGGGCAGGATCGAGGGCGACTGGAAGTCGGACGAGGTCGCCTTCTCGTTCCTGCCGGACGAGACGCTCTCGGCCGACTGGCCGGAGGAGGCGCGCGGCGCGCTCGAGCGCCGCTCCGCGCTGAGCGTGGAGCGGCGCTCGGCCGGCGCGGACGGGTACGACTGGCAGCCGTCGATCACGCGCGCCTTCCGCGACATGGACCGGCGCGGGCTCGGCATCGCCATGGCGCTGTTCGTGGGCGCGACGTTCCTGTGCTCGACGCGCTGGTGGCGCCTCTTGCACCTCGCGCGCTGCCCGACCACCTGGTTCAACGCGCTGCGGCTGACGTACATCGGGTTTTGCTTCAATCTGGTCATGCCCGGCATGACCGGCGGCGACCTGGTGAAGGGCGTCATCGCCGCCAAGGAGAACCCGCGCCGGCGCGCGGACGCGGTCGTGTCCGTCGTGATCGACCGCGTGATCGGCCTGGTGGCGCTGGCCATGCTGGCCGTGTTCGTGATCCTGCTCTCGGGCGACACGTTCCAGGCGCTGCGGACGCCGCTCCTGGGACTGCTCGCATTCGTCGGCGTCGGCGCGGCGCTCTACGCGAACAAGCCGCTGCGCCGGAAGCTCGGGCTCTCGGCGCTGGTCGACCGGCTGCCGCTCCAGGAGAAGCTGCGCTCCCTCGACGACGCCGCGTTGACGTACCTGAAGCACCCCTGGGAGGTAGCGCTCGCCTTCGTGCTCTCCTTCGTGAACCACCTCATCGTGTGCTGGGGCGTGTTCCACCTGGCGCGCGCGATCGGGATCGGACCGAGCCAGGCCGGTCTGCGTGAGTTCCTGGTCCTCGCGCCGGTGGCGAACATCGTCAGCTCGATCCCGCTGGCGCCGGGCGGATGGGGGCTGGGCGAGTTCGTCTACCGCGAGCTGTTCGAGATGATCGGCCTCTCCGGCGCGCTCGGCGTGGCGGTGAGCGTGACCTTCCGGCTGTGCAACCTGCTGGGCCTGGGCTTCCTCGGTAGTCTCTTCCTGCTCGTTCCCGGCGTGCGCGCCGAGGTCACGAGCACGCGCGAGGCCTGAGAGGCGGATTCCTCCATGAACCACGTCGTCATCGGCACCCTGGCGTTCGACTCGATCGAGACGCCCTTCGATCGCCGCGAGCGGGCCGTGGGCGGTTCCGCCACCTACTTCGCGCACGCGGCGAGCAAGTTCGGGCCGGTCGGCCTGGTCGGGGTCGTCGGGAAGGACTTCCCGCGCGCCGCGCTGGCGGACTTCGAGGCGCGCGGGATCGACACCGCCGGCGTCGAGCACGCGGACGGCGAGTCCTTCTTCTGGTCGTGCCGCTACGAAGCGGACTGGAACACGCGCCACACGCTCGAGACGCGGCTCAACGTGTTCGCCGAGTTCGATCCGAAGATCCCGGACGAGTACAAGGGCGCCGAGTTCGTCTTCCTCGCGAACGCGCAGCCGCGCATCCAGATGCGCGCGCTCGAGCAGATGACGAAACCTCGCCTGGTCGTGGCGGACACGATGAACCTGTGGATCGAGAACGACCTCGACGACCTGCGCGCGCTCCTCGGCCGCGTCGATGGCCTGGTCCTGAACGACGAGGAGGCGCGCATGCTCAGCGGGGAGGCGAACCTGGTGCGCGCCGCCGGCCGGATCGTCGCCCTGGGACCGAAGTTCGTCGTGCTCAAGAAGGGTGAGCACGGCGCCTTCCTGCTGGGGGAGAACCTGCGCTTCGCGCTGCCGGCCTATCCGGTCGAGCACGTGGTCGACCCGACCGGCGCGGGGGACTCCTTCGCCGGCGGGTTCATGGGCTACCTGGCGCACACCGGGAGCCTGGACCCCTCCTCGATCCGCGCCGCCATGCTGTACGGCACCGTGGCGGCCTCCTACTGCGTCGAGGGCTTCAGCATCGAGGAGCTCGCGCGACACCGACGCTCGTCCATCGATCGGCGCTTCGACGAGCTGCGCTCCTTCGTCACCCCCTGAGGCGCGCGTCTTCTGCGCGCTTATGCTCGGGGAGGAGCTCGGTCGCCGCGTGCGCGCGGCGACGGACGCGGCCCTGGGCGGCGGAGATCGGCTCGGAGCCTACCGGCTGCCGCGTCCGGAGGGGCTGCACGCCACGCTCTTCTACCTCGGACCCGCCGCTCGCAGCACGATCGACGCCGTCGTCCTGGGGCTGACCCGCGCCCTGGCCGGTCTGTCTGCTGGGAGGCTGCGCCTGGGAGCCTGCGGGGCGTTCCCGGGCCCGGGGCGGGAGCGCGTGCTGTGGGTCGGCGTGGAGGAGGGGCAACCCGGCGTCCTGGGGCGCTTGCGCGCGGCGACGCTCGACGGCTTCGCGGCCGCGGGCGTGCGCGGCCCGGTCGAGGAGGAGCGAAGGCGCCCCTTTCGGCCGCACGTCACCGTCGCGCGGCCGCGCGGACGCCCGCGCGTGCCCGCGGCTTTCCACGGGCTCGACTTCGGCCTCGACTGGTCGCCCACGGAGGCGGCGTTGGTCGAGTCCGTCCGCGACGCGGGCGGAGGTCCGGCGCGCTACCTGCCCCTGGTCCGCTTCCCGCTCGCTCCCGCGCGCGGCGACGCGAGGAGCCGGTGACCGCGACGCCGCTCCTCCGTCCCTGGCGGTGAGGAGTCGAGTCCTGGCTCCCCGACTTCCACGCAGGCTTAATCCCGACCCGACGCGGTGCTACGATCGCGCCCTCGAAGCGACGACTCGAAGTTCCTGGGGGGGGACGACGACGACCCGAAAGGTCCCGAAGCGAGGTTTCTCCATGGCAGCGAAGAACGCCAAGACGGCGACGAAGACTCCCCAGGATCCGAACAAGGAACGCTCCCTCACCGCGGCCCTGTCCGAGATCGAGAAGAGCTACGGAAAGGGCGCGATCATGCGCCTGGGCGAGGAGGGTCTGCTCGCGCGCGAGATCAAGGGCATCTCCACCGGATCCATCTCCCTCGACCTGGCCCTGGGCGGGAAGGGTTTCCCGCGCGGTCGCGTGGTCGAGGTCTACGGTCCGGAGAGCTCCGGCAAGACGACCCTGGCCCTGCACGTGATCGCCAACGCCCAGAAGACCGGCGGGATCTGCGCCTTCGTGGATGCGGAGCACGCGCTCGACCCCGCCTATGCCCGCAAGCTGGGGGTCGACCTGGACGACCTGCTGGTCAGCCAGCCGGACAATGGCGAGCAGGCGCTCGAGATCGTCGACACCCTGGTGCGCTCGGACGCGGTCGACGTGATCGTGATCGACTCGGTCGCGGCGCTGGTGCCGCGCGCGGAGCTCGAGGGGGAGATGGGGGACAGCTTCGTCGGCCTGCACGCGCGCCTGATGAGCCAGGCCATGCGGAAGCTGACGGGCTCGATCTCCAAGTCGAACTGCCTGGTGCTGTTCATCAACCAGATCCGCGAGAAGATCGGAGTGATGTTCGGAAGCCCGGAGACGACCACCGGCGGACGAGCGCTCAAGTTCTACGCCTCCGTACGCTGCGACATCCGCCGCATCGGACAGATCAAGGACGGGGACAACGTGGTAGGCAACCGGACCAAGGTCACGGTCGTGAAGAACAAGATCGCGGCGCCCTTCCGCAAGGTGGAGTTCGACATCCTCTACAACGAGGGGATCTCGACCGAGGGCGACCTCTTGGACCTGGGCCTGACGCACGGGCTCGTGCTCAAGTCCGGCACCTGGTTCTCCTACAAGGACCCGAAGGAGGGCGAGATCCGACTCGGACAGGGACGCGAGCGCTCGCGCGCGTTCCTGGTCGACAACCCGGACCTGACGGAGGCGCTCACGCGCGCCGTCCACGAGGCCGCGAACCCGAAGCCCGCGCCGGAGGAGAAGCGGGCCGAGAAGCCCGCGTCCGCCGCGCCCGCCGCGGCGACGAAGCCAGCCGTTCGTCCCGCCGCCGCCACGACCTGAGGAAACGCCTCGACGCATCCGCCCCCGGGCGCTCGAGGTGTCGCTCGAGCGCCCGGGGGCTCCTTTTCCGAGCGCACGCCCAGACGCCCGTCGGACACGCCGGCTAGGATGCCGCGCCGTTCCGGAACGAAGTGCCATGACGAGTCCCAAGACCGCCGCCCAGATCCGACGCGAGTTCCTCGACTTCTTCGTCGAGCGCGGCCACCGCGAGGTGCCCTCGGCGCCCGTCTTCCCGCGCGACGACCCGACGCTGCTCTTCACGAACGCCGGGATGAACCAGTTCAAGGACGTGTTCCTGGGGTCCGGGAAGCGCGACTACCGGCGCGCGGTGGACACGCAGAAGTGCATCCGCGTGTCGGGCAAGCACAACGACCTGGAGGAGGTGGGGGTGGACACCTACCACCACACCTTCTTCGAGATGCTCGGGAACTGGTCCTTCGGCGACTACTTCAAGGAAGAGGCGATCCGGTGGGCCTGGGAGCTCCTGACGGAGCGCTGGGGCCTGCCCAAAGAGCGCCTGTGGGTGACGGTCTTCGCCGGCGACGCGGCGGACGGGCTGTCGGCGGACGAGGACGCGGAGCGCATCTGGCGCGAGCGCACCGACATCGACCCGGCCCACGTCCTCTCCTTCGGACGAAAGGACAACTTCTGGGAGATGGGGGACACGGGCCCCTGCGGCCCGTGCTCGGAGATCCACATCGACCGCGGGGGAGCGGGCCTCGACCCGGCGGACGGCGCGGACCCGAGGATCGGCGTGAACGCGGGCAACGAGCGCTTCATCGAGCTGTGGAACCTCGTGTTCATGGAGTTCAACCGCCGAGACGACGGCGGGCTGCAGAAGCTCGCCGCGCGGCACGTCGACACGGGGATGGGCTTCGAGCGCATCGTCTCGGTGCTCCAGAAGAAGTTCTCGAACTACGACACCGACGTCTTCACGCCGATCTTCGAGGCAATCCGGAAGGTGACGCTCGCGGACGCATACGTCGGGAAGCTCGAGGACCTGAAGGACACCGCGTACCGCGTGATCGCGGATCACATCCGCACGCTCACCTTCGCGCTGACCGACGGCGCGAGCATCGGCAATGTCGGCCGCGACTACGTGCTCAAGCGCATCCTCCGCCGCGCCGAACGCTACGGCT
>Ga0302046_10001463_pt1 | contig 22123 bp, 15 predicted proteins | sample RVTome_11_FD_200261 | JGI IMG/M metagenome (GOLD analysis project Ga0302046, IMG submission 200261) | Soil microbial communities from uranium-contaminated site in the Upper Colorado River Basin, Wyoming, United States - RVT147D111 (version 2) ...
GGGCGTGTTCGACCGGATCCGGACGGGCGCGACGGTCCTGCTGGCGAACGAACAGGTCGGCGTGGCGGCTCGGGTTATGGACGAGGCCGCCGAGCACGCCCGGACGCGCCTGCAATTCGGGCGGCCCATCGGCAGCTTCCAGGCGATCAAGCATCGGCTGGCGGAAATGCTCGTGCGCCTCGAGGCCGCCCGCTCGGTCGCCCGTCACGCGGCCGAGTCGCTGGCCGCCCGGGACATGGACGAGCTCGCGCTCGCCGCCCCGATGGCCGCATCCCTGTGCGCCGAGGTTGCCTGCCAATTGACAGGCGACAGCATCCAGGTGCATGGCGGCATCGGCTTCACGTGGGAGCACGACGCCCACCTGGCGTTCAAGCGTGCCGAGGCCACCCGTCACCTGTTCGGTGCACCTGAGGCCCACCGGACTCTCTTGGCAAACCGGCTGGGGCTCCGACAAGCCGGCTGAATCCCGCCCGGGCGAACGGTCACACCAGGGTCGCAACGAACATGCACACGGGCATGGCCTGTAGCCGAAGGTCTCCAGTGACGGGGTGTCCACCCCCACGGAGCCACCTCTACGTTCCCGCGCCCCAACCACCACCTGGAGCATCGATGCAAGGGCACGTCGCCCGCAAGGGCAACCGCTGGTATGCCGTCGTCCACGAAGGCACCGACCCGCAGACCGGCAAGGAACGACGCCGCTGGCACCCCGCCGGCACCGACCGCGCCCAAGCCGAACGGCTCGCCGACGAGCTGGCCACCACGGCGGCCCGCCGTCGCGCCGAGCGGAAGACGGGGCTCACCCTTGAGTCGTTTGTCGACCGCGTCCCGCGGGGTCCCGGCGGGTCCCGGTACATGCCGCTGAACAGGGGTTTCGTGGTTCGGTCGTCCCGGCCGGTCTCGCCTGGTCCCGGGCTGTCCCACGGCTGATGTGACCGCGTTGTGACCGCACGACCTGAACAACCGGGTCGGGTCCATTGTCAGCGCGGTCCTCATCGGTGGTGACGCTCCGTGGTCGTGCGCAGATGATCGGCGGGACGACCGCCGCCGAAGTTGGCTGCGTCGTGGCTGCGGGGTCAGTTGAGCCGGGCGGCCTCGATCTCCGTCAGCGTTGGCGCGACTCCCCGAAACTCGCGGCGACGGACTTGGAGTTCTCAGCTGCCAGTCGGCATGTCCAAGGTGACCGCCTCGGTGGCACCGCCGTGTGGCCACCTCGCCGTGACGACCTTCCCGCGCGTGTAGAACGACACCCCTTCGGGGCCGTGGACGTGACGGTCACCGAAGAGGGAGTCCTTCCACCCGCCGAACGAGTGATAGGCCATTGGCACCGGCACAGGGACATTGATGCCGACCATCCCGACCTGGACACTCCGCATGAACCGGCGGGCTGCACCACCGTCGCTGGTGAATACGGCCGTGCCGTTCCCGTACGGATTGGCGTTGATCAGGTCGATTGCATCGTCCACCGTCTGCGCTCGCAGGACTGACAGGACCGGCCCGAAGATCTCATTCGTGTACACGTCCATGTCGGTGGCAACGTCGTCGACGACCGTCGGCCCCACGTAGAACCCGTCCTCGTATCCCGGGACAACCAACCCGCGTCCGTCCGTGGTGACCTTGGCGCCCTGTCGTTCGCCCGCGTCGATGAACCCGACGATGCGGTCGCGCGCGTCTGCCGTGACAACCGGACCCATCTCGCTGTCCGGATCCGTGCCCGGGCCGACCGTGACTGCCTTCGCCTTGCGGTCGAGCCACTCGACCAGCCCGTCGCCGGCGTCCCCGACCGCGATCGCCGCCGATATCGCCATGCACCGTTCGCCTGCCGACCCGAAGGCGGCCGAGGCCAAGTGCGTGCTGGCATAGTTGAGATCTGCGTCAGGGAGCACGACTGCGTGGTTCTTCGCACCACCGAGGGCCTGCGCGCGCTTGCCGTTGGCGCTCGCCCGCTCGTGGACGTAACGGGCTATCGGCGTCGAGCCGACGAATGAGACCGCAGCCACATCGCGGTGATCCAGCAACCTGTCGACGGCCACCCTGTCGCCGTTGACCACGTTGAACACGCCCTCTGGCAGCCCCGCGTCGGCCCACAGCTCAGCCACCATCGTCGAGACCGACGGGTCACGCTCCGAGGGCTTGAGAACGAAGGTGTTCCCACACGCGATCGCCACGGGATACATCCACATGGGGACCATGACCGGAAAGTTGAACGGCGTGATCCCGGCAACCACCCCCAGCGGTTGGCGGAAGGAATACGAGTCCACGCCGGTGGACACTTGGTCGGAGTATGCGCCCGTCAGCAGAGTGGGGATGCCACACGCAAACTCGACGACCTCGAGGCCTCGTTGGACCTCCCCCCGAGCGTCCGAGAGGACCTTGCCGTGCTCGGCGGTTACGAGGCGAGCCAAGTCGTCCAGCCGGTCGTGCACGAGCTCACGAAAGTTGAAGAGAATGGCAGTCCGCCGCGACAGTGAGGTCTGCGACCAGTCCGCGAAGGCGTCGCGGGCCGCGGCGACGGCGCGGTCGACGTCCGAGGGCTCGGCGAGCGCGACGTGGGCCTGGAGGTTGCCGGTCGCAGGGTCATAGACCGGACTGCGGCGGGTTCCGTCGCCCACGTCCAGCGTGCCGGCAATCCAATGCCCGATCGTCGTCATGTATCTGATCTCCAAGTGGGGTCGGTGGACAGGTAGGTGCGCTGCGCGGCTTTCCGGGCCTCGTAGACGCGGCGGGCCTCCCTGGTCGTCTCGACGTCCGCCACCTCAGCGACGGGCACGTCCCACCACGACCCGCTGTCCGGTGCAGGCACCAGTGGGTCGGTCTCGACATGCACCAGGACAGGTCCAGGGTCATTGCTCTGCTTGGCCTTGATCAAGGCGGTGCGGAACTCCTCGACCCCTGTGGCGCGCAGCACCTGCACGCCAAGACTTTCGGCGTTGGCCGCGAGGTCCGTTGGCAGCTTCCCGCCGTCGAGCCGTGCCGTGTCCTTGCTGCGGTAGCGGTATCGGGTGCCGTATCGCTGCGAGCCGACCTGCTCAGACAGTGCGCCAATCGAGGCGAACCCGTGGTTCTCCACGAGGACGACGATGATCTTGACTCCCTCTTGAACCGCCGTGACCAGCTCCTGGGCGAGCATCAGGTACGACCCGTCGCCGACGAGCACAAACACGTCCCGTTCTGGGCAGGCCATCCGGGCGCCCAAACCACCCGCGATCTCGTAGCCCATGCACGAGTACCCATACTCAACGTGATAGCCCTTGGGGTCTCGGGTACGCCACAGCTTGTGCAGGTCACCTGGCATCGACCCGGCGGCGCAGATCACGACGTCGCGAGGGTCTGACACCTCGTTGACGACACCAATGACCTCGGACTGGGCGGGCAAGGGCTGGTGCCCGAGGTGGTACGCGGCCTCGACCGTGGCGTCCCATTCACCTCGCCGCCGGGCAGCCTCGTCGCGATAGGCGGAGTCGACTGACCAGCCCGCCAACCGCGTGGCGAGCGCGACAATGGCCTCGCGGGCGTCCGAAACCAACATCGCGCCCGCATGCTTGGCGGCGTCAAACGCGGCCACGTTGACGTTGACGAACCGGACGTCGGCTGCCTGAAAGACGGTGCGCGACGCGGTGGTGAAGTCGCTGTAGCGGGTCCCGATTCCGATCACGACGTCGGCCTGTCCTGCGATCTCGTTGGCTGCAGTCGTGCCTGTCGATCCGACTGCCCCAAGCGCCAGTGGGTGGTCGTAGGGCAATGACCCCTTGCCGGCTTGGCTTTCCCCGACCGGGATCCCAGTGGCGTCCACGAGTGCCCGGAGGGCGTCAGTGGCCTCGCTGTAGATCACGCCGCCACCAGCGACGATCATCGGGCGGCGTGCCGACCGGATCATCTCGACCGCCCTGGCGACCGCGTCGTGCTCTGGCACTGGACGGGCCACATGCCACACACGCCGGTCGAACAGCTCGACGGGCCAGTCGTGGCCCTCGGCCTGAACGTCTTGCGGAAGTGCGATCGTGACCGCACCGACTTCGACTGGGTCGGTAAGCACGCGCATGGCTCCGAACAGGGCGGCGGGCAGCTGCTCGGGACGCCAGACACGGTCGAAGAACCTCGACACCGGCCGGAACACGTCGTTGACCGTGACATCGGGTCCGCCGCGGTACTCGAGTTGCTGCAGGACCGGGTCGGACGCTCTCGTCGCGAACACGTCGCTGGGCAGCAGCAGCACCGGCAGCCGGTTGATCGTCGCCAGGGCTGCGCCGGTCACCATGTTCGTCGAGCCCGGACCGATCGATGCGGTGCACGCCCAAGTCGACAGCCGGTTGCGCATCCGGGCGAATGCCGAGGCAGCGTGCACCATGCCTTGCTCGTTGCGCGCCAGCACGTACGGCATGGTCGATGGGTCCTCGAGTTCGGCTTGCAGCAGCGCCTGACCGACACCTGCGACGTTGCCGTGGCCGAAGATCCCGAAGGTCCCCGCGATCAACCGGTGCTCTTCGCCGTCGCGTTCGGTGTACTGAGCGGCAAGGAAGGTCACCAAGGCCTGCGAGACGGTGAGACGAATCGTGTTCCGGTTGACCATGATCACTCGCGGGTCGACATGGGTCGGGTCAGCGGGAGGCGAGGGTCGATCGACTGTTCCTCCCAAAGGCCACGGACCCACTCGTGTGCGGGGTCGTCAGAGATCTTCCAGGCACGCTCCGGGCCGGGGCCAGCCATGACGTTGAGGTAGTACAGGTCATACCCGGGCAAGGCCATGGAAGGGCCATGCCAGCCGTGCGGGACCAGCACGATGTCGCCGGTACCGACCTCGGCGAGCACCTCAATGGGGCGGTCGGGCGTGCCGTACACGCGCTGATAGGCCACGCCGGGACCCGCTGGTCCGTCGGCGACCTCGAAGTAGTAGACCTCCTCGAGGGCGCACTCGCCTTCGCGGTCCTCGTCGTGCTTGTGCGGCGGGTACGACGACCAGTTGCCGCCAGGGGTGAGTACCTCAACAGCGATCAGCCGGTCGGCATCGAACTCGTCCGGACTGCAGAAGTTGACGATCTGACGCGAGCACGACCCGGCGCCACGCAGCTCCACGAGGACGGCTGACGCCGGCTGGTAACGGGCCTCCAGGCGCCTGCGAGCCCGAGCACCCGGGAGCGCGAACCGTCCGCCGCCATCGCTGCGAATGTCGATGGTCGAGTCACGCGGCGCATAGACGAAGTCCGACACGGCCGAGAACACGCTGACCCGTCCCGTGAGGGCGAAGTCCTGCCCGTCGCATGTGACTTCGCACGAGCCGGCCAGTGGCAGGATGATCAACTCGCTCTCCCCGGTCGGAACACTCAGGTGGCCACCGGCCGGAAGTTCCACGACTCGAAGGCTGGCGTATTCCCAACCTGCCGTTGCCGGATCGAGGTCGAGCGCCAAGCCGTTGGCGGCCAGGCTGCCTGCTGGATGGTGAAGGCGTCGCTGTTCGCTCATGGGCCGTCACCGCTCATGGGCCGCCTCCCCTTGGTCGGGATGGACCATCCCGACGGCGGCGTCCACAGCCGACTCAACATCGCCGCTCGGGGGGTACAGGAGCGTCCGACCGACGATCAGGCCGCGGACGCCGGCGAGCGACAGGGTCTTTTCCCACCGCGCGTAGTACTCCTCAGGCGGCCCCGATGGGTCACCGCCCAGCAGGAGTGTCGGCAGCGTTGTCGCGGCCATGACCCTTGCCATGTCGTCGACGGCCGGCAGCTTCAGCCACATGTGACGGCTGGTCGGACCGAGCCCGCTCGCGATTGCGATCGAGCGGATCACCGCCTCGGGTGTCAGCTCGTTCTTCGCGGTGCCATTGACCCGATGCGACATGAATGGCTCGACCATCGCCATGAGGCCGTGGTCCGAGAGTTGGCTCACCGCCTGCGCCGACGCCTCCAGCGTCGCCAGGCTGCCGGGATCGTCGGGATCGATGCGGGTCATCATCTTGCCGCCTTCGAAACCCATCCGCGCCAAGGTCGCCGCGTTGTACCCCGTGAACCGATCGTCCATCTCGAATGCGGCGCCGGCCAAGCCGCCTCGGTTCATGGAGCCGATGACCACCTTGTCGTCCAGGACACCCAACAGGAGCAGGTCCTCGAGCACGTCGGCCGTCCCCAGCACGCCGTCCACGCCCGGCCTCGTGAGAGCCCGGACCAGACGGTCGAGCAACTGGCCGCGGTCCGCCATGGCGGTGGGGTCGCCACCCACCGAGATGGCGCCGCGGGCGGGGTGGTCTGCCGCCAGCAGCATGAGTCGTCCGTCCTCTGGGAGGCGGGGCGGACGACGTCGTGCCATCGCGGCCTCCACCACCGCCTCCGGGCGTCGAGCCCGAGCCTCCCGGACAGAGGTGAGATCGATCACAGCGTTCCCGCCATCAGGTCCTCCACCTCGGCAGTAGTGGGCATGGCCGTCGAGCACTCGAGACGAGACGCGACAATCGCTCCCGCAACATTCGCGAACGTGAGTGTCCGCTCCAACGGCCAGCCGGCCAGGAGCCCGTGGCACAAGGCACCGCCGAAGCCGTCACCGGCGCCCAGGCCATTGACGACCTCGATCGGATGGGCTTTGACCGCAACCGTCTCGTCGGCCGTGCATCCGAGCACCCCGTCGGGTCCCTGCTTCACGATGGCGAGCTCGACGCCTGCAGCCAGCAGGGCCGCGGCGGCGGCCTCAGGGTTGCGCTCGCCGACTGCCGTCTCGCATTCGTCGAGGTTTCCGATGGCGACCGTCACATGCGGCAGAACCCGCTGCACCTCTTGACGAGCAGCGGCTCGGCTGTCCCAGAACATGGGGCGATAGTCCAGGTCGAGCACGGTGTGGCGGCGACGCTGCCTCGCGTTCATTGCCGCGCGGTGTGCGGTCCTGCTCGGCTCGGCGGACAGACCGGTCACCGTCGTCCAGAAGACGCCTGCGTCCGCGATCGCTTCAAGGTCGAGCTCGTCGGGCTCGATGACGAGGTCCGGCGCCTTCGGATACCGGTAGAACCAGATCGGAAACTTGTCCGGAGGAAGGATCTCGCAGAACGTGACGGGCGTCGGCAGCTCCGGAACCGCCGTGACGTACCGGTCATCCACTCCGAAGTCCCGCAGGGCCCGATGGATGAACCGCCCGAAAGGGTCATCGCCAGTTCTGGTCACCACGGCGCTGCGCCGCCCGTGGCGTGCGGCAGCCACCGCGACGTTGGTCGCACTACCGCCGAGGAACTTGCCGAACGTCTCCACGTCCTCGAGCCCAACGCCGGTTTGCAAGGGGTAGACGTCGACACCCACTCGACCCATCGTCAGGACCTCGAAGGCGGCGGTGTCCGTCATCTCTGGCTCCGAAGAATCGGGACCGGCCACGGCCGGGCCTGGACTGCCTCAGCCTTCGGACCGGGGCGATGCATGCTGCCCGTCCACATGATGTATGTACGTCTATACAATATGATAACCAAACCGATTGCTCCCATCGTCGTTCGTTACGCTTGCCGTGCACGTGCACTCCGGTGGACGTGTTGATGTCTGGACAAAGGGGACCAGGTGGGGAACCCACTCGGACCAGTCGACAAGACCAGCCCCGTTCCGCTGTACTACCAGGTCGAATCGATGCTGGAACACGCGATTCGTGACGGCCAGTACCCCACAGGGGAGCTGCTGGACAGCGAGTTCGATCTTGCAGCGACACTGAGCGTCAGCCGCCTGACGCTGCGCCGTGCCATCGACACGCTGGTGAACCAGGGCTTGCTGGCGCGGGAGCGGGGTGTCGGCACAAGAGTGGTGGCTCCCCCGAAGGTGACCCGCAGCCTCGTCGCCCAGCTCACCGGCCTGCACGAGGACCTCGCCCGCGATGGACTTTCCCCGATCACCAAGGTCCTGCGCCTGGAGACGGCCCCTTGCCCAAAGGCTTCGGCACCCCACTTCGACGTGGAGCCTGGCACGCCGATGCTCCTGCTCGAGCGCCTGCGCCTCGTCGACGAGCAGCCCATCGCGTTGATGTGGAACCTGTTCCCGGAGGGAACGATCGAGGTCACGGAGGGGGATCTCGAGGACCGCAGCCTGTACACCATCATGCGCGCGCAGGGGGTCGGGCCTCGCGTGGCCAATCAGACCATCAATGCGACCATGCCCAACAAGGAGGAAGCCCAGCTGCTCGACATCCCCACGCGTTCGCCGATCCTCGTGCTCGAGCGCATCAGCTACGACGGCAACGGGAGCTGTATCGAGCACTCCCGCACTCGGTACGCCGCCGACCGGTACTCCTTCGAGATGCGCCTCGTCACGTCGTAGGCCGGCCCTGAGATCTCTCGTCATGCCGCAGCGACCAGAAGCGTCGCGCCGGCGGCAAATGCAGCGCAAACCAAGGTGGATGGAACGCCGGCGCGGGAATCGCTCGCCCGGCGTGCGGCGATTGCTGCACCGCTTGCGGCAGACGCCACCAGGATGACCAGCTGAGAAATGACCTGTACGTCGCCGCTGAAGTGCGGGGGCGGCAAACCGCGTCGTATGCCCAGCAGCTGCAGTGCTCCGTGGGCTGCATGGAGCAGTTCATTGTCAGTCAGCGACAGCGCGACGACGAGCCCAGCGATCGTGGGCACGCACCCCACGAGGACAGCTCCGGCTGCCCCCCGCTGACGCGCCCACCGTTCGCCGGCAAGCACAAGTGCCACGACTGGTGCACAGGCGATGGCAATCGGAAGGACCGTGGAGAGCGGGGTCGCAGAGAGCGGGATTGTGCCGGCCCACGACGACGTTCGGAGTTCTCCAAAAAGGGCCCCGGCGGCAAAGATCCCGAGGATCGGGGCCGCGCCGCGCTCCGGTACCCAGCCCATGAGGCCTCGGTGACGCATGCGCGCAACCCACGACAGGAAGACTCCGACGGCTTCGGCCCGCCTCAGCCAGTGGCGCCCGGCGATGACACATCCTGTGAGCATGACCGCGGTGTACGCCAGGAGTCCCGCCGAAAGGGCGCGCGGGTGTCGCGCTGCTGGCCACGCGTACAGGAACCAGGCGACGCTGAACGCCATGGGGACTGCCCAGCGGACGTCGCCCCGTGGCGGGGGCGGCTGTCCCGAAGGGGCAATCAGACGCGCGAGGCTGTCCCAAGGGTCGACCCTGGGCCACACATCTCGGAGAGCGGCTGAAAGCAGGACGAGCATCGGCCAAACGGCACCAGACACGACCAAGGGCCAGAGCCGAGCTTCTTCGGACGTGAAACCCCCGACTCGGGACGTCACCACCGCGGCCGTAAGGATGCCAACGCCGACACTGCGCGACAGCCACATCGGTGGGATCCGGCCTTTCGCCCGCCGAGGCTGGGGACCGGCGGTCGCTGGCGCAGGACGTCTGGCGGCGCGGACCCCAACCACAACGACGGTGTACGCGGCGAGCAGGCTCAGGGCGAGCGGTGACACCCCCAGGGCATCGGTTGCCCGCCCGGTGGTGCCGTGGGCCAGCGTGATGCCGCACCGCACCATCACGACGTGCGGCGCAGCCATGCACTCACCGTCCGGTCCCTCGTCCGCGTCGCCGCCGTGCCAAGGCGAACAGGACAACGATGCCCGGCAGGATCATTCCGCCACCGGTTGCGGGCATGTCCTGCTGGGCGGGCGGTGTCGGTGCATCCGCCGTGGCGTCTGGCTCAGGTTCGACCGGGCAGCCGAGCAAGGTGACCGTGAGCGGACCGTCGCTCACGACGTTGACCGTGGCGTCACAGGTGACCCGGGCCCTCACCGGGTCGATCGTCACGGTGGCCACATTCGTGGCGGTGATGTCGAGGCGGTCCGCCAACGCCATGGTCGGGACGTCCCCCCAGGTCTTGGTGTGCCGCTGGTAGGCCCCGGTGCGCGTGCCGGGACCCGTCCCAGCGCTCAGATTGGTCACGTTGGCCGGAGCGCTGCCCACCCCGAAACCGTGGGAGATCACGTCGATCACCCCGATCTGGCCCGCCGGCGGCGGGTTGGCGGTGTCGCGAACGGTCAGGCCGGACAGCCAGTAGGCGTGATCGGAGTTCATCCCGTATCTGGCCTCGTCCATGACGCTGTTGAGCGCGTACGTGACGCGCGGCGGATCGCTTGGAGGCGGCGCCAACCGCGAGGCCCACAGCGCGAACTCATCGACCGTGTAGCCGCGGTATTCACTGTGGGAGCATCCGCCGTCGTTCTCGTCACAGAAGTACCAATAGTCGAATCGGTAGCCCAGGCGCTCGAGCTCGACCTGTGAGTAGAGCTTCTGCGTCACGGGTACCAGCGGGTCGGCGATCGCATTGTTCGCCATGACCGGGACATGCCGCAGGCTCGCGAGCATCCGCACGGTCTCCGATGCCGTACCTCCCAACGCCGGACCCGGCGCCGTGACCCATGCCTCGGAGGCAACACAACCCACGTTGGGATAGATCCCCGCGAAGAAGTCCGGGAACTGCACCGCGATCTTGTAGGAGCCACAGCCGCCCATCGACTGCCCACTCGCCACGACCCGCTCGGCGTCGATCGGGTAGTGCCGCATGACGTCGGCGATGGTCTCCCAGACGTCGGCTCCTGCCTGACCCCAGTAGAAATAGGAAGGGCCTCGTGCCAACGGCCTGATCAGGATCGAACCCCCGAAGGCTGCCGCGAGGCTGGGACAGACCACGGAGCGGCACAGATCATTGACGGTCTCGCTCGTGTCACCGTTGTGATCTCCATTTGCCCCGTGCATGTCAAGCACGAGCCCGTAGCCGTCCGGAGGGAGCGTCACGGGGGGGACGTACAACCAGTAGGGCTGCAGCTGCCCCGCATACTCGTACGTGCACCCCTCCCGAGTGTCGTCGCAGTAGAACTGGCCGAGGGCACGGACGGTGCCACCGACCGAGTCGATGCCGCGTCCTTGCACGGTTTCGAAGTGGCTGGCCTTGATGCGGTTCATGTAGCCGGTCGTCGGCACAGCACTGTCGTCGGTGACTCCGGCCGCAAGCTTGGTGAAGTCCACCAGCGCGAAAAACTCGCTGAGGTCACCCGCCGCCAACGCTGCGTCCTGCGCCTCGGTCACCCAATGGGACAGCGGCTGGTTGTAGCGGAATGCCACGTTGTAGAACGCGACATCCTCCCCTGACTTCGAGTAGCCGCCTTCATTGACGTCCCACACCCCGGTGGCCGCACCGACCCGTACAGCCTCTCGCCCCCGAGGATCAATGATGCTGTAAGGAACACGCACCTCGACCTGGCGCCGTTTGAGATCCACCATCGCCGGCGGCTGCCCCAACACCTGCCCACTCAGCGCGTCCACCGCGTCAGCGGTCGCGCCATGCACGGTCACGAAGACCTGCGCCGGCATCACCGCGCGGGCACCGTGCGGCATCGGCAACGCCTCCTGGGAACCGCCCAGCCCGATGGTCGTGCCGACCAACTCAGGGTCCAGCATCGAGTTGTATGTGATCCTGATCGCGGTCGCGTCTGCGAGCGGCTTGACCCGGATCTCCACGAAGTCTGCGGCGTTGCCCGCATAACGCTCCGGCTCGTCCGGGTAGGTGCCGCTGTCGTCATAGAGGAAGTCCTGATAGAGGAACTCGCCAGCGCGATAGGCGCTCGTACCGGACACCAAGATCGGGTCGGCCTTCCACGCCCCGGTGTTCTCCAGCTGCGGCGCCCGCGGCGGATCCCAGTACAGGATGTCGGGTCCGGGTCGACCCCCCACGCTGCTGGCATCCTCGACCGCCGCCTCTGACGGCGAAGTGACCGCCACCAACGACCCCAGCGCCAAGGCGCCCATCGCGAGCACGCCGAAGCCACGACGAAGACGCGGCTTGGTCATGCCGACTCTCACGACGATGACGTGCCCCGCCCGCGATGGCGTCGGGCTCCGGCGGCTGCGAGCAGGCTCACGAGCAGGCCGGCCACGGCGAGGCCGCCACCTGTCGCCGGCATGGTTCCGCCGCCCCCAATCGGGGTCGGATGATCGGGCGCGGAGGCGCCACATTGCGCACCCGTGAGCGTCACTTCGAGTGGGCCGTCACTGTCGACGTTGACGGTGGCATCGCACGACACTCGTGCGCGATCCACATCGATCGTCACCTTCGCCACGTTCGACGCCGTGATGTCGAGCACATCCGCGACCGTCGCTGATGCGGCAACCGGCCCCCAAGCGCGACGCAGGCGCTCGTACGGCAGCGAGCCGTTCGCACTTCCACCCGGCAGCGACTCCTGTGCCTCCCGCTGGGGATCACCGCCCGGCAAGCCGCGCGACACGACGTCGATCGTGCCGTACAACGCCCCCTTGTCGCGCAGCGCCAGGTTGCTGAGCCAGTACGCGTGGTCAGCCGTGAGGCCATACCTGGGCTCACTCATGGCGGCGTTGAGGACGTAGGTCACTCGATGGGGATCAAGGTCCGTCGGACCGTGGTCCGTCATTAGCCGGGCAAACTCGTCGGGGACGTGGTGGCGGTATTCGGCGTGGCCGGCGCCGCCCCCGACGCCGGCGAACCACCAGTAGTCGTATCGGTAGCCAAGGTCATCGAGGGTCCGCATGCTGAAGCTGGTGTTCTGGTAAGAGACGACGGGGTCGTTGAGGCCATTGGTCGCCAGCACCGGGACGTTGCGGAGGCTGGCAAACATCCGCCACGCGTCCCCCTCATCACCCGCAAGGCTGATCACCGGTGGGACGCTGAGGGCGGCGGTGTTGATCCCCACGTTCGGGAAGATCGCGCTGAACAGGTCCGGGAACTGGACACCCAGCTTGTACGTCCCAAACCCGCCCATCGATGACCCGGTCAGCACGGTGTGTCCTGGGTGGAGGTCATAGCGAGCGGCGACATCGGCCCATACCTCGAACACATCCGCCCCCGCGAGCCCGTGGTAGAAGTACGACTCGCCGCGGGCGTTGGGCAGCACCATGATCGATGGACGTCCCCCGTTCTCGGCGAGGATTCGCCACTGCTCGGGCGGTGGCGGACCGCCGGGCTCCAGATGGTTGTGGTTGGACATGGCTCCGTGGAGGTTGACCACCAAGCCATAGCCGCCGGCAGGTGGTGGGGCGTCGGGCACGTAGACGGTGTACGGCTGGAGGCGACCTGAGTACTGGTAGGTGCAGTCCGGCGGTTCGCAGAGGTGGTCGCCAACGATCCCGCCGGCGCTGTTGCCGCGACCCTGCGTGGGTTCAAACCTGCTGACGAGTATTCGGTTCATCGGGCCCTGAGAAGGCACGCCGCCGGGTTGGTCGGCCATGTCGTCGTCCACCGCTGCCGCCAGCCGGGTCAAATCGACACTGGCGAAGAAGGGGCTGATATCGCCCGTGGCCAGTGCTGTGTTCTGCTCGCTGTCCATCCAGGTGTTGTGCGTCCACGCGTCATAGTCGCGGAACGCCACGTTGAAAAACGCCGGACGCGCCGGATCCGGCCGCAGGTAGCGACCTGCGGCTGGATCCCAGAGTCCCGCGGCGGCCGCGACCCGCAGACCCGTGCGCCCGCGCGGGTCGAAGGCCTCGTACGGCACACGTACATCCACCTGCCGCCGCTCGAGGTCGGTGGTGACCACGGGGCCGATATCAAGCGCCGTGCCGCTGTCGGCGTCGACGATGTCGCCCTCGCAGCCGTGGATGGTCACGAACACCTCGCCCGGGGCAGTGGCGCCGGCGTCGTGGGGCAATGGCCGCGGCCCCGTGGACTCTCCGAGTGCGATCGTGGCCGCAACCGCGTCAGGTTCGAGCATGGAGTTGTAGGTGATCCGGATGGCCAGGGCATCGTCGAGAGGTCGCAGTCGCACCTCAACGATGTCGGCAGCGTTCCCCGCGTACCGGTGGGGCTCGTCGGGGTACGTCAGTGCTCGGTCGTCGTACAGGAAGTCCTGGTACAGGAACTCGCCATTGCGGTACGAGCGGGTGCCGGACACCATGATCGGCGGAGCCCTCCACCGGCCGGTGTTCTCCAGCTGCGGTGCGGTTGGCAGCGGCTCGTACAGAATGTCTGGACCTGGACGGGGAGAGGCGACTGGCAGCGACGACGCGTTGCCTGTCGGGGTGTAGCCGGTCCCATTGCCAGCAGGGCTTGTGCCGCACGATGGCTGCTGAGCCGCTGCTGCTGGCGTCAGCAGCATGCCCACGGCGAGCGCCAACACGATGCCCGCGGTCGTAGCCCTCGACCGCCGGCTGCGCGTTGGAGTGACCGCCACCCTCATCGCACATCACTCCTGGCGCGTTGGCGCCACATGACCGCGACGGATGCCAAGAGCAAGGCGAGCGCGCCCAGCCCACCGCCGGTTGCTGGCAGCGGGCCTGCGCCGCTGTCAGGCTCCCCCGGCTCGACGGGAGTTGCGACAGGCGGTGGCTCCGATGGTGGACCAGCCGGATCGGCATCCCCTGGCGCGGGTCGTCCCACGCCCTCCCGGGACGCGGTCGTGCACCTCGATGTCGGGTTGTAGTGCGCGAACCAGAAGTCGGGGAACTCCGGACAGCGCGCGGACGACTCGAAGGGCCACACGCCATCACGGAACTCGACCGCATGGAAGCCTCCGACACTGGTGACGAACCAGATCTGACCAAGATCGGCGCGTACCACCGGCCTCGGGGCAGCGCCGGTGAGGCCGGTCGGCATGCCGGGGTTGAAGTAGCCAAGCTCCTTGGGGTTGTGTGGGTCGCGGATGTCCAGCACACGCAGCCCGGACCCGAACCACGCGCAGGCAAGGATCGTGGGGTCGTAGATCCGGTCCGGCGAGCAGTAGTGCACGCCGTAACCGAACTGGTTGACAAGAACGCCCTCGCCCTGGACCTCCTCGCAATGCTCGGGGAGTTGCACCTCCAGCAGCGCGTCAGACACATGCACGGGGTTGCGTTCGTCGGCCAGGTCGTAGAACCGTGGATACGCAGAAGTTGCCCACCCGTCGGCCGCACGAGCACAGCTGTCAGCACCCGGCGCCTCGCCGAACACGATCAGATAGGGGTGTCCGTCGTAGGTCACTCGATAGGCGTTCTGGCACCACTTGTTGTCACCCATCGGGATTGTGGCGATGACCTTCGGCTGTGGATCGGGCTCGCGACTGGCAACCTCGGTGGTGTCCACGATCAGCAGCTTGTCGTCGGGCGGTGGCATCTGCTGGCAGATCAGAGAAAGTGTTCCATCTTCCGTCGTCCACCCCCCGTGTGTTTGGTGCTCGAACGCCCACTCAGCCAAGACCTGAGGGTTGGTCGGGTCGCTGATGTCGACTGGGAAGACCGTATTCGGCCCAAACAGGTCTCCCGTAGAGACGCCGGTTGACATGTAGTAGGTCATTCCGTCGGGTGACAGCCAGCCTTCGTGGCCGGACGCCAGACCGATGAAAGTGGTGGACAGGAGTTGTGGCTGGCGACAATCCTCCGACACGTCGTAGACGTCGAGCCACCCGTGGACCTGGCTGTCGGCCACGAGCAGCCCACGGCCCGCGTGCACACGAAGCGACTCCCACGGGTCGAGCATGGCCGGCGTCGTCAGTGTTGCCGTCGGGAGCGGGCTCGTGGGGTCCGACACGTCCAGGACTTGAACGCCACCAACGGCGACGTTGCGCCCCCAGTAGGCACAGTCCTCGTATGTGTCGAAACTGGCGTACCCGCTGCTCGGGAAGTTCCCGACCAGCTCGAGGTTGCAGTTGTAGGGCTGGAAGGCTCGGCCTGTCAGCAGATCCTGGGGAGGGACGCGGCCCTGCAGATCTGTCTCGGGGGCGTCATCCGGACCACATGGCGCCTGAGACATGGCTTGCCGTGGCCCGTAGCGCACCGCCTGCTGTTCCTGAGCCTGGGCACCCGTGGTATGCCCGAAGCCGCCCACCGCAGCGATCTCTGTCAGGGCGAGGATGCCCAACGCGAGGACGACCACCGCACGGATGCCGGGTCGCTGCACGAACCGGGCGGGCGGTCTCATCGCTTTTTCGGCCTTCATGGAGCTCCCAAGGATTCTAGAGCGCTCTATTCAAGACGTCGAGACATCAATATGGAGCTGCTCGTACGCGGCTGCCGGGGGCAGTCCCGCGCGTCCGGCGGTCCGCACGATCGTCCGGACGACGTCATCCCAGAGCATCGGCGGGATCTCGTGACCCACGCCGTCGTAGAGCTGCAGCTCCGCCCGTGGCATCGCGTGGGCGATCGCGATGCCGGCCTCGCTCGAGATGAGCCGGTCTGCGCGCCCATGGATGACGGCGGCTGGCTGGTCCACCCACCGGAGGTCATCGACGATGCTCCCTGACGCTTCGATCGCTGCCCACTGACGGTCCCTTCCCTCTGGGCAGTAGCAGCGGTCGTAGGTCTGGGCGCCGAGTTCTCGTAGATCGAATCCATTGGCACCCGAGAGACGTTCTTGCTCGACGAACTGGTCGATTGCTTCCTCTCGCGTGATTGCAGGCGGCCGGTCTCTGACCGCGCGGAAGTCGGGATCGTCCTCGGCGATGAAGCGAGGATCCGGTGTTGTGTACAGCAGGACGAGGCTCGCCACTCGGTCGGGGTGGGCAAGAACCAATCGTTGGGCAATCATCCCGCCCATCGACTGGCCGACGACGTGAACCGGCCCGCGCCCCAGGTGATCGATCAGTTCGGCCACGTCTGCGGCCATGTCCTCGAGCGTGTATGGCTCCTGTCCATCGAATTTGCTCGACAGTCCCACGTCCCTGTTGTCGAAGCGAACGACTGCGAATCCCGCATCTGCCAGGTACGCACACAGCTGGGGGTGCCACTGGATCATCTGCGCGGTGAACCCGTGGATGAGCACGAGCGGGGCACCGTCGGCCGGTCCTGTCACCTCGTAGTAGATCGACGTCTTGCTCAGATCCGCCGTGGGCATTGGCCATTCCTTCCGTCCGGTTGCCGCGGTGGGAACGTTGCTGCTGGCCTGGCAAGCAGTGCGGCGAGATGATCAGAGTCGATCATGCGAGGTCGTGCACCGGTTCCTCGGTTGCCTCCTCGATGACACCGTCGGTTGCCTCCTCGATGATCGGAAGGCCGGCCATGAGGTGCACGAGGTCGCGATCGCTCAGGGTCCTCGTGGTACCCGAGAAGATGACCTGACCGAGGTTGAGAACGACAACGCGGTCAGAAACCGCCAGCACCGCCTCGACGTCGTGCGTCACGATGATCACCGCTGCGCCTCGCGATGCCAGTCTCCGAGCGAGCCTCAGGACGCTGTCCGTTTGGCTCACGCCCAAGGCCGCCGTTGGCTCGTCAAGGATGACGACCCGGACCCCGTCGCGTACGACCCTCGAGATCGCGACCGCTTGGCGCTGCCCGCCAGACAGGGCATCCACTGGGCGCAAATAGTCGTCCAGGTCGATGTCCAACTCGCGGAGCCGGCCCTCTGCCTCTTCCACAGCCTTGTGGCGATCGAGAGGTGCCAGCGATCCCAGGGGCAGGCCAGGGAGCCTGCGAGGCTCCCTGCCGAGCACCAAGTTGTAGGCGGCACCGAGGTTCGGGCACAGGGCGAGATCCTGATAGACGGTCTCGATACCGGCAGCCCTGGCATCGGCCGGCCCACCGAAACGCCGGTCCTCACCGTCAAGTCGGACGGTGCCACGGTCAGGGGCAATGACGCCCGACAGCATCTTGATGGCTGTGCTCTTGCCGGCGCCGTTGTCGCCAACCAGGCACAACACCTCACCTGCGCGGGCTTCCAGCGAAACATCCGAAACTGCGACCACCGAGCCGTACGACTTGGCGAGATGCTCAGCAGCCATGACGACATCCCCTGTGCCAGCCCGGTCGTCGGCGGGCCGGCCCGTTCGGCGTGCGAGCGGCACCGTTCGCGTTGACGCGCGCCGCGCGCCTGTCGGTGCGCGTGGCCTCCGCGCACCAAGGAACTGATCTGCCCCCAGAGCCAGAAGCAGGACAAGGCCCTTCGCGATCTGCTGGTAGAAGTTCTCGAGGCCCACGAAGATCATGCCCGCGTTCAGGATGCTGATCGTGACCACCCCCACGAACACGCCGACGGGCCGTCCGGCACCACCGTCAAAGGCCACGCCTCCGAGGATCACGGCAGTGAGGACGTCGATTTCGAAGTCCGTCCCGGTGGAAGGCGACCCAGACCCGAGTCGGGCTGTGCTCAGAAGCGCCACAAGCCCCACGCTCACGCCGAGGTAGACGAACAGCAGCATCCTGTGCCGGTCGACCTGGATCCCGGCGAAGCGAGCAGCCAGCCTGTTCCCGCCGATTGCATAGCTGCGAAGCCCGCCGACCGTGCGGGTCAGCGCGAGCGACCCCAGAACGAAGGCCCCCAGTGCCACCACGACGGGCATCGGGACCCCGAGCACGCGCGACCTGCCGATGGCCACAAACGAGGCTGGAAGCCCCGAGACGGAGCGCGCATCTGTGACGACCAAGGCCAGTCCGCGATAGATGAACAGCAGGCCGAGCGTGACGATGATCGGTGAGATGTTCAGGACGCGGACCAACAGCCCGTTGACGGCGCCGAGGACGCCACCAACCGCCAGTGCCGCAGCCACCGCGAGGATGGCGCTTCCGGTATCGCGAGCAACCAAGGCTGACGCCACCGACGCCACGGCGTATGTCCCGCCGATCGACAGGTCGATCGCGCCCGCCGCGAGCAGCCTCGCGGCCGCAATCGCCGCGATCAGGACCGACGAGGAGTTGAGCAGGATCGCCAGGAAATTGTTGTAGGTCGTGAAGTTGCCGGCCTGCCACTGGAAGACGACGACGAGGAGAGCAGCCAGAAGAGCCAAGCCGGTTCGGCTGGAGGCCCCACCAACGTGGTGGCGCGCTCGTGTGAGGCTCATGACCGAGGCCATCCGGGCGCGCACGGACAACACGTCGGCTGCTCCTCTGCCCGATGTTGCCTGTTCTACTCGCTCAAGGCGCAGGCGTCGACGTCATCGCCGTGCGGGGTGACGCCGGTGCCGTTGTAATAGGCGCCGCGCGTCTCATAGCTGATGCTGCCATACATCGTGAAGTACTTCTCCTGCTTCGGTGAGCCGATGATCGAGACTGGATCGGCCATGTCGGCCCGAAACTCCTCCACGGCCCCTGCGGAGCTCAGGACGGTCGGCGTGAAGATGATCACCTGCGGGATCGCGCGCCCTTCGAGCCAGAACTTGGAGTAACGGGCCGGGATGACCCCAACTGGGGCCAAGCCGTAGGCCACCGTCGTCCGGAAGGCGGAGTCGGGATCGCTGACCGCGTCGAGCGCTTGCTCGGAGCCGTTGATCCCGGTGAGGACGTATTCAGACTGATCCGCGTCAGCAGCCTCCAGGGCGGCGAGGGCGCCGAGCACCGCGTCGTCGGGGCCGATGACGGCGTTGATCTCCGGATTTGACTGCAGCGCGGTGTTCATCGCCTCGAAGCCCCACTCCTGTGTCTCCTCCTGGGTGAGTTGGTCCACGACGATGTTGATCCCGTCTGCAGTCTCCACCACGTCGCGGACTGCCTGCGCGCGCGGGCGGATGCCCTCCTTGTTGTCCTGGTTGAACAAGAGGACATTCCCTTCGCCGTCGAAGTTCTCGTTGATGTACTGGACCATCGCCTCGGCCGCCGCCTTACCAGTCGCGTACTGGTCGGCCATCAGCTGGGTCGTACTCGGTCCGAATGAGACGGTGAAGACGGCGGCTCCGGTCTGCATCGCCTCGCACACGACCGGACGCTGGGACGGGACGTCCTGGTCGATCACGAACATCGCGGCGATGCCGCGGGTGATGAAGCTGCGCATCTGGTCCACGTTGGTGGCCGGGTCGAACTCGGCGCTCGCGGTAATGAACTCGAGGCCAAGGGACTCTGCCGTCGACTTCAGTCCATCGCCCCACGCTGTGAAGACTTCGGCAGGTCCAAGGTTGGCGAACGCGACACGATCGGGCAGGCCCGCCGGTACCTCGCCAACCTCGTCCGACTCGACGTACCGCTCCGTGGGGAGCTCTGAAATCGGTGTTCCGATCCCCGTCGTCGCGGTCGGTTCCCCGGTCCCGTCGGATGGGGTCTGGTCAGATGTGGTCCCGTCGGCGTTGCAACCCACGAGCACGAGACTGGCCGTGGTGGCGAGCGACGCGGCGGCAAGCCATGGTTGCCGACGCCTCGACGCAATCACACCTGCACCGCTCGAACGTGTCTTCTTCATCGCCACGACCTCCGCCTCCCATGCCCGGCTGTGTGGTGGTTCGCCTGCACTCCGCGTGGGTCTGCGCGAAGCGCGGAGACTCGGTGGGCCGAACGCTGCTCCTGCCTTCAGCGCCGCGAGACCGGCGTGACAATAGAGCGCTCCAGTCCTGATGTCAAGACAACCTTCAACTCGTCCTGTCCCCAGGCAGGCGAGGCACCCAACTGGTCGACAGGACGGACTGGAGCGCTCCACCAGAGCGAATACGATGCTGGACGTCGTTGGATCTCATCGCGCCGTTGAAAAGGTGACCGTGCCTCGTCCCACGAGCCGCAGCCGACAGCGGAAGCGTCCGACTCTCGAGGACGTCGCACGGCACTGCGGTGTTTCGCGTGCTCAGGTGTCCTTGGTGCTGCGCAACGAGCCCGTCGGGGCGACGGCCGAGACTCGCGAGCGGATCCTCGCAGCGGCGGCCGAGCTCGGCTACCAACCGGACACCCGCGCGCGCCTGCTGGCCCGGCAGCGAACCCGATTGATTGGCCTCGTGTACGACGCCTTCAACCGCTTTCACGCCGAAGGTCTCGAGTCCCTGTATGAACTGGCCGAGATCAACGGCTACGAGCTTGCCGTCAGCGCCACAACCCGAACGCGAAGCGAGACTGACGCGGTCGAGACCCTGATGGGCATTCGATGTGAGTCGCTCATTCTCTTCAGCACGACCTCCCCCACAAGGTGGCTGAACGATCTGGGGCGAACGGTCCCGGTTGTCGTGACGGGTCGTCGCCTCACGGGGAAGACCAGCGTCGACCGGGTCGGGTGGTCGGACAAGCGCGGAATGAAGGAGGCGATCAGTCACCTCACCGGGCTGGGTCACCGTGACATTGCCCACGTCAGCGGCCCCCCGGACGACTTCACCGCCCGCCAACGAGCCAAGGGCTACCAGGCGGCGATGCGGGAACTTGGTTTGGAGAAGCTCATTCGAGTTGTGAGTGGGGGCACCGAGATCGACGGCGGCGTCGTTGCCGCGGATGAGTTGATCGCCGGCAGGCTGCCCACGGCCGTGATCGCCCACGACGATGTGCGCGCAGCTGCTCTGATGGACCGACTCGCCGCCCACGGGTTCCACGTCCCGACCGACATGTCCGTGGTGGGCTACAACGACAGCATTGTCGCCTCCCTGCCGCACATCCAGTTGACCAGCGTGAGGCAAGACGCCCACGAGATCACCCGTCTCGCACTGGCTTGGGCAATGGAACGCGCGAGCGAGGATGACGACAACCGTCAACCGCCTCGAAGCGCGGTTCTCGAGTCCTCGCTCACAGTCCGGAGCACAACGGCTCCCCCTCGCGGACGTTGAGGGCCGGGTTGCATTGCGCGCGCGACTCCCTCAGAATGCGAGTAGAGCGCTCTATTCACAGAGCGAATGTGCCGGCTGGAGGACCCTCCGGTCGGCAAGAGATCCGGGAGGCCACGGTGCAGGCACAAGCGATCACTGACCGGATCGCGGGCGCACCGATCTCCTGGGGCATCTGCGAAGTGCCGGGCTGGGGTCGCCAACTGTCGCCGTCTCGGGTTCTAGGCGAGATGGCTTCGCTCGGTATCAACGCCACTGAGCTGGGTGCAGTCGGATACCTACCCACCGATCCCGACGCGCTGTCGGACCTGCTCGGTGAGTTCGGACTGCGCCTCGTTGCCGGGTTCGTGCCGGTCGTCCTGCACGACCCCGACGCCCGCGCGTTGAGCCTCCAGCATGCAGAAGTTGCGGCGCGAACCCTCGCCGCAGCCGGGGCTGACGTGTTTGTTTCCACCGTGGTGATGGACGAGGCGTGGACGCCGCCGGTCACACTTGACCGCCATCACTGGCGGGAGCTGTTGGCCGGCCTCGATGAAGTGGACAGGCTGGCGGCGGATCATGGCCTGGTGCAGGCGCTGCATCCCCATGTTGGGACGCTGGTCGAACGTGCCGATGATGTCCAGCGTGTGCTCGACCACAGCGAAGTGGGCTGGTGCCTCGACGGCGGGCACCTCTACATCGGGGGGTTCGACCCTGTCGACTTCGTTCACCAAGCCGGCGGCCAGATTCGGCACGTGCACCTCAAGGATGTGGACGACAGGGTCGCCCGCA
>Ga0302046_10001465_pt1 | contig 22106 bp, 21 predicted proteins | sample RVTome_11_FD_200261 | JGI IMG/M metagenome (GOLD analysis project Ga0302046, IMG submission 200261) | Soil microbial communities from uranium-contaminated site in the Upper Colorado River Basin, Wyoming, United States - RVT147D111 (version 2) ...
TCCTTCATGGAGATGCGCGGCCCGAAGATCTGGTCATTGCCGTCCATCAGAACCTGTGGGTGCTCCCCGGAGATTCAGGAGGGGAGCAGTTGCACACGCTCGGGACAGTAGACAAGGCGCGTCTGTTCCACCGGCTGACCGGCGTGTCGGATCAGTACGACGTGGTCGTGGTCGATGCCGGCGCCGGTATTGAAAGTGTTGTCCGGTGCTGCGCCGTTCCTTCCGCGCATCCAATCATCGTCACCGTACCGGAACCGGCCGCATTAGCCGATGCGTATGCGGTCATCAAGATCATCAACTTTCAAGCCGGTCATGTTCCGGTCACAGTGCTCGTGAACCGGGTCGACAGCGACGCCCAGGGTCGAGCCGCGTTCGAGCGACTCGAGGTCGCCAGTCAACGATTTCTGCAGGAACCGCTGAACTATCTCGGCGCCGTACCGGAAGATGAACTACTGCGCCGTGCCGTGCGAGAAGCGTCTCCGTTCTGGCTGGGAGACACTCCGCTCGTTCGATCTATCAAGGAACACATCGATCACGGCCGAGCTCTGTTCGGTCTCGATGCGCCGGCGGCCGCCGGCACGGGATGACGAGGAAGAAAGGATGCCATTGGATGCCAGTCCATCGAAAGGACGCTTGTACCGCGCAGCCCAACGCTGATGGGCTGGCCAACTGGCTCGCACACGGGCCGTCAGGAGCTTGATCATGAGAAAGCTGGAAGTTTCGCTCTGGGAGCGATACAGAGAACGGCAGGACCTCGAGGCCAGGGAGCAGCTCCTCAGCCAACATCTTGGTCTCGTGCATCATATAGCACGCCAGATAGCAGAACGCGTTCCGGACGGTGTCGAGCTGGACGATCTCGTCAGTGCCGGTGCACTCGGTCTGGTGCTCGCGCTGGAGAGCTTCGAACCAGCCCGGGGACTCGCGTTCAGTACCTACGCAACGCCGCGAATCCGCGGCTCCATTCTCGATGACCTGCGCAGCCGGGATTGGGTGCCACGATCCGTCAGAGCGAAGAGCCGGAAGATCCAGGCGGCCGTTGCGGAGCTCGAAGCGGTGCTCGGGCGTTCACCAGAACCCGCGGAGGTCGCCAAGGTCATTGGGATTGACGTGGCCACATACTGGAAATGGCAGGAGGACACCGAAAACGCTGTGCTGCTGCCGCTGGACGGCCCGATCGGCATGCGGGACCACGAGTCCGCCACGTTGGAGGAGACGCTCGGTGACCCATCGGCCCGTGTTGCTGATGTCGAGGTGACCAAGAACGAAGAGGTCGATGCTCTCCGTGATGCGATTGGCGGATTGCCGGCAAAGGAGCGGACCGTTCTGTCCCTGTATTACTACGAGGAACTCAACCTGCGCCAGATCGCAGAGGTCCTTCACCTGACCGAATCGCGGATCTCACAGATCAGAACGCAGGCGTTGCATCGACTTCAGTCCGTGCTGCGTGGCCCGGCGGAAATGCCTGCCCGATGACCGGACTAAAGTGCCGGGTGGTCGATCGCGGTGGAAAGTCTTTCCGACCTCGGATCACCCGGTCCACCAGCTTTCTGAAGTCATGCATTGTAAGCTATTGCTGCGTTATGAGTTACAGCGTTGACACATCGAGGCGGTTTACGGCACACCGCTTGCCTTTCCGGCCATTGGCCTCCAGCAGCGCCCTCCACAGGGCTGAATGGTAGAGGAGAAGACAACGTGCCCTTATTCGGAATGCTCATGGCAGCGCGCTCGCTCAGCGCTTTGAGTAAGCGAAGCGACGTAATGCAAAACAACCTCGCCAACCAGGCGACCGAGGGTTTCAAGTTTGATCGGATCATCGCCGGATTTGATCCCGCAACCGGGGTTCCTTCCCTGGCGCGCACCACGGATCTGTCGCAGGGCAGCCTCCTGCAAACAGACAATCCGTTTCACATGGCCCTTCGGGGTCCCGGATTCTTCGTCATCGATACGCCCAATGGTGAGCGGCTGACGCGGAATGGGTCATTCCAGCTGATCAACGGAGCACTCGTCGATCACGCGAATCATCCGCTTCTGGGGGATAAAGGTCCGGTCGTGGTTTCGGGCGAGGTCCTGGAGTTGGGAGCTGACGGTACGGTCATGGTTGACGGCGAAGTCGTGAACAGAATCCGGATGGTAGACGTCGAAGGGATTGCACAACTCAACAAGGATGGAGTCAGCCTGTTCACGTTCAACGATCCCCTGGTGCCTGTGAACGTGGCCGAAACGCAGTTGGTTCAGGGGCACGTGGAAGAGAGCAACATGAATGCGATCTCGGGAGTCGGGGACATGATCGAAATCCAGCGCAACTTTGCGCTCACGATGGGCGCCCTGCAAACGCTGGATTCGAGTCTCGAGAAGATCACGAACAACGTTGGCCAGGTTTAAAGCAGTTGGTTGACGTGAGAAAGGTGGAGAAATGAACCCAGGTCTGAAAGCGTCGGCGAGTGGCATGCGAGCACAGCAACTCCGGATTGATGCGATCGCCAACAATCTCGCGAACGTCAATACAACCGGATTCAAGCGCAGCCGCGTGACATTTCAGGATCTCCTGTATGAAACGCTGCAAGGAACTCGTCTAGTCAACTATCAGAATGTCGAAGCGATGGGTCCCGTGCAGGTTGGGCGTGGCGTGCGCGTAGTCGGCAACGCTCGCGTGCACTCGCAGGGTTCCCTCGAGCCAACGCAGCGTCTCACGGATGTTGCGATCCAGGGCGAAGGCCTTTTCATGATCGAGATGCCTGACAGCACGGTCGCCTATACGCGTGACGGAACGTTTTCGATTGCTGACACCGGCGCGCTGGTCAATCAGGATGGATTTGCCGTGCTCGGGCTCAACGAGAATGCGATCCTCCTCCCACCGGGAACATCGGGCGTCCTGTCGATCTCTCCCACCGGGCAAGTATCGGTCGATCAGGCTGGCGAGGTGATTCCCATCGGCGAGATAGCCCTGACCCGCTTCCTCAATCCGAGCGGCCTGGAGAGTCTGGGTGGCAACCTGTATCGGCGAACGGACGCAGCAGGCGAAGGAATCGTTGGTCTGCCGCACGAGTTCGGGTTTGGCCAACTGGTTCAGGGATATCTGGAGACGAGCAACGTCGAAATCGTCCAGGAGATGGTCGATATGATCGCCGCGCAACGCGCGTATGAAGTGAACTCGAAGGCCATACAGACGGCAGAGGAGATGATTGAAAATGCCATCAACGGTCTCAACCGCTAAGCCGCCAATGCTGCTGGGTGAGTTGATCCACATGGATCTGACAACGGAGTACGTGAACGGGAAGGAGCCGTTACTCCCGGCTCGCCTGGAAGCGCGGATCGCCGCCGAAGTTGCCTATATGTGGCAGGTTGATGCCGCAGAGGTCACCCTTCAATGGGGCGCGATTCCGGGTGAAGACAGACTGACTGATGAAACAGAGTTCCGTTTGATTGGTCGCGGGCTCGATAGCTGGTATGCTGTTGTCTTCGAATGCGAAGACCATCCCGCATTCGCGACGCGAATGCGGGCTGGTCTGTTTCGCGACGTTGCCGTTGCTCTGCGGGATCTGCGGCCTGGTGATGTGATAACGTCCGGAGACATCAAACTTCGCTGCGACGTCCGTTGGGGGCCTCCGGTCCGACAGGAGCCGCTCGTTGGCGGGCCGGGATGGCTCGTGAAAAACGAAATCCAGATTGGTCACCCCATCGTCGAACCAGTCGCTGTTCCGATACCCGTCATTCAAGAGGGTGACCGAGTCCGGTTGACATGGCGGCGTGGCATGGTGACGGTCTCCGTCGAAGGGTTTGCGCTCCATCCGGCTGCAACAGGCCAGCGCGTTCACGTTCAGCTCAAGGGCCGGCGCGGAAAGAGCAGCGGGATTGTCACGGGTAGGGGAACGGCACGACTCGACTCGTGACGAACCTCGTGCGCCACACCGTGTTCGTGAGTGCTGTCATTTGTTTCACGACCACGTCGTCGGCAAACGCCCAGCGTCGAGCCGAGTCGACCGACACCGTGCCGGGTCCCCTTGCGGACCGGGTTGCGGCGGACGTTGCTGCGCAGTGGGGAGTCGAGGCGCGACGCGTCGTGCTGGAGTGGAATCGTTTTGGTGACCACAATCTTCTGTCGGACTCGACAACGTTTCACCTTCGAGGACAGAGCACCGGAACCCACTTCTCCGTCGTGTTTTCTCCCGTGGGGCACCCACCCGTAGCGGCTGGACTGCGTGCGGGACTCCTGAAGCGCATACCTGTTGCAACACGCACGCTGACGCGGGGAGATATTGTCGAAGAAGCGGATGTGGTCTGGGACGAGGACATTATGTGGGGCAGAGGCGCACTGAGCGAAGCGCTGACCGAACTGCCTATCGGGTGGACTGTGCGAACACACATTGGAGCGGGTGAACGTGTGTCGACTCCTGCGGCGGTGGCACCGCCGGCGGTCCAGGCCGGCGAAGCAATCGAGGTCGTGTGGGAACGCGGGTTGGTGGTCATCTCCCAGCAGGGCACCGCGCTCAACAGTGCCGCGGTTGGTGAGCGAGTACGCATTCGATTGAACAACCGACGTGGCAACGCACGCGGAATCGCTGTGGGTACCGGGCGGGTACGCCTCGTCGAGCATTCTTGAGTGAGGACACAATGAAATCTCTGGTATCTGTTACCATCCTGGTGTTGGCCACGACCCTCGGGGGTGTGGTCCAAACCGCCGATGGCCAGGAAGTCTCACGCCGGTTGAGGGCCTCCTGGCTGACCGACCGGAAAGTAATTCCCATCGGCGCGATCGTGACGGTCGTCGTCGACGAGCGAACCACCGCTCGCGAACGAACGAGCCGAGTTGCCGACGCCGATAGAAGCACGTCGATGGGGCTGTCCGCCGGAAGCCCTGACGTGACGCTGCCGATTTCATCGGCAGACTTCGGGGCCAGTAACAACGCCTCGAGTCGGAATCTGGGCGAGGCGAATCGACGGGGCGACCTGAGCTCGATTTTCACGGTGAGTGTGGTCGGGGTCGATCCGAGCGGCAATCTGATGATCGAAGGCACACGAACGGTTGAAATCGACGGTCGCACGCAGGAGTGGGAACTCTCCGGTCTGATCCGGCCCGACGACGTGTCGGCGGACAATATCGTCCCCTCCAGCCGGATTGCGAGCGCCGAAATTCACTACAAAGGTCAGAATATCGGGCCAAGCCGTGGCATCATTTCCAAGATTCTCGGGATCTTCTGGCCATGACGCGCGTTCGATTTCCGTTCCCGATTCTCATGTCGGTGGCGCTTGCCCTCGCCACGCTGGCTTCGGGGAGCGACGCCCAGACGACGGTCGGATCCATCACGACGACTGAGGGGAATGTGTCGGTGCGCTTGATGGGCTTCGGATTGGTGATTGGATTGGACGGTACTGGTGACCGGAACCTCGTGGGTGCCGGTCGATCGGGCGGAACGAGTGCCCGAGCCGTAGCAAATCTCCTCCAGCGGTTTGGCATGTCGGTCGATGACGACCTTCTGCGGGTCAGAAACGTGGCAGCGGTCATCGTCCAGGCCGATGTGGATCCTTACCTGCGCGCAGGGCAGCGTTTCGATCTGCAGGTGTCTTCCCTGCACGACGCGACGTCATTGAGTGGGGGGCAGCTCCTCATGATGCCGTTGCTGATGGATCTGTCGGATACGTTGATGGCGGCGACCGGATCGGGAGGCGTCATTGTTCAGCAGGACCCGGCCGGCCGCATCCTGCGACGGGGCGGGTCGTCTGGTCGTGTCCCTCAGGGGGGGCTGGTGGAAGTGGATCTGCCGCGGCCCCAGGTGTCCGCGACGCCTGTGTTGAGCCTCAACAGCCCCGACGTCACCATGGCGTCGCGGATTGCCGGGGTCATCAATGGCGCCATCGGGGACGGCACCGCAACGATTCTCGATCCGGGTTCCATCCAACTCAACCCACCTACAGGGGCAGCCGATAATCTGATTGAGTTCCTCGCGGGGATCGATACGCTGACGGTAGCGGCATACGGTGCTCCGAGAATCATCATTAACCGGCACGACGGGACCGTAGCCACGGTTGGAACGATCATGCTTGGGCAGACAACGACTATAACGCACGCCGGCATCACGCTGACCATCGGCGGCTCTGATCCGGGCGCACCCCCCGTGGCGGGGCTCGTCAGGATGCCTGTGGGTGTTCCTGTCCAGGACATTGCGGCCGGGCTGCATGCGGCGGGGGCCAGTCCGCATGAGGTGGCAACGATGTTCGAACTCCTGAAGAAGGCTGGTGTTATCGCCGCGGACATTGAAGTGCAATGAGTGGGATACCGCCTGTCGGTGGTTCGCCACTGCACGAGATCCCGGAGCTTCGCAAGGCTGCGCGCGCGTTAGAAGGCGTGTTTCTCAACCAGCTCTTCCAGGCGATGCGGGCCACCGTTCCCGAATCGAGCCTGCTCGGCTCGTCCTCGGGACAGCAGATGTTTCAATCCATGTTTGACGAGCACATGTCAGAAGTGATGGCTCAACAGAGCGAGGACAGCTTGGGAGACTTGCTGTACGATCAGCTGCGTCGTCGCGTTCATGAAATGTCCGTCGACCCAAACCGATAGCCAGGTTCCGATCATGTTAGAACGAGCAGGCACATCCAACGGTGGTACGATCGATCGGGTCAGTCAGCTGGTGCGTGCTCTGAACGCCGAACGCTCCCTTCTCGGTGAACTCCGTGAGGTTCTGATGGTCCAGCGCGAAGCCGTGGCGCAAAACGATCAGGCTGGCGTGGAAGTAAGCATCCATGCGATGGGGCGGATCATGCTCACCCTGGAGGAGAGCCGTCGTCAGCGACGTGCGGTCCTGTCGCTTATTGCAGACGGCAATGAGGTTGCGTTAACCGATCTGGAGGAGTACGTCGGCGATCCCGTGCCGGAAGACCTCAGATCGGCTCGAGAAGCCGTTCAGAGACTCGCGGTGGCGACGGCAAACGACCTCGCGATCAATCAGCACGTCCTCGACCGTGTTCTGCACGCCGGTGACACATTTCTACAACGCCTGTTTTCGACAGGACTGGATACGTGTCCGTCTTATGGTCCGGCGAAGGATGGGGATGAGCGTGCCGAAGCCATGCTAGTAAACCGGACCGCCTGACATGGCCTTGCTGAATCTCCTCAGCATTGCTCGTACCGCACTCGGTACCCATCAACGGGCAATCGACGTGGCCGGTCATAATATTGCCAACGCAAACAATGACGGGTATACGCGGCAGCGGGCCAACCTGGGTGCGGAGACGCCCCAACGCACACCATACGGCATGCTCGGCCGTGGCGTTCGCATCGAGGACATTCAGCGACAACGGGTGGAGTTTCTGGACTCCCGATATCGGGGTGAGTCGAGCCTGCTGGGCCGTAATGATACCCTGGCTGATCAACTCTCTCAGATCGAGTCCATCCTTGGTGACCTGGGAGGTGACAACCTGGGGGCCACGCTCGACGCATTCTGGTCGTCATGGGGTGATCTGTCGAACGATCCTGCGGGGGGAGCTGCTCGAACACTCGTCCGACTGAACGCTCGTCAACTGACGCAGGCACTTCACACGATGGATAATCGCATCGGAAGTGCGTTAAACGTAGCGCAGGAGCAGATTGAGGATGCCTTATCAACCGTCAACGCTCTCGCCGCTGAAATCGGGGAACTGAACAAGCAGATTGGCCAATCCGAGATCAATGGCCGAAATGCAAACGATCTACGGGACCGGCGCGACGCTGCGGTCGATCAGATCGGTACGTTTCTCCCGGTGCGAACTCTCGAAGCTCCCGATGGCAATCAGACGGTGCTCGTTGGGGACGTGTTGCTCGTCGAACGTGATACCGTACTTCCCTTGACGGCCCAAACAACTCCGGCGGGCAGAATTGTTATCGGGACGGCTGGTGGCAGCCGCACGTTTGAGCCGGACGGTGGAAGGTTGTCCGGGTATCTGACGGCGGTGAACGACCGGATTCCAGATGTCAGAAACGAGTTGGACAAGCTCGTCCAGGCGATTGTGAGCGAGGTGAACGCGGTACACCGTACCGGCATCAGTCCCGACGGAGCAACCGACGCCGAGTTCTTCGATCCCACCAGCCTGACGGCCGGTACGATCAAGCTCTCCGTTGCAGTGGAACATTCCGTCGAGGCGATTGCAGCCGGTTCCACCGGCTCCCCTGGTGATGGGTCGGTCGCGCTCGCCATGGAGGGATTGCGTATTGCGTCCGTTTCGTCGCTCGACGGGCTCACGATGAACGAAAAGTTTACGCAGATCGTGACGAACGTTGGCGGGCAGGTGCGGGACGCCGATGCACTGGCGCGCGCACAGTCTACGCTTGTGACCAACATTGAAACCCAACGTGACTCGGTTCACGGTGTTTCAGTGGACGAGGAGATGGTGTCCCTCATCTCGCACCAGCAGGCGTACGCGGCGGCAGCCCGCATGGTCACGGTCGCTGATGAGATGATCCGTGAACTCCTTCAGATGGTATAGGTGACTATCGTGCTGGTGCTAAACAGGCGACGTGGTGAAGCGATTCTACTCGATGGAGGCGTTCGTATTGTTGTGCTCGATAGTGATCGGCGTGGCGCACGAATTGGCATCGAGGCGCCGAAGGACATGAAGATTCAACGAGAAGAGTTGGTCTCGGAGGTGGCGGCGGAGAACCGTCGTGCCGGTGCTCGCGTTGACAGAAGACGATGGGCAGCTGCTTTACCGCTGAAAAAGGTTCAAGATGATTGAGGAGACAAACGTTCCCATCTTGGAATCCATACCTCGCATCTCGTGCCCCCCTGTTCGCCCGGCTTGAGGCGGATCTTCCCCTGATAGGTAGTAAGCAACGCTTTAGCCGCCGGTAAACCCAATCCGAGGTGATTGTCGGTGGATTTCGTCGTGTAAAACGGTTGGAATGGCGACTCTGTATCGTTTCTGGGCAATCCACTGCCACCATCTTCCACCGAAATGACCACGCCCTGGCCTTTCTCGCGAAACGTCGCTGACACATCGATCGTCCCGCGTCCGTGAGAACCCACTGCCTCCTTGGCGTTGTTGAGAGCCAGGGTCAACACGGTCGCCAGATCGCGACTGTGTGCGGCGACGGCGGGGATGTCTGGTGGAAACGTTGAAGAAATCGGACCGTCGGTCTTCAACCGACTGACCTTCTGACAGCTCAACGCCCATCGGACGACGTCCTGGATAAGGACGGGGCCCGGCGAATGCGAGCGTTCACCGGTGACCTCTCCCAGCAAGTCGATCCAGGTCGCAGACTGATCGGAGCTGCGTCGGATCACATCCACCAGCGATCTTGTAGTGTTCTGGTCTGCATCGTCCAGGAGTGTCTGGGCGGCAATCATCATGGACTGCATGGGCTGGCGCAGGTCATGCACCAGTCCACGGACGATATCGCCATAAGCGATACGCTCCGCTACGTGTCGGACGACCGCTAAGTGCGTTGGATCGGATGTGTCGATCGGCCAGCCTGTCAGCGTCTGAACCGTCATATATTGAGGGTTGAGCAAGAAGACGACCGCGGAGTACTCGTGCTCCGCCAAGCAATGGTAACACCGAGGTGGGGCCATCGGTCAAGGTCGGGTGTCACACTGGGCATCCGCGCGTCGTGTAGGGGTTTTTCTGCGTGTGCTGAGGGATGGTCGAAGTGGCAAGCGGACGTTCCTCAAGCGACTTCGACACAGGCGCCGAAGATGATCGGATCGCTCGTATGACGCCGCCTGATCAGCTCCAGGGTGGTGGTCGAGATCTGCGCACCGCGACTCAAGAGCTTTACGCCAGAACTCGTGCACAGGTCCTCCGCCAATACCATCCCGACGTCCAGCTCCTTCAGTCCGACTCGGCGCTTTGTCAGATGCCAGTCCGTACCCGGACTCGTGGCGATCGCCATCTCGAGCTGAGTGACGATGAGTGGATCGTATCTGGTTCCGACATACCGCCGTAGATCTTCGAGAACATGGTCAGGTGTGACGTTGGGCGTCGTGCTGGCCCGCTCCTCCCAACCCGATTCGAAATCGATCAACACACGAAGGATGCGCGAGCGAACCGGGATCTGTCCCTGAAGACGGTGGTCGGGGTAACCCGTGCCATCCCAATTCTCGCGAATCGATCCGATTACCTCGGCGGCGCCGACAAAATGGCTCACCTGCTCCAGGATTGCCTTTGACGCCACCAGGTAGTGCCATTCGTCGCTGTCATTTGCAGGAGCAACAAGCTTGCCGATTTCTCGCAGCTGCGCGGCGACATCCATATCCCGTATATACTTCCCCGGGACCTTCATCCGACGAGCCACCGCCCTGGCGCGTTTCATCAACCGTTCACCTCTCGTTGAGGCGTCCGGAATTCTCAGATCCAGCAGTCGAACGAACACCCTCGATAGATTATCGAAACTGTCGCGCAACTCGCGGTGCAGTCGTTGGAGTTGTTCCTTGTCGCTCCGGAGTTCGTCGTGCAGGGTCTTGATGCGGAGGGTTGCCCGCACCTTCGCCAGGAGTTCGGCGGTTTCAACCGGCTTCGTCAAGTAGTCGTCGACTCCCAGGTTCAAGCCGGAGACTTTGAGTGAGGGATCCGTAAAACCCGTGAGGACGACGAACATCGCTCCCGCGAGTTTTGGCGTGCTTTTGACCTCCTTGCACAGCTCGAAGCCGTTGAGGCTCGGCATGGAGTAGTCACTGATGATGAGGTCCGGCTGGAATGTGTGGGCCTTTTCCAAGGCTTCCTGACCGTCCGTGGCCGTTTCTACCTCGAACCCCCCTTGCCCGTGGAGCAGACGTTCGAGGGAAACGAGGACCGCACGGTCGTCTTCGGCAAGCAGGATCTTGGCGCGACTCAACGATTGTTCCCGTCTTGCCGCCCGGTCGAGTCGGGTTGCGTTTGCGGCGGTTGATTGAGCCGGAGGAATCGCAGTTGGGGCACAGCCGACTCGCCGCCCGTTGAATCCGCGGAGGAATCGGACAGACTTCTGAGCACGTCCAAGCCGATTTCCACGGTGATCGTGACCCGTCGGTTCTCCGGTGCGAACGGATCATCGGGCACGCGCGGTTCGCGGTCGGCAAGACCTCGAACCTCGTTTACCTGGACGTCCGCGAGGCCACCGGCGATCAAGACTCTGCGCGCGGCGTTGGCGCGTTCCGTACTGAGTTCCCAATTGCTGTAACGACTTCCAGACGCAAATGGCTGCGCGTCGGTGTGTCCTTCGATCACGATGTGGTTGGGTATCTGTCCGAGTTCTCGCCCAATCATCCTCAGAATGGATTGTCCCCTTGGCGCGGGCACCGTGCCACCCCGTTCGAAGAAGACACCCATCGAATCCTCGAGCAGGTGGATTTTGAGGCCATCGTCCGTCAGCTCGATGTCAACTTGCTCTTCCAATCCTTCGAGTTCCGGAATACTGGCTATCTGGTTCTGGAGCTCTTGTGCAATCCGGCCGAGTCGATCCATGCGCGGGTCGAGGACATCCTGGACATTGAGCGGGGAATTGAGCGGCGGGCGCGCCGCCCCCGGGCCCGGAATGATGGAACTGCCGAACTGGTCCGCACGCCCAAGGGGATCCTGGAAGTAGCCGGCGATTGCCGATTTGACGTCGGTGCTTTGGCTCACGATCCACAGGACAAGAAACATGGCCATCATAGCGGTCATGAAGTCGGCGAACGCTACCTTCCACGCACCACCGTGGTGACCATGGTGGGCGCGTTTCTTGATGATAACGATGACCGGTTGTTCCCGGAGATCACTCTTGGCCATGGCTCATCATTTCGTGCCTTTGCAGGCTTCTTCCATTTCAGAAAAAGAAGGGCGCATTTCGGCTGGAATGGCGCGGCGGGCAAACTCCACCACCACGATGGGCGCGAAGCCCTTGGCAAACGCCGTTACCGCGGATCGATAGAACATATAGAACTGGGATACCGAATGATTCCGGGCCTCGATGTTGGCCGCGATCGGGGATACGAAACCGTACGACAGGAGAATGCCGAGGAACGTACCCACCAGGGCCGATGCCACGTGGTGTCCGATCTCTTCGACCGGACCAGCGATGCTCTGCATCGTGATAACGATCCCGAGGACTGCCGCCACGATCCCGATTCCTGGCAGCGCGTCACTGACCTTGGTCAGGGCGGCCACCGGGGCTTCGTCCTCGCGGTGATGAACTTCGATCTCCGAATCCATCAACATGTCCAGGTCGTGCGGTGGAACACTCCCGACGAGGACCAGGCGCAACGAATCGCAGAGGAAGGTCGTGGCGTGGTGGAGATGCAGGACGTTGGGATATTTGGTGAAGACCGCGCTGCCTTCCGGATTCTCAATGTGCCCTTCGATGGCAACCAGGCCGTCCCGACGGGCGACCTGGAAGAGCTCGTAGAGCAGCTTCAGGCCGTCCATGTACATGATCCTGTTGAAGGGATTGGTCTTCAGGATCCCGAAGACCTTCTTCATCATCAGTCCGATGACCTTCCCGGGGGTCGCGATGAGAACCGTGCCGATGGACGTCCCACCGATGACGATGTACTCGGATACGACGATCAGGACCGGGATGGGACCACCTGCCATGGTGAACCCACCCAGGACTGAACCCAGGACAATGATCATGCCGACAATCGCGACCAATCGTGCTTCCCCTTTCCTGTACTGCCCCTGTACGCTTCCCGCATTATCGGAAAACCGGCTGGGGACCTTGAAGGAAAAGGGGGATGGAGGGCTTCAGATGGGCGGTGTAGTTGCCGATACCCTCGATAGATAGTGCGGACTCTCTCTTGGCCGCCCCGGGGCGACGCTCAAGGGGCTACCCCAGCCCCTTCAAAAGCCGCTTCAACTCCGCGTCGGCTTTGTCCTTCCCGAGGTAGTTCTCGCGAGCGCTCCGCAAGGTTGTGCAGATGATCTCTGCCTTGTCCGAGGCGTCCGCGTACACGGATGAGGTATCCGGCGACTTTGCGTGAAGAATCCTGGCCGCACGTTCGAACGCGCCTGCGGCGAAATCAATGTACGCGCGCAGCATTCCAGCGCCGCCGCTCCGGTTCACCCGCTCCGGAAAACAGCCGGCCCACCAGATGGCCAGTGCAGCGCAATACGCAGCCCGCTCCGCTTGCGCCACACTACCCGTCGGTAGCGACGTGAGTGTGCGCGTCCAGGTTGTCAGTGCCGGTTCCCCGAGGCCAAAACGACGCGCAGATCGGCTGGAGACGAACGCGACGGGAATCGTCGCGGTGAAGTCGGCGATTGTTATGTTTTCCTCACCTCGCCCGCGGAGCAGTGCACGGACGGGAACGTACCAGAGAATGGGAAGTGGGAGCGCGCCGGGTGTCCCCCCGCGGCCGCGCACCGCGCGCAGGGCGCCGGGCAGGTCGAGTAACAGATCGATCTGCCCACATTCCAATTTGTGTGCGGCCTCGCGGGCCGAAAGCGGATCCGCGGCGGCGATCTCGGCGACGAGGCAGACCAGGTCTTCCCGCCGCAAATTGCGGTGAATCATCGGAACAATCATTGGCACTCTCTCGTTCCGGTGGCTGCTTCCTCCGAATTCCCTACCCAGCTACACTTCACGTGCTTGGGAATGCATTTTTGATACCACCAAGGAACCGTGACGTGTGCAGGGCATCCCCTAATCGTTCTTACGCAGGTGAGGGTGGATGTGTTCCGGTAAATCTCCGTCAATCTGTATGAATCGTTCTCAACGTGGGTGAACTGGTCATGCTGACTCATACCTATCAGCAAAGGTGCGGTCAGCAACTATCTGCGTCCATTCTCAAGGTGGGTGAATTGGTCATGCTGACTCCTACGCGGCGTACCGTGCAATTCGTGGCAAGAGTATTTATTGGGCTTCTGGTCCTGACCGGTTCAGCGTCGGGAACGGTCGGGCAACAGTTTGATGTCGTGATCCAGGGTGGTCACATTCTGGATGGCAGTGGCAATCCGTGGTACCGAGCGGACATCGGTATCGTCGGTGACCGGATCGTTGCGATTGGCCGGCTGGATTCCGCGCGCGCGACACGGATCGTGGATGCTCGTGGCCGCACCGTCACCCCGGGTTTCATTGATCTCCATTCTCACGCCGATGGTCCGGAATACGGGAACACCGGACTGAGATCGGACAATCCCGCCCGTCGTGCGGCGCCCAACCTGGTCGCACAAGGCATTACAACGGTGGTCGTAAACCACGACGGGCGATCCCCCTGGCCGATCGGGGAACAACGGGACGCCTTATTAAGGAAAGGAACTGGCCCTAACGTGGCAGTGCTGATCGGGCACGGGACGATTCGCCGGATGGTAATGGGCGACGACTTCCGCCGTAATGCCACGGATACCGAGGTTGATTCGATGCGGGCCCTGGTCAGCACGGGAATGAGGGAGGGGGCGTTCGGCCTGTCCTCCGGCCTCGAGTATGTTCCGGGGCGATGGAGCGACACGCGGGAGGTGAAAGCGCTGGTTGCCGAGCTGGCGCCGTATGAAGGAGTGTACGTCACCCACGAGCGCTCGTCCGGAGCCGATCCGATGTGGTACTTGCCCAGCGAACCCGCGCCGACCACAACGTTTCTCGACGCGGTTGCCGAGACGATCGAGATTGCGGAAGAGACCGGCGTGACGTCCGTCCAGACACATGTTAAAGCGCGAGGCGCAAACTACTGGGGATCGAGTCACGCCGCGATCCAGATGATCGATCGCGCCCGTGCGCGTGGCGTGAGAATCTGGGCCGATCAATATCCCTACAGCACGACGGGCAGTGACGGGAATACCGTGCTGATTCCTGGATGGGCACTTCGCACTGATCGTGGAGGCACACCCGCCGATCGAGTCCGACGTCTGCTGGCGGATTCAACATTGTCGCGCAGGCTCCGCACGGACGTCGCACATGAAATCAGGCGCCGAGGCGACGCCGAGAAGATCGTCGTGCTGGAATACCCTGATCCGGCATATGTCGGGAAAAGCATTGCCGAACTCTCTGAAATGCTCGCTATGAGTGCAGTTGACGTGGCGATAAACCTTCAACTGGAAGGCGAGAATGGTCGCAGGGGTGGAGCCCGACTGCGTGGCTTCTCACTCTCCGAATATGACGTGGAGGCGTACGCGGCAAAGCCGTGGGTCGTGACCGCAACCGATGGATGGATTGCCCTACCGGAAGATGGATTGACGCACGTTCGTGTGTATGGCACCTTCCCACGCAAGATTGCCTACTACGCCATGGAGCGTAACGTGTTGAGCGTTGCCGATGCCGTGCGATCATCGACATCCCTGCCCGCTCAGATCCTCAGTCTCCAGGACCGGGGTATGCTCCGAACAGGAATGAAAGCGGATCTCGTTGTACTGAATCTCGCGGAGTTGCGTGACAATGCGACACTCTTCGAGCCACATCAGTTTCCGAGCGGTATAGATTACGTTCTCGTCAACGGGCATTTTGTCGTCGAGCGAGGGGAGCCGACAGGTCGGCTTGCGGGAGAGTTGTTGGATCGTGCGGCGAGTCGACAACAGCCGGCAGCGGGCGAACCGTCGGCACGCAGGCGGCAATAAATACGGTGACAACCGAGGCTTGGCCGCCCGGTTGGAAATTGCACGGCAATGTTTCCAGCCCCGAATGACGGACGGAGCATTCTAGATCCGCTGCCGGCTGATGGCAGCTGTAGGTTCCCTCTTCCACATGAGGTCAGACCCGTATGTTACCGATCCTCCTGGCAACATCGATCCTCGTACAGGCCCCGGCCGACGACTACCTCTATGAAGTCACGCTGCTGCGAGCGGCTCCGGGTCAGCTACTCTCTTTGATTGATCAACTGCAGGAACGGATGACAGTTTACGATGATGCGGGTGATCAGCGGCCCGCCATCCTCAGGCACAGTCAGGGCGACCATTGGGATCTCATGCTGGTACAGCCAATAGGGACGCTCGCCGAATTCCATGCGCCGCCGCGCGTTCAACGCCGGCTCGTGGCGGAGAATCGCTCGGGGCTCACGAACATTGAATTCAACGAACGACTGCAACGCTTTACGTCGTGGAGGGAAGAAACAATCTTCGCCGGTCCACCACTGGCGGAGGTAGGCCCTCGCCTTCGCGACGCCGGATTTTTTCATGTCGAGATGTTCATTGCCTTGCCGGGGCGGCGCGCCGAGTTGTTACGTGAGCGCGAAATGGAAAACGAATACCTTCGATTGGTCGGTCGACCGGAAAACGCCCTCTTCGCCAAACGCAGCGGGGGTTCCTGGGATGCCGTGACGATCGGCTTCTATCGTGACATCAAGCACTTTGCCGAGAGCGCCGACATCCCGGCGGATCGGGCGCAAACAGCAGCGCTCGCGGCCGGGTTTGAGGGTGCGGATCGCATCGGGACGTATCTACGGTCGCTCATTTCCGGTCACCACGATACGCTTGCGACGCCGGTACGGTGACCCTAGGTGTTCCACAGTGGAACGGGCGAAGACTCGGGCGGAATAAGCGGACGCGAAGGGATGAGGAGGTGGGCGCAGGGAGCCCCTGGGGACTTGGGGGCAAGACGACTCAGAAAACGTGTCACAGAGGGCCGAATGTGCCAGGGGTGGGTCTTGCGGAAGCATCTGACAACCAAAGTCCGGGAGTGGCCATCAGCGGATGCAGAACCCGACTCCCTGGCACTACAGTCGGGCGGGCCCTCGGGCCCCGGACAGGTAAATATATCGCCTCGGTCGAGTCGGCACAGGTGGGAGTTGGGCCGTTTCGGGCCCCAAAAACACCGCAAGTCTCAATGTAATTAAGAGACTTACCATTATAGCTAAGCAGCTTAACTAACTGCCGCTTGGCGAAGCCCCGGAGGCAGCGCTTACGGGCGGACGACGTTGGTCAAGTGGTCTTCGAACCCTCCGGAGGTCATGAGGTGCCGCGCCCAATGCACTGCCTGCGGCAGCGGACGGTCCTGTGTGCCGTGTGACGAAACAGCGTGTTCGATCAGATCAAGCTGTTCATCGATGATGGCATTCACCAGGTCCGCGTCGACCGTCTCGCCACTGTCGAGCATCACCGAGTGCGCGATCCATTGCCAGACTTGTGCACGTGCGAGTTCAGCCGTCGCCATGTTTTCAACAACCCCGTCCACCGCGACGCAACCGGTACCATCCAACCACGCCGCGAGGTATCTGATCACGATATTCACATTTGTACGGAGTGCTGCTCGGGTCTTTGGCCCCCGCGGCACGGTCAAGAGGTCCTCGGCTTTCACCGTAGATGTGGCATCCGGGGAGGTGATCTGATTGGCGCCACGGACGGCCGTCTCGAATATGCCCTTCGCCAGCGGAACGAGGCGAGGATGTGCGACCTGTGTGCCGTCCAAACCGCTGCTTGCTTCCCGGCGAAGGTCGCGCATCAACTGCTCGAATAACTCATGCTTCGTGTCTCGGTTCTCGAAACTCGGCACGCGAGCGGCCTTGCCACCTATGGCGTGTACACCGCGTCGGTGCGCCGTCGAGATCATCAGTTCGAGCACGGCGCGCAGCGCCCGATGGCGCATGGTACACTCGTTACGATCGGGGAGGACGAATTCTGGTCTCGAACGGAACTTTCGAACGAGGCTGAACAGGTAATCCCATCGCCCGAAGTGCAGACCTGCAGCTCGCTCTCGCAATTCGTACAGAATCTCGTCCATCTGGAACGCTGCCAGCACGGTTTCCATGAGCACAGTCGTTCTGATGGTGCCGACGTCGACCTTCAACAGGCGTTCGATGGCGCTCAACAAGTCGTTCCAAAGCCGGGCTTCGAAGTAGCTCTCGACCTTGGGGATGTAGACATGTGGGGAATGACCCTTTCGGACCAGGGCTTGGAGGTTGTGAAAGAAGAACAGCCCTGCATCAAAAATGGTCGCCGCGATGGGACGCTGGTCCACGCCGAAGCCCGGTTCAACGAGATGCCATCCGCGAGGCCGAATGGCGAGGCGTGCGGTGCGCTGCCCGAGTGCGTGGTAGTTGCCCTGCTTGTCCTCATAACCGATGGTTCCAGCGAGGGCATCGCGCAGGTTGATCTGGCCTCGTAGTCCGTTGTCCCAGGTTGGGGAATTGCCGTCTTCAAAATCCGCCATGAACACGTTGGCACCGGAAGTCAGCGCATCGATCACGCTCTGTCGGTCTACCGCGCCACCGATCTCGACGCGACGGTCCACCAAATCGGTCGCAACCGGTCTCACCTTCCACGGTGATTCCCGTATCCATGCCGTGTCACTCGAGAAGCTGGGCAACCATCCGTCGTCGAGATCGGACTGGCGAATCACTCGAGCCCGGAGCAACTCACGACGGCGGCACTCGAACCGACGGCCCAACTCTGCCAGAAACTCTTGCGCCCCGCGGCTCATGATCTCGCGAAAGGCCGGGGAGCTTCTTCCGTTGATGTGCACTGACTCTGACTCGAGGGGTGAGGCGTACGTCGGGAGGGCCTCGATAGTGGTCATGTTTGTCGACTACCGTTCAATTGACGTCTATGACACCGAACCGCGGACGCAGCGTCTGAGGGGGCGCGGACTTCCGTCCGTTGCCGGTGTGGATAACTCTTCAGGAAAAGGGATCGCGAGATCCGCGGGCTCAAGGGGCAAGCAATATGCCGCGCCGTGCCCCGTCCCCAAGCGAATCCAGCCGTGAGCCGTCTGGGGTCCAAGTCGTTAGTTTGGAAGCACCTAGGTCAGGGGCGGTCGGGTTGGTCGGCTGGGGCATTCCAGTTCATCTTGCCCCTGACGTTGATCCGTCCGCGGGTGTGTGATTGGTGACACAACGAAAGTGAGCGGGAACACAACAGGAGCCCAGAATGCACACCGGCGTACAGCGATTTCTTCGCCATGAGGCAGAGCGGTTTCGGGGCCAGCGGGTGGGCCTGCTCTGCCACCAGGCCTCCGTCGCTGACGGATTCCGTTCCTCTGCCGATCTCCTTTTTGAGCACGGTGGTCTGAGATTGGCCGCGCTGTTCGGACCACAGCATGGGATTCGTGGCGAGAAGCAGGACAACATGGTCGAAAGTGACTCCTTCACAGATCCGCGACACGACATTCCTGTGTACTCCCTGTATGGTGCGGTACGAAAACCCACCGCCGAGATGCTTGACGGGTTGGATGTAGTGCTCTTTGACTTGCAGGATGTCGGGGTCCGCGTATACACGTTCGTGTGGACGATGACGCTTGTCATGGAGGCGTGTCGGGAGGCCGGTGTCCGATTCGTCGTGCTCGACCGCCCCAATCCCATTGGCGGGATCCTGCGAGAGGGTCCGGTTCTGAAGCCGGGATTCGAATCATTCGTGGGCCGGTACCCTGTCCCGCTCAGGCACGGACTCACGGCTGGTGAGATAGCGCATCTGGTGAACGAAGAGTTCGGTGTCGATTGCGAACTCGAAGTGATACCCTGTCAAGGGTGGCGCCGCGAACAGTGGTTTGACGAAACCGGCTTGCCATTCGTCCCGCCGAGTCCCAACCTTCCCACGCTGGATTCGTGCACCGTGTATCCCGGGATGGTGCTGGTTGAGGGTACGAATCTCTCAGAGGGGAGGGGGACCACTCGGCCATTCGAACTGGTTGGGGCTCCATTCCTCCAACCCGAGCAGCTCGGCAGGACGTTGGATGCGTTCAATCTGTCGGGTGTTGTGTTTCGGCCTTGTCATTTTGAACCGACCTACCAAAAGCACGCTGGTGAGATCTGTGGTGGCGTCCAGTTGCATGTAACGGACCGGTCGTCGTTTCAACCTGTCAGGGTTGCTGTTGCCGTTCTGACGGCGGCCAGAAAGGTGGCGCCAGACCACTTTGCCTGGCGGACACCGCCGTACGAATACGAAACCGAGAAGATGCCGATCGACGTGTTGTGGGGTGGTTCGGGTTTACGTGAGATGGTTGATGCCGGTGCTGGACCGGACGATGTCCTGTCCGGTGCCGCGGAAGAGATTCGGCGGTTCGAAGAACTGGTCGGGCCGTGGTTGGAGTACTAGACTAGCAGGGTGCCGAAAAAAGGCTCCCTTCGCGCGCCGCGGTTCGCAGCCCCCTACTACACCGCTCCATCATCCATAGGCCGCGACCCAACGCGCGCCTCCGGGAACCCCTTTTCAGCACCCTGTTAGGGAACGTCTGCACCGTCGTGGGTGGTCGCCGCTCGATGACGCGTCTTTCGGGACCACCACCCGACTTACGCAGAGGTTCCTTAGCGCCCGTTCACGAACGGTACCTCTACAACGCTCGGTCCTACACCCTGCTTGGAGTTCGCCACCATCGACTCCACTTCCTCCATGAGGCGCGCGTTGTTGATCACGACGCCGTCCTTGATCGTGTGTACGATCCCCTGCGTCCGGATCATTTCACCATTTTCGTCGAGGCGCAGCGCACCAAACGAGTACAGGAACCGCAGATTGTAGGCGGGATTCCCATCCACGAGAATCAGATCGGCCTTGTAACCCGGGCGGACCAGGCCGGTCATTTCCTGTCGGAGGGTCTGAGCGCTGTTGTATGTTGCGGCCTTGAGCACTTCGAGATTGTGCATGCCGGTTTCACGGTTGAGCTGCAACTCCCGGACGGTGGAGAAACCGGGTGTCGCCCAGATGTAGTTATCATCCGTTCCGTGTGCCACTCGGCCGCCGCGTTTGTTGAACTCGTAGATGAGGTCTCCCCAGAGATCGAACGCGGTGTACCAGTAGTATTCGTCGTCGGACGTCCAGTCGTAGTGATACGATCCGTGATATGCCGGATTGGGAAGGTTCCAGTTGATCAACGCCTGATGCGTGAACCTCTCATGCCACGGAAGACTCTGGGCGCGCAGAATGTCCCGGTTTGCCTCGTACACGACCCTCGTTGGAAGCATGGTCACTCCGTATGCCACCAGCGAGTCAGCAACTTCGCTGAGGAGTCGTTCCTTGTTGGCGTCAACCCAGACCTTGCCGGCATGTCTGAATCGATCGTTCTCGTTGTTGTAGTTGTACTCCCTGGGAAAATTCTGGACGCCGTTGTCAAGGGATGATTCGGCGTAGCCGTAATGATGTTCGATCATGGTCACGCCAAGCCGCGCTGCATCGACCGCGTCCACGACTGCGTTCGTGGACGGGGGCAGGTGCACGGTCGTGATGCCACCGGCATCCCAGACGGCCCGGCACACCGCGCCGAACAGCTCTTCGCTCCAGCCCAACCCGCCGACGCTCACCACGTGCGCACCCCGTTGCACCATCGTGCGGGCGATTTCCGGGGCCATGCTCGGGTCTTCCCGCTGCGCAGTCGTATAATCCGTGTTCCTCCCCCACCCCCAGATGGGGAACATGCGCGGCGCGAGTATCTCGTTCCGCTCGGACAGCGATGCCTGTTGTATCGCGCTGTCCAACCCGCGATCGGGTGCCGGCACCATGCTGGTGACACCGTGAGCGAGCTTGAGGTAATACACGTACTCGTTTTCCATCGGTTGGGTACGCAGGTGCATGTGCAGGTCGGTGATACCCGGCATCACGTACATACCCGTGCCGTCGATGACCCGATCGCCCGTCGCCCGTTCAGTGTCGTCGCGTCCTTCTGCACTCACGGGGTCGAACGGCGTCAAGCTTGCGATGGTGTTCCCTTCAACGACGATGTCGTATGGTCCAACGGGGGGACCGCCGTGTCCCGGAATCACCATGGCATTCTGAATCACGAGGCGGTCATAGGGCCCGGCTGCCAGGTCGCCGAATCGTCCACTCTGGGCAGCGAGAGATTGCGCGGAAGCAATGACCAAAAGGGAAAGAGCAAGTGCCACGCATAGCGGCTTGCAGTCCAACCGTTTCATAACCACCTCTGGGGGAATGGATCAACAGTTGGTATTAGCCTCCCGGCGGCGGAGTGTCAACGATCAACCGGGATGGAACCCGAGGGATGTTCTGCACGAGTCGTGCAATGGTCTCTTCGGCCGCTGCCGTTCGCGCAAAAGGCCAGTGAGTACGAGGGGTTGTCGGCTCACGCGGCGAGCGTCTTGACCCGCGCCACCCTCACCGTTCTGTCAACGTCTTCGTAGGGATCCGGTGGGAGATGTGCAACTCGCCGCCGCGTCCTTCGGGACCCCCACACGACTTGTGCAGAGCATCCCTAGTGTCCTGTAACAGTGATTAGCGACATAAGTTATGAGACGCCGTGCACCGTCCTCGTGCGGTGCGCAAAGCGGGCGATGCTGGCGAGGATTTCGTCGGCCGTTTTGACCCAGACGTAAGGC
>Ga0302046_10001466_pt1 | contig 22104 bp, 16 predicted proteins | sample RVTome_11_FD_200261 | JGI IMG/M metagenome (GOLD analysis project Ga0302046, IMG submission 200261) | Soil microbial communities from uranium-contaminated site in the Upper Colorado River Basin, Wyoming, United States - RVT147D111 (version 2) ...
AACCCGACCCTACGGCTTCGAACTATATGTTCTTCAGGAGGGGTACGCTGCGGTTCGGCAAGCTCTTTATGGTACAGGCGGATCTCCAGATCATTGATGAAGCCCCGGACGACCCTTTCGATTTTTTTATCGACCGGTACGTAGAGCAATTGGTCGCCGGTCATTCCGAGACGGAGCCCGATTTCGGGCTGAAAGCCTACATGCCGGATTTTGAAGACCTCCAGCGGGCGGCCGGGGCTACGTCGCCGGCACGAACAGACTCCTCTCGTCAGTCTTCTTAGCGGGTAGCACGTTCGACGGTGATGGTTGCAGGTTCGGCGATAGGAGGAGCCTGCGACCCCTATGCTCGCCCTGAAACGAAGGGGGGACCTTCAGGGTATTCTGCCTGTTCGTATCTTGCGCATCCGTACCAGCCAGCAATAGCGAGAGAAGAAGCATGGTCGTTGTCATGGAACACGGGGCCACGGAGGCCCAGATCGAGAGTGTCATCGAAAGCCTGAACGGGCACGGGTTCGACGTGCACCGCTCCAGCGGCGTCAACCAGACCGTGCTCGGGGCCATCGGCGTCAAGCCGGACTTCGACACGCGCAAGATCCGCGTGCTCGACGGCGTCGCCGACGTGCATCGGGTGACCGAGCCGTACAAGTTTGCCAGCCGTTCCTGGAAGCAGGAGGATACCGTCTTCGACGTCAACGGCGTGACGGTAGGCGGCTCGGAGGTGGTCGTGATCGCCGGGCCGTGCTCCGTCGAGAGCGAGGAGCAGATGGAGGCGTCGGCGGCGCACGTGGCGGCGCACGGTGCTACGTTCTTGCGCGGGGGCGCGTTCAAGCCGCGCACGTCGCCCTACGCCTTCCAGGGCCTCGGCGAAGAGGGCTTGCGCTACCTGCGCGACGCCGCCGACCGCCACGGACTCAATGTCATCACCGAGGTGATGGACATCGGAAAGATCGACCTGATTCACGCGTATACCGACGTGTTCCAGGTCGGCGCGCGCAACATGCAGAACTTCGACCTGCTGAAAGAACTGGGCCGCAGCGACAAGCCCGTCTTCCTCAAACGCGGTGCGGCGGGGACGATCGAGGAATGGTTGATGGCGGCGGAGTACGTGATGTCCCAGGGCAACCCCCACGTCATCCTGTGCGAACGGGGCATCCGCACGTTCGAGACGTACACGCGTAACACGCTCGACCTGTCTGCCGTGCCGGTGGTCAAGAAGAAGAGCCACCTGCCCATCTTTGCCGACCCGAGCCACGCGACCGGCCTGCGGGCCAAGGTCATCCCGATGGCGCGGGCCGCCGTCGCCGCCGGGGCCGACGGCCTGATGGTGGAGGTGCACCCTGATCCCGCCTCGGCCAAGAGCGACGGCCCGCAATCGCTGTTCTTCGATCAGTTCGTCGAGATGATGCGGCAGATCCGCCTCATCGCCCAGGCTATCGGGCGGATGGTTCGGGATCCGCAACCGGTGTAACAGAGGGCACTCCCTCTTTTGTACAATGATTGATCTGGAAAAGCTGCAAGACGTCAAGCGTCACTATGCCGAAGTGACCGAACGGATCACCCGGCCCGAGGTCGCCACAGACCCGGCTCAGATGGCGAAGCTGGGGCCTGAGCACCGTGAACTGAGCGTCGTCGTGCAGGCCATCGAGCGGTATGAACGGTTGCTGCGAGAGCGGGACGACCTCAAAGACCTCATGCGGCTGGAGGACGAAGAGGCGTTCGTCAGGCTGGTGAAGTCCGAACTCGAAGCGCTCGAAGAAAAGCTGCCGGTTGTCGAAGAAGACCTGCGCCTGCGGCTCATTCCCAAAGATCCGGAGGACAGCAAGAACGCCATCGTCGAGATCCGGGCCGGGACGGGCGGCGACGAGGCCGCGCTCTTTGCCGGGGATCTCTTTCGTCTCTACGACCGGTTCGCCGAAGTCCATGGGTGGGCTATCGAGGTGATGAACAGCTCGGCCGGGGCGGCCGGAGGGTTCAAAGAGGTCATCTTTGCCGTGCGCGGGTCGGATGCGTACGGGACGCTGAAGTACGAGAACGGAGTGCATCGGGTGCAGCGCGTGCCGGAGACGGAAGCGAGCGGCCGGATTCACACTTCGGCGGCGTCGGTGGCCGTCCTGCCCGAAGCCGAAGAGGTAGACGTCGAGATCGACCCGAACGACCTCAAGATCGATGTCTATCGGTCCAGCGGGCCGGGCGGGCAGAGCGTCAACACGACCGACTCGGCGGTACGCATCACCCACCTCCCGACGGGCCTCGTCGTCACGTGCCAGGACGAGAAGAGCCAGCACAAGAACAAGGACAAAGCCCTGCGGGTGCTGCGGTCCCGGCTGTACGACCTGGAGATGGCCCGGCACCATGCCGAGCGCGATGCCGTCCGCCGCTCGGCCGTCGGCACCGGCGACCGCTCGGCCAAGATCCGCACCTACAACTTTCCGCAGGACCGCGTGACGGATCACCGCCTCGAAGGTGATCACAAAAACCACCCCCTCCGCAAAGTCATCGACGGCGACCTCGACGAACTCATCCGCGCCCTGCGTACCGCCGACAACGCCGAACGGCTCGCGAATCTGTAAGGGACAATTCTCCCGTATTTCACGGCTTGTAGCCGGATCATTTCCCCGGGCTTTTTATTTTAACAAGTTCTTTTTGAAAATCCCTGCTTCCGCATCGCGACGCACACTGCTAACCGGCGGGGGCATGACGGCATCCGTAAACAGTCATTCCACAGGGAGCGTATGGAAGCTACTACGAACCAGTACGAGTTTACGTACATCATCACCCCGGTCCTGTCCGAAGAGCAAATCAAGGACACCGTCAAACGGGTGAACAAGCTCGTCGAGAGCAACGGCGGCAAGGTCCTCGAAGTCGACGAGTGGGGCTCCCGACGCCTGACCTATCAGATCAAGAAGAAGCGCAACGGGTACTACGTCAACATGTACTTTGAGGCTTCCGGAGAGATCGTCATCCGCCTGGAGCGTGCGATGGAGATCGACGACAACATCCTGCGCTACCTGACGTTGCGCATGGACAAGAAGATGATCCAGCACTACGAACTGCGCCGCCAGAAGGCGGGCGCCGCTGGCGGCTGATCGTCGCGTTATCCCATCGTGCTTTATCCGCGAACCCGTATTCCAGAGACACACCATGGCGAAGGAACTCAACTACGTCGACTATAAAGATGTCGAATACTTGCAGCGCTTCATCAACGAGCAGGGCAAGCTCCTGCCGCGCCGCGTCACGAATATCTCCGCGAAAACACAGCGCCAGATCACGACGGCGGTCAAGCGGGCCCGGCACCTGGCGATGCTGCCGTACGTAGCCGACTCGGTGCGTTAGCGCGGTTCGACAGGGCTCCGCTTCTCTTGGTTGGACAGTCAAAATTGCGTAGACCATGAAAGTTATTCTGCTTCAGGATGTCGGCCACCTCGGCGCGGAGGGCGACATCGTGACGGTCAAAGCCGGCTATGGCCAAAACTATTTGATCCCGCAGGGCCTGGCGCGGATCGCGACGAAGGGCACCATCAAGGCGCGCCACGAGGAAATGCGCCAGCAGGTCCGTAAGCGCGCCCGGCAGCAGCAGGGCGCCGAACGGCTCAAGCAAGAGCTGGAGAAGATCGAGGTGGTCGTCGAGGCCAAGGTGGGGGAGCAGAACCGCATCTTCGGTACCGTGACGCCGCAACAGGTAGCCGTGAAGCTCGCCTTGCAGGGTTTCACCATCGACCGCCGCGACATTCGGCTCCGCGAAGACGTCCGGCTCATCGGGGTCTATACGGCGTCCGTGAAGGTCCATACCGGCGTCGAGGCCGAGCTGAAGGTCCGCGTCGTCCCGGACCAGGACAGCGCGGCCGTTCCCGTCGCCGCTACGGAATCCGGCGCTGAAGCGGAACCGACCGCTGCGGCCGCCGAGGCGGGAGCCGAGGATACCGAAACGGCGGCTGCGGCCGCCGAGGCGGGGGCCGAGGATACCGAAACGGCGGCTGTGGTCGCTGAGGCGGGGGCCGAGGATACCGAAACGGCGGCTGTGGCCGCTGAGGCGGGGGCCGAGGATACCGAGGCGGTAGGGGACGAGGAATAAGCCCGTCCGCCCCGCATGCTTCGGGCAAGGCGCAACATTTAGATCGGGGTGTTCGTTAGCTTTTCGGCTGATGAGCACCCCTTTTTGGGCTACGGCTGCACGCACGTAACAAGCACGCGGTCGATCGCCTCTAACGAGGTATCGGATACTCCTTTAATCGAAGGTCGTTCAAGCATGTCGGTGTTTCGCACGCTCTTCCTGATGGGGTTGGTACTGGCCGGGCTTTCCTCGACGGCCCGGGCGCAGTCCTTCCAGAGCCCCGCCCTCGACCACGTCTCATGGGCGGTAAACGCCGACCCGGCCTCCCTCGTACGCGGGCAGGCGACGCGCCTCGTCTTCCAGGCGACGATCGGCGACGGATGGAAGATGTACGCCCTCGGCTCGCCCTCGCCGACGCGGGCCGTCGCCGTGACGTTCGATGCGTTTCCGGACGGCCTCTCGGTACGCGGTGACATGCAGCAGGCGGGTGCCAGGGAGGGCTACGATCCCAACTTCAAGAAAGACGTCATCTATTTCGACACACAGGCGCACTTGTGGGTCGACGTCGTCGTGGCGTCGGACGCCGCCCTGGAGCCGAAGACGATCAGCGGGGAGATCGACTTCGTGATCTGCACCGACCGCATTTGCCTGCCGCCCACCCGGGTTCCGTTCAAAACGATGCTGGAGGTGGTGGCTACGAAGGCGGGCGGGGCGCCGGGTTCGAACCTGGGCGCACTGCCGGCGGCTTCTTCGCCGCTGTTTGCGCAGGATAGCCTGGTCGGCTTCAGCCAGGCACCGCTACCCGGGGGGGCAGGGGCTATAGATGACGGGGCGGCGGTGGACGCGTTGCCCGAAGCGACCGTCGGCGCGGCACCGGATTTCGGCACGACGCGGACCGGCGGCCTCTGGGGCTTTTTGCTGCTGGCCGTAGGGGCCGGGCTGGCCGCCTTGCTCACCCCCTGCGTCTTTCCGATGATCCCCCTGACGGTTTCCTACTTCACCAAGCACGCCGATCATCCGGGCGAGGCGGTGCGCATGGCGCTCGTCTACGGCCTGGCGATCATCGTCACGTTTACCGGCCTCGGGGTGCTGATGGCGATGCTCGTGGGCGCAGCCGGCGCGCAGTCGTTCGCGGCGAACCCGTGGGTCAACCTGCTCATCGGCAGCGTCTTCGTCGTGTTCGCTCTGTCGCTGCTGGGGCTGTTCGAGTTACGCCTGCCGAACGGACTGCTCAACTTTTTCAACCGGAAGAGCAACGAAGAGAAGGGCTACCTGGGTGTGCTCTTCATGGGCTTTACGCTGACGCTCGTGTCGTTCTCGTGCACGGCGCCGTTCGTAGGCGGGCTGCTGGCGGCGACGGCGATGGGCGCCTGGTCCTACCCGGTCCTCGGCATGGTCGTCTTCAGCGCCACCTTCTCGCTGCCCTTCATGTTTTTTGCGATGTTTCCCCGGGCGCTCAGCACCTTGCCCCGCTCGGGCTCGTGGATGAACGTCGTGAAGGTCTTGCTCGGCTTCATCGAGCTGGCCGCGGCGCTCAAGTTTCTCTCGAATGCCGACCTGGTCTGGGGATGGGGCCTGATCTCGCGGACGCTTGCCATCGCGCTCAGCATCGTGATCTTCGCGCTGGCGGGGTTGTACCTGATCGGCAAGCTGCGGCTGCGCCACGAACCGGCAGTGGAGCAGGTGGGCGTAGGACGATTGCTGGCTTCGATTGCCTGCTTCGGGCTGGCGCTCTACCTCCTGCCGGGGCTGCTCGGGGCGCCGCTCAACAAGCTCGATGCATACCTTCCGCCGAGGCTGTCCGACGACGTCAGCCTGGTGGCGCTCCTCGGGCGTGCCGGCAACGCCGTGCATGACGAAGAAGCCTGGATCACCGACGACATCGAGGCGGCTTTCGCGCGGGCCGAGGCGGAGGGCAAGCCGGTGATGATCGATTTTACCGGGTATACCTGCACCAACTGCCGTGAGATGGAGGCCAACGTCTTCACGCGCCCTGAGATCGCCGAGCGCTTCCAGCGTCATTTTGTGCTCTTGCGCCTCTACACCGACGGCCCTCGGGATCGAGAGTTTCAGAAATATCAACTCGACCTCACCGGCACCGTGGCGTTGCCCACCTATGCCATCGTCAATCCCTTTGTCCGGGAAAAACCCCTCGTCATGGTCAGCGGCGTCGTGCCTACGGAGGCGTTTTCAGCGTTCCTGGATCGGGGCCAGGCGTCCTTTCTCGACCAGCACCTGGCAGCCGGCGAGTGATAGCCAATTCGGCTTTTTTACGAGTCGGTCGTGTTAGCGAGTAGCCGGCGGTAGGCAGCGGCCTCGTCCGGCTTGCTCCAGGCTTCGTAGAGCGCGATGAGTCGTTCCCCCACCCGCTGCGTGTACAGATCCTGATCCCCGCGTTCGTCCCGAAGAATCGTGTGCGCGTCCAAGAGCAGGGGTTCGGCTTCTTCGTAGCGGGTCTGTGCCCTGAGGCAGGTCCCCAGACCGCTTTTAAAATAGGCCGTCACCCAGTGCCGGTCTCCCAGGGCGGCCGATTGAATCGAGACGGCTTCGCGGTAGAGGGGCTCAGCGGCTTTGTGGTCGCCTTTGCGGTTGAGCAGAGCCGCCAGGTTGTGCAGGTTCCTTGCCACGTCGGGGTGTTCATCTCCCAGGAGCCTGCGACGTATTGCCAGGGCCTCCCGGCTGAGGGGTTCGGCCGCTTCGTAGTCGCCTTTTTCGTTCAGCGTCATAGCCAGATTGTCCAGGGTGGTAGCCACGCCGGGATGTTCCTCTCCGAGGATCTTACGGCGCATCGCCAGGGCTTCGCGGTAGAGGGGTGCTGCCTGATCGTAGTCGCTCTTGCGAAACAGCACCCCGGCCAGATTGTTAAGGCTCTGCGCGACGTGCGGGTGCTCCTCGCCCAGCGTCTTCTTTCTGAGGGCCAGGGCTTCCCGATGGAGGGCTTCGGCCTGATCGTAGTTGCCTTTATTACCCAGGAGCCCTGCCAGGTTGTTCAGGTCTAAGGCCACATCCGGGTGCTCCTCGCCCAGCAGCTTGCGGTCCATCGCGAGCAATTCCCGGTAGAGCGGCTCTGCGGCGTCGTAGTCGCCCCGGTTGTGCAGCACCAGGGCCAGGTTGTTCAGGCTGTAGGTGATATCGGGGTGCACCTCGCCGAACAGCTTTCGGCGCAGCGCCAGCGCTTCGCGATGCAGGGCCTCGGCCTCATCGTAATCGCCTTTTTCCATGAGCAGCAGCCCCAGGTTGTTCAGGCCGGCGGCCACGTCGGGATGCTCTTCGCCCAGTAGGTGCTGCCGCATCGCCAACGAGGCACGATAGAGCGGCTCGGCGGCCTCGTAATCGCCCCGGTCATGCAGCACCATACCTAGGTTGTTCAGGCTGGCGGCCACGTCGGGGTGCTCCGCCCCCAGCAAGTCCTGTCGCATGGCCAGGGCCTCTCGGAAGAAGGATTCGGCGGCTTCGTAGCTGCCCTTGGCTTTCAGCACCAGGGCCAGGTTGTTCAGGCTGGCGGCCACGTCGAGATGTGTCTCTCCCAGCAATGCCCGCCGCATCGCCAGGGCCCGTTCGAGCAGGGGCTGGGCCTTGTCGTATTGCCCGAGGCTCTGGTACACCCGTCCCACTACGTCCAGCATCTCGGCCTGCACCTCCTCATCGCCCAGCGCCTCTACCTGTTCCAGGCCACGCGTAAGCAGTTCCCGGGCCGTGATGGCGTCGCCCCGCGCTTCTCTCGGGTCGTTCGCCTCAAAAAGACCCATCAGGAAGTCCGTTACTTGCCCGGCCTTCGCGTTTTCCAGGCGGGCGTGGTCCAGGGCACGGCGTACCTGTCCTGCTTGCACGGTGACGGTCACGGCGTAGCCTCCGAGGAGCGCCGCGAAGACAACAGCGGCGCCTACGCCCCAGCGGTGCCGCTGCACGAATTTCCGGGTTCGGTAGCCCAGGGTGCCGTGGCGCGCCGTCACCGGCAGGCCCGCCAGGTAGCGCTTGATGTCTTCGACAAAGGCCTCGGCCGACGCGTACCGCGCTTCCGGTTCCTTACGCAGGGCCTTTAACGCCATCGTGTCCAGATCTCCCTGAAGCAACTTACGCAGTCGATCCGGCTGCGTCCGGCGGGCCCGGCTCACCGCTTCAAGGTCGATGCGAGCCATACTCGTCTCGGTCCCACGTTCCGTCCGACGGGTGATTGCGGTGGAGGGCCGCGTCGGCTCTTCGTCCAGCACGGCCTGTTCCACCCGGTGCAGGTTCTCTCCGGTACGTTCAAAGGGACGGTGTCCGGTCAGTAGCTCGTAGAGCACCACGCCGAGTTGATACACGTCCGTCGCCGTCGTGACGGCCTCGCCGCGTATCTGTTCGGGGGCGGCGTATTCAGGCGTCATCCAGCGTTGCCCGGTACCTGTTCTCGGTACGGGGGGCGTTGCCCTTTCTTCGTCAAGCAGTTTGGCAATACCGAAGTCCAGCAGCTTGACCTGCCCCTGCTCGGTAACGAGGATATTGGAAGGCTTGAGGTCGCGGTGGACAATCAGGTTGCGGTGGGCGTACTGCGTGGCCTCTGCGACCGTGGCAAAAAGCTGCAATCGCTCCCGGATGGACAACCGGTGCTCGTCACAGTATTGATCGATGGGGTGGCCGTCGATGTATTCCATGGCCAGGTACGGCTGCCCGTCGTCGGTGATGCCTCCGTCCAGGAGTTGGGCAATATGGGCATGGTTGAGCGAGGCCAGGATCTGGCGCTCCGTGCGGAAACGGTGCGGCATATCGGTATGCTCGAAGCCGGGCCGTAACAGCTTCAGGGCTACCTGTTGCTCAAACTGGCCATCGGCCCGTTCCGCGAGATACACTTTCCCCATCCCTCCATGCCCCACTTCGCGCAGGATACGGTAGGATCCAATGCGATGCCCTTCCCGTGATGGCGGAACGTAGCCCTCTGCCTCGATGAACGCTGAGGCTGCTGAGGCTTGCAAGAAGTGTTCGGCGGCCGGGTAGCGGTGAAGCAGGTCTTCCACTTCGCGGCGCAGCGCAGGATCATCCGCACAGGCTTCATCCAGCAATCCGGGCCACGCGGCAGGATCGTGCTCCAGGGCAACGTCAAGCAGGCGTTCGATTTCTATCCAGCGTTCAGGCGTCATCATTCCGGCCCCCGTTGTTGCAGTACGGGCATAGGCGTCTCAGGCCATAGTCCCTGTCATATGTACCTACGTGAGAAAGCGCAAAGACCCGACGTACAAATTTCCTCACGTTAGGCGGCCGCGTCCGGGTACAACGCTCGATGCAAGAACAGGCGTGCCTTGACCCAGTCTCGCTCGACGGTGCGCGTAGATACCTGGAGGATAGCGGCGATCTCTTCCTCGTGCATGCCTCCGAAGAAACGGAATTCAACCACCCTCCGCAGGCGCTCACTCAGCTTGTTAAGGCGGTTGAGGGCATCGTCGAGCGCTACGAGCTCCTCGATCTGGATCTCGAAAGTAACATGCCGATCTGTGAGCGTGAGCGGCGCAGCCCCGCCGCCTCGTTTGGCCGCGCTGTGTTTGCGGGCGTAATCGACCAGAATCTGACGCATCGCCCGTGCAGCGACCCCATAGAAGTGTATACGCCCCTCCCAGTCTACGGGCATTTGGCGAACCATCTTGAGGTAAGACTCATGGACAAGGTCGGTTGTGCAGAGTGTAGCGCGCCGGTAGCCCAGTTGCTGCCGGGCAATCTGCTTCAGCTCTCGATACACAAGCGGCAGCAACCGATTAAAGGCGTCGGGGTCGCCATCACGAACCTGGTGCAACAATTGGGTGATCTCGCCTGATTCGGGTTTACCCATAGCCTCTTCCATGACGCAACGATCTGCCTATCATATCTAGAGCCTATCCTATCTGGAAGCGTAACGAAAGGGAAGGATATGCGCTGCGCGCGGGGTGCTTCAGCGCTGGAGAGCATATCTGTAATCCGACGAATTGCCCCTTAATCCCGGGCCGTATAGCTGAAAGTAACAGCATAAGAAACAATCACGTCGAAATAAACCCGCCGCGTGTTTTCTTCTCCCCCGTGTCGGGTCCCTGGTTCTTTTTGCGTATGGGTATAGGAAAACATGCAGGCCGCGTCTTTCCATCGGTCTACGAGCATACAACTACGTGATTTCCTACATCCAGCGGAGGTTCGCATGAAAGCAAAAGTAGAAAGGAGGCTCAAGACGGTATTCGGCGTGTTGTTGATGCTCGCCGGGCTTTTCTGCGGTATGATCGCCTTTCTGGAAGCAGGTGGATCGGACGGATTCGCCGGCTTCAACGCGGATCGTCTCTTTTCGAGTGACGACGCCCGGCTCGCGACCATGGGGTTTATCGGTCTCCTGTTTGTCGCCAGTATCCTGTTCTTCACGCGGCCCAAGCGTCAGGCGGTGCGACTTACCGAAACCCAGTGAAGATGTTTTTTCTGCTACGTTCAGCGACTACACGGCGTCCCGGGGTAAAAAAGGAGCAATGCCGCCATGCTTAAAAACGGCTCCCACCGGATCGAGATCACGCGGAGAAGAAATCACACCGTCTCCGGTTCAGCGATTATGTTCTCCGACACGGCGATGGCGCTCAATTATCTGCGCGGGTTCATGGGAGACGACTTTTCGATGAGGACCTTCCGGCAGGTTCTTGCAGAAACGTCATTGTCCTCCAACCTCGCGCAGTTAAACGACCAGGACGTCGTCCGGCAACTGGCGTGGTTTCTTGCCACCGGACATCTCAACCTCATCGTGCGCCCCTACGAATTCCGTTACATTCCCCATGCCAGGGGCGCGGCGCAAGACGAGGGGGAGGGCGCAGCGGCGTCGAGACCGTCCACGCAAACGCCTCGTACGACGCTTACCTGGATCACGCTCCGCGTGATCAACGACGTCACGCATACGCCGATTCCCGGGGTGCGCCTGCTCGTCAGGTTGCCCAACGGAACCGTAGGCGAGTATCAAACGGGCGAGGACGGCCTGGCCGAAATCACCGGCATCACGCCCGGCATCTGCGCCGTCACCTCCCCGATCCAAGGCGCCAGTATCCGCGATACGTACGCGTTCGTCGCCCTGGGAGAGTCTCCTGTCGCCGAGCCCCCCTCCGAGGCGCCTCCGGAAACGGCCTCTGAAGAACCGTCGAAGGAGGCGCCCGAGGAGTCAGCGGAAGCGGGCTCCGCAGAAGAACAAAACCCCGTTCGCACGCGGATCGCCCGGATTGAGCAGCACAAGGTGAAAACCGGAGAATCCATCAAAAGCATCGCCGAGGCCAACGGGTTGACCTGGCAAGAACTGGCCTATTTCAACTGGGGCACGACGGTACCCGACGAGATCAACGAACATCTGCGCGACGAGGTCGGCTGCACGAAGAAGACGCCGGACGGCTACAACTACTCGTTCGACGACGCGGACGAGCCCGGCATCCTCTACATCCCCAAGGCGTGGGAGGAGGCCGGGCTCGCTACCGCGCAGATCCACATGATCCGGGTGAAAGAGGGCGCCGGCTTCCGCATCATCCTGGAGAACGAATACGGGTTGCGGATTCCGGCGGCGGAATATGAAGTCACGCTGGCCGACGGCAGCAAGCGACGGGGCCGCCTGGGCAAGCGCGGCATCGCGGTGATCGAGAGCCCGCCGCGCGGCACGGTCGAGGTCGATTTCCTGGATTACGACGACATCGAGGCCAAGTCGCTGGCGGCCTGCGCCCGCAAGGCGTTCGACGACCGCGATCCGCAACAGCTCTTCCGCGTGCTGAAACACTCCGGGACCATGATCCGGCAGACCGTCGCGGCCTACGACGAGCACTTCAACGACTACACGGGCAAGGGCCTGCTGGCCGACCTGGATCAGGAGCTGACGGATCGCGAGGCGCGCCGGGTGGGGGCGTTTTTGCTGGGCCTTGCCGACCTGGCGTTGCCGTCGAGCGCCGGAAAGAACGGAAGCGTGCCATGAGCATTGAGCTAGAAAAGATCCCGCACGCCTTTATTGTCGCCAACCCGAAGGACCACGCCCCGACGCCCGGCAGCACGATCCGCTATCGGCTCGAATTCAAAGAGATGGATGCATCGGTCGACGCAGGCAATCCTGAAGAGGTCGAGGGACCCGAGCCGTTGCCGCGAGCCTGGGCCGATGAGTTCCGGAAAGCCGAGAACATCGAGCTTTTCGAGAAGGCGGTGGCCCAGAAGTTCAAGAAGCATGTTCACTGGTATGTGATCTGGGATCGCCACTCCCAGGACTGGAAGAAAATCAAGAAGAAAGAAAAGAACGACGCGTGGCGAAAGATTCGCAGCGGCTCCCTCGATTGCAGGCTCAAATGGCCCTACCGCGGCAAGCACATCGTTGTCTGCATCCTGGGCAACCTGAACGGTAAAGATGTAGTCGCGGTGCACAAGCGCCATCCTTCGCTGGTGCAGCACGTCTCCAGCATTCACGTGGTGCATGGCAAGGCCATCCAGCGTCAGAAGGCGTCGCCTCCTCATCCGATCCGCACGTTGAATGCGGTTTCGCGCATGATCGAGGTTCTTGAGGAGGCCGAGCCCCTGACGAAAAAGGCGGACGCGCGCAAGGTAGCCGAGTACCAGAAGCAACGCAAGGCGCTGAGCGATTACAAGAACGGCATGCAGCAGTTATTCCCGGACTGGGAATTGCTGGTCGGTGCCGATTATATGTTCATCCCGATCTTTGCGTCCTATGTGGCCAAGGATACGAGCCGGCAGCAGGACGTGCGGCTTTGCCTGGAGGTGCCGTTCAAGCTTAAGAGCGCGCAGGTCACGGCGAAGATCTACGACTGGACCAATCCGGAGCACAAGGACCTGCGAGGGGTCTTCTCGGCGAAGGCAGACTCGCTGGAGACGGCCATCAGGAGGGCTATGCGCACATGGGAAAAAAAGCGTGAAGACCAGCACGCCTATTTCCATCCCGGGCACTTCGAGTGGAGGATCCTCAACCAGAAAGCCGGAGCGCACACGATTCCCTTTATTTCCGACGTGTTTCACACGACGGGACCCGGCTTGTGGGACAAGCTGGAGGATTTCTTCAGCGCCCTGGCGCTCCCGGCAACGATCGCCGCGATCGTAGCCAGCATTTTGCCCTTTCCCGGGGCGCGGGTCCTTGCCGGTTCGCTGTGGACCTACGTGTTCTCGACCACTACGTCGGCGGCCGTCATTCGCATCGGCTTGCGGCACGGCGACGGCATCCACAGCATTAAAGACGACGCGCTGGACGTCCTGGAGATCGCCGGCAGCCTCTTCGGCGCGGCGCAACTGAAGTGGGTGCAGCGCGCCGTCTTCACCAAGACGATAGACGGCAAGAAGTTACGCTTCCTGCTCTACGGCGATGTGGGCACGGCCGGCATCGAGGGCATGGTCGTAGCCGCGGAACATGCCCAGGAGTTCCTGGCGATCATCGAGGACGAGACGCTGACGCCGACCGACCGCCTCGACCGCATCCTGGGCGTTCTGGGCCGCGGGCTGGCCTCGGCGGCGATGACCTATGTGAGCGTTCGTTCGGCCAAGGGCGACTTGAAGACGCTGGAGCAGCAGCTCGACGCGGAGCGGCTCGAAAAGCTCAGCCGCAAGACCGACATCGACGACCCGAGCCAGGACGTGGACCTGGATGAGCGTCCCAGGGTCAAACGACATACCGACGACAAACACGTCCGCGTCAAGACCGAAGACAACGAAATCGAGACGGAGACCGCCCGAGATCGACAGAGCAAGCTTAAGAAAGGGGGTAAAAAAGCACGGCCGCGCCGGACGGATTTTCCCCCATCTGCGTCATCCAAAAGCCGTGGCATGCGGCCCTCCGATGACCTGTCGTTCCGCGAGGCGGCCGTCGAAAACGGCCAGCACATCTTCGTGCGCGAGGGGAATCCGGCCTCGGCCGACTACATCGGCAAGCCGGGGTATGAAGGCAAACCCGTCGAGTTGAAGGCCAAGACGGCCACCTCCGGCAAGCACGCCGGCCTCGCCGTTGCCGATCCGGACGATGCCGGGCTCAAGAAGATGCTGCGCCAGGATGAGAAGTACGGAAAAATCAAGGGCCCCAAGGCGCGCTACAAGGCCTACGTGCGCGATCTGGAGCAGCAAGGCTTCAAGGTCGATCCCGGCAACGGCTTCCTCGTCACCTGGAAAAACAAGCCGGACAGCAAGGGGTTCTATAGCGACTATGACCTGCACGGCGTCTACGACGGCAAGACGGGCACCCATGCCGACGCAGAATCCCTCAAGGAATCCATCAACGAACGGGCCGAACAGCCCGTCGTCCGGCACGGGGATCACGATTCCTGGCCCGAACGGGCTAACAGGAACAAGTCCGGCGCAAACTACGGCCCCCAGCCGCCGGTGACGGTCTATGCTCCGGATGGGAAGGCATACCGCCTGGCGACGTGGAAGGACATGAAGGACTATGCCCGCGCGCAGACGCCCCCGCTGAAGCTCGAAGCGCAGTACAAGGGCATCCGGTGGAAAGTATGGCGCCGCCGCCGCCGGGAAGCCGGGAAATCCGACGAGATGTAGAAACGGTTTGGATTTTAGCACGCCTCCCTGATGGTCTTTGACACAGTACTTTGGTGATCCCTGGGAGACCCCTCCCTGGAGGGAGGTGGCCCGCCGAAGGCGGGTCGGAGGGTGTAGGAGGCCGCAGCAACCCCAGCCCCTTCGGGGCAGCCCCCTGGCAGGGGGCGGTTTTTCGGCTCCTGCCAGAAATCCAAACCATCTCGTAACCAAGACCGAGACAATACTATGCAGGTTACGCCGTTTTCCGAATCCGAGCGCGCCGAGATCTTGCGGCGCTACCGTAAGGCGCTTGAGACGCGCGCCCGCCTGGTCGAGCAAGAGGACTACGACCTGGCCAGGGCGTATTCGTCCAAAGTCAGGCAGGCCAAGGAAGCGTACTTCAAGCGCCTACCCCGTCTGACGATGAGTTGCTGTCCGTTCGACGGCAAGCCGCTCGTGCGCACGTTTGATCCCTACGGTATGGACGGGCTGTGGTGGAACCCGGACGCGAAGCCCGAAGAGTTGCCCTGCTGCCCGCATTTCTGCGTCTTACGCGGCGCCGTGCACTTCGCCGGGGAAAAGCCGTATGCGGGTAAGTTCCAGGCCCAGCCCGGCCCGGAGGTGCCCTACGTGATTCCGCGACTGCTGGACTATCCCGGAATGATCGTCGTCATCGCACAGATCAAGATGGCCCCCGGCTATCTGGCCTATCCGATAGCCTATTTTGCCGAGCGCCGCCCCCCGCCCGACGAACTGACGGCCGACTGGGGGCGCGGTTTACACACCTACCGGATGAGTTCGGGAGAGACAGGCTGGAATGTGCCGACCGATCCCTGGGACTTCGACCTGAAGCCCTGGCTCGCGAAAGGTAAGATACGGTGGTGCCCACCCGGTTCAGACAATACGTTCTTGAGTACGGGGCCGCCCGAAACCTGTCCGTACGTCGACCTGCCCGGCATCCGGGAGCGGTTTATCGTGGAAGGAGACGTGGCATGGACGCACGGGCTTCCGGATGGCGCGTCCGTCTCGCGGATGGATTGACACCCTGGCGCATCGTCGCGCCGGACGGGTTCTTATTTCACCATCAGGGTCGCTGCGCGTTCGGCGAGGGCGGCGATGGTGCGGGTGGGGTTGCGCCCGATGGCTTCGGGGATGATGGCGCCGTCGACGACGTAGAGGTTCTCATAGCCGAAGACCGCTCCCCGATGATCGACGACGCCGTTGGCCGGGGTGATGCCCATGTTGCAGCCGCCGAGCGGGTGGGGCGTGACGAGGTTCTTCAGCAGCGTCCAGGTCGGCGGGACCCAGGGTTTGCCGCCGGTGGCCTCGGACAGCCGTTTGTGCATGGTGATGATCGCGTCGATCACCTTTTCCGACTTGTCGATGTCCCAATCCAGCTTCAGGGCGCGGCGCCACGGCCGGTACCATGTGCGGCCCAGGTGGAGCCGTCCGTTGGCCGCGTCGATGCCCTGGGCGAACCACGGCATCGTGTCGCGGGCCGGGTTGCGGTCGCGGAAGATCCGTTGGAGCCCTTCGAGGACGGGCTGGTACTTTTTTGACTTAATGCGGGAAGACTTTGCTTTCAGCAGGTTGCCCAGGACGTCGGGGAAGCCGCCGTCCTGAATCCAGAACTCGGCGCCGCCCTGGCTGCCGTCGAGGAAGTCGATCACCGACGTGATCGTCGGACCCTGGGTGGGCGAGACCTTGCGGTCGTCGTAGAAAGCCGGCGTGAGGAAGTCGCCGTTCGAACTCCAGTTTCTGCCGAGGAAAGGGCTGAGGTTCGTGAGCGTTTTGTATTGATCCCGGCAACGCAGCAGCAGCTCGGTCGAGTTGAGCGAGCCGGCGGCGACGATCACACGGTCGGCCGTCTCGTTGCCGGGTAGGAGGTAGCGGTTCTCGATCCGGTCGAACCGGACCCCATAACCGGTGCCTTCCGGCGCGATGGAGCGGACGACGTGTAGCGGCCGGATCTCGGCCCCGTGCTTTTCGGCGCGGGCGAGGTAGTTCAGCTCCAGCGTGTTCTTGGCCTTCACATCGCAGCCGATGTCGCAGTTGCCGAGGTGGATGCACGTGCCCTGAGCTTTGCCATGGGCGTTGGTGAAAGGTTTCGAGTGCTTTTCGTTGAAGGGGTCGTCGAGGCCGTAGTGCCATTCGGGGTCGAACGTGACGGCGATGGGCACCTTGCGGAACCGGTCGCCGTAGCCCAGCTTGTCGGCGGCCTCCTTCATGAGCTTGAGGCGCTCGGTGAGCTGGGTATCCGGGAGCACCTGCACGTCCAGCATACGGCCGACTTCGTCGTAGTGGGGTTTCAGCCCTTCGTAGGTGATCTCCGGCGGCCAGCCGGTGTTGAAGACGTGGGGAGGGGCTTCGACCGAGATGTCGGCGTAGATCAGCGAGCCGCCCCCGACGGCCGCACCCTGGGCGATCATCATGTCCGGGAAGACGCGAAAGTCGATCCAGCCGTTCCGATGGTGGGGTTCGTCGGGGTCGTAGAACCATGCGTCGCCGGGTTTGCGGGGATACTCTTTGGGATCCCAGCGGCGGCCTCGTTCGAGGACCAGGACCCGGGCGCCTTGCTCTGCCAGACGGCAGGCCATGACCGCGCCGCCGAACCCGCTCCCGATGACGATGGTGTCGAAGGTACCCATGAATCTGTTCTCCGGATGGTGGATGGCTGCAAGGGGTCGGTCAGGCGACGGCGTCAGCCTGTTGTTCGGCCGGCGTGGCGTCCGGCACGCCGCTCCAGGGGATGGTGATCGGTTTTTCGATGAGATGGGCGAAGTCCTGAATCATCCCGTCCTTCGGCTCGAACCACGCGGCGCCTCCCTTAGCAGCGGGTTGCAGGGCCCAGGCCGCGAGGCGACGTTCGAGGAAGTTGAAGGTCCATTTTTGCTTCCGGTTCACCCGCTTGACCCCGATGGGATAGATCGTGATCGGCCCGTCGCGCCGGATGTGCAGGCGTAAGAAGTTCTTGTAGTCGGGATGGCTCTGGCACAGGAGCACTTCATTCGTGTGGATATCCAGGAATCGGTTGGAGATCCACAGGTAGAGGCCAAAGACCACGCCCCCCAGGAACCCGCCGAAGAGGAGCATCTCGAAGCCGAAGAGCAAGACCTGAGCCGGATTATCCATGCCCCAGCCGGGGATCGGGATATCGGCCAGGATCTCCAGGTTGAACCAGGCAAACAGGCGTATCAGGCCCAGGAAAAGCGCGATGTGGGCCAGGGCATGTAGGCCCCCGTGTATGATCTTCTTCGGCCAGCTCTCAAAGTCCGTGAACGCCATGAGCCCGGCCACCAGCACCGTCAGGAAGACGACGCTCCCCGGGCTGTGGGCGATGATTCTCATAAAGAGGGCGAGGTCGAACGCCTCCCTGAAATGATCGAGTAAGGTAGCACCGGGCGTGTCCCCGGCCGTCACCTTGCTGACACTCTGCACGATCCAGGCCAGGAGCAGGTAAAAAGCGCCCAGGAAGGCGGTAAATTTCCAGTTCAAGGGGAAAAAAGAGAAGAAGAGGCTCCTGCGCGCGAGCCGCTTCGACGCGTCTTCCTCGGGAAAGACCGCTTTGCGGCCGTATTCGGCGCCGCCGAACTTCACCGGGAGTTTGAGGTCGGCGGGCATGTTGTGGGTGGGAAAGAGATATGCCCCGCCGCCGCCCGAGACGAACCGCTGGTGCGTCGATCCGTCCTTGGCCTCATAGCGGGTGTAGTTGTGCCAGTCGCCGGCCAGCCCCACGACCACTTCGTGTTCGAAGGGCTTGATCGTCCATTTTTCGAGGTGGCCGAGGTTGTGGTAGATCTCCGCCTTCTGCTTTTCCCAGAGCATCGCATATTTTTCTAGGGTGTCCGGGCGTCTGGCGCGCTTTGCTTTTTGGGCGACGGCCTTCGTCTTGGCATCGGCGTACACCCAACTCGGCTCGGCCGTGCAGAGGATAATCCGGGAGCCTTTGTCCATCACCTCCTTGCCGATATGCTTGAAAAAGTCGAGTTGGGGCTGGTCGATGTTGGCGTTGAGCTGGATGTCGATGCCCCAGAGCCACAGTTTTTCGTCCAGCCTGAGGGCGAAGTAGCTGCGTCGTTGCCACGTCTTCCACGCACCGACCCATCCTTCCTGGCAAAAGTTTTTGAAGAAGCTGTTCAGTCCGTCGTACCAGTCGTGGTTGCCGGGGATGAGATAGAGATGCGGGGCCTGCTCGGGATATTCGACGAAAGGAAAGGCGCAGCGATACGGGTGGATCATGCGGTTTTCGTATTCCTCGCGTTTCGCCGTCGGATAGACCTCGTCGCCGCCCATCACCAGGACGCGCCCGCGTGTGGTGGGGTACGTCGATTCTTTTCCGGTCTTCTTATCTGTGTGGGTAAGCGTGAGCGTCGGCTCGGCCAGGAGGCGGGCGATGGTGTAGGTCGAGTCCCATCCGTCCCCGAGGTCGGCTACATAGTCGATCCAGAGTTCGTCGTGCTCGTCGAGGTACTCGGCGTAGTCGTGCCAGGCTTCCTGCGTGAGGACCGATTCGACGTCCCGTTTATCGGCATAGGATCCGAAGAGGGAGGAGATGACGGCCTCGATGCCTGCCTTGATGAGTTCACTGGGCCGGTACCACCCTACCATGGGCTTCGGTTCGAACTCCAGGTGGTCCAGCGAACGAGGGGCTTCGACGGAGTACGGTTTCTTCCCCGAGCGCCGTACTTCTTCGTCGGTCGGCCAGGTGTGCACGACGCGTTTGATGATGGCGCCGATATTCGAGAGGTCGCGTACGGAGTAGAATGTACGGCTGGTGCGAAGGCTGGTATCCGCAGCGCTTCCGTTTTCTTTAGAATCAGCCATGGCTTGTTCCCGCTGGGTGTTGTCGTAGGGGACTGCGTCAGGCATCTCGACCGGCAAGCTGGGCATACGTATCCCACAGCTCGCCCAGGAAGAAGCGCCCGAACTTGAGGACGGTCCCGGCGGCTTTCGTCGTTGCTTCGGTGCTGGTGGCCTGGCAGGTAGCAATCAGCCGGATCAAGTCGTCCACGCCCAGGGTGAGCACGCCGGCGCCGACGATGGGTCCTGTCGCATCCGTGCCTTTGTGGAGCCGGGTGAAGAGCGTCGTCGTATCCGCCCAGAGGTCGAAGCCGGGGTCGTCGTGCACTTCTTTTTTACCGGCCACGTAGTAGGACTCGCCTTCATGCTCGAAGCCGAGTTCGTAGATCATGTATTTCATATCCGGCGGATCGGCGGGCCAGAAAAGGTTGAAGACGCCGTGGGAAGCCGGGATGCCTTCGCCGAAGGGGGTGAAGTCGATGCTGCCGTGGATCTCGCCGAGGTGGTTCGGGTCGGCGACGAAGGCGTCGAGGTCGCGGATGTTGATGCTGGCGTGCATGGCCAGGTGGGTCTTCTCGCGCTTCCCTTTCTCCTGGCCGGCCCGGGGGTCGGTTTCTCCGAGGGCGAACGGACCTGCCATCGTTTCGCGGAAGCTGATGCCGGGGTTTGTGGTTTCCATGTGGGTTGCTTCTGGTTGAAAAGGGATGCCGACCTCGGTCCGGGTACGGAGGTATTGCTTCGCGTCGGCGTAGCCCATCGCGATCAGCGTGGCCGCGTCGATTTTGCCGAGGTAGAGGTCGGGATCGAGGGGCAGCGGATAGCGGGGTTTGATGACGTGCAGCCGGATCGGGCGGGTATGGCCGTAGGGCGCCTCGCCCTGCGCGATGCGTTCGTTGACCTCGCGGATACGGTCGAACTCTTCGAAAAGGGCGCCGTTGGCGCTCATCTCGATCATGTGGACGTACTGGTCGAAGGCGCCGCCTTTGTACACCTCCGTGTTGCCGATGCACCAGACCAGCCAGAGTTCGTCGGCACCACGCTTGACGGCCTCCATGCAGTTGGCGTCTTTGATCCACACGGCGTCAATGTAAAGGGTCCCGTCTTTGTCGACGGGGGGCATGAAGATGGGGAGCGAGATGCCGGCCACGAGCAGGTCGAGGTCCACGGCGTCGTGCCGGATGGCCTCGTTGGTCTTGCGCGTGTAGTTGCACACATTGAAGGTGCCTTCCATCCCCTGCGCGGCGTTGATGCTGTCCACATCGATGCCGAGATGAGGGAATACCTTCTTGACGATGCCGTCGGCATCGCCCATCGCCAGCAGGTTGTGGGCCTTCAGGTACTGGTGAAACGGCATGAACGAGACGAAGTCGCGCACCTTCAGCGTTCGCCAGCGCGCGCACATGGCGTCGGGCGAGAGGCCGGAGAGGAGCATCGCCAGGTTGATCGTCCCGCCCGAGGTGCCGTCGGCGTGGTGAAAACAGAGGTCGGCTTCGGCCAGCGCTTTGAGCACGCCGGCCTGGTAGGCCACACGCATGCCGCCGCCGGCCAGGATGAGGGAACGCCGGGGGCCGGTGTATCCGGCCGGGGGCGACAGGGACACAGGGTTGGGAGACACAGGATCGGGGAGAGGCGCCATCGGGGTCAGGGGGACAATCGTAAACGAGGCGAGGCGACGGAGAAAGCACGGGGTTATTCGGGAGGCGCTGCATCGGTCGTCGGATGCTCTTTTCGGATCGAAAACCAGTAGGCCAGGATCAGCACGCCGGAGAGAAGATCGAACGCCGCGACGCCGAGGGCCAGCGCGGAGAACACGCCACGCGCGACGCCGAGCGAGACGGCCGCCGTCGCGCCGAGCTTTTGCAGGCCGCACCAGAACACCGGAATCGGCCCGGGTTTGCGGGCGAAGAGGGCGTGCAGGAGCAAACCGCCGAACAGGGCCATGAACATGCCGACGATGCCGAAGAAGTGGCTGCTGGCCGGGGTGACCTCCGCCCCGATGAGGCGCAGCACGAAGCCGGGCATGAAGACCTGGCCGAGGCCGCTGAGCACGGTGACGGCCGCGATCGCTTTCAGCAGGAGCACGAGGGGGGTCTTGATGGTGTCGAGCATCACGCCGGGGGCGGTTAGGACGGTTGCCACGTCGGCCTGCACTACTCCTTTACGACTTCGCCGAGCAGGTTGCCTTTGGTGAGAAAATAGGTCATCAGCGCCAGCCACATGATCGACATGATGACCCAGCGGATGTCGTTGAGCACCATCCATTCCTGGAGCAACTCGGTGAGCTGCGCCTGGTCCACGCCGCCGGCGATCGTCTGGTTGACGGGGATAATATAGACCTGCCCGACGAACGTTGCGCCGCAGACGCCCAGCAGGCCGATGATCGCCAGCCAGCGGAACTTGGTTTTCCATTCCAGCACGATCATGATGATGCTGGTCACAAACATAAGGGGCACGACGATGGTGAAAAACTCGGTAGCGGCGCTGGTCGGCAGGATAAAGTGATTCTGTACGTTATCCACATTCATCACGTCCCAGCTTGGATACCAGAAAAAGTGCAGCGCCCAGAGCACGCCTACGTAGACGGTCGTTCCGAAGAAAAGGTAGCCGTGGTTGACGGCTACCAGGATGCGCTTCAGGGTGGTCATAGTCCGTGTCGTCTTAGGGGTAGTCCTGGATGATGGGACGCCGGGAGGGTGGGTCCCGATGCTCAGAGACTGTTTAAATTCGCATTTTTGGGCTGCGCGAGCGATCTCGCCGTGTCTTCCGTCCCGCTTTTTCGGCCCGTAGCT
>Ga0302046_10001468_pt1 | contig 22097 bp, 18 predicted proteins | sample RVTome_11_FD_200261 | JGI IMG/M metagenome (GOLD analysis project Ga0302046, IMG submission 200261) | Soil microbial communities from uranium-contaminated site in the Upper Colorado River Basin, Wyoming, United States - RVT147D111 (version 2) ...
GACCTCTCGCCGACGAAGTGTGTTTTCCATATCACTTCAATCGGCGGAGCGGGCCGTGCCCTTTCCCGTATTACGCTCACGATCTCACGCTACGCGGGCTGCACGAAACCCGCGAAAGGCCAGTTCGCGACCGCGATCCTGTATTCCTTGGGCTCCTCGCCGCAGTTGGTGTCGTCCCAGTGTTCTCGGTTGACGAGCGGCACGAGGGGGAGCCAGGGACCCTCGTCGACCTGCACGCAGGCCTGGACCAAGTTGCCGCCGGGCGCCAGGTAGAAACGAAGCTTCGCCTTGCAGGCCGTGCAGGTCGTGCACACCGACTCACCCGTCTCCGGGTCGGTTACGGTTTCGCCGTCTCCGGGTGTGGCGTTCTCCCATTGGAAGATGAGGATCGTCCCGGACGGCAAGGATCCAGTACATGGGTTTTCGGGGGTTACCGTGCAGGTTTCCGTGCAGAGCTGCGCCGAAGCAGGGCCTGCGAGCACGGAGAGCAGCAGAACCGCCATCTGTAGACTTCGTGTTCTCACGCGTGATCTCCTATCTCCTTCAACGTGATCAACGTGTAGACTGTGTGGCCGTCAATCGTCGAACAACTTCAGGGCCTCTTCCGCCCGTTGGATGACTCGGTTGAGCGCGTCGAGATCGCACTCCTTGCGCCCCTCCTCGTTGGCGCCGTGCTGCTCCGAGAAATAGGCGTGCTCTGGAAACTTCGCTTCGTGGAACTCGTAACGCCAGTAGTTGAGGCCGAACACGTAGTGGTGCTCGTCGGGCGGTTTCATCGGGTACTTGACGCCAGCCTTCATGTACTCTTCATGCCCTCTCATTCCGAGAATGGTCGCGACGTTCAAGAGGGAAAGGTACTTGGCTGTATTGAAGAGCTCTTCCGCCGTCTCGGCCTTCGCGATCATGTCCAAGTGCAATTCGATGGCGTCCTTGTTGCCGACGAGGTACTCCCAGCGGCGCTCGCGAACCCAGTTCTCCCGCTCGGGTTCCGTGGTCGGGCCGGGGATGAAGGGCCCCTTGGTCGCCGGGTCCGTCGCGTCGGGTGTCGTCGCGTCGTCCAGCGGCACCTCTGTCACGGGAAGGTCCTGTCGTAGCCGATCCGTTTTCCCTTCCGCCGGCTGCGGAGCCCTGAGCGAGCTTGCCGAGTCGGCCGCCTCGGTTGAGTAATCGATGGCGCGGGGACTGTCGTCCGTATCCCTGGCGCGCAGCGCCCCATAGAGTACGAGAACCGTAACCAAGGCGGCAAAAGCGAGGATGAGAGAGCTGAACCGCATCGAGACGAGCCCTCAAGAGCATTTGACAGACGGAAGTACGGTACCTGCTCCCCCCTCCGTCATCAAGGGATCACCAAGAAAAAGGCCTGCCGTGCGGAGTTCTTCCGGGTCTGAGGCTCGAAATGACCGGACCCCGCGCGTGTGCAGGCCGAAGTTCTGCGCCAGCTCGCTCGCGGAGCGGCGCTGCTCGAAGGCCACTCCACTTCTCCTCGGGCCTGCACCGCGGCTCGACGACCGTCTACGTGGGCGTGAAGCGGGTCGCGACGACAGGCACCGTGAGCCTCGACGCCGGCCTGGCCCTTCGGACTGCGGAGGCGTTTGGGCGGTTCAAGGAACTGGCGCGAGCGCTCGATTCGTACCGTGTTCAGTCGGACCGCAACGCGCTCGTCCTGCGCAGGTGTGGCGGCAACAAGGAGGGCAGAGCTGGCCGGCCACGTCTCCCGGCGAGCCGCTGCCCCTGCGCCGTTCCGTATGCTAGAGGCGCCATGAGCCGCATCCTACTCGGTGCCAGCGCCTCGGTCGCCCTCTACAAGGCCTGCGACCTCGCCAGCACGCTCGCCCAGGCGGGGCACGAGGTGCGCACCGCGCTGACGCCCGCCGCCGCGCGCCTCGTCAGCCCGCAGCTCTTCGAGGCCGTGACCGGCGCGCCGGCGCGGGTGGACGAGTTCGGGCCCGAGCGCCAGGGGGCGATGGACCACATCGAGTGGGCGCGCTGGACCGAGCTCTTCGTCGTAGCGCCGTGCACCGCCGACCTCGCGGCGCGCCTGGCTCTGGGGATCGCCGACGACTTCTTGACGACGCTCGCGCTCGCGCTGCGGCCCGAGGTGCCGCGCCTTCTCTGTCCGGCGATGAACCCGACGATGCTGGCGGCGCCGCCGGTGGCGCGCAACCTCGGGCGGCTGCGCGAGGACGGCTGGCGCGTGGTCGAGCCCGACGAGGGCCACATGGCGTGCGGCGAGGAGGGCCGCGGGCGGCTCGCCGAGCCGGCGCACATCGCGCGCGTCGTCGCCGAGGCGCTCGGCGCATGAAAGAGCGCAAGGGCGCCGGCGAGCGCCGGCGCGTCCTCGTCACCGCGGGCCCCACGCGCGAGTACGTCGACCCCGTGCGCTTCCTGACCAACGAGTCGAGCGGGCGCATGGGCTTCGCGATCGCGGCGGCCGCCGCCGAGGCCGGCCACGCGGTGACGCTCGTCGCCGGGCCCGTGCACCTCGCCACACCGCCGGGGGTCGAGCGCATCGACGTCGAGAGCGCGCGCCAGATGCTCGCGGCGGTCCGCGGCGCGTTCGAGCGCGCCGATGCGCTCTTCATGGCGGCCGCGGTCGCCGACTGGCGGCCCCGGCGCCGGCGCAGGGGGAAGTGGCGCAAGGAGGTCGAGGGCGGGGCCACGGCGTCGCTCGAGCTGGTGCGCAATCCCGACATCCTGGCGACCGTGGCGCGCAAGAAGGGCCGGCGCCTGGTGGTGGGTTTCGCGCTGGAGACCGGGGACGGCCTGGCCCGCGCCCGGGACAAGCTCGTGCGCAAGAACGCCGACTACGTCGTCTTGAACGGCCCCTCGGCCTTGAATGCCGCCCGGACGGACGTGACTATTCTGGACGAACGCGGCGAGGTGCGGCGCCTCTCGAAGAAGAGCAAGGACGCGGTGGCGCGCGTCCTGGTCGGCCTGATCGACCGGGAGCGCTGATCTCCGCGGCCGGTGCAGGGCCCCGCACCCGTCCGCCCGAGAGGTCGGCGACGAAGGGACGAGCCTTGGCCCGCAAGAAGGGGCGCAGCAAGACGAAGAAGAAGGGCAAGCAGGAGAGCCGCCTGGGGGCGCTCCTGGCCGGGTTCCTGCTCGGGGAGCCCGTCGACGGCCCGCTGCGCGAGCGGCTGCAGGAGATCAAGGGCCTGGTCTTCATCGGCTTCTCCCTCTGGCTGCTCATCTCGCTCTTCACCTACTGGACGCCGCCCGGCGACAAGGGGGCGCTGGGGCACAACTGGGGCGGGGACGCCGGCTTCTACCTCGCCAACGCCGCCCTGATCGCCTGCGGCCTCTCCGGCTACCTCCTCGCGGCGCTCGTGGGGCTCTGGGGCTTCGTGATCGTCGGCCGCCGCAAGGTGTCCTGGCCCGCCGTCCGGTTCCTTGGAGGCTTGTGCTTGATCGCGGCGCTCTCCCTGATGCTGCAGCTCGCCTTCGGGGTGCCGCCCGCGGCGTCGGACCCGGCGATGCAGCGGGACACCCTCGACCACCTGCGCACCGAGGGCCTGCTCGACAACCGCCTGCCCTACGGGCCTGGGGGCTGGCTCGCGGTCGAGGTCACGCCGCGGCTCGTCGAGCGCTTCGGCGGTCCGGGGCTGTGGGTCCTGCTCGCGACGATGCTCTTCGTGTCCTTCCTGCTCGCGACCGAGATGGCCTTCTTCCCGGCGCTGCGCGCGCTCAGCGGCTGGCTGAGCGAGCGCCGGGAGCGCTGGGGGGAGACCGTCGGCCCCGCGCTCTGGGGCTGGTTCAAGGGCCTCGTCCACGGCCTCTGGGACTTCGTGCGCGGCGCGGACCTCGAGCCCCAGGCGGCCGCGGCCGGCGCGCCGGGCGGGACGGGGCGCGCGAGGGCCCGCGGGCCGGGGCGCGAGCGTGAAGGGGACGACGAGGACGACGAAGACGAGGACGAAGAGGACGAGGAGGACGAGAACGACGAGGACGGCGAAGACGAGGACTGGGACGAGGATGAGGAGCTCGAGGACGACGAGGCCACGCTCGTCCCGCCGCGGCGCGAGCGCAACCCGCTCCTCACGCAGACCCGGATCGAGGCGCCGACCTACGAGCGGGTCACGCCGCCGCCGGGGCCGTGGAAGCTCCCGCCCCTCGATCTGCTCGAGCCGCCGATCACCGACTTCGAGCAGGACCGCGAGTTCCTCGTGCGTTCGGCGCGCGCGCTCGAGGGCGCGCTGCAGAGCTTCCGCGTCGAGGCCGAGGTCGTCGGCGCCCAGGTCGGCCCGGCGGTCACGCTGTTCGAGCTGACGGTCGCGCAGGGCACGCGCATGAACCGCGTCACGCAGCTCAGCCAGGAGATCGCCGCCACCCTGCGCGCGCGCAGCGTGCGCATCATCGCGCCGATCCCCGGCAAGGCGACCATCGGCGTCGAGGTGCCCAACAACAAGCGCCGCACCGTGCGGATCAGCGAGCTCGTCACGCAGAAGGCGTACGACCCCAAGATCATGGCCCTGCCGCTGTTCCTCGGCGTGGACGCCGAGGGCCACACGATCGTCGAGGACCTCGCGCGGATGCCGCACCTCCTGATCGCCGGCACCACCGGCTCGGGCAAGTCGGTCTGCATCAACACGATCCTCGCGAGCCTGCTCCTGACGCGCTCGCCGCACGACGTGCGCCTGATCCTGGTCGACCCGAAGATGGTCGAGCTGCAGATGTTCTCGGACGTGCCGCACCTGGAGCTCCCGGTCGTCACCGACATGCGCCAGGCGACCAACGTGCTGCTCTGGGCGGTCGACAAGATGGAGGCGCGCTACGACCTGTTCCGGAGCGCGAGCGTCAAGAACATCAAGTCCTACAACGGCCTGGGCGAGGACGAGCTGCGCAAGCGCATGGGCGCGGACTTCAACGAGGACCGCACCCCGCGCCACGTGCCCTACATCGTCGTCGTCATCGACGAGATGGCCGACCTGATGATGCAGTCCAAGAAGGAGGCCGAGCAGGCGATCACGCGCCTGGCGCAGAAGTCGCGCGCCGTCGGCATCCACGTCATCGTCGCCACCCAGCGGCCGTCGATCGACGTGCTGACGGGCGTCATCAAGGGCAACCTGCCCTGCCGGATCGCCTTCCAGGTCGCGAGCAAGGTCGACAGCCGGGTCATCCTCGACGCGATGGGCGCCGAGAAGCTGCTCGGCTCCGGCGACATGCTCTACACGCCGCCCCAGAGCTCCCAGCTGCGGCGCGTCCAGGGCGCGCTGGTCGAGGACCACGAGCTCGGCCGGCTGGTCGAATTCGTCTGCAAGGACTCGGCCCAGAGCTTCAACCAGGAGCTCGTGCAGACCGCCACGGGCGCCCGCAGCGGGACGACCGACCCCTATCAGGCGGCGCTGGACGCCGACGACCGTTTCGAGGACGCGGTGGAGGTGATCCTCAAGACCCGAAGAGGGTCGGCGAGTTTGCTACAGCGGGCGCTCGGCATCGGGTATACCCGTGCATCGCGCCTGATCGACCTGATGACCGACGCCGGCATCGTCGGCGACCACAAGGGCTCCAAGGCCCGCGAGATCCTCGTGACTCTCGAGGACTGGGAGGCCGCGCGCGCGGCCCGGGCGGGCGAGGGGAGTAACGATGGCTGAGAACGAGACTTCGTCGCGCGACGCGGGCCGCACCCCCCAAACCCAATGGGTGGGGCTCACGCTCTTCGCGCTGGGCGCCTTCGCCACGGTCCGCGTCGGCCTCGAGCTGACCGCCTCGGGCGGGGCCAGCCGCGACGGGCGGATCCTCTCGCCCCTGGTGCAGGCGGTCGGCGCGCTGCCGCTCCTGGTCGTCGCGGCCGGCGCCGCCGCGCTCGGGGCGATCGAGTGGATCGGCGCCCGGCGGGTCGACCTCGGCCGGCACCTCGCCGGTGTCGCGGCGCTGGCGCTCGGGGCGCTCGTGCTCCTGGGGGCGGTCACCGAGGCCGGTGGGGGCAGGCTCGGCGCGGTCACCGGCGGGCTCGTCACCCGATCGCTCTCGGTCTACCTCGGCGCCCTGGTCGGCATCGGCGCCACCGTCTTCCCCATCTGGTTCTTCTGGCTGCGCGGCGCCGAGAGCCTCTTCGAGCGCGGGGCTCTTCCCGCCTGGCGCCCGCGGTCCGAAGAGCGGGCGTTCGACGAGAAGAGAGGTCTCCCAGCCCCGCGGCGGGGCACCGATGCGGCTGTAACGGATGGGCAAAGGGACGGAGTCTCGATCGCCGAAGCTGCAGCTCTCGTACCCGACGAGTCGACGGTTGCGTATATGGAGGAGGTCTGGAAGAAGGCCCACTCCGCTCCTCGCCCGACAGCTCCTCCTTCCCCCTACCCCGAGGACGTGCGCCTCAAGGGTCTGATTCCCGAAGGCGCCGCCCCTCTCGGACTCTCCCAGCATGGCACGGGTACGTCTCCGCCTCCTGCCCCTCGAGGGCCATCCACCGAAGGTCGTGGAGGGGCCTACCTCCCCCTTGGCCACGATCTGGCTCCCGAAGGCGTCGCGGACGAACCCGGCGCCGGCGCCGTCCCCGCCCAAGGCCGGGAGCGACGAGAGTTCCCCGCGGAAGAGCCCCACGACGTCGGGGGTGTAGCCGCGGCGGCGGAGAAGCCGCCCCTCGGCTTCCGCGAGTTCTTCGGGCAGCGGCCCGAGGTCAGGGCGCTTCCCGACAGCGCCAAGAGCCCGAACGCACCGCCCCAGCCCAGCTGGGCGCAGCCGATCCTGTTCGCCGGCGAGGCCGAGGCGGAGCCGGAAGAGGAGCCCGGGACGGAGCTCGATCCGGTGCCCGAGGCCGAGCAGGAGGGCGAGGAGTACGCCGAGGGCGAGTACGAGGAGGACGAGGAGGACGAGGAGGACGCAGACGAAGACGAGGACGCAGACGAAGAGCACGAGTACGAAGAGGCCGATTACGACGAAGCGGACGACGAGGACGAAGCGGACGACGAGGACGAAGCGGACGACGAGGACGAAGCGGACGACGAGGACGAGGAGGAGTACGAGCCCGAGGAGGAAACGGCCGAGCAGGGGGCCGGGGCCACGTCCGAGCCCGAGGTCGTCCTGACGCCGGCCGCCGCGCCCGATCCTCCGGCCGCCGCGGAGCTCATCGGCCTGGACGACGACGAGCGCCTCTTGCACGAGGCGGGATCGCTCTTCGTGCGCGAGGGCCGCGTCGCCGTCTCCCTCCTGCAGCGCCACCTCGGCCTCGACTTCGACCGCTCGTGCGAGATCCTGGACGAGCTCCAGGACCTGGGCCTGATCGGCCCGTACCTGGGGGGGCAGCGGCGCGATATACTCCTCAGCCAGGAGCAGTGGGACCACCTCATCTCCTCCACTGCGTGAGCGGCAGCGCCGGAACGGCCCTGCACCGCGGCCGCCGCCGCCCCCAACCCCCGTGTCCGATCCCGCGCTGGTCAGCCTGGTCCACCTGGGCTGCGCTCGAAACCTCATCGACTCCGAGCTGATCCTGGCGCGGATGGCGGAGCTCGGGCTCGTCGTCACCGACGATCCGTCCGCCGCGCACACGGTCGTGCTCAACACCTGCTCCTTCATCGGGCCGGCGCGCGAGGAGTCCTACGCCCGGATCGGCGAGCTGCTCGAGCGCAAGGCGAGCGGCGAGATCTCGGCGGTCGTCGTCGCCGGGTGCCTCGTGCAGCGCTACCGCCAGGATCTGCGCGCGGAGTTCCCCGGCGTCGACGTCTTCGCCGAGATCTCGGACTACCGCCGGCTGGCGCAGACCGTCCGCGCCCTCGTCGACCGAAAGCCCTTCCAGGCGTACCTCGAGGGCCCGGGCCTGCGCGCGCCCGAGCGCGAGGGCGCGCGGCTGCTCGCCACGCCGGGCTCCTACGCCTACTTGCGAATCTCGCACGGCTGCGACCACACGTGCGCGTTCTGCGCGATCCCCTCGATCCGCGGGCCGCACCGCTCCAAGCGGCCGTCGGTCGTCCTCGACGAGGCGGCGGAGCTGATCGAGGCCGGCGTGCGCGAGCTCGTGCTCGTCGCCGAGGACTCGACCGCCTGGGGGCGCGACCTCGGGCTCGAGCTGCCCGCGCTCGTCGAGTCGCTCGCCGAGCTGGAGGGGCCGCACCAGGTGCGGATCATGTACGCCTACCCCAACCGCTTCCCCTGGGAGCTGACGCGCCTCCTGCGCGAGCATCCGCGCGTCGTCCCCTACCTCGACATCCCCGTGCAGCACGCCTCGACCCCCGTGCTGCGCGCGATGCGCCGCGCGGGGAGCGGCGACCAGGTGCGCGCGATCCTCGACCGCCTGCTCGAGGAGGTGCCCGCGATCACGCTGCGCACGACGCTGCTCGTCGGGTTCCCCGGCGAGACGGAGGACGACGTCGACGAGCTCGTGGAGCTCGTCGAGAGCTACCGCCTCGGACGGCTGGGCGTCTTCCCGTACTCGCGCGAGGAGGGGACGCCGGCCCACGACCTCGACGCCTCGCTCTCGGCCGACGAGGTCCAGGCGCGCTGCGAGCGCGTCCTGGCGGCCCGCGACCGGGCGCTGCGCGCGGCCCAGGAAGCGCAGGTCGGAGCCGAGCTCGAGGTGCTGATCGACGAGGCGCCGCCCGCCGGAACGGCCCTCGGCCGCGGGGCGCCGGACGCCCCCGAGGTCGACCTCGGCGTGCGCGTGACGGGCACGGACGCGGGCGTCGGCGAGCGCCTGCGCGTCGCCGTCGAGGGCCTGGACGAGGACCTCTTCCTGCGCGGTCGGCCGGCGTGAGGGTGCCCGGACGGCACGCGGTCGCGCCCCCAACTCGGCCCCGCTAGGCTGGCGCCGCCCGATGGGAGTCTTCTCGCACTGGCCGAACCGCATCACCGCGCTGCGCTTCGTCGGCGCCGTCGTGCTGTTCGCGATCCTGGCCCTCGCGGGCGATCCCGCGCCCGAAGGGGTCGCCGAGATCCGGCCGACGCTGCGGGTCGCCTTCTGGCTCTTCATCGTCACGGCGGCGACGGACGTCCTCGACGGCTACCTCGCGCGCCGCGACCGCACCGTCACCGCCTTCGGACGCATCGCCGACCCCTTCGTCGACAAGGTGCTGATCCTCGGCACGTTCATCTTCCTCGCCGTGCTGCCCTGGTCGCGCCCCTGGCTCCCGGCGTGGATCGTCGTCGTGATCCTGGCGCGCGAGTTCCTGGTGACCGGCATTCGCGGCTACGTCGAGAGCCTGGGCGCCGAGTTCCCCGCCGACCGCTTCGGCAAGCTGAAGATGCTCCTGCAGAGCATCACGGTGGCCGTCCTGTTCTTCCTCCACGCGTTCGACTGGCCGGCGGGGTGGTTCGCCTTCTGGAGCAGCGCCGCGCACGCGCTCGTCTGGGCCTCGCTCGTGACGACCGTCGGGTCCGGCCTCGCCTACGTGGCGAAGACGGGCAGGATCCTGCGCGAGGCCGCGCGTTGAACCTGCTGCGCCTCGCCGTCGTCTCCTGCGGCTTCCTGGGGCTCTCCCCGGTGGCGCCGGGCACGGTCGGTACCTTGGCAGGCGTGCTGATCGTCTGGGGTCTCGCGCGCCTGGAGCTCTTCGCGCTCTGGATGCTGGTCGTGTGCGCGCTCCTGTACGTCGTCGGCCGCTCGCTCGGCGAGTGGGCCGAATCCCGCGCGCGCGGCAAGGACCCCGGGTTCTTCGTGCTCGACGAGGTCCTGGGCTACCTCGTCACGCTGCTCTGGGTGCGCGGCCCGAGCCTGTTCGCGATGGCGTTCGGCTTCGCCGTCTTCCGCTTCTTCGACATCGTCAAGCCGCCGCCCGTGCGCCGCTTCGAGCGGATCCGCGGCGGCGACGGCATCCTGCTCGACGACGTCGTCGCGGGGCTCTACGGGCTGGGGGTCATGTCGCTCGCGCGGCTCGCGTTCGGGGACGCGAGCCTGTGGATCCACGGCGGCTCGGCCGCCGGAGGGTAGGAGCATGGTGCAGGACAAGAAGGACGATCTGCGGGTCCGCGGGCTGTCGGTCTCCGCGAGCTTCGGGCTCTCGATGACCCTCGCGCTGGCGGTCGTCATGGGCGTGGCGGGCTTCTTCCTCTCGAACGCCAGCGAGGGCATCGCCGAGGACGGGATCGACAAGGCCATGCAGGACACGGCCCGGCTCATGGCGGAGAACCAGCCCTCGCTCAGCGAGCTGAGCGGGGAGCTGCGCAAGAGGATCAAGGCGCGTTTCGACGCTTTCGACATCGACCCCGTCGGGCGGATCACGGGGCTCGACGACGAGCTCGTGGTCAAGGTGCGCTCCTACATCAACGGCGTGCGCGCCGACTTGAGCACGAAGGCCAACGAGGCCGTGAGCGAAGCGCTCAAGACCGCCACCGATGCCGCGATCTGGGCCCAGTACGACTCCACGGCGGTCAAGTTCGCCGGCGACGAAGGCCTGCGCTTCAACGTGATCTTCAAGGAGCCCAGCGCGCACGCGGGCGAGCAGGGCTACCTCTACCAGTTCGACACGAAGGGCAACGTCCTGGCGCGCAAGACGGGCGAGACCGGGCGCGGCATGTTCGGCCTGATCGTCGGCAGCACGATCGCCGTCATCGTCTTCGGCGCCGGTGTCGCCTACGGGGTCGGGCGCAAGGTCGCCGCGCCGCTCGAGCAGATGGTCGAGGACGTGCGCCAGATCGCCCGCGGCCACCTCGACCACCGCACGCGCGTGCGCGGCGGGGGGGAGGTCGAGCTGCTCGGGCGCTCGATCAGCCGCATGACCGAGGCGCTCGCCGAGGCGCAGGACGCGGAGATCGAGCTCTCCATGCGCGAGCGCGAGATGGAGGTCGCCCAGGAGGTGCGCGAGGCGCTCCTGCCCAAGGGCGCCCCGAAGCTCGCCGGCTACGAGGTCGGCGACCTGCACCTCCCGTGCCCCGAGTCCGAGGGCGACTTCTACGACTACCTCCAGGCGGCCGGCGGCAAGCTCGGCCTGCTCGTGTGCCAGGTCAACGGCAAGGGGGTGCCCGGCGCGCTCGTCGGCGCGACGGCCCGCGCGTACCTGCGCAACGAGCTCGAGCGCGGCGGCGACCTCGAGGGGGCGCTGCGCAAGGTCAACCGCGACCTCGCGCGCGACGTCCGGCGCGGCATGTACGTGACCGCCCTCTACGCGCTGCTCGACCCCGCGGAGCACAAGGTCAGCGTGGTCTGCGCGGGGCACAAGCTGCCCATCCTGCGCTTCTCCGCGGCGGACAAGCAGCTCCGGCTGGTGCAGCCCGACGGCATCGCGTTCGCGTTCGACAAGGGGCCGGTGTTCGAGAAGCGGCTCGAGGTGCAGACGATCGCCCTCGAGCCCGGCGACCGTCTCGTCCTGTCCAACCTCGGCCCCGTCCAGGCGCTGAACGCCGAGGAGCAGGAGTACGGCGAGAAGCCCTTCTACCGTAGCGTGCTGCGCGCCGCGCAGCACGAGGCCGGCGAGATGCTGACGCGCATCCAGGTCGACCTCGAGGAGTACGTCGGCGAGGAGCCCCTTCCTGCGGACATCTGCCTGATGATGCTCGCCCGCAAGCGTTGAAGCGCTGACATGCAGATCGCGGACTTCCAGCGCCTGATCGAGGCGATCTACTTCGAGCGCGACTCGGCCCGCGGGCTCGCGGGGACGCACATGTGGTTCTGCGAGGAGGTCGGCGAGCTGACGCGCGCGCTGCGCCGCGGGCGCAAGGAAGACCTCGAAGGCGAGTTCGCCGACGTCCTCGCCTGGCTATCGACCCTGGCGTCGATCGCCGGGGTCGACCTCGAAGAGGCCGCCGCGCGCAAGTACGCCGAGGGCTGCCCGCGCTGCTCCGGCACGCCCTGCGCTTGCCCTCGGGGGAAGTGAGATGCCCGCGAGCGAGCGCGCGGAGCTCTTTCCCGCCCCGCCCACCTGCCACGGTGCGGGCGGGGCGGCGGCCTTCGCGCGCGTCGCCCTCAACCGGCCGCTGCGCTGCGAGTTCAGCTACGCCGTGCCCGAGGCCCTGCGCGCGGCGATCCGGCCGGGAGTGCGCGTCGCCGTCCCGTTCGGCCGGCGGCGCGAGGTGGGCGTCGTCGTCGCCCTGGACGAGACGTGCGATCTCGAGCCGCGGCGCATCAGGGCCGTCGCGGCGGCGCTCGACTCCGAGCCGCTGATCGACCGCGACCTCCTCGAGCTGACGCGCTGGATCGCCGGCTACTACGCGTGCTCCTGGGGCGAGGCGCTCGCCGCCGTGCTGCCCGCGGCGCTCAAGCGCGAGCGCGGCCGGCGCAAGGTCGTCGTGGCGAGCGCCGTTCCCGGCGTCGGGACGGCCGAGCTCGCCGAGCTCGACGAGCGCTTCCCCAAGCAGCACCGGCTGCTGCGCACGCTGCTCGATCTCGGCGCGCCGGTCGAGCTGGCGGACCTCACGCGGCGCCTGGGCCTCTCCGACTCGCCCGCGCGCTCGCTCGAGCGCCGCGGCTGGGTCCGGATCGAACGCGTCGAGAGCGGGCCCGACGAGCTCTTCGGCGCCCCACAGGAGCGCGCGCGCCCCGAGCGGCTGACGGGCGAGCAGGCGCGCGCCGTCGAGGCGCTCGAGCGGCGCCTCGCCGAGGGCTCCTACGCGACCTTCCTCCTGCACGGCGTGACGGGCAGCGGCAAGACCGAGGTCTACCTGCGCGTCATCGAGCGCGCCCTCGAAGAGGGCCGCGGGGCGATCGTGATCGTGCCCGAGATCGCGCTCACGCCCCAGACCGTCGGCTGGTTCCGCTCGCGCTTCGGCGAGGTCGCCGTGCTGCACAGCCGCATGAGCGACGCGCAGCGCCTGGACATGTGGACGCGCGTCAAGAGCGGCCGGGCGCGGGTCGTCGTGGGGGCGCGCTCCGCCGTCTTCGCGCCCGTCGAGCGCCTGGGCGTGATCGTCGTCGACGAGGAGCACGAGCCGTCCTTCAAGCAGGGCAACGCCCCGCGCTACCACGCGCGCGACGTCGCGGTCGTGCGCGCCAAGGGCGTGGGGGCGGTGTGCGTGCTGGGCTCGGCGACGCCCTCGCTCGAGTCCTGGCACAACGCCCGCGAGGGGCGCTACGAGCTGCTCGAGCTGAAGCAGCGCGTGCGCGGCGAGCCGCTGCCGCCGGTCGAGATCGTCGACATGCGCGGCGAGCGCGGCGCGGACCGCGGGCCGGCGCTCTTCTCGCGCAGCCTGCGCACGCGCCTGGTCGCCACGCTCGAGCGCGGCGAGCAGGCGATCCTGTTCCTGAACCGCCGCGGCTTCGCGCCGGTCCTCTGGTGCCAGGCGTGCGGCACGACCGTGCGCTGCGAGCAGTGCGCCGTCTCGCTCACGTTCCACCGCCGCATCCAGCGCGCCGTGTGCCACTCGTGCTGCGAGGAGCGCCGGCCGCCGCGCGACTGCCCCACGTGCAGCGCGCCGGGCCTGCGCTTCCTCGGGATCGGCGCCGAGCGCGTCGAGGACGAGCTGCGCGCCCTCGCGCCGGATGCGCGAGTGCGGCGCATGGACTCCGACACGATGCTGCGCCGCGAGGATTACGAGGAGACGCTCGCCGCGTTCGGGCGCGGCGACGTCGACGTGCTCGTCGGGACGCAGATGATCGCCAAGGGGCTCGACTTCCCGCGCGTGACGCTCGTCGGCATCGTCTCGGCCGACACCGGCCTGCACATTCCAGACGTGCGCTCCGCGGAGCGCACCTTCCAGCTCGTCTCGCAGGTCTCCGGCCGCGCGGGCCGCGGGGAGCTCGGCGGGCACATCGTCGTGCAGACGTTCTCGCCGACGGACCCCTCGATCACGCACGCCGCGCGCCACGATTTCGAGGGGTTCGCGCAGCATGAGGTGCGCTCGCGCGCTGCGCTGCACTACCCGCCGTTCGCGCGCCTCCTGCGCGTCGTGCTCGAGGACGAGGACGTCGCGCGCGTCCTCGCGCTGGGAGAGCCGCTGCACGCGACGCTGAAGGAGCGCCTCACGCCGCACGGCGTGATCGTCATGCCCTTCGCCCCCGCGCCGATCGCGAAGCTGCGCGGGCGGCACCGCTACAACCTCCTGCTCAAGTGCCCCGAGCGCGGGCGGGCGCTCGGCGCGGCGCGCGAGCTCGTGATCGAGGAGGTGGCCGGGGTGGCGCGGCCGAAGGTCGTGATCGATGTGGATCCGGTGGGGATGGGGTAGTCGGGCCGGGGGTGGCCAGAGAAAGCCGCTGAGGAGCCCCGGAACCCGGGAACCCAGGAAGAAGGAGGCTCCGGCGTTCCTCAGGGGCTTTCTTCTCGGCGCGCGCCCGTCTCCCAGGGCACGCCTTCGAACCCGACGATCGGCCCTTCGTACCCGAAGAGCCGCCCCGGGCGGTTCGAGAGCACGACGACCTCGCCTTCCTGGTACACGGGGAAGGCCTTGCCCTCGAGCGCGGCGAGCTCGTGCATGTTCTTCTGGTCGTTGAAGAGGAACACCCGCTCCCCGGCCGCGAGGTGCTGCTCGACCTCCTCGGGCTGGATGAGCGCGCGGCAGCGGCGGTCGGAGTAGAAGAGGGCGGACTCCTTGATGCGCTCGAAGAACGCGAGGCCCTCGCCGGGTGCGAGCAGCGGCTCCATCTTCGCGAGCAGGCCCTTCATCGAGCGGTAGTCGTCGACGACCGGGGCCACGACCAGGGTGAAGTAGCCGAGGACGCCCACGGCGAGCGCGGCGTAGGAGGCGAAGAGCGTGCGCGGCCGGGCGCGCGCGACGGCGAACGCGCCGAGCGCCGCGAACGCGAGCAGGAAGATGGCCAGGGGCGCGAGCAGCGAGAGCTCGAGGCCGTACTTCGCCTCGAGGTCGGGGGGCGGCCAGATCCAGACCGCGCAGGCGGCGGCGAGCGCGACGGCCACGGCGAAGGCGTGGCCGAGCGCCAGGCCCGCGCGGTAGCGCGCCCGGCCGGCCGCGAAGAGGTCGGCGAAGAGCCAGCCCACCATCAGGGCGAGCCCCGGGAAGAGCGGCAGGATGTAGGTGATGAGCTTCGCCGCCGCGGCGGAGAAGAAGACGAGGCCAGTCCCGACCCAGGAGAGCAGGAACGCCGCCGCGGCGGGCTCGCGCACCTCGCTCGCCGCGCGCTTCGCGCCGCGCGCCACGTGGTAGGCGGCGACGGGGAGCACGAAGCTCCAGGGCAGGAACCCGCCCAGGAGCCCAGGGCCGTAGTAGTAGAAGGGCTGCACGTGGCTGCCCCCGCCGCTGAGGAAGCCCCCGATGTTCTTGCGCAGGAAGAAGCCCGAGGCGTACCCGGGGTCGGCGAGGGAGACCGCCACGTACCACGGCGCGGCGATCGCGACGACGATCAGCGCGCCCAGGCCGAGCCGCATCTCCTTGACGAAGCCGGGGCGGCGCTGGGAGAGGAGGAAGGCGCCGATGGCGAGGCCCGGCAGGACGATCCCGAGCGGGCCCTTGGCGAGCACCGCGAACCCGACCGCCGCGTGGAAGAGCAGCATGCACCTCCCGCGTCGCTCCGTGGACCGGTACGCCGCCCAGAAGAGCGCCATGCTCGCCGTCACGAAGAAGGCGAGGCTGATGTCGTGCGTCACGGTGCGCGACATCACCATCCAGAGCATGGTCGTCGCGAGCGCCGCGCCCGAGAGCAGCGCCGCCCGCGCGCCGAGCAGGCTCCTTCCGAGGAACCAGGTCACGACGACGGTCAGGAGACCCAGGAGCGCCGCCGGCAGGCGCGCGGCGAGCTCGGTGAACCCGAGGCCCAGGAACGCGAGCGCGACGAACCAGTTGTGCAGGATCGGCTTGTCGCGGAACGGCTCGCCGTTGTGCGTCGGCACGATCCAGTCGCCGCTCGTGACGATCACCTTCGAGGTCGCCGAGTGCATCCCCTCGTCGATGTCCCAGAGCGGCCGGCCGCCGAGCCCGTAGAGGAAGAGCGGCGCGCAGAGGGCGAACAGGAGGAGCGCTCGGATCACGGGCGGCGCAGTCTAAGCGGTGGCGAGCGAGCGCGTGCCGCCGAGACGAGGAGCTGCGAGTGGGAGCCCACCGCGGGCGACCGAGAGGCGGCCCGGGGCAGAAGGGCGGCCCTGGCCTGCCGTTTTGGCGAACGATCTGCCGCGTTGGCCCGCGACGGGCAGGAGCGGCCCCCGCTCGCGGCCCGCGGCGCGGCTGGCACGCCCTTCGAGCTACCTGCTCAGGTCCCCACCACCTCCCGGAACCGCATGAACAGGTGCGCCGCATCCAGCGGCCCCGGTGCGGCCTCGGGATGGTACTGCACGCTGAACACTGGCGCTTTCCTGTGGCGGATGCCCTCGACCGTGCGGTCGTTGAGGTTGATGTGCGTCAGCTCGAGGTCGCCGGGCAGGCTCTCCGGGTCGACCGCGAACGAGTGGTTCTGCGAGGTGATCTCGACGCGGCCCGTCGCGAGGTCGCGCACGGGGTGGTTCGCGCCGTGGTGGCCGAAGGGCATCTTGTGCGTCTTCGCCCCGAGCACGATCGCGAGGATCTGGTGGCCGAGGCAGATCCCGAAGATCGGCTTCCTGCCGACGAGGTCGGAGACGGCGGCGAGCCCCGCGTGCACCGCGGCCGGATCCCCCGGACCGTTGGACAGGAAGATCGCTTCCGGGTCGTGGGCCAGCGCGTCCGTCGCCGGCGTTCCGGCCGGGACGACGGTGACGTCGAAGCCGCAGTGCACGAGGCTGCGCAGGATGTTGCGCTTGGCGCCGAAGTCGTAGGCGACGACGCGCAGACGGCGGCCCGCGCTGGGCGCCAGCTGGCGCGGGTACGACTCCGCGTAGGCCTCGGTCCATGCGTACGGCTCGGAGCAGCTCACGACGGAGGTGAGGTCGCGCCCGTCGGTGGGGAGGGCAGCGCGGGCCTTGGCGGTCAGGGATGCGGGGTCGGAATCGATCGTCGAGACGACGCAGCGCAGGGCGCCCTCGACGCGCACCATCTTCGTCAAACGGCGCGTGTCCACGCCCTCGATCGCGACGACGCCGCCCGCGACGAGCCACTCGTCCAGCCGGCGGGTCGCGCGAAAGCTGCTGGCGATGTTCGAGAGCTCCTTGACGACGAACGCCTCGGCCCACGGACGGCTTGACTCGGCGTCCTCCTCGGCCACGCCGTAGTTGCCGATGAGCGGGTAGGTCATGAGGACGATCTGGCCGGCGTACGACGGATCGGTCAGGATCTCGTGGTAGCCGGTCATCGCCGTGTTGAAGACCAGGTCGCCGCTGCGCTCCCCGGGGGCGCCGATCGAGCGGCCCTCGAGGACGGTCCCGTTCTCCAGCGCGATCCAGGCCCGGTCGCCGTCGCTCTTGCGGTGCTCGCTCATTCCGTCTCGCTCAGGGCGCGCTCCGAAACCGTCCGGTTGATGCGGGCCGCGGCGTACCCGGCGCCGAAGCCGTTGTCGATGTTGACGACCGTGACGCCGGCCGCGCAGGAGTTCAGCATCGCGAGCAGCGCCGCGACGCCTCCGAACGACGCGCCGTACCCGACCGAGGTCGGGACGGCGACGACCGGCGCGTCGACGAGCCCGCCGACGACGCTCGGCAGGGCGCCCTCCATCCCGGCGACGACGACGAGCACGTTCGCGGCGCGCAGGCGCTCCTCCTCGGCGAGCAGCCGGTGGATGCCGGCGACGCCGACGTCGCCCAGGTGCTCGGCGCGGGCGCCGAGGGCGCGCGCCGTGACCAGCGCCTCCTCCGCGACCGGACGGTCCGACGTGCCGGCGCTGACGACGAGCACGCTCCCGACCCCGTCCGTCGGCTCGCCGCGGTCGACGGTGACCGCGCGCGCGAGCGCGTGGTGTGCCGCGCCCGGGAACGCCGCGAGGAGCGCTCGCGCGCCCTCCTCGGAGACTCGCGTCACAAGGAGGCGCCGGTGGCCGTCGAGGATCGCGCGCGCGATCTCGACGAGGTCCCGCGGGTCCTTCCCCGCGCCGTAGACGACCTCGGGGTGCCCGCAGCGCAGCTCGCGGTGGGTGTCCAGGCGCGTGTGGCCGAGGTCGCGGAAGGGCAGCGCCGAGAGGCGCCGAACGCCTTCCTCCACGCTCGTCCGGCCGTCGCGCACGGCTTCCAGCAGGGTCTCGAGGTCTCGCGGGCGCACGATCGACCGGGCAGTGTACTGGCCCCACGCGCAGGGGTCTCGGGCTTTCAGCGCGGGCTCGCGTCCACGTTCCAGTCCGCCGTGCGCCCGGCCTCGAGGAGGTGCCAGCCGAGGCCCGCGATCATGACGGCGTTGTCGGTGCAGTAAGCGGGCGAGGGGAAGATCGCGCGCAGGCCGTCCCGCGCGCCGTGCTCGGCGAAGGCCTCGCGCAGGCGCTGGTTGCAGGCGACCCCGCCGGCGACGAGCACCGTGTCGAGCCCTTCGGCGCGCGCCGCGCGGAGCGTGTTCTCGACCAGCGTGTCGACGACCGCTTCCTGGAACGACGCCGCAACGTCGGGCCGGTCCCCGATCTCCTCCGGAGGGGGAGTAGGCGCCAGCGCGTCCTGACCGCGCAGGTGGTAGAGCACGGCCGTCTTGAGTCCGCTGAAGGAGAAGCCGGGCGCCCCGTCCTTGCTCCTGTAGCGCGGGAACGCGATCGCGCGCCGGTCGCCCTCGAGCGCGGCGCGCGCGATGGCGGGGCCTCCCGGATACCCGAGACCGAGGAGCTGGCCGACCTTGTCGAACGCCTCGCCTGCGGCGTCGTCGAGCGTGGTCGCGACGAGCTCGAGGTCGAGGCATGAGCGCACGCGGTAGAGCGCGGTGTGTCCGCCGGATGCGACCAGGGCCAGGCAGGGGAAGTCGACGTCCTCGCGCTCCATCGTCGCGGCGTACACGTGCGCCTCGATGTGGTGCACGCAGACGAGCGGCAACCCGCGGGCGAACGCCAACGCCTTGGCCGTCGAGAGGCCGACGAGCAGCGAGCCGATCAGTCCCGGGCGGTTCGTGACCGCGATCCCGCGCAGGTCGTCGAGGTCTGCGCCCGCCTGCGCGAGGGCGTCGTCGACGACGGGGAGGATCGCGCGCAGGTGCGAGCGCCCGGCGACCTCGGGGACGACTCCGCCGAACACCGCGTGCTCGGCGACCTGGCTGTGGACGATCGACGAGCGGACCTCGCGCCCGCGCGCCACGAGCGCCGCGGCAGTGTCGTCGCACGAGGACTCGATGCCGAGCACCAGGTCCTTCATCACTCGTTCTGGATCCGGTGCGGTCCGGGCCGGATGCCGGCGAAGAGGTCGAGCGCCGCCTGCAGCTGGGCGTCGGGCGGATGCGCCTCGATCAGCTGGATGCCCTCCTCCCGCTCCCAGTCCTCGAGGTGGCCGATGGCCTCGAGCGGCGGGCTGTAGCGGTTGAGGAAGGCGTGGATCTCGTCCGCCTCGAGCGGGAGCAGCGCCACGGCGAGGTCGGGCAGGATGCCGTACTCGCGCCCCGGGGGCACCGTGCGCTCGAAGTTGCGGTGCGTCGGCGAGTAGTAGTACGAGCTCGTGATCTTGGCCACGGTCTCCTGCTCGACGAAGCGGCGGATCGTCTGCACCATGCCCTTGCCGTACGTGGGGCTGCCGGTCACGACGGCCAGACGGTGCTCCTGGAGGGCCGCGGCGAGGACTTCGCTCGCGCTCGCCGACTCGCCGTCGACCAGGACGACGAGGGGAAAGCCGGCGTACCAGGCTTCCTCGGGGTCGGCTCGGTAGGCGATCGGCTCGCCGCGGCCCTCGGTCGAGACGATGACGCCGCCTCGGTCCTCGGCCTTCGGCGCCATGAAACGGCGCGCGATCCTGACCGCCGAGACGAGCACGCCCCCATGGTTGCCGCGCAGGTCGAGCACGAGCCCCTGCATGCCGCGCTCCTCGAGGAAGCGGAAGGCGCTGTCGAACTCGGCCGGAGTCTCGCGGCTGAACGAGAGGATGGCGATGTAGCCGATCTTGCGCTCGCGGTCGACGAGCCCGGTGTGGCGCACGGTGGGATCGACGACCGACTCGGGCTGGATGCGCAGCCGGCGCTCTTCGCCGGAGCGCGACACGACGCGCACGCGCAGCGTCTCCGCGTCGAGCGACGAGAGCGTCGCGCGCAGCTCGTCGGACGTCATCTCCGCCAGCGGGCGATCGTCGATCTCGAGGATGCGGTCGCCGACGGCGAGTCCCGCGCGGGCGGCCGGCGAGCCCGCGAGCGGGAAGAGGACCTGCCCCTCGATGATGGGCCTCTTGAAGACGACGCCGATCCCGACGTAGCGGCCGACCGTCTCGCGGTCGAGCGCCTGGGCCTCGTCGCGGTCGTAGTAGCGCGAGTAGACGTCGATGCCCGAGAGCATGCCGTGCAGCGCGAGGTCCAGCAGCTCGTCGTCGGTCACCTCGCGCACGGCCGCCTCGCGCACGAAGTCGCGCACCTCGCGGTAGTGCGCGAGGTCGGGCTCCTCGGGCATGGGCACGAGCTCGACGACGACGAGGGCGATGACGAAGCCCACGCACGCCCCGATCAGGAAGAGCTGCGCGCCGCCCGGCATCCGGCGGCGGTCGGTCACGTCACTAGCCTACCCGATCGTCCGCCCCCAGCTCGGCCAGGGCGCGCGCCGCCTGCTCGTCGTCGGGGGCCACGCCGTGCCACCCGGCGTCGTTCTCCATGAAGGAGACGCCCTTGCCCAGGGTCGTGTTGGCGACGATCGCGCTCGGCCGGTCCTCGACCGCGCGGGCGTCGCGCAGCGCCTGGTCGACCGCGGCGACGTCGTGGCCGTCGACGTCGACGGCGTGCCAGCCGAACGCCTCGTACTTCGCGCGCAGGTCTCGCACGTTCATCACCTCGCGCATCACCCCGTCGATCTGGATATTGTTAAAGTCGACGATCACCGTGAGGTTGGCGACGCCGTAGTGCGCCGCGCTCGTCGCGGCCTCCCAGATCTGGCCCTCCTGGCTCTCGCCGTCGGAGGAGGTGCTGTACACGCGCGAGGCCCAGCCGTTGAGCCGCGCCGCGAGCGCCATCCCGACCGCGACGGACAGGCTGTTCCCGAGGCTGCCCGTGCTGAAGTCGATCCCCAGCTCGGGGTTCTTGTGTGGGTGACCCTGGAGCGGCGATCCGAGCTTGCGGAAGCGCAGCAGCTCCTCGCGCGGGATGATGCCCTTGTGCGCGAGCAGCGCGTAGTAGCCTGCGCACGTGTGCCCGTTGCCCAGCACGAAGCGGTCGCGGTCCGGGGCGAGCAGGTTCTCCTTCGAGAGGTCGAGGTGCTCGAGGAAGAGCGTCGCCATGAAGTCGGCCATGCCCAGCGGGCCGCCCGGATGGCCGCTCGCAGCCGCGTGCACCATGCGGATCACGTCGATGCGCACCTGGCGGGCGACGCCTCGGATCTCCGCGATCCGGGCCTGCGAGAGGACCATCGGGTTCAGACCTTCCTTTCGACGAGCTCGCGCGCGCGCGCGGCGATGGACCGCGCGTCCAGCCCGTAGTGGGCGAGGAGCTCGCCCGCCTTGCCGCTCTGTCCGAACTCGCCGCGCATCCCGACCATGTCGACGAGCACGGGGGCGCGGCGCGCGAGCACGCCGGCGACTGCCTCGCCGAGCCCGCCGTGGACCTGGTGTTCCTCGACGGTCAGCACCGCGCCGCACGCGCGCGCCGTGTCGATCAAGAGCTCCTCGTCGATCGGGCGCACCGTGGCCATGTCGACGACGCGCGCCTCGATTCCGCCCCGCGCCAGCTCCTCCGCCGCGCCGAGCGCCTCGGCGACCTCGACGCCGCACGCGACGATGCCGACGTCGCTGCCCTCGCGCAGCACGGCGCCGCGGCCGAGCTCGAAGGCGTAGTCCTCGGCGAAGACGATCGGGGTGGGGGCGCGCGAGAGCCGCACGTAGGCGGGGCCGTCGATGCGCGCCACCGCGTGCACCGCCTTGCGCGCCTCGACGGCGTCGGCGGGGACGACGACCGTCATGTAGGGCAGGACGCGCATCAGGGCCAGGTCCTCGAGCATCTGGTGCGACTTGCCGTCCTCGCCGACCGTGAGCCCCGCGTGTGTCGCGCAGATCTTCACGTTCATGCGCGGCACGCAGACGCTCTGGCGGACCTGCTCCCAGGCCTTCCCGGACGCGAACATCGCGAACGAGCTCGCGAACACCGTCTTGCCGAGCGCGGCGAGGCCGGCCGCCGTCCCGATCATGTTGGCCTCGGCCACCCCCAGGTTGAAGAAGCGCCCGGGGTGGGCCTTGCCGAAGGCCTTCGTCTTGGTCGACCCCGAGAGGTCCGCGTCGAGCACGACGACGTCCTCCAGCTCGGCGCCGAGCTCGAGGAGCGCCTTGCCGTAGGCGTCGCGGGGGGGCACCCCCGCGGCG
>Ga0302046_10001470_pt1 | contig 22089 bp, 17 predicted proteins | sample RVTome_11_FD_200261 | JGI IMG/M metagenome (GOLD analysis project Ga0302046, IMG submission 200261) | Soil microbial communities from uranium-contaminated site in the Upper Colorado River Basin, Wyoming, United States - RVT147D111 (version 2) ...
CCGCCTCGGATTACGGCCTCGGGCAAACTGGTCCAATGAGTCCCTGTAGTGCAGACCTTTTCGATCGCTGGATTGATTACCAGCCGCTTACGTGTTCATCCCACCCCGAATAGCGGAAGTCGGGCTAGTGGAGAACGGATCTTGGGGGGCTTCCAGCTCCGATGAGGATGGCTGTCTCCATGGGCCATGAATGGATCGTTCCCATCGGACCCATCGGACCGATCGGACCGATCGGACGGATGACCGCTCAACCGCTCAACCGGGGTTATTGACAAAGTCGGCACGGGCTCCTGTAGCACAGGTTCTTGCTCCTACTCTTACGCTTACTCTTACTCGCCGCCGCAGAGTAGGAGTAAGAGTAAGCGTAAGAGCAAGATGAAGCCGGCCTGTCGAGGGGCGACAACGCTTCGACCCGCGGACTTTGTCAACGGCCCTGACCGCTCACCCGCCCACCGCCTACTCCGTCTTGCACTCCAGCCGCAGTTCCCGCAGGTTGAACCCATTTCGGCGACGGACGCGAAACGCCCGTCCTCGCGAACACACGATGGATTCGGATTACCAGGCGCGATTCAGCGGCATTGCACGGCTCTTCGGCAAGGCCGGCGCCGATCGCCTGCGCCGCGCGCATGTCGCGGTGGTCGGCATCGGCGGCGTCGGATCCTGGTCGGTGGAAGCCCTGGCCCGGAGCGGCATCGGGCAGTTCACGCTGATCGACCTGGACGACGTGTGCATCACGAACGTGAACCGCCAGATCCCCGCGCTGAGCGGCACCTTCGGCCGGCCCAAGGTCGAGGTCATGGCCGAACGCGTCGCGGCCATCCATCCCGGCGCCCGGATTACGGCCACGCGTGCCTTCTTCACGGCCTCGACCGCCGACACATTGCTGGGAGCGGGCTTCGACGCGGTCCTGGATGCGATCGACCCGCTGGACCAGAAGTGCCATCTCATCGCCGGATGCCGAAGACGCGGCGTGCCGCTGGTGACGGTGGGAGGTACGGGCGGGCGCCGCGATCCGTTGTTGGTGCGGACGGCGGACCTGGCGCAGGCGACGCACGACAGCCTGCTGCAAAAGGTGCGCAAGAGGTTGCGCGCCGAGCATGGTTTCGAGCGGGGCAAGGACGTCCGCTTCGGTGTGGACTGCGTCTTCTCCACCGAGCCGCAGATCTATCCGCAGTCCGACGGCACGGTGTGCGAGGTGCGTAAACCCGGCAGCGATTTGCGGTTGGACTGCCGCAGCGGGTACGGCACGGCCGCATTCGTCACCGGCGCCTTCGGGTTCGCGGCCGCCGCCCTGGTGGTGCGCCGCCTTGCGGCCTTCGCATGACCCGGGGCCTTCAGGCGGTATGTGGCTCCGGCTGCAGGTCGAAGACCTTCAGGTATTCATCCTCGCCCTCCATGGGAAAGTGCTCGTGCAGAAACCGAGCAAAGCCGGGGTAGCGTTCCAGCCACCAGAAGCAGGGCCACGCCAACACCAGGCGCTTGGCTCCCCTGTCCCGCAAGGCCTGCAGCCCGGCGATGGCCGCCTGGTCATTTTCCGGCGCGCCCCAGAACTGGCCGTCCTTCTCAAGAAAGGGAAACACCGCGGCATGAGGGAGGGAGGAGCGCAGTTGTTCCTCGTCGATCAGGATGAAGGGCTCCTCCCAGGGCACACGCTCGCACAGTGCCGACCGGGTCTCCTCCATGCGTTGCGCCATGTCCGGCCCGCCGGCGCCTGTGCCGGATGAGAAGGAGGGCACGACCACGCCGGGCTTGAGCAGCAGGGCCACCAGCGTGGTGCGAGCCACGGTGCGGACGTGGGCGCCAGGAAAGGCCTTGAAATCCTCGGCGGTCCACAAGCTTTGATGGCGTTCGAGTGGGTTGCCGCAGGAATCGCCCTGGCCGGTTTCAAATTTGGGCGTGGTAAGCAGGACGGCCCGCCCTGCCCGGTCCAGGGCTGACCGGAGAAGCTGGCGGCCGGCCTCCTTGGGAAGATGCTCGATGATGTCGCCCATGAAGATGAGGTCGTAGGACTCGAGCGTGGGAAGGAGGTCTAGGGCATCGCCCACATGCACGGTGTCGTAAAGAAACCGATGCATCTCGGTCAGGTAGGGCGCATGCCCTTCAATGCCGTCAATGCGCACCTGCCAACCCGTTGGGTGATACCGCCCCGGATCGTGTTCGGCGCCGAGGATGTCGGTGTATTCCCGGAAGAGATGCCCCCATTTTCCGAAGCCCACCCCGACATCGAGGATGGAGCGCGGCTGCAGTTGTAGCACCAGGTGGATCACGGTCGGGATGGTGTGGACTCGGCTGCTGGGCATGGGTGGGGAGATTGTTAAGGGTGGGATTGGTAATGCCGTTGCGCCTCGCCATAGATCTCCGGCCAACGCGAGTTGAGATCCCGGAGATGGAACCGGCGCAATACGAAGTCTCGTCCGGCCCGCCCCATGGCGTCCCACTCTGCGGGGCGTGAGACCAGTCGTTCCAACCGCGCGGCCAGCGCCTCCGCGTCGCCTTCGGGAAACAGGAGGCCGGAGATTCCGGGCAAAAGCCCTTCGGGAATGCCTCCGGCATCGGAGCCCACCACCGGCATGCCGGAGGCTTGCGCCTCCTGGAGGACCAGGCCCTGCGCTTCGGCTCCGTCCCCGATCGACCGGCTGGGGAGGATGAACACATGGGATCGTTCCATCCATTGCCGGACGCCGTCCCCGTCGCAGGCGGGATGAAACCGCACACAAGCATCGAGGTCGAGCGAGGCGGCGCGTTGCCGCAATGTCTCCCGCTGGGGCCCCTCGCCCACGATGTCGTAAGTGACGTCGCGTCCCGCGCTCCGCAACCGCCGCACCGCCTCCAGGGCAACGTCGTGCCCCTTGATGGGCACCAGCCGGGCCACGGTCAACAGTCGTGTCGGCTGCCCGGTCGCCCTTCGGCGCGCCTGGAAAGGGAACCGCTCCGGATCGACGCCCATGGGCAGGAGATGCACGCGGTCCGGCGGGCAGCCGAGGCGGGTGACACACGACCGGGCGAACTGGCTGTTCACGGTCACCGCATCCACCACCTGGAACAGCTTTTCATACACGTGTCGCCCCTGCTCTCGCGGCACGGTGGTGAAGTCATAGCCGTGGAAGGTGGCCACCAGCGGGGCGCGAAACCGCTCTCTCGCAAAACGGAAGCTGTTGGCGACGGGGCCGAAGTGGGCATGGAGCACATCGTAGGGGCCGGAAGCGCGGCAAAGCCGGCTCAGCCGGTAGAGGGAGGAAAGGCTCTGGGCTTGAAAGCCGTATTCGGAGCGGCGGGTGACATGCCAGGCCAGACGCGGCGCATGCAGGAGGCACCGCAGCGCATGCGGGGCTGCCTGGCACCAGCGGGAGACATTGAGCAGGGCGCGGTGGGAGCCGGGCACCCAGGTGCGCCCCCAGGGAGGCCAAGCCGGGAGTTCCCACGGCGAGGAGGCTGTGGGCATGTCCATGTAAGTGACACCTTCCAGGAGGCCGGGGTCGCGCCCCTCGGGCTGGACCTCCTCACCATGCTCGGCCGGCCGCCAATCCGCAAAGATGTCCACCTGGTGCCCCTGCTCACGCAGCCCGGCGACCTGCCGCACCACGAAGGTTTCGGACCGCACGGGAAATCCGGCCACGAACAGGGCCACGCGCCAGCCAGAACGCTCCGTCCCGGCGCCGCGGATTCCGCGCGGGCGTGGGGAGGGTTGGGGCCGGGCTGGTTGGATGGCCGCGTCCGGTCGCATGGGTCACTCCTTCAGGGACAGAGATTGGAACACCTCGGCATAGCGGCAGCGAGCCGCGACCACGCCGCGATACTGGTTCAACCCGCGCATGGCCCGCACATAGTCGATGTCGGCCAACTGGGAGGCGTGGCATTTGAGGGCGCGCATCTTGCGGGTCCAGAACGGCGTGATGTCGCGCACGATGTCGAAGGCGGCCATGGGGGACCACACCTCATAGCCGAGCAGCTCGGGGACGGGGGCCGGCGCGTTGTCCAAGGCACGCCGCAGGACCGGCCAGGCGGCCTGGTGGTCGGGATGGTCGTCACGGGGATGCGGAAGATAGACCAGGCCGGGCTGCACCTGCCGCAGGACGGTCCCCACCATTGCGGCGGCAGTGTCCACCTGCTCCTGCAGCCCCCAATCCGACAGGCGCAGAAACACCGGATCACCGCAGCGCAGGACCCGGCAGGCGTTTCGAGCTTCGGCCTCACGCCGGTGCCAGGCTTCTTCACATGCCAGACGCTTCAGCCCCAGCTCGCCCGAGGTGAGGAAGATCACGAAAGTGCGGTCCCCCCGCCGGGCATGCAGGCACAGGCTTCCTCCGCAGCCGATGGTTTCGTCGTCCGGATGCGGGGCCATCACGAGCACATTCATGACGGTTTCCTCCGGGCCAGGTGCTCATACAGCCCGGCGTAGGACTGAGCCATGCGACGGGCGGAGAACCGTTTCTCCGCATGATGCCGGATGGTTCGGCGATCCAGGGCGAAGCAGGCAGGCAACAGGCCGGCCAGCTCCTGCCAGCGGGTGGCCACGACGCCGGTGACACCTGGTTCGACCAATTCCTGCACGGCACCAAACCCCAGGGCGGCGACGGGCGTCCCGCACATCATGGCCTCGGCCAGCACGAGTCCGAAGGCCTCCGGATACTGGATCGGGTAGAGCAGGGCCCGGGCGCCGCCCAGCAGTTGGCTGCGGCTTTCACCCGACACATAGCCGGCATATTGGATCTGGTCGCCATCCACCAAGGGTTCAACCTTCTCGCGGTAATAGGCGTTGGGCGGCCCCGCCAACCGCAGGCGCACCCCGGCCTGGCGCGCGATCTGGATGGCCTGCACCGGTCCCTTCCCGGAGGTGAAGCGTCCCAGGTAACAGATGTAGTCGTCGGGATCCGCGCAAAAGGTGAACTGCGCGGTGTCCAGCCCATGCGGCACCAGTGCGGCCGGCTTCAGGTCCGGGTAGGAGGCCCATTGGCTGGCGGAGATGGCCGTGACGCAGGCGGACGGATGCCGGCGCCACAGGCCGGCCATGTCATCATCGGGCACAATGTGCGCCGTGTGGACCAGGGGACACCGGGCGAATGGCTCCAGTGGAATCGACCACAGGTAGGCATGGGTGTGCATGACGTCAAAACGGCCCGACGCCGCGACCGCCTCGCAGAGGTGAATCCATTCGCAGAGGTGCCAGTCGTCCGGCGCGCCCTTGGTGGCATACGGGCCGGGCAGGGTTGCGACCAATTCGCCGGGCGAGCGGGATCCGGCGACGGCGAAGACGGCGACCTCGTGGCCGAGGGCGATGAGCTCGCGGGAGAGGAGCCAGACGAGCGCCTCCACGCTGCCGCCGCTCAGCGGCTCGACAGGGGCGGACAAGGTGGCGACTTGGGCGATGCGCATGGGCGACCCTCAGTTCATGGCTTGGTTGAGCAAATCCGGCAAGACGACATCCGTGGCAAAGTGACGTTCGGCCAACCTGCGCGCGGCCTTTTGGTGACGCGCGTAGTCGGCGTTGATCGCCTCGATGCCGGCCAGTGCCTCATCGAGATTGTGGAAGGTCAGCAGTCCCTCTCCCACCGGCAGCCAGTCGGCCAGGCCGGTATCCTCCATCAGGACCGGCCGACCCGAGGCCAGGAAGCAGGCGCTTCGGTCGCTGAACCAGCCGCCCTGCATGGCCACGTAGCCATGTTTGGGAATGCCGAACTCGGCGCGGGAGGCCTGGATGAAGTCGCGGTAGCCATCGGGAGTCCGCGAGACCTCCTCGCCCGGCACGACTTCCCATCCATGGGCCCGCAGGAGTTCCGGATCGGCGCCCATCTGGGCCAGGCAGAGCCGCTGCGGGGTGCGGGCAGGCAGGTTGAGGTATGGGGCGAACTGCCGATCCCGCAGTCCATAGGCCACTCCTTGGTGGGTCACCTCCTTGAATCCCTGCCAGCGGATCACCGAGGTGAACCGGGTGGTGTCTGCCTCGCGCATCGGCCATTGCGGAAGGAAGACGGGCGGCACCGTCGGCAGCCAGGGACCGCCCGCCAGCGGCGCCCGGCAGCCCGGCTGCCCCAGGCGGTGTCCGACGGTGAAGCGACGTTCGCAACGCCCAACCCCCTCCACCCAGCCCTCGTCGCCATTGGCCAGCGTGATCTGGGTGAAGCCGGGATCCACGTCGATGAACGCACGGCGCCGCGGCGCATCATACTCAGGGCGCCACGTCCACAGCGGCGTGGCCCGCAGCAGGAGCAGGTCGGCGCGTTGGCACACCGCCTGGAACCGGTCGAGGGTAAGGCCGAGGGCGCGATAGTTGTCGCGGTAGATCCAGTGGTCACCGAGGCCATGAGGCTGAAGACAGGCCTCGACGTAGGCGGCCGGATAGTCCAGTTCATGCGTCCACTCCTCCGTCTCCCAGATGTACACCCAGGAGGAACGCCCGCAGTCCTCCAGGTAATAGACATCATGGCCCAGCGCGCGCAGGCCGAGCAGGTACTGCAGGCTGGCCCAAGCTTGGCCGCCCAATCCGGAGCGTCCGATCGTGCCCGCGACAATGATGGTCATGACTGGTGCATCCAGATGGTTGGCCATCCTCACACGTAGCCCTCTGGCAGGTCCAGGAGCACCCGTTGGCGGATCCACTTTGCCAACCGCCCGCTCCGCTCCCCTTGCTTCAGGGCCTTCACGTCCTCGGCGGTCAGGGACACCACTTCGGGCAGGTAGGTCTTCAGGGCCCCGAACTCCTCCTCATAGTAAGCGGAGGGAAAGCGCCGTTCGAGTCGCAGGGTATTGCCTTCCGTCCGCACCTGGTAAAGCGGATTGATGGCCCATGCGCCGGCCAGCGCGGGCGGCGCGGGAGGGGGAAGGGCGTCGAACCATTTCCTCTCCAACGCGGCCACGGCGCACAGCGCCGGCTCCCGCTGCAGCGCCTCATCGGTCGCATCCCCCGCCAGGTCGGGAGCCTCACTGCGGTGCGCCGCCGCCAGCCAGCCGCTTTCCGCATAGAGCCTCACCGGCCACGGCTCAAACAGGGACCGGAAGGTGGCGGGGCTCAGCGGCATGCCGGCCGAGGGATTCACGCAAAGGGCGTTGTGCATGTGCAAGGCGAGCACCACGCCCGAGGGCGAGGCGGACCGCAGCATCTCGGTCACCAGCAGCCGGCGCGGCCAGACGTAGTTGAGCCCATCCACACATTGTACCCAGTCAAAACCGCCGTGGCGAAACGGCAGCGGCTGGGCGGCGTCGCAGCAGACGAGGTCCGCGTTGGGCGCCATGAATCGCCCGGCCAGGCGCAGTCGGCCCGGATCCCGATCGGCCAGCACCACGCGTGCGGACGGGTGCAGGTTCGACAGGAGCCGCGTCGCGTGCCCCGCACCCCCGCACACATCCAGGATCCAGCCGTTCTCCACGGGGTGCCTTGCGGCCAAGGGGCGCAGGAGGGACTCCATGGCCACGAAGGTCGGATCCGAGAAGCGATGCAGCAGGTACTCCTTCTCCGGGCCAGGACACCAATGGTCCAATCCTTCCCGGAAGGTAGCCGGCTCAGCGGCAGGCGTGCGTGTCTCCTCCCCCGCTCCCCCGCCCAAGGCCTGCCACGCCCCGGGGGCGTCGCCATGCTCAAGGCATCGCAGTGCCTGGCGCGCCGTCTGGCTTGCGTGCAGACAGGGAATGCCTTCGAGCACGGGGTAGGCCGAGCATTCGCAGCCGAGCACACCTGTGTGCAGGGATTGCAACCCGCGGACCGTGCGGGTGGACTCGCACAGGTTCAACGGCCCTCCGCAGTAGGGGCAGCGCAATCGTTCCAGCAAGTCCAGGCGCATGTGCTTCTAAAGTCCGGCCCGCGCCATGAGACTGCCGACGACCTTGGGGGCGCTGAAACAGTCCTCGGCAATGTCCCGCGCGGCGCGGCAGTGCCCGTCATAGTCGCTCTCGACGGCTTCCACCGCCTCTACAATGTCCTCCATCGTGGTGAATCCATGCAGGCCCCGGCCGGACGGCAGGAATTTGCTGAAGCCGGTCTCCTGGGTGATGACCGGACGGCCCGCGGCGAGGTAACAGGCGGACCGGTCGCTGAACCACCCGGTCACGGGCCGCACATACTGGTCACGGGCCACGGTGAATTCGCCGCGCGAGTGCTGGATGTAGCTCGCATAGCGCCCGGCATCCCGGGAGAGGGCCACCGAATCGGTCTGGCGCCAGCCATGGGAACGCAGCAGCGCCTGGACTGCCTCATCCACCGTGCTGGCCAGTTCAAAGGACGCGCGCACTTTCCGGGGGAGGTCGAGGAAGCGTTTGAACTCCCTGTCCTTGGTCCAATACCAGGTCTCGCCCCGAAACTCGATATCCTTCCCCTTGTTGTGCCAGGTCGTGATGGTGTTGTAGGCCGCGCCGGGACGGGGAGGCTGGACCGGCCAGAGTTCCAGCGCCACCGGCTGGCGGGTGGGCAGCCACTGGAACCGCTCGACCGGCAGCAGACAATCCGGCCCGCCCAGGTTCTCGCCGAAGCTGAAATGGGTGTCGTGCGCCTCCAGCATCTGAATGGCTCCCGCATCGCCGGCCGCGGTCTTGACCTGGAGCGGGAAGGGATCCGACTCCACATAAATCCGCCGGGGACACGCCATGTGTTCCTCGCGGATCTCCTGCGCCCCGGTGACGTTGAGAAAGGCGTCCGCCTCCCGATAGAGCGCCAGGATCTGGGACTCGGTCATGCCGTAGCATTGTCCGCCGGGATACTGCCCCCGAAACGCCCAGCGGTCCCCAAACCCGTGTCGTTGCAGCGCGGGCAGCACCATCGCCAGGTTGCCGGTCACATCCGGCGACATGTCGTTGAGAACCGGATCGTAGATCCACCGCGCCGAATCCTCCACATAGTACGGGTCGTAGCCCAGTTGGCGCAGTCCCAGCAGGTAGTGCAGGAACTGGTAGGTGACACCGGCCAGCGGATAATAAAAGAGGATGCCAAAGACGATGATCTTTCCTTTGCGGTTCCGGGTCATGGCGGCGGGATGAGACATGCGATGGTCAAGGGCTTCACGAGGCAACGAGGGCAAGGATCTCCGGAGGAACGGGACCGCCGGGCTCGAGGATGCGGACAGGCCGCGCCGGGTTTCCCACCACGACGGTGTAAGGCGGCACATCCCGCGTCACCACGGAACGGGCTCCCACTACCGAACCCTCGCCGATCTCGACGCCGGGCAGGACGCAGCAGTCAAAGCCCAGCCACACGTTCTGCCTGATTCGAACGGGGCGCCCCGGCACTTGCCTCTCCAGAAGGCGTCCCGGCCGGGAGGACACGAGCGACAACGCGGCACGGCGGGCGACCGGATCGGTGGCAAGGCGTTCGCAGTCCATGATCAGGACGTTCCAGGAGATGAGGCAGAAGTCTCCAATCTCCACCGAGGCCTCGCATTGGATGCGGGCACCGTTGATCAAGGTGCAGCGCCCGATATGAACCCGGCCCCCGGGGCCGAGGTCGAACATGGTGCCAAGGTAGATGGATGTTCCCTTCCCGATGCGCATCGCATCCGGCTCCACGCTGCGACAGAGGAGCAGGCTGTACGTGGTCTCAAGATAGGCGCCCTCTTCTAGAGTGACGTTCTCGGGCACCCGTCCGGGATGCCAATCCCCCTCCAATGTGCGGTCGGGATTCATGGCGCGTCGGTGGCGGGCTTGCCTCCGGCGGAGGGGGAGGGTCCCTCTCCTCCATCGTCCCGGCCTTCCAGCGGGTGCGCCGGGTTGCCGCCCACGCTGGCACCTGCCGGCACGTCCCGCGTCACAAGCGACCCGGCTTGGACGCGGCAGCCCGCGCCGAGGCGGACGCCTTTGAGGATGGTGGCGCAGGGACCGATCCAGACGTCGTCCTCGATGAGGACGGCACGCCGGGGAATGGCGGGCCGGGCCCGGCTGGCGCCCAGCGGGGAGCAGGCCACGGCATCGGCAATGCGCTGGGCCGGATCGAGCGGGTGAAAGTCCGAGTCGGCGATGGTGGTGTTCCAGCCGATCGCGACATAGGAACCGATCTGGAGTTCCAGCTCGCACAGCAGGATGACGTTGGTGAAGTAGCAATAATCGCCGATGCCCACGCGCCCCTCGGCGCCGATCGCAAAATGGACTCCGTCCATGGTGCAGTGGGCCCCGATTCGCAGCGCGCCGGGTTCCCGGCTCTGGAATCGACGGAAGGCATACTCGGCGGTGATGAGCGTGTTGTCGCCCACGATCACATTGCTCGGTAGCGGGCCGTGGGACCAGGGGGAGGAACTGGCGGGATGGCTCGAGCTCATGGCGAAGGGGGCTTCTGGGTGGAGCCGTTTGGAACGGACTGGAGGTCGCACCAGCGACGGTAGAGACCATCCGCCGCCAGGAGTTCCTCGTGGGTGCCGGACTGCACGATGCGGCCGCCGTCCAGCACGACGATGCGATGCGCCCAGCGCACCGTGGACAGACGATGGGCGATCAGCAGTGTCGTGCGGTCTTCCACGAGGCGCCGCAGGGCGAGCATGACCTCATGCTCGGTGGCCACGTCAAGGGAGCTGGTCGGCTCGTCGAGGATCAGGATGGGCGCGTTGCGCAGCAGGGCCCGGGCGATGGCGATGCGCTGGCGTTCCCCGCCGGAGAGGGTCGCCCCCCTCCCCCCCACCGGCGAGTCGTAACCCTGGGGCATGGCCATGATGAAGTCGTGGGCATGTGCCGCGCGGGCGGCGGCCTCGATGTCGGCCCGGCTCGCGGAGGGGCGTCCGTAGGCGATGTTTTCCGCGACCGAGAGCGGAAACAGAAAGGGTTCCTGCAGCACCAGGGAGACCTGCTGGCGCAGGCTGCGAAGCTGAACGTCGCGGGCATCCTGGTCGTCGATCCGCACGCGGCCGGAGGTGGGATCGTAGAAGCGCGGCACCAGGCTGACCAGGGTGGACTTGCCCACGCCCGTCGGACCCACCAGGGCCACCGTCCGGCCCGCGGGCACCTCGAGGGAGATCTCCCGCAGGACGGGACGGTCCGGTTCATAGGCGAAGGAGACCTCCTCGAAACGGACGGTGCCGCCGCGCGGGGCCAGGGGCCGCGCTCCGGGTCGATCCCGCACCTCGCACTCCTGCGCAAAGATCTCCAGCACCCGACGTGCGCTGCCCGCCGCGCCCTGCACGGTGGTGGAGGTGTACATGATGGCTTCGAGCGGGGCATACAGGGATCCAAGATAGGAAAGGAAGAGAATGATGGAGCCGATGCTCAGGCCGCCCCCCAGGGCGTGCTGGGTGCCGAACCAGAGGATCAATGCGGTGCCCGCCGCGGTGGCGGCCCCCATCCAGATCTTGAACCGGAGCTGCACGGCGGTCAGGTCCATCGTCGCGGCGAGCGTACCCCGTGTCGCCTCCTGAAAGCGCCGGTCCTGGTCCAGCTCCCGCCCGCAGGCGGCGATCAAGGGCAGGGCGGAAAAGGTCTGCTCGATCTCCTCATACATGCGCGACTCGCGCTTTTGCTGGACATAGCTCCTGTCCATCATCGGCCCCGCATACCGCCTGAATCCGAGCACCATGAACGGCACCACCGCCAGGGCCAGCAGGGTGAGGCTTGCGTCGGTGCGCCAAAGGATCGTCATCATGGCCGCCAGGCTGACCAAGGCCGATGCCACCGGCAGGAGCGCATCCAACAGCACCGTGGAAAGGCATGCGGCATCGGCGGTGACGCGATGCATGTTGTCTCCCACCCGGCTGCGGGCATGAAACCGCAGCGACAACTGCTGCAGGCGGGACAGCAGGTCCACCGCCAGGTCGTGGATCATGCGCTGGCCCAGGCTGAGCTTGGCATAGGCATGTCCCAACCCAAGGGCCCATGTGCCGGCAAAGATCGCCACGGTCAGGCAGACGCACCAGCCAATCAATCCGTTGGGCGTGCCCGCCATGGGCAGCCATCCCACAAAGTCACGCAACGCCGCCGGCATCGGTTGGCCTTGCAGCACAAAATCGACCAGAACCACCACCGGCCATGGCTTCAGCACCTCCAGCACCACCTGCCCCAGCGAACAGGCCGCCAGCGCTGCCAGGAGGCGCCCGCGGCGCAGCCCGTAGCGCCATGACCAGGCGATCATCTGCCCCAGCCCGGGATTGGCATGGATTGCTTTCTCGCTCATCGTTTATCCCGGCAGTTGCTCCACCGTCTCCCCCGGCCGGGCCAGCCGCTCATGGTAATGCGCGTAGAGGCCGCCGGCTTGGAGAAGGGAGGCGTGATCGCCGCATTCGGCGATCCGTCCGGCGTGCAGCACGGCGATCCGGTCGGCGGCGCGCACGGTGGAAAGCCGGTGCGCGATCAGGAGCGTGGTGCGCGACGCCATGAGCCGCCGCATGGCCCGCATCACCTCCTCCTCGACCCCGGCATCCAGCGCACTGGTGGGCTCGTCGAGGATGAGGATCGGGGCGTTCTTCAGGAACGCCCGGGCAATGGCCAGCCGCTGGCGTTCCCCGCCCGAAAGCGTCCCACCCCGCTCGGCCAGCACGGTGTCGTAACCGTGCGGGAGCCGGGAGACAAACTCATGCGCCTGGGCCGCCCGGGCCGCCGCCTCGACCTCCGCCCGCGTCGCATCGGGACGGCCGTAGGCGATGTTGTCCGCCACCGAAACCGGCAGGAGGAAGGGGTCCTGGAACAGGATCGACACATGGGCGCGGAGGCTGCCCAGGGTGAGGTTGCGCAGGTCCTTTCCGTCCACGGTGATCGTGCCCTCCCAGGGATCAAAGAAGCGCAGGAGCAGGCCGGCCAGGGTGGACTTCCCGGCTCCCGTGGGCCCGAGCAACGCGACGGTCTGGCCCGGGGACAGGGCCAGGTCAATGCCCTTCAGGACAAGGCGCCCGGGTTCGTAGCCGTAAGTCACCCCCTCAAACGCCACCCTCCCGTGCACGTCTTCCAGGGACTGGGCCCCGGGCCGGTCCCGAACCTCGGGTTCCACGCAGAGCAGGTCGCGGACGCGCTGCAAACCGGCGGCAATGCCCTGGTAGGAAGTGAAGAGGCCGGCCAGGATCTTGACCTGCGCTTGAAGCATGCCGAGGTAGGCCAGGAACACAAGGAGTGACCCCACCGTGAGGTGCCCAGACAAAACGCGGTGTGAGCCGAGCCAGAGGATGCCGCCTGTGCCGAGCGCGGCGAGCAGACCTGAGGTGAGCTGGTTGAGGCTGCCCAGGAGAGTGCTCCGTTGCAGGGCGCGAAGCGCGGACTCGGCGAAACTGCGGAACCGGTTCCGCTCGGTCTCCTCCTGGTTGAAGCCCTGCACGACGGAGATGCCGGTCAGCATCTGCTGCAGGTGGGACTGCATCGAACTCTCCGAGGCGCGCTTGGACAACGCGGCCCTGCGGAGGGGCCGTCCGACGACCATGGAGGCAAGCACCACGAGGGGCGCCAGGATCAACGTCACCCAGGTCAGCGCCGCATCGAGCCTCCACATCAGCCACGCCATCAGCAGCACCATGAGAAAGGCATGCAGCGGGGCAAAAAAGAGGGTGTCCACCAGGTGATGCACGTTCCAGCAGTCGCCGGTGATGCGCCCCATCAGGTCCCCCAGCGGCATGCGATGATGAAACGTCGGCGAGCGTCGCTGCAGGCGGGCGAACAGGTCACGGGACAGGTCATGGACCATCGACAGCCCGGCGCGAGTCCACATCCAGGTTAGCGCGGCGTCCAGGAGGGCGGTCAGCACGAAGACCAGAAGTCCGCCCAGGACCAGGAGGAAGAGCAGGGACGGGCGGGAAGGCATCCCGCCCCACGCGTCGAAGGCGGACTGAAGCCACGGCGGCCAGGGGGCCTGCCCGAGGATCTGATCGACAATCAGCTTGACGGGCCAAGGCTGCAACGCGGCCGCCAGCGCGCCGCCGAAGGTGGCCAGAACAATCAGCGGAACATAGGCCCTTTGCCGTTGGAGGTAAGGTATGAACGGCCTGATGTTCGCCATCCCGTCTGTCAATCAATGGTCCCGGCCGGGCGGTCAGCGCGTCTCCACGCGGTAAAACCGCTGCATGGCCCCGTTGCGCGGATGTGTCACCGTCACCGACTGACCCGTTCCGTCCACATTGGTCCAGGTCTGCCACGGGGATCCCGCCCGCATCGAATCCCGGTAATCCACCACGTAGAGGCGGCCGGCTCGCGTCTCGAAACGGAAGGAGAAAGTATCCATGTCGGCGAGCGGATCGTAAAGGACAACAGGCGGGGGAGGTTCCTCGCCCTCCAGACCCAGGGTGACCGCCTGGAGCGTGACGTTGCCATAGATGAGGTCGTAAAGACGGTGGGGCCGGTGCTGGATGACCAGTGTCTGCCCCGGCGAGGCCGCGCGATAATCCAGCGTGAAGAGGGCGGCCTCATCCCCGTAGATGTTGGTCAGCGACGTGTCCACGTAGGCCGGAGCGCTGGCATCGGAGAGGAAGGCGCGAAATTCGCCTGCGGCGCCGTAGAGGCCGGCATACACCCGGGCCCGCCGGAGGGTCGTGTCCGCCGACAGGACCACCTCAAACCCTCCGTCCACGCCGGTCGCGTAGATGCCGTTGGGAGTCCCCGTCACCACCGCTTCAGGCGTCCCGTCCGTCCAGGAGAAGGAGGTCGGGTGGTTGGTGTAGGTGCTGATCGGCTGGGTGCCCATCGACGTGTAATCGCCAATCCACGCGGTCACATCCGCCTTCCGATTGAGGTGATTGGAGGGATCCAGCCCCCAGTGGGTCCAGTCGGTGACCCCGTCGAGCGTGAGGTCCAAGGTCGCCGGCGGATCCCGGTTCAACGAACCGGCCAGTTGACCCAGGCCGGAGGACACGAACACTTCCACGGGAACAGACAGGGATGTGGCGTCCCCATCGTCGGTGGCGGCGGCTTGGAAGGAGTGCAGCCCCAGTTCGGTCGCGGCCCATTCGAGCACAAAGGGAGCCTCGTCATCGGTGCCCAGCAAGGTGTCGTCTTTGAAGAACTCGACGCGGCTCACGCTCCCGTCGGAGTCCATGGCGGACGCCTCCAGTTGAACGACCTGCCCTTGGGAAACCTGGGCGTTGTGCGCCGGGGCCGTGAGGGAGACCGTCGGCGGGTTGTTGCCGCCGGGCAGGGAGAGCGCGGCCGCCTGGAGGGTGACGTTGGCCTCGGGACTCATGAGCAGCATCAGGGTCCACGTCAGGTCCAGGGTTTGACCCGGTTCGTCGGCGGCGAATTGGATGGTGTAAACGGCGCCTTCGCCGTTGCCCACGTTGGACAGGGAGGAGTTCTGGTAGGCGAGCGCGCTGCCATCGCTGAGGCTGGCGGTGAACAATCCACGCCCGGCATAGACGCCGACATAGACCTTGAGCGTGCGGAGGGTGGTGTCGGCGGGGATCTGCAGCGTGAATCCGCTGCCGAGGTTGGGGATGCCGTAAGCCCAGACACCGGTCGTGGTGTGGTCCACCGAAGGGGTCGGCGTGCCATCGCTCCAGGAGAATCCGTTGTAATGATCCCAGAACTGATACACAAAAGCCCAGGCGTTGGAGTTGTTCTGGTTCCAGGTCAGCTCGAAGTTCCCAATCCGGGGCACGACCGAAGCCTTGCGCTCGAGGCTCGTCTCGGTGTAGAGCCCCCAATGGACCCAGTCGAGGTTGCCCTCGGCGGTCAGGTCCACGACCGAGTCTTGCGGGACCCGTGCAAACGAGGCGTCCAGGGTGCCGGCCGGCGCCGCGGAGGGAAAGAGGAGGGAACCGGCGGCCAAAGCCGTCCCGGCCAGAGAAGTAAAAAGGCGGAGGTTCATGAGCTGAGAGGATCGACACCCCAGGGATCGATGCGGGATGTCACCACCGCACCGATTCCACGTGGTGGTCAAAGTAGAGTTCGTTGCGGACCGGTCCATGCACCGGGCGCTCGGGAATCTCATCCCGCCACGTGGTGGCGGTGTTGATGCTCGGATGAATGTAATCGACATCCGACATGGCCCAGATGCCGGAGGGGTCGCCATACTGGCTGATGGAGGAGAGCTTGATCGGATTGGACTGCAGGGGCGCCAGCGGGTAGCCGAAGGGGAGGATGCGCTCGGCGGCCCGGGGGTCGAGGTTGTCGTTCAGAATCCACATCTTGCGCCCCATGATGCCCTCCCCTGCGTAGTGGCGAACGTAGGCTGGACACACAAACGCCTCCGCGACCACCATGCGGGCGGAAGGTGTGGGGGCGCCAATGTAGGGGGCGAGGTGATAGACGACCTGCCAGCTCGCGTTGCGGTCATAGTTGGCCATCGATCCGGTGAGGACCGGGCCGGGCAACCGGTCGTCGTGCTCATCCACATACATCTGGATGCCCAGTCCCACCTGCTTGAGGTTGGACATGCACTTGATCTGTTCGGCCTTGCGCCGGGCCCGGCCCAGGGCCGGGAAGATCAGGCTGGCCAGAATGGCGATGATGGAAATCACCACCAATAGTTCGATCAATGTGAAGCCCCCTAAAGATCGGGGCGGGGAGGGCGTAACGTCTGCCTTCAAGTACATCGGGTGCGATGGGGATGCCTTCCTGGAGGTTCGATTGGAGTCACCGCTTCCACGGAGTCGTGGTGGACGTGGCGGACGGCACTCGTTGCGTGACGGTCCATGTGGCGCAAGAACTTTAAACCAGAAAGCTCCATTGGCAACCTCCGTGCCAATCAGCCAACCGGGAACGGGATGCTCTAGAACCTTGGGCGGCAATCGAGTTGCGCGCCACGCGCGGCACCTGTGGCAGCCCGTTCGGGAACGGCTTGGGGCTAAACCCCCAAGCGGAGCCGCAACGTGCCATGACGGACGGGAACTGTTTCCCACCGTTGATGCCGAGGCGGTGGCCGCTGCTGCGAGGTGTCCGCACCCATCCCGGCTGTCACGGGATGGGCTGAGTCGAGGGTTCGCCCCCAAACCGTGCTTTGCCATGTCCGCGTCCCGTAGGCACCCTCACTCCATCGCGCGCCTCGGGAGGGCCGGGCGGCCGGATTGGCCAATGATTTGCTAAGGGCAACGCACTCTGGATGAATGCGCAGGAAGGCTGACGGGACGGAACGACATGAGATCTCCCTGGCAACTGTATCGCGGACCCTTGGTGTTTGTCTCGGTGCTTGTGCTTGGCGCCGTGCTGGCCATCCGTCAGACGCTGAACCATGAACTGGGGCACTTGCGGATGCGGGAGGACTTCATCCTGCTGGAACAGCGTGACGAACGGCGCGAAGCCGCCGCCTGTTACCAGCGGCTCATGAGCAATCTTCCCACGCTGTCGGATCGGGCGCTGTTGGAGGACTTCCAAAGGACGGTGTTGCTGGTCGATCCCGATGTCCCCGACACCGACAACCTGGTTTGGAAATACCATTGGGCGGTGCGCAAGGAACTGGAGCAGCGAACGCAGAAGCGGGTGAGTGAATCGGTCCAGCCCAGGGGCCAAGGTCGGTGATGAGCGAGGAGGGATCCAGTCAGCGGGTGCGGGTGGATGGGAAGTTCTTTCGCCTGGGCGAGGGGAAGTTCTTCGTCAAGGGCGTGACCTACGGCCCTTTCGCGCCGGGTCCGGACCATGGCACCTTTCCGTCGCCGGACCAGGTTCGACGCGACCTTGAGCAACTTCAAGACCTGGGCGCCAATGTCGTGCGGCTCTACGAGGTGCCTCCCCCCTGGTTCCTCGATCTCCTGGCCGAACGCGGGGTCAAGGCCCTTCTCGACGTTCCCTGGCCCAAGCACCTTTGCTTCCTGGACTCCCCGGAGACACGACGCGAGGCGCGGCGGGCAGTCCGTGGGGTGGCCCGGGCGTTTGCCGGACATCCGGCCGTGTTCGCCTGCAGCGTGGTGAATGAGATTCCGCCCGACATCGCCCGCTGGAGCGGCATCGGCCGGGTGGAGCACTTCATCGATTCGCTCGTGGAGGAGGTCAAGTCGGAGGATGACCGAATGCTCTGCACCTTTGCGTCCTTCCCACCCACCGAGTTCCTGCAGCCCGCCGCCATCGACTTTGTCTGTTTCAACGTGTACCTGCATGAGCGTGGCCACCTCGAGGCTTACCTGGCCAGGTTGCAGATGCTCGCGGATGCCAAGCCGCTTTTGCTGGGCGAACTGGGCATGGATACGATCCGCGAGGGGGAAGAGGAAGCCGGATCGGTCCTGGGCTGGCAGATCGAGACCGCCTTCCGGGGCGGACTGGCCGGCACGATTGTGTTCAGTTTCACGGATGACTGGTATCGCGGCGGGCAGAGGATTGAGGACTGGGCCTTCGGCTTGACGCGCGTGGATCGCGGTCCCAAGCCGGCCTTTGGCAGCGTGCAGCGCCAGTATCGACAGGCCCCCTACTTCCCCCTGCCCCGCTACCCCAAAGTCTCCGTGGTGGTCGCCAGCTACAATGGGGGCCGCACCTTGTCCACTTGCCTGGATTCCCTGGCACGACTGAACTACCCGGACTACGAAGTGATCCTGGTCGATGACGGTTCCACCGACGACACCCCGGAGATCGCCTCCCGCCACCCGGACGTCCGGACATTGCGGCAAGACAACCTCGGCCTCTCGGCCGCGCGCAACACGGGCATCCAGGCGGCGCGGGGCGAGATGGTGGCCTTCACCGACTCGGACTGCCGCGCGGACGAGGATTGGCTGCACTATCTGGTGGGCGATTTTCTTCGGCAGGAGGTGGCCGCGGTGGGCGGGCATAATTTCCTTCCCCCGGAAGACTCCCCGATTGCGGCGGTGGTGATGGCGTCCCCGGGAGGTCCGGCCCATGTGATGTTGACGGATCAGGAGGCCGAACACATTCCGGGGTGCAACATGGCCTTTGCCAAGTCGGCGCTGGAGCAGATCGACGGCTTTGACCCGGTCTTCCGCAAGGCGGGTGATGATGTGGATGTCTGTTGGCGGCTGCAGGAGGCCGGACTCAGGATCGGCTTCAGCCCTTCGGGGTTTGTCTGGCATTATCGGCGGGCCACGGTGGGGGCCTACCTCCGCCAGCAGCGCGGCTACGGGGAGGCCGAGGCTCTGCTCGCCCAGAAGCATCCGGAGTATTTCAGTCCCCTGGGCGGCAGCGTCTGGCGCGGGCGGATCTACAGCCCGACCCGGCCCTTCTCGCTGTTCCAGCGGTCGGTGATCTATCACGGACGATTCGGCTCGGGCTTCTTCCAGAAGCTCTACCAATCCGGCCCGGCGACCCTGACGAGCCTGGCCACCTCTCTCGAATACCACTTCTACGTGGCGGGCCCGACGCTGGTGGCCGCGTTGGTTTGGCCCTTTCTCTGGCCCCTGGCGGTGGCCTGTCTGCTCCTGCCGGCAACCTTGTGCGCGGCCGCCGGCTGGCAAGCCGAACTGCCCGCCGGTCAGCGGCGGTTCTGGTCCCGCCCCCTGGCAGGGCTCCTTTACTTCCTCCAACCCATCGCGCGCGGCATGGCCCGCTACACCTCCCAATGGTATGCCCGCTCCGGAGCCCGGGCGGTGCGGCAAGGCCCCATCGAAACCGTGTCCAAGGGGTTCTCCTTCCCGCCCGAGGAGCTCTGCTTCTGGTCCGATGGACGCCTGGACCGCCTCGGTTTCCTGAAGCTCCTGCTCGCTCGCCTCGAAAAGGAAGGCTGGCAGATCAAACCCGACTCCGGCTGGAATCTTTATGATCTGGAGATCTCCGGCAACCAGTGGAACCGGCTGCGCCTGATGGCGGCCGGGGAAGGGCTCGATGGTGGCCGCTATAACCTGCGCTGCCGCCTGGAATCCTTCTGGTCCCTCCGCGCTCAAATCCTGTTCGGCGTCACCTCAACGCTCCTCTTCGCCGCCGCTTCCCTGCTCTCACCGCAGGCCCCATGGTCCTGGCTCCTTCTCGGCGGAATTGGTCTCGTCATTTGGCTGCTGGACCTCGACAAGCAAAGTGTGCAAGGTCACCTGGCCCGGGCCGTAACCGAAGTGGCGGCGCGCGCAGGACTCACCCGGCTGCGCCCCGAATCCGTCCTCCCATTGACCGGCCCGGAGGAAGGGCGGGAACGCCAAGCATGACTTAGCCTTCATGAACATCCTCGTCACGGGCGGCGCCGGCTACATCGGGTCGGTCTGCGTCGCGCAATTGCTGGACGCCGGACACGCGGTCACGGTCGTGGACAACCTGAGCCGGGGCCATCGCGCCGCGGTGGACGAACGGGCCCGCCTGGTGGAGGGCGACGTCGGGGATGCGGAGGTCCTGGCTCGGGCGCTTCGCGGTGCCGAAGCGGTGGTGCACTTCGCCGCGCATGCCTTCGTCGGCGAGTCGATGGTCCATCCTGGGTTGTATTTCGAGAACAACCTGGCGCGCGGCATCCGGCTGTTGCAGGCGGCGACCGAGGCGAACGTGCGGCGGTTTGTCTTCAGCTCGACCTGTTCGGTCTATGGCCATCCCGAACGCCTTCCGCTGGACGAAACGACCCCCACCCGACCGATCAACCCCTACGGCGCCTCCAAGCGCATGATGGAAGAGGTGCTGCAATGGTTCCACACGATCCACGGCCTTCCCTACGTCGCCTTTCGCTACTTCAATGCCGCGGGCGCCACGGCCCGGCATGGACAGGCGTTGCACTCGGAAAGCCGGCTCATTCCCAATGTGCTCAAGGTGGCGCGGGGCGATCTCCCGCATGTCGAGGTGTTTGGCTCCGACTACCCCACGCCGGATGGCACGTGCATTCGTGATTACATCCACGTCAGCGACATCGCCCGCGCCCATGCCCTGGCCCTGGAGACCGACGTCACCGGCGTGTTCAACCTGGGCACGGGCCGAGGACACTCCGTGCGCGAAGTCCTGGAGGTGTGCGAGAAGGTGACGGGCCGGGCCCTGGCGAGGCGCGAACATTCGCGCCGCCCGGGGGACCCCGCCGAACTGGTCGCCACCGCGGACAAGGCCGCTCGCGAATTGAGTTGGCGCCCGCGGATTTCCGACTTGGAAGACATCGTCCGATCCGCCTGGCAATGGCACCAGGCGCATCCGCACGGTTACGACAAGCAGTCGGTTCAATGATCCACGGACGACATGTAGCCGTCCCGCGTCGAGAAGTGGATTACGACGCTTCATGACCGTTTGAAACCACCTCGTGACCTCGGCGGCTACTGCCTTGACGGCAGGTAGCCGCCGACGTCAGGAGGCGGATTTCGAGGGTTCATGACCGTCTGAGTCCACCGCGTCACCGCGGTGGCTACTTTTTTGGCGGACTGCCAGCCCCCTTCGTGAACGCCTTCAGCCACCGAAGAGGCGCACGAAGTTTTGCGCCACCTGATCGGCGAGGTCGGGCAGCTCTCGACCCAGCAGATCGGCGGCGAACCGATACACCGCGGCGATGTTGGCCGGGTGATTGATCATGCGCCCGGAACTCCCGTCCGGCAGGGGATGCTCGTTCCATTCCGGCGGCGGCCACATGTCCGGCGCATCGGTCTCGATGAGCAGGCGATCGGGCGGCACCTGCTTGAACGCCTCCCGCTGACGGGCCTTGCGTTCATGGGCGAAGTAACCGGAGATGGAAAAGTAGGCGCCCAGTTCGGCCAGGCCCGGCACCATCTCGGCCGGTCCCCCATAGGAGTGCAGAAGGAAGCCACGTTCGGGACGCGGCCCCTCCCGCAACAGTTCATCCAGGCGTCCCCAGGCTTTCAAACAATGAATCGTCAGCGGAAGGTTGCGCTCGGCCGCCATGCGCAGTTGCCAGACAAACACCTCCTCCTGCAAGGCGAGATCGAAATCCTTGACCCACCGATCCAGACCGGCCTCCCCCACCCCGCAGGCACCCTGGTCCAACTGCCGCAGCAATTGTTCCCGCCAATCCCCGGGCAACTCCTTCACATGCCACGGATGGACGCCAAAACAGGGGCGCACCTCGGCATGACACTCGGCCAGAGACCTGACATCAGGCCAGTCCTCCGGGCAGGACCCGTTCACCACCATGCGCCGAAGGCCGGCCGCGACCGCCTCGCGCAACGCCGGCTCGCGAAGCGCATCGAGGCGGACGTCCTGCAAATGGTTGTGGGCGTCGTAGAGCGTCAGTGCCATGCCACCCCGAAACTGAACCACGAAAGCGTTCACGGAGGAAGTGTGCACCGCGGAAGTGTTCGCCGCGGAAGTGTTCACCACGAAACACACGAAACACACGAAATCGAAGCTGATGCCATTCGTGTGTTTCGTGGTCCCGCCCCTACGTGCCTCCCCTTTCGTGTATTTCGTGTGTTTCGTGGTCCCGCCCCTACA
>Ga0302046_10001471_pt1 | contig 22088 bp, 21 predicted proteins | sample RVTome_11_FD_200261 | JGI IMG/M metagenome (GOLD analysis project Ga0302046, IMG submission 200261) | Soil microbial communities from uranium-contaminated site in the Upper Colorado River Basin, Wyoming, United States - RVT147D111 (version 2) ...
TTGCGGCCCATACGCGGTCCGGTTGTCCCTGCCGGGGCGTCGGGGGGATCAGCACGACCGCATCAGCCGCCGAGACCGCGGCTGGGCCGGGTGAAATCGACCGGTTCATGGACAGGAACTAGACTAGCACGAACTAGCACGGGACGGCCCCCAAGAGGCCGGGGCCGCGTGCCGTCGCCACCACCCCACCGTCGTGGTAGTCTTTTTCGCTCGGCGTGATTGACAAACCAACCGGGTTGGAGGACCATCATGGGTACCATCGGTCGCCTGCAACGGTTGATGCAACCGAGAGAGAAGAAGCAGGAGACGAGGAATCAGAACAACAAGCGGGCCGAGAGACTTCAGGCCGAGGTCGCCAAGATTCAATTCTGGTATCACACCGTGGATCTGGGAGATGGTGTCGTGACTCCCTGGTTGTGCCGCCACGAGGTGGGGCGAGAGCGGCGATTCGATTGGAATGCCGCGGAATCTCGGAGGCAAGTCAGTCCTAGATGTCGGTGCTTGGGACGGGTTCTACTTCCTTCGAGGCCGAGCGCCGCGGCGCAAGCAGAGTACTGGCCACAGACTCCTTTGCCTGGACGAGTTATCAGGAGAACGGCAAGGCCGGTTTCGAGCTTGCGCGAAACGAACTCGGCTCGAGAGTCGAGGATACGGAGATCGACGTGCTCGACCTTTCACCCGATCGCGTTGGAAGGTTCGATTTGGTTCTCTTTTTGGGTGTTTTGTATCACATGCGTCATCCGCTATTAGCTCTGGAGAAAGTCGCCAGCGTGGCCAAAGATCAACTCATTGTAGAAACCCATGTCGATATGCTCGCCATCGATCCCCCGGCCATGGCGTTTTATCCCGGTACCGAGCTCAACAACGATCCCACGAATCGGTGCGGCCCGAATCCAGCCATGGTGCACGCCTTACTGAAAGCCGCGGGCTTCCGCCGAGTGCAGACCTTTGCCGGTCCATTCAGACTGCCCACCTCGACGCGGATGACGTTCCATGCTTGGAAGTAATCAGTGGCCGACGCAGAGACGGAGGTCGGTGTCGGCAAAGGGGCCTTGAATGCTTCGGCGCCTTCCGCGCCCTCGAGCGCACTGGAGCTTCAGTTGTTCCGGAAGAAGCCGAACGCGAGCTTCTCCGAGCCGCCGCCCGGCCAGGTGATCTCGATCGCGAGGCGGTAGTTGGTGACTGCGCCGGACTTCATGGAGCGGATCCGCGCCAGCGGGACCGCCATCACGTGCCGCCCGTCGTTGGCCGGGTCGAACGGCTGGTCGATCTGCCCGCCGGCCGGCAGATCGAGCGTCCGGAGCCGCGCCCCCGGCAGCGGCCGTCCCGTGGCGTCGAGCGCGACCGCGCGCACCCCTACCCGGGTCTTCGGCGAGCCGGCGTTGGTGTCTCCGCTGTCGAGCGCCGCGTAGACGAACGGGTCGATCGGGGCGCCCCCGAGGAGATGCCGCAGTAAGTTGCGGCCGCCCGGGTTGCGCCAGAGCGTCGCGTGGGGGAAGGCCCTGGTTTCCGGAAGCCAGCCCACCGGCAGGTGGTAGGTGGTCACCAGGACGCCGGCGGCGGGCTGGAGCCAGGCGGCCGACCGCCGCGGGGCGGTGCCGTCGCCGCCCTCGTAGCCGAGCCGGTCGTCAGGATCGACGGCGGACCGCGACGAGAAGTCCACTGAACCGTTGGCCCTGATGTTCGCGAGATCGACCGTCGCCTCGCCCCAGCCGACGACGTTGACGACCTCGAGCGCCTCGCCTCCGAGTTCGATCGTCCGGCTGCGGCCGGCGAGCCTCTCCGCCGCCGCTTGCACGCGCGGTTGAACGGCGGTTCGCGCCGCGTCCGGCAGCGTCGCCAGCCAGGTGGTGTCGAACAGTGGGCTGACGTTGCCGGCCCCGGCGCGCGTCGCCATGCCCAGGGAGGCCGCGGTATCCGGCGGCAGCGTGTCGATTGCCGCCCAGGCCCGGCAGAGGATCTCCTGGGAGCGCCTGGCAGAGACCGCGACCGGAATGCCGCCCTTGCCGCACACTTCCTGGAGCGACTTGACCGCCCCGGCCCAGGGTACGCCGAAGGCGATCAACCGCTGCAGCTTGCGGGCGATCGTGGGGTCGGCCTCGAGGAGCGCGCGGACCACCAGGCCGCCGGCCGAGTGGGCGATGAGGGTGAACCGCCCACCGGCCTTGTTGAACGCCTCGTCGATCGCGGCGCGGAGACGGAATCCCACGCTGAAGTTCTGGCCGTCCTCCCACACCGGCCGCCGCCAGTCCCAGCCGAACGGCAGGGTGCGGCACCCGATGCCGTCCAGGATCTCGTAGAGCGTCGAGGCCTTCCTGCCGAGGTCGAGAAACGGGAGTTTCAGCGTCTCGCCGATCGGCTCGCCGGGTTTGACCCGGTCATCCAACAGATTGTCCGGACCGAGCAGCAGCGGGCTCTTGAACTTGAGGAGGTTGAGATAGAACCGCTTCCCGTCGGGGCCGTCCAGGTGGCTGCTCGGAAAGCCGGGCACGTAGAGTACGGTCTCGGGCATGATGTCTCCGATCTGGGGCCGAATTGGAACGGGCGTCACTCGGCTCTGCCGAAGCTCCGTCTGAACGCGATGAGGTCGTACCATCCATCGCCGCCGCTACCGGTCGTCACATTGTAGCTTCGCGCGAATCTCGGCATCGCCGGACAGCTGCACCACCCTTCGTCTCGATCCGGCCGTCCGGCGCCAGGGCGGCGGGCGCCGCCGCGCCCGCCGCCCGCCCCGGACTCGCCGCCTAGCCGTTGGGGTCGATCTCGGCCCCGCCGTCGCCTTCCTCTTCCTCGCCGAGTCCGAACAGGATCCCCAACAGGTTCCAGAAGAACATCGCATCACTCCCTCCGAGGGCTCGGCCCCGGCCCCCACGACCCAGGCCGCTCCTCGCGCGGCGGGCGCCGGCGGTTTGCCGGCTGGTGTCTCATCGCCGCGGTATCCGGGGGGACGGCCAAGGTCGGGGCTTTTCAGGGGCGGGAGCGCGATTCGCGGAAGGTCGTCCGGGAACGGGTGCCGTCGGCAGCCAGGGACTTTGCGGGGGCCACGAAGCGATGGCCCCGCCGCCTGACGCCGCTGATAGGCTCCGCCCGCCGTCCGTCAATGACTGTGGGACTGGAGTCGCGGCCGATGGGGATCGATGAGGGCAGGGCGCCGGAGAACGGCGGGGACGAGGAGCTGGCCGATCTGCTCCGCAGGACGTGGTCGCGCCAGCAGAAGATCCTGGCCGCCTACCACGTTCCGCCCGAGGACGCCGAGGATCTGGTGCAGGAGACGCTGATGCAGTTCGTCCGCAAGCGCAGGCTGATCCACTCGCCCGATCAGTGGTTCAGCGGCGCGCTGCGCAACCAGTGCCGGATGTACTGGCGCACCCGCAGCCGCCGCCTGACGGTGGCGGTCGACGGCGCGATCCTCGACGTGATGGCCGGCGGCGCCGACTCGGACGCCGAGCGGACCGCGCTGCGCCACGGGGTGGTGCGCTGGATCGCCAAGCTCGACCACAAGTGCCAACGGCTCCTGCGCCTGCGCTACGGCCTGGGGCTCGACGACGACGAGGTGGCGGAGGAGACCGGCTACCGGTCGTCGAGCGTCGACAAGGTCACCCGGCGCTGCGTGCAGGCGCTGAGCAAGAAGCTGGCCGCGGCCGATCGCGGTCGGCCGGGGGCGGCGCCGTGAGCGGCGGAGGCGACCTCCACCGGCGGTTCCGGCGCGGCGAGACCGACCGCGCCGAGACCGCCGAGGCGGTGCGCGCGGTCCTGCTCGAGGAGCCGCCGGAGGAGGGGGTCCGCGAGCCCCGGCCGGACCCCGCGGTGTATGCCGGCGCGCTCGAGCGGGCGCTGGTGGCGGCGGCCGCCCTCGACTCCGAGGACCGCGCCGAGCGCCGCCGCGCCGAGGAGCTGGCCGCCGCGCTCGATACCCTGCCCCCGGCGGCTCGCCGCGAGGCGGTGGAGGCGGAGCCCCGCCATCACACCTGGGCGCTGGTCGAGCTGCTCCGCGAGCACTCGTTCGCGGAGGGTCCCGAGCAACCGGAGCGTTCGCTCGAGCTGGCGCGGCTCGCCGTGACGGCCGCCGGCCGGATCCCCGAGGGCGCCGAGGCGCAGCCGCTGCGCGCGGACCTGCGGGCGCTGGCGGCGGCCCAGCTCGGCAATGCCGAGCGGGTGGCCGGCGACCTGCGAGCCGCCGAGGCCGCCTTCCGCGCCGCTCGGGAGCAGCTCGGCCGCGGCACCGGCGACCCGCTGGCGGAGGCCCGGGTGCTGAGCCTCCTCGCCTCGCTGCGCCGCGACCAGTCGCGCTACGAAGAGGCGGTCGAGCTGGCGAAGCGCGCCGCCGCCCGTTACCGCCGCGCCAACGACCGCCACGGCGTCGGCCGCACCCTGATCCAGGTCGCGACCCTCCACGCCTTGCGCGACGAGCCGGACCGCGCCTGCCGCCGGCTCGACGAGGCGCTCACGCTGCTCGATCCGAACGCCGAGCCACGGCTGCTGTTCGCCGCCCACCACAACCGCGCCTCCTACCTCGAGCGTCTCGGCCGTCTCGACGAGGCGGCGGCGGAGCTGGAGCAGGCCCGCCCACTCGCCCGCGCGGCGCTCGACCGGCTCCGCCTCGACTGGCTGGCCGGCCGGATCGCGGTCGCCCGCGGCGAGGCCAAGGCCGGCGAGCGGGATCTCCTAGCCGTCCGCGAGGAGTTCGTCGCCCGCGGCCTCGCCTACGAGACCGCCCAGGTGTCGCTCGAGCTGGCGGCGCTCTATGCCGAGCAGGGACGGGCCGCCGACCAGCGCCGGCTGGCGGAGGAGATGGTGCCGCTGTTCGCGGCCCGGGACGTCCATCCCGAAGCTCGCGCTGCGCTGACCCTGTATTGCGACGCCGCGCGCGCCGAGACGGCGTCGGCGGCGCTCATCCGCGAAGTGGCCGGGCGCGTCGATCACGCGACGAGACGTCCGCGCCGACCCTTTCTCGACTGAGCGGCCGGTCGCGCCGGCCACTGCTCCAGCCGAACGGCAGTCGCCGAGGCGTCCGCGCAGCGCGAGGTGTCCGCCCGCCCGTAGAATCCCCGCCATGTCGCCCCTGCGCCGGCTGAGCGGCCGGCCGACGCGTTCGATGTGGCAGCTCCGGGGCCGCCAGTGGCTGGCGCTGGCGCGCGGGGTAGGGCGCCAGATCGCCGAGGACGACATCCTCGGCCGTGCCGCCGAGCTGGCCTACTTCTTCCTGCTCTCGGTCTTCCCGCTGCTGCTGTTCCTGACCACGCTGTTCGCCTACCTGGCGCACGACGAACTGCTCGGCGAGCTGTTCGCCTTCGTCGGCACGCTGTCGCCGAGCGAGGACATCACCGCGCTGCTGCGCGGCACCTTGATCGAGATCACCGTCGAGCGCTCGGGGTGGAAGCTGTGGCTCGGGCTCGCGGTGGCGCTGATCGCCGCCTCGCAGGCGGTTCTGGCGGTCGGGCGGGTGCTCAACCAGGCCTATCGCTACCGCGAGCGGCGGCCGTGGTGGCTGCGGCGCGGCATGGCGGTGGTGGTGACCGCAGCGTTCGCCCTGCTCTCCGGCGTGGTGCTCGCGATCTTCTTCTTCGGCGAGCACCTGGCGGTGCTGATCGCCGAGGCGCTCGGCTGGGACGTTGGTCCAGGCGCCGCCTGGGCGGTGTTCCAGGGGCTGGCGATGGTGCTCTTCGCGGTGCTCGGCTTCGAGCTGGTCTACAACTTCGCCCCCGCCGCCACGCCCGCCGACCGGGTGTGGCTGACCCCGGGGGCGGTGTTCGGGGTGGCGCTCTGGCTCGGCGCCTCGCTCGGTTTCCGCCTCTACCTCGACTACTTCGGCCACTACAGCCGGATCTACGGCTCGCTGGGGGCGGTGATCGTGCTGCTGCTGTGGTTCTACCTCACCGGGGCGGCGATCCTGATCGGCGGCGAGATCAACTCCGAGATCGTCACCGGCGGCCACGGGCCGCCGACGCCCGAGCGCGAGGTGGGAGCGCCCGAGAATGAGGAGGAGCCCCAAACCGTATACAGTAGCGATCGTCCACCCACCGCCCCCGTCCACCTCCCGGAGGATCGCCCGTGAAGAAAAGCCTCGGCTGCGCCCTCGTCGTGATCGTGCTCGTCGTCGTCGTGCTCGGAATCGCGGTCGCGGGCAGCTACAACCGGCTGGTCGGCCTGCAGGAGGGCGTCGAGACCGCCTGGGGAGAGGTCGAAAACCAGTACCAGCGCCGGGCCGACCTGGTGCCCAACCTGGTCGCCACGGTCAAAGGCGCCGCCGACTTCGAGCAGGAGACCTTCACCCAGGTGACCGAGGCGCGCGCCAGGGTCGGCCAGGTGCAGTTGACCGGCCTTCCCGACGCTCAGCAGCTCGAGCGTTTCCAGCAGGCCCAGGGCGAGCTGTCGTCGGCGCTGTCGCGCCTGCTGGTGGTGGTCGAGCGCTACCCGGAGCTGACCGCGACCCAGGCCTTCCGCGACCTCCAGGTCCAGCTCGAGGGCACCGAGAACCGGATCGCTGTGGCCCGTGGCCGCTACAACGAGGCCGCCCAGGCCTACAACACGACGCGCCGGCGCTTCCCGGCGGTCCTCGTCGCCGGCCTCATGGGCTTCGACCAGCGGCCCTACTTCGAGGCTCAGGAAGGCGCCGAGGAGGTGCCGCGGGTGGACTTCCGGGAATGAACCCCGGACGCGCCTTCACCGAAGCCGACCGCGAGGCGGTGCGCGCCGCGGTCGCCGCGGTCGAGAAGGAGACCGGCGGCGAGGTGGTGCCCTACGTGGTCGGGCGCTGCGGCGACTACCGGGCCGCGTGCTGGGCGGCGGCGGCGCTGGCGGCGGCGCTGGCGGCCGGGATCGCGGCGCTGGCGCACGACCTCGGGGGATTCTGGGGCGGATCGGCGCTAGTCTGGGTGGCGCTGCCGGTGCCGCTGGCGGCGCTCGCCGGCTACGTGCTGACCGCGGCATCGCCCGGCCTGAGGCGGCGGCTGACGCCGGCGGCGGCGCTCGACGACCGAGTCGAGATGGGCGCCGCCGCGGCCTTTCTCGAAGCCGAGGTCTTCGCCACCCGCGACCGCACCGGGGTGCTGATCTTCCTCGCCCTGTTCGAGCACCGGGTGCTGATCCTCGGCGACTCCGGCATCGCCGCCAAGGTCGACCCGGCGGAGTGGAAGGCGATCAGCGACCGGCTGGCCGCCGGCGTCCGCCGGGGCGAGGCGGCGCCGGCCCTGGTCGAGGCGATCGGCGCCTGCGGGCGGCTCCTGGTCGAGCGCGGCGTCGAGCGCCGGGCGGACGACGTCGACGAGCTGCACGACCGGCTGAGGATGCGCGATGATTAGGCCGGTCGTCCGCGTCGCCGTGGTCCTCGCACTCGCCGCGTCGCCGGCCGCCGGCCTCGAGGTGCCGTTCCTCTCCGGCCGGGTGGTCGACGAGGCGGAGATCCTCGGCGCCGGCGCCGAGGCCGACCTGACCCGGACCCTCGAGGAGATCGAGCGCGCGAGCGGCGCCCAGGTCGCGGTGCTGACCGTGCCCAGCCTCGAAAGCGAGGCGCTCGAGGACTACTCGATGCGGGTCGCCGAGACCTGGCGGCTCGGCGGCGCCGAGCGCGACGACGGCGTGCTGCTGCTGATCGCGCGCGACGACCGCAAGATGCGGCTCGAGGTCGGCTACGGCCTCGAGGGGACGATCCCCGACATCCTCGCCGGGCGCATCCTGGACAACATCGTCCGCCCGCGCTTCCGCAACGGCGATTTCGAGGGCGGCGTCACCGCCGGGGTCGACGCGGTGGCGGCGCTGATCCGTGGCGAGGACGCCGCGGCGGTGGTGCCGCCGCCGGCCGAGGGCCCCTCGCCGGCCGCCGGCTGCGCGCCGTTCTTCATCTGGATCGTCTTCGTCTTCATCCTCCTTCCGCTGGTCCTCGGGCGCAAGAAGCGGCGGTTCCGCGTCTTCGGCGTGCCGGTGGTCCTCGGCGGCTTCTCCGGCGGCTCGTCGCGCGGCGGCGGCTTCTCGGGCGGCGGCGGCTTCTCGGGCGGCGGCGGCAGCTTCGGCGGCGGCGGGGCGTCGAGTAGCTGGTGAGGGCGGGGCACGGGTGCGGCGGCGGCTCCTCGGCTCGCTCTGGCTGCTGGTCGTCGGGGCGGCGGTGGCCGCCGCGGCGGGGGAGCCGGCCGTTCGCCCGCGGCTGCGCGACCTCGGCGCCCGCCCGGGCATCTTGCCGCCTGGGCCGCTCAACGCGATCACCGACGTCGCCGGCGTGCGCGTCGGTCACCGCACGTTGGTGCGCGGCGACGGCGTCCGCACCGGGGTCACCGCGATCCTGCCGCACGGCGGCGATCCGTTCCAGGAGAAGGTGCCGGCCGCGGTGTGGGTGGTCAACGGCTTCGGCAAGGCGGCGGGCTTCCTCCAGGTCCGCGAGCTGGGGCAGCTCGAGAGCCCGATCGTGCTGACCAACACCCTGGCGGTCGGCACCGCGGTCGACGCGGTGGTGCGCTGGACCCTGGCGCGGCCCGGCAACGAGGAGGTGCGCTCGGTCAACGCCGTGGTCGGCGAGACCAACGACGGCTGGCTCAACGACATCCGCGCCCTGCCGGTGACCGGCGCCGACGTGGCGGCGGCGATCGAGGCGGCGAAGGCCGGCCCGGTCGAGGAGGGGAGCGTCGGCGCCGGCACCGGCACCCGGGCGCTCGGCTGGAAGGGCGGCATCGGCACCGCCTCGCGCCGGCTACCCGAGAACCTCGGCGGCTGGACCGTCGGCGCGCTCGTCCAGACCAACTTCGGCGGCATCCTGCGCATCGACGGCGTGCCGGTGGGCGAGGCGCTCGGGCGCTACAGCTTCCGCGAGGACTTGGAGAATAGCGGCGACGGCTCGTGCATGATCGTCCTCGCCACCGACGCCCCGCTCTCCTCGCGCAACCTCGAGCGCCTCGCGCGCCGCTCGGCGCTTGCCCTCGGCCGGGTCGGCTCGTTCGTCAGCGACGGCTCGGGCGACTTCGCGATCGCGTTCTCGACCGCCGAGCGCATCCCCCACGGCGGGCCGCCGCTGCGCAGCGTCGAACGCCTCGCCAACGACGCGGCGAGCCCGCTCTTCCTCGCCGCCGTCGAGGCGGTCGAGGAGGCGATCTACAACTCGCTGCTGCGTGCCGCCACCGTCATCGGCCACCGGGGCCGGACCGTCGAGGCGATCCCGGTCGACGCGGTGCGCGAGCTGCTCGGGCCTTCTCCAGGGGGGCTGTCCCAGCCCCCCTCCCCGCGCGAGTGAATCGCGCGGGGGCCCCTCCCCCGAGTCCGGGGCCTGCGGCCCCGCACACTCGGCTTCAGGCCGCGCGTCGTCCTCCTGGCCACCGTCCGAGACGACCGTGACCCCTACGCCGCCTCTTCCAGTTCCATCTTCAGCGAGAAGAACTCGAGCAGGTCCTTGAGCGTGAGGATGCCGACCAGCCGGTCGCCGTCGACCACCATCAGGCGCGAGGCGCGGCCGCGGCTCATCGCGGCGAGCGCCTTCATGGCGTCGGTGTCGGGGGCGATCGAGTTCTCCTCGCACCGGCGCTGAGCGATCGCGCCGACGGTCTGGCGGTCCCACTCCTCGCGCGGGAGCTGCTTGATGTCGTGCGTGGTGACGCAGCCGACCAGGCGGTCGCCCTCGACCACCGGGTAGAGCTTGTGGTGGTGGCGCAGGAAGTACTCCTCGACCAGCTCGCGCACCGAGATCTGGCGCGGCACCGTCACCGGGTCGGTCTTCATGAACCGCGACACCGGCTCGCCCTCGAGCGCGGTGCGCAGCAGGAGCTGCTGGTAGGAGAGCCGGGCGGCGTTGCGCAGGAAGAGGCCGATCAGCGCCATCCAGGCGCCGAGGAAGTCGCCCGACATGATGAAGCGCAGCACGCCGAGCACGATCAGCGCCGTCCCGAACGCCGAGCCGATGCCGGCGGTGATCCGGGTCGCCCAGCGCAGGTTGCCCTTCCAGTGCCAGAGGATCGAGCGCAGCACGCGGCCGCCGTCGAGCGGGAAGGCAGGCACCATGTTGAAGATCACCAGGGCGATGTTGATCCAGGCGAGCACGCCGGCGATCGAGATCACCGGTCCCGGCCAGCCGCCGACCTGCCCGGCAGCCCACAGCGCCAGGCAGACACCGCCGATCGCGATGCTCGCGATAGGCCCCGCGATCGCGACCACGAACTCCGACTTCGCGGTCGGCGGCTCGTCGGTCATCTCGGCCACGCCGCCGAAGATGAACAGCGTGATGCCGCGGATCGGCAGCCCGTAGCGCCGCGCCGCCAGCGCGTGCGAGACCTCGTGCAGGACGATCGAGACGAACAGCAGCAAGGCCGTGACCACGCCCATCACCCAGTAGGTCGTCGTGGTCAGCCCCGGCCGCGCCTGCGGGAACGAGTTGGCGGCGAAGGACCACGACAGCAGCAGGAAGAGGATCAGCCACGACAGATCGACGTTGATCTGGAAACCGAACAGCTTGAACAGCTTGAAGCGGGGTCCGAACATGGCGGTCGAGGAGTCCTCCCGGGTCCGGCGGCGATGCTAGCACCGTGCCGGACGATATGATCGCCTCCTCCCCGCGATGCGCTTCCTCCACACCAGCGACTGGCAGCTCGGCCTGCGCCGCTACTTCCTCGACGGCGAGGCGCAGGCGCGCTACACCGGCGGGCGCTTCGACGCCGTGGTCCGGCTCGGCGAGCTGGCGCGCGACGAGGGCTGCGAGTTCGTGGTCGCGGCCGGCGACCTCTTCGAGTCCAACCAGGTCGACCGCCGCACCGTGCTGCGGGCGCTCGACGCGATGGCGGCGGTGGCGGTGCCGCTGTTCCTGCTGCCGGGCAACCACGACCCGCTCGACGCCGCCAGCGTCTACCGCTCGGCCGACTTCACCGCCGGGTTGCCGGACGGGGTACGCGTGCTCGACGGCTACGAGCCGGTCGAGGTCCGCCCCGGGGTCGAGGTCGCCGGCGCGCCGTGGCCGACCCGCCACCCGCGCGGCGACCTGGTCGCCGAGGCCGCCGCGGCGCTGCCGCCGCTCGCCGGCGGGGTGCGGGTGCTCATCGCCCACGGCCGAGTCGACGCCGGCGCCCCCGATCCCGACGAGCCGGCGCTGATCCGCCTCGAAGCGGTCGAGCGCGCCCTCGCCGAGGGCCGCTACCACTACCTGGCGCTCGGCGACCGCCACTCGGCGACCCGGATCGCCGAGCGGGTCTGGTACTCGGGCACGCCGGAGGCGACCTCGTTCGACGAGGAGCGGCCCGGCCGGGCGCTGGTGGTCGATCTCGAGCCCGGATCGGGTTCCGCAGCGGCGGGATCCGCCGCCGCCGGGAGCTGCCGGGTCGAGGAGCGCCGGCTCGGCGCCTGGCGCTTCCTCGCCGAGGAGCGGCGGCTGGGCGGCGAGGACGACGTCCTGGATCTCGAGGGCTGGCTCGAGTCGCTCGACGACAAGACGCGGGTCGTGCTCCGACTGTCGCTCGTCGGCGAGCTCCCGCTCCACGCCCGGGTGCGCCTCGACGAGGTGCTCGAGCGCGCCGGCGAGCGCTTCGCGGGGCTCGAGCTGTGGGAGGCCGGGAGCGACCTGGTCGTCGTCCCCGACGCGCTCGACCGCGACGAGCTGGGTCTCGGCGGCTACGCTCGCGCCGCGGTCGAGCGCCTGCTCGCCGAGTCGCAAGGCGACCCGCACGACGCCGAGACTGCCGCCGCCCGGGACGCCCTGGCGCTCGCCTACCGCCTGGCGCGTGCCGGGCCGGAGCGTGGCCGCCCGGCGCGGGGGAGCGCTTGAGGCTCCTGCGCCTGCGCCTGGCCGCGGTGCGCGGGGTCGCCGAGTGCGAGGTCGAGTTCGCGCCTCGCGGCGTCACCGTCGTCGAGGGCCCGAACGAGAGCGGCAAGACCACCCTCGCCGAATCGCTCGACCTGCTGCTCGAAAAGCTCGACAGCTCGACCGACCGCACGGTGCGCGCGCTCCAGCCGGCGGGCAGCGACGCCGGCAGCGAGATCGAGGCCGAGATCGAGGCCGGCCGCTACGCGCTGCGCATCTTCAAGCGCTTCAACCGCAACCGCGAGACCGTGCTGGAGGTCTACGCCCCGGCGCCCGAGACCCTGAGCGGGCGCGAGGCCCACGAACGGCTGCGCGCAATCCTCGCCGAGAGCGTCGACCTCGACCTCTGGCGGGCGCTGCGGGTCGAGCAGGGAAGGAGCCTCGAGCAGGCGGCGCTCGGCGGCGCCCGCTCGCTGCTCGCGGCGCTCGAAGGCGTCGCCGCCGGTGCGGACGGCGCCGCGGGCGAGCGCGAGGAGGGGCTCTTCGAGCGGGTGCGCGCGGAGTACTGCACCTACTTCACCCCCGCCCGCGGCCAGCCGACCGGCGAGCTGAAGGAGGCCGAGGAGCGGGCGGTGGCGCTGCGCGCCGCGGTGGCCCTCGCCGACGAGGAGCTGGCCGAGCTGGAGGCCGACGTCGAGCGCCACGACCGCCTGCGCCGCCGCGCCGCCGTGCTGGCCGGCGCCGCCGAGGCGGCCGAGCGCGAGCGCGCCGCGGCGGCGCGCCGCCGCGAGGAGGTCGAACGGCTGGCCGGCGAGGTCGAGGGCCGCCGCTCCACCCTCCGCGACGAGGAGGGCAAGCTCCGGCTGCTCCGCGAGCTGGACCAGGCCGGCCGCGCCGAGGCAGAGCTGGCGGGCCGGCTGGCCGCCGCCGAACGCGAGCTGGCGGCGGCGCAGGAGGCGCTGGCGCCGGCCGAGCAGGCGGCGGCCGAGGCCGAGGAGGAGGTGGCGGCGGCGCGGCGGGAGGCCGAGCGGGCGCGCGCGGGCGAGCGCCGGGCGGTGGAGCATCAGCGGCGGGCGGAGCTGGCGGCGGCGCGCGCCCGGCTGGCGGCGGTCGAGGAGCGGGTGGCGACTCTCGACGCCGCCCTCGCCGCCCACCCGGTGACCGCGGAGGCGCTGCGCTCCCTGGAAACCACAGATCGCGCCGCCGAGCGCACCGCCGCGGCCCTCGAGGCCGCGCGCGCCGGGGTCGAGCTGGAGGCGCTGGCGGCGCTCGAAGCCGAGATCGGCGGCGAGCGGGTGGCGCTCGAGGCCGGCGAGCGCCTCGAACGCCCAGTCGCCGAGCCGCTCGCGATCGAGCTGCCGGACCTCGCCCGCCTCACCGTCACCCCCGGCCGGGACGTCACCGAGCTGGCGAGCCGGGCGGCGGCGGCACGCGCGGAGCTGACCACCGCTCTGAACGAGGTGAGAGTCGACGACTTCGCCGCCGCCCGCACGGCTCATGGCGAGCGGCTTCGGCTGGAGGCCGACCGCGCCGCCGCCGAGGCCGAGCGCCGGGAGGTCGAGCGCGCCTGCGGCGGCGGGGCCGCGGAGGGAATCGTCGGGGACGATTCCGGCGTCGGTGACTCGGGTTCGAACGCGAGCCCGCCGGCCGCGAGTCGCCGCGCGGCTGCAGCCGGCGGCCGCCGCGCGACGGTGACGGCGGAGCCCTCGCTCGTCGGTGCCGGGGTCGAACCGGCGCCGGCCACGGAATCGGAGCCGCCGCTCAGGCCCGAGGAGGCGCTCCGCGCCCGCGCCGCCGCCGAGGCTGCGCTCGCCACGGCCGAAGGGCGGCTCGCCCCGCTGGCGGTGGCGCGCGAGGAGCGGCGGCAGGCGGTCGCCAGGGCGCGCGACCTGCACAAGGAGCTGGCGATCGAGCGCCGGCACGCCGGCGAGCGGTCGGTGCGCGCCGGCGGGGGGATCGAGGCGCTGGTCGCGGCGCTGAGCGAAGAGGCTGCGGGCGGAGCCTCGGGCGATGCCGGCAGCGAGACCGTCGTCGCGAAATCCGCAGCCGGGCGTGCGGAGGCCGACACCGACCAGCTCGACCTCTTCCGCGCCGGCCTCGAGCGCCCGGACCTCGAGCCGGCGCTCGCCGCCGCCGAGCGCCGCGAAGCCGCGGCCCGCGAGGCGCTGGCCGCCGCGCGCGAGAAGCTGGCCGCCGCCGAGCCTGAGGCGGTCCGCCGGCGCGCCCTCGAGCTGACCGAGGATGCGGCGCGGCGCCGGCGCGAGCTGTCGGGTGTCGAGAGCGAGCTGTCCGAGATTCACGGCCGCCTCGCCGCGCGCGGCGAGCGCGGCCTGTTCGACCGCGCCGCCGATGCCCGTGCCGAGCTGGCGGCGGCCGAGCGCCGCGCCCGCGCCCTCGGCCGTCGAGCTGCCGCCGCGCGCCGCCTCTACGAGACCCTGGCCGAGGCCCGCGACCGCGCCCGCGCCGCCTACGGCGAGCCCCTCCGCCGTGCGATCGAGGAGCTGGGCCGCCCGCTCTACGGCGAGAGCTTCGCCGTCGAGCTGGACGACGAGCTACGCATCGCCCGCCGCACCCTGAACGGCGTCACCCTTGCCGTCGAGCAGCTCTCCGCCGGCGCCCGCGAGCAGCTCGCCCTGCTCGCCCGCCTCGCCTGCGCCCGCCTCGCCGCCGCCGGCGCTGACGGCGAGGGCGGCGGCGTACCCGTCGTCCTCGACGACGCCCTCGGCCACACCGACCCCGAGCGCCTCCGCGCGCTCGCCCGCGTCCTCGCCTGCGCCGCCGAAACCTGCCAGGTGATCGTCCTCACCTCGGACCCGGCGCGCTACGCTGCCGTGCCGGGGGCTCGGGTGGTGCGGGTGGGTTGACCGGCGGGCCGCGGGGAGAACCGGCCGGATGAGATTCACCGCAGCAAGCGACCTAGGCCGGCTTCTGCGCGCTGCTCTTCGCGGCCATCGGGTGGCTCAATCGCCGCGCAGCGCGAGAGCTACAACGCGAGATCGACGAAGTGGAGAGGCAACGATGAGACGGATCTTTCCCATCCTGTTCCTGGCCCTGCTCGCCGCCTCGGCCCACGCCGCCGCCGACCGGATTCCTGCACCGGTCCGCGACCACGTCACCCGGTTGGTCGACGAGGGACGCGTCATGGGCCTGGTGGTCGGAGTGGTCGACGAGAGCGGGAGCTCGACGTTCAGCCGCGGGCGCCTCGCGAGCGGTGGAGCGCCGGTCGACGAGGCGACGATCTTCGAGATCGGCTCGATCTCCAAGGTGTTCACCGCCGCCCTGCTCGCCGAGATGGCGCTGCGCGGCGAGGTGGAGCTCGACGAGCCGGTGGCGCGGCTGCTCCCGGCCACGGCGAAGATGCCGCTGGCTGGTGAGGCGATCACGCTCGTCGACCTCGCGACCCATCGCTCCGGGCTGCCGCGCTTGCCCGACCCCTTCGACCCTGCCGATGCGCAGAACCCCTACGCGGCGTACTCCGAGGAGGATCTCCTCCGTTCTCTCGCCAGCCACCGGCTCGAGCGGGAGGTGGGTTCGCGCTACGAGTACTCCAACCTCGGTGCCGGCCTGCTCGGCTACGCGCTGGCACGTCGCGCGGAGCGTTCCTACGAAGCGCTCGTGGTCGACCGCCTCGCCGGCCCTCTGGGAATGGTCGACACCCGCGTCACGCTCTCCCCGGATCAGGAGTTGCGGTTGGCCCGCGGCCACCTCGGGCGTCAGCAGGTTGCGGGCTGGGACTTCGACGCCTTGGCCGGGGCCGGCGCGCTGCGCTCGACGGCACGGGACCTGCTCCGCTTCCTCGCCGCTCATCTCGGCTTCGCGGGCGATGACACCCCGGTACCGGCGCTCGCCGCGACCCACGGCGCCCGGCACGAAACCGGCGTGCCCGATCTCGCGGTGGCACTCGGCTGGCACGTGTGGAGCAAGTTCGGCACCGAGATCCTCTGCCACAGCGGCGGGACCGGCGGCTACCGGAGCTTCGTCGGCTTCGATCCGGCGCACAAGCGAGGGGTGGTGGTGCTCGCGAACACCGTCGAGCAGATCGACGGGATCGGCCTTCACCTGCTCGAGCCGAGGTTCGCGCTCGGCGCGGTTCGCTCCATGACGGTGGTCGACCAGGCCGAGCTCGCGCAGCTCGACGGCTTCTACGAGCTGCAGCCGGGTGTGGTCATCGAGATCACCCACGAGGGCGAGCAACTCTTCGCCCAGCTCACCGGCCAGGAGCGCTTGCCGGTGTATCCGGAGTCGGCCTCGGTCTTCTACTCCAAGGTGGTCGATGCCCGGCTCTCGTTCGTGCGCGGCGAAGACGGTGTGGTCGAGCGACTGATCCTGCATCAGGGCGGCGATCACCCGGCGCCTCGGATCAGCGACTACCAGCCGCCCGTCCACGTCGAGGTGCCGATCGACCCGGCGCTGCTGGTGCGGTACCTTGGCAAGTACGAGCTTGCCCCCGGAATCCTCTTCGACGTGGCGCTCCAGGATGGGCGTCTCGCGATCCGGCTCGCCGATCAGCCTCGACTGGCGGTCTTTCCGAAATCCGACACCCGCTTCTTCTACGAGGCGGTCGAGGCCGAGATCACCTTCGTAGTCGACGAGACGGGCACAGTCACGGGCTTGGTGCTCCATCAGGCGGGGATGGAGCAGAGGGCAGCGAAGGTCGAGTGAGGGGACGCGTACGACCGGGGACGGCGCGTTACAAGTCGGCCGCCCGGTTGCGCGAAACCGAAGACCTCGGCCGCCCGCTCTACGGCGAGGGCTTCGCCGTCGAGCTGGACCACGAGCTGCGCATCGCCCGCCGCACCCTGAACGGCGTCACCCTCCTCGCCTGCGCTGCCGAGACCTGCCAGGTGATCGTCCTCACCTCGGACCCGGCGCGCTACTCGGCGGTGCCGGGGGCGCGGGTGGTGACGGTGGGGTGACGCTATTCGCCCTGCTCGCCGGCTTCGAGGGGTAGCTCGAAACGGCCGGCGACGATGCCCGGCACGGTCACGTCCTCGTCCAGTTCTTCCCACCGCAAGGCGTAGCCGTTCACCTCGAGCGACACATTCCTGAGCTGTTCATCGCTCGCCTGCTTGAGCCGGCGGAATCGCGACGCCGGGAAACCGACGATCCGCCCATCGGTCAGCTCAACGAAGACCGTCCTTCCATCGACCCACACACGAACCGCCACCGGTTCGACCTCGGTTCCAAGCTCAACGGTTGAGATGCTCATCGTAGCTCTCCATCAGGAGGTCTCGGTGCTCGAAGACCAGGCGCTCGATCGATCGTACCTCGTGCGAGCGAACGCCTCGGTTCCTTGCCAGTCGAACGGGATCGAGCCAGAACTTGCACTCTCCCTCGGGCGTCCGGACGTGGATGTGCGGCGGCTCTCCTCGCTCATCGGAGTAGAAGTGGAACCGGCAACGACCGATCCGTAGGACTGTTGGCATCGCCGCACTGTCATCGCAGAGTCATGCTCACCGGCGCTCAGAGGTCCGCCGCCCGGCCCGCCATCCTCTCCGCCACCAGCCCCGCGAACTCGTCCGCCGCCATCCCGTCCGCCCGCGACCCGTCGCGCTTGCGCAGGGCCACCGTGCCGTCGGCGACCTCGCGGTCGCCGACCACCGGCATGTAGGGGACCTTCATGAGCTGGGCGCGGCGGATCTTGGCGTTCATGCGCTCGGAGGAGGTGTCGGCGGTGGCGCGCACGCCTTCGCCGGCCAGCCGCGTCGCCAGCTTCTCGGCGTAGTCGTTGTGGCTGTCGGAGATCGGGATCACCCGCACCTGCTCGGGCGCCAGCCAGACTGGGAAGGCGCCGGCGTAGTGCTCGATCAAGAAGCCGATCAGCCGCTCGTGGGTCGACAGCGGCGCGCGGTGGATGCACAGCGGCGTCGCCTCGCCGCCCTCGGGGGTGACGTAGGTGAGGTCGAAGCGCGCCGGCTGGGCGAAGTCGACCTGGTTGGTGGCGAGGGTGAACTCGCGGCCGATCGCAGACTCGATCTGGACGTCGACCTTCGGGCCGTAGAACGCCGCCTCGTCGGGCGCCTCGACGAACGGCACGCCGCCGCGCTCCATCGCCTGCCGCACCAGCGCCTCGGTCTTGAGCCAGAGCCGGGCGTCGTCGACGTACTTCTTGCCCAGCCCGCGCGGATGGTGGGTGGAGAGACGCATCTGGTAGCGCTCGATCCCGAACAGCTTGAAGTACTCGAAGTAGAGGTCGATGACCGCGAGGAACTCGTCGGCGAACTGCTCCTCGGTGACGTAGATGTGGGCGTCGTTCATATGCAGCGACCTGACCCGCATCAGCCCGAACAGCTCGCCCGACTTCTCGTAGCGGTAGCAGGTGCCGTACTCGGCCAGCCGCAGCGGCAGCTCGCGGTAGCTGCGCGGCCGGGCGGCGAAGATCTTGTGATGGAACGGGCAGTTCATCGGCTTGACGTAGTAGCGCTCGCCCTCCAGCTCCATCGGCGGGTACATGCTCTCGGCGTAGTAGGGAAGGTGGCCGCTGCGCACGAACAGGCTCTCCTTGGCCAGCTCCGGCGTGCGCACCCGCTGGTAGCCGCGGCGCGCCTCGACCTCTTTGGCCAGCCTCTCCAGCTCCTCGATCATCACCGCGCCGTTCGGCAGCCACAGCGGCAGCCCCGGGCCGACCTCTTCGTCGAAAGTGAAGATCTCCAGCTCCTTGCCGAGCTTGCGGTGGTCGCGGCGCTTGGCCTCCTCGATCATGTCGAGGTGGTGCCGGAGGTCCTTCTTGTTCGGCCAGGCGGTGCCGTAGATGCGCTGGAGCATCGGGTTGGCCTCGTCGCCCCGCCAGTAGGCGCCGGCGACGCTCGTCAGCTTGAAGGCGTCGACCGGGATCTTGCCGGTGTGCTCGACGTGGGGGCCGCGGCAGAGGTCTTCGAAGGAGTCCTGGCGGTAGGTCGAGATCTCGGGCGCGGCGGCGATCTCGTTGCCGTCCTCGTCGACCTCGCCGTGCTCGAGCCCGGCGATCAGCTCGAGCTTGTAGGGCTGGCCCGCGAACAGCTCGCGCGCCTCGCCCGCCGACAGCACCCGGCGCTCGAACGGGTGGCGGGCGCCGATGATCTTGCGCATTCGTTGTTCGATGTTCTCGAGGTCCTCGGGCGAGAAGGTGCGCGGGCGGCCCTCCTCGTCGGTGCCGAGGTCGAAGTCGTAGTAGAAGCCGGTCGCGGTCGGCGGGCCGATGCCGAGCCGGGCCTCGGGGCACAGCTCGAGCACGGCCTGGGCCATCACGTGGGCGGCCGAGTGGCGGATCTCGTAGAGGCGGTCGTGGGGCAGCTCGCTCGATTTCACCATGGTGCGCTCCTCGCCGCCGGCCCCTCGAAGGCGCCGGCGCGGAGGCGGAATGTTCGCACGCCGGCTACTCGGCGGTCCAGTCGTGGCAGTGGAGGTCGCGGCGGCGGGTCAGGTCGGCGATCACCGCGGCGCGGAAGCCGCTCTCGCCGTGCTCGGCGAGCAGGCGCTCGCGGTAGGCCCTGATGTCGACCACCTCGAGCTGGATGCGGGCGGTCTTGAACAGCCGCGGCAGTCCCTCGCCCGGGCAGTGGATGTGGTGCAGGCCGGCGCTGTAGCCGAGCAGCATGCGGCCGTCCGGGGTGGCGAGCAGGATGTCGGCGATGCCGGCGCGCACGGTCATCGGCCGGCCGTCCTTGTCGAGGCCGGTGGCGCGCAGCATCCGCCCCTCGGGGAGCAGCGCCACGATCCGGTTGGGGTCCTCGATCTTGGCCAGCACCTCGCGCCAGGTGGAGTCGCGCTGGCGGCTGATCGACACCACGTGCGCGGTCAGGCTCTTGAAGAAGCGGCCGGCGACCGGCCGGTTCGCGGTGATGTCGGCGATCGGGATCACCCCGTGGCGCGCCAGCTTGACCAGGAACCGGAACGGCGCGATGGCGGCGAAGATCGGCTCGAAGAGGCTGGTGTGATGGAGGATCGCCACCACCCGGACGTGCGCCCACCCGTCGCCCTCGGGGACGTCGCCGATCCAGCGCGACTCGACGCGCCAGAGCGTGCGCGCCACCGTGCGCAACGTGAACAGGACCGCGATTGCGAACCAGGCCCGCATGGATCCTATGGTTCGGACTCGGAGGGCCGAGGCGGCAGCCCCGCCGCCGCGCGGATGTCGCGGATCAGCCGCAGGTGGTGGTCCTGGTGGATCACGAGGAAGCGCAGCCAACGCCGGGCGTCGAACTGGCCGAGCCGCGGGTGGGTGCGGGTGGCGCGCGCCGCCGCCAGCTCGCCGGTGCGTGCCGCGAGCGCCGTGCTGCGCGCAGTGAGCGCCGCAACCCCCTCCCGCGCCCGTTCGGCCGACGAGTCCGGCGGCGCCCACTCGGGCTTCGCCTTGACGCGCCCTCGCGGGATGCGCCCGGTGAGCAGCACCAGCCAGCCCGCCGGGTTGGGCCGCCCGCGCGGCGGCGTCGCCGGATCGCGGAGGATCGAGTCGACCGCGTCGAGCACCTTGCTGCCGGTCAGCCCCAGGTGCTCGAGCTGCTGCGCCACCGACCACGCCGACACGGCGTCCGCCCGGGCGTCGAGCGCCTGGTCCGGCGCGGCGGCGAGGGCCGCCATCTCGCGCCCCTGCTCGGCGAGCCGGACGAACACGGACTCCAGACCGGCGGCACGGCCGCCGCCGGCGGATTCGGGGACGGATGGGCTCATTGCGGAGTGCATCCTACCGAACGCGCAAGCGCAGCACCCGCCGTAGTTGCGAAGGGACGGGCTGACGGGTCGTCGAAGGCGGCGGGTCAGCTTTGCTCAGGCGCTTCCGACCTCGTTGCCGGCGAAGCCCCTTGCTTCGTACGTTCCAGCCGCGCTGAACGGTGTCCCAGGCGCTGCCGCGGGAATCGTCATGCGCCCTACGCGAACACCCACCTCCGCACAGCGCCTCGCCGCGATCCCCCGTCAGCCTCCCTCCGCCAGCGGGTTGAGCCACTTGACGTCGCGGAAGCGGCCGAAGTCGCCGTCGCTGCTGCACAGCGTGAGCCCGTGTTCGATCGCGAGGGCGGCGAGGTGGGCGTCGGGCACCAGGTCGGCCTTCTCTCCGGTCTCCTGGAGCACGCCGGCGAGAATGCTCTGGTGCCGGGGTGTCGGTGCGGGGATCCAGGCCGAATCGAGCGCCAGCCACTCCTCGACCTGGCGCCAGGCGCGAGTGACCGGGACGGCGCGCTCGAAGATCCGCGGGTTCGAGGTCAGCCGGACGAAGGCGAGGAGCGAAGGCCACGGCAGCCCGACGCGGGGGCTGTCGTTGAGCTGCGCGTCGAGCCAGCTCCGGGCCGTCTCGTGCTGGGGCATGCTCGGGGTGAAGGCGTAGACCAGCAGGTTGGCGTCGACGAGGATCACTGGAATCCCTCGCCCTCACCGGCGGCCAGCGCCGCCGCGACGTCGTCGAGGCTGGCGAGCCGGCAGCGGCCGAGGTCGACGCCGGGCGTACGGTAGCGCTCCGACGGTCTCGGACTTCCCTCCAGCTCGCGGAGGCCCTGGCGGAGAGCCTGATTGACGAGCTTCTTGAGGCCGATTCCGCGCTCGGCCCGGAGGCGCTCGATCAGAGCGGCGACGTCGTCGTCGAGCGACAGCGTGGTTCTCATGCACCAGAGCATAGGTTCTCTGATGTTCTGATGTCAATCCTGGGCTGGCGGGAGTCCCCCGCCAGGGTCGGGGTGCCGGCCGCCACGGGTCCGGCATCTCAGAACGCCGCGAGGTCGGCGCGGCTGGTCAGGGTGCCCGCGGGGTTCTCGTAGTCGCGAAAGTCGCCGGTCTCGGTGTCGGTGACCCGGACCCGGTAGCCGACGTTCGCGGGGTCGCCCGCCGACCTTCGCCGAGGGGAGAGGCCCGCCGAGCGAGCTCGGTCGTGCCGTCGTCTCGTACTGTGTCCCGAGTCTCTAGCGGCGCGCGGTAGGATCGTGCCCCGGAGGAGCCGCGATGCCCGCCGCCACCCCGCCTGCCAACGACCGCCCCCGACGCCCCGGTGTCTCCGCGATCGTCACCACCTTCAACGAGGAGGCGAACATCGCCGGGTGCATCGAGTCGCTGCTGTGGTGCGACGAGATCCTGGTGGTGGACTCGTTCTCGAGCGACCGGACGCCGGAGATCGTGCGCGGCTACGGGAAGGTGCGGTTCGAGCAGCGGACGTACTACGGATCGGCGTCGCAGAAGAACTGGGCGATGGGGCAGGTGGCGCACGACTGGATCCTGATCTTCGACGCCGACGAGCGCTGCACGGCGGCGCTCCAGAACGAGATCGAAACGCTCCTCGCGCGCGGGCCGGAACACGACGCCTACACGATCACCCGCCGCTGCTACTTCCTCGACAAGGTGATCCGGTTCTCGGGCTGGCAGCACGACCGGGTGGTGCGGCTGGTGCGCAAGGGGACGGCGCGCTACCCGAACCGTCGGG
>Ga0302046_10001472_pt1 | contig 22082 bp, 15 predicted proteins | sample RVTome_11_FD_200261 | JGI IMG/M metagenome (GOLD analysis project Ga0302046, IMG submission 200261) | Soil microbial communities from uranium-contaminated site in the Upper Colorado River Basin, Wyoming, United States - RVT147D111 (version 2) ...
GACCTGGCGCACCGTATCGCTGCACTGGCGCGGCCCGGTGGAGAAGACCCAGCGCCTGCATCTCGTTCTCGTCCCGCCCGCGGTCAATCTCGGCCTGTCGTTCGCCCGCGTGATCCTGCTGGCGCTCCTCGCCCTCTGCGTCCTGCCGATTACCGATGCGTCGCACCCGGGAGCGGCGGTCAGGAGGATGGGACTGTCCCGCGGTCTGCCAATCGTCCTGCTCGGCCTGATCCTGGGTCTCTTCGCCGCGCCCCCGGTCCGGGCGGAGATCCCGCCGGGCGAGATGCTGGACGAGCTGCGGCAGCGGCTGCTGCAGAATCCCGACTGTTTCCCGAGCTGCGCCACCAGTCCGCGCATGAGCCTGGAGGCGAGCCTGACCGCCCTGCGGATCCGTTTCGAGGTCCACGCCGGGGCCGAGACCGGCGTGCCGCTGCCGGGAGGCGCCGAGCAGTGGGTGCCGCACGCGGTCGTCATCGACGGAGCGCCGGCGAGCGGCCTCACCAGAACCGCCGACGGCGTGCTGTGGGCGTACGTCGGGCCGGGCGCCCATCAGATCGTGATGGAAGGTCCTCTCCCCAACCGTGAGTCGGTCTCCCTGCCGATGCAGCTCAAGCCGTATCGGGTCACCTCCTCGGCGGCCGGCTGGCGGGTCGAGGGTCTGCTGGAAGACGGGCGCGCCGCCGACACCCTGCAGCTGGTGCGCACCGGCGGCGACGGCGGGACCGTCGCCGATCGGCTCGAGCCGATCCAGCTCGCTCCGTTCGTCAGCGTCGAGCGACAGCTCAATCTCGGCCTGCAGTGGCGCATGACGACGCGCGTCGTGCGCCTGACGCCGACCGGCTCGCCGATCGTCCTGCGGATTCCGCTCCTGCCGGGCGAGTCGGTCACCACCGAGGGGGTCCCGGTGACCGATGGGGTGGTGTCGCTCGGAATGGGACCGCGGGCGACGCAGATGACCTGGGATTCCACCCTGCAGGAACGGGGACAGATCGAGCTGCGCGCCCCGTCGTCGGTTGCCTGGACGGAGGTGTGGCGGCTCGACGTCAGCCCGGTCTGGCATCTCGAGATCGGCGGCATCCCGGTGGTGCACGCGCCGCAGCAGCAGGACAGGCGTGTGCACGAGTGGCGCCCGTGGCCGGGGGAAAGCGTCGCCATCCGGGTCACGCGGCCGGAGGGGATTGACGGACAGAGCCTGACGATCGACGACGCCCGGATGGTCATCGGTCCCGGCCTGCGGGCAACCGATACCACGCTCGATCTGGCTCTGCGCAGCAGCCGCGGCGCGCAGCACACGATTCGCATCCCGAGCGGCGCGCAGCTGCAGTCGGTCGGCATCAACGGCGAGCTGCAGCCGATCCGCCAGGACGGACAGAAGGTGACGGTGCCGGTACCGCCGGGACGCCAGAGCGTGTCGCTCGTCTGGCGGCAGATGCGCGGCATCGATACACTGTTCCGCGTCGCCGGGACCGCGCTCGGCGCTGCGAGCGTCAATCCCGCCGTGCGCATCAGCATGCCGCGCGATCGCTGGACCCTGTTCGTCGGAGGGCCGCGGCTCGGTCCGGCCGTTCTCTTCTGGAGCTATCTCCTGGTCAGCCTGCTGGTCTCGTTCGGCCTCGGCCAGATGACCCTCACGCCCCTCAGGTGGTACCACTGGTTCCTGCTCAGCCTCGGGCTGACCCAGGTCCACGTGAGCGTGTCTCTGATCATCGCCGGCTGGCTGCTGCTGCTCGGCTGGCGCGGCCGGAACGAGACCATGCTCAAGGGCCCCTGGTTCAACGTCGTGCAGATCGTCCTCGTTTCGTTCACCCTGTTCGCCCTCGCCGGGCTGTTTCTTTCGATTCAACAGGGGTTGCTCGGCGACCCCCGCATGCAGATCGGCGGCAACGGCTCGAGCGCGTTCGATCTGATCTGGTACCAGGACCGCGCGGCCGATGAACTGCCCCGCCCATGGGTCGTGTCGCTGCCGATCCTGGTCTACCGGCTGGCGATGCTGGCCTGGGCTCTGTGGCTGGCGCAGGCGCTGCTCGGCTGGCTGCGCTGGGGATGGGAACGGTTCGGGGAGGGCGGCTTCTGGCGCCAGGGCGAGAAGAAGCCGAAGGTCCCGCCGCCACCACCGCCCGCCCTCGGCGGCGCGTCAGCCGGGCCGCCGGTCAAACCACCACCGCCGGTGAGGCCGCCACCCACCAGTCTCGTCGGCACCTGAGCGGCCGTTCGCCCGTTCCTCAGCTTCGCCGCTTCCTCAGTCGAGGTGCGCCCGGCCGGAATCGCCCATCGCCACGCGCCCGTCGGGGAAGTACTCCCGCCAGCGCCGGGTGACGGTGGCGGCGGTCTCCTCGTCGCAGAACAGCTCTTCCGGATAGAACGGCTTCATGCGGGCGTCGATGGCGATCGGCGGGGTGAACGACGGATGGTTGCGCTGCAGGGTGACGGCGCGGCCGTGCAGATCGGCGGCCGGCTCGAAGCGGGTGAAGGTCGTCCAGAGAAAGTTGAAATCGCTGCGCGTGGCCCGCCCGGCATCGTCGGTGATCACCACCAGCGGCCAGTTGTCGAACGAGCCGTGCGCGAGGATCGGCGCCACGTCGGGCGCCGCCTGTCCCGCCTTCAGTTCGTGCGGACAGGGCGGCCCCTGCAGCACGAGACAGCCGGGCGAAAAGACCCGCGCCTCGCGCACGCCGGGCGGCAGATCGCCCGAGAAGCTCTCCGGCAGATCCCGGATCGGCTCCCCCACGCCGAGCAGGACCCCCTTGCTTCCTTCGTTGATGCGCGGCCCGGCGTAGTCGAGGCTGTCCATCGACAGGTTGGCGAACACGTACAGATCGGAGCGGAAGTCGGCGCGCCGCAGCACCTGGGTCAGCACGCCGCGGAAATCCTTCAGGTCGCAGGCCCGATCGAGCAGCAGGAGGAACTTGGTGAGCGACAGCTGCCCTTCGCCCAGGATGCGGAACGCCGCCCCCATCGCTTCCCGCTTGTAACGCTGGTGCACCACCGCGGCGGACAGCGAATGGTAGCCGGTCTCACCGTACGACCAGAGGTCGCGCACCGCCGGCATCACCACGGGGAACAGGGGCGACAGCAGATCCTGCAGGAAGTCGCCGATGAAGAAATCCTCCTGCCGCGGCTTGCCGACCACGGTGGCCGGGTAGACCGGCTCCTGCCGGTGGTACAGCGCCTCGACGTGAAACACCGGGTACTGATGCGTCAGGGAGTAGTAGCCGTAGTGATCGCCGAACGGTCCCTCGGCGCGCCGCTCGCCGGCCGGCACCCGGCCCACCAGCGCGAACTCCGCCGAAGCTGCCACGGGAAGGGGCGAGCGCTCCGTCGCAGTGATCTGCAGCCGCCTGCCGAGCAGCAGCGAGGCGAGCAGCATCTCCGGCACGTTTTCCGGCAGCGGCGCGATCGCCGACAGGATGAGGGCCGGCGGACCGCCGAGGAAGACCGCCACCGGCAGCGACTCGTTCCGCGCCTCCGCCGCGGCATGATGGAACCCGCCTCCTTTGCCGATCTGCCAGTGCATGCCGGTCGTCGCGTCGTTGTAAACCTGCATCCGGTAGAGTCCCAGGTTGTGACCCCGGCCGTCGGGATGTTCGGTATAGACCAGACCGAGCGACAGGAACGGGCCGCCGTCCTTCTTCCAGGTGGTGAGGACCGGAAGGCGGCCGAGACGGGGTGGCCGCTCGGCGTGCGCCAGGATCAATCCGCCGTTCACGCGGCGCAGTCCCGTGCGCAGTAACGGCCCGAGCAGGTCGCGGTGCTCCCACACGCGTCGCGGAGATGGCGGCAGCAAGGTCTCGGGAAGGCGCGCCAGCCGTTCGACCAGCCGGCGGGGGCGGGGCCCGAACGCCAGCTCGACCCGGCGGGCCGAGCCGAACAGGTTGGTGACCGCGGGAAACGTCGAGCCCTTCATCCGGCGGAACAGCAGCGCCGGTCCGCCGGCGGCGATGACGCGGCGATGGATCTCGGCCGCCTCCAGACAGGGATCGACCTCGGCGTCGATGGCGACGATCTCGTTCTCACCGCGCAGCAGATCGATGTAGGCGCGCAGGTCGGTGAGCGTGGACGCTTGCGTCACGAACGGCCTCCGCCGGCGGCGGCACAGGGTCGTTCGTCCGGCCGCGTGCCGCGGGGTGCGTATCATACCCCGGCCCGCGCTCCCCGCCGCTCGCGGGGCGAATTGACCGTCCGAAGGTCGACGATGACCTGAGACCGGCGCTGGCGGAGCTGGTCTCGGGATCGGCCCAGGACCATGGCTGGACCCGCACGACCTGGACCCGTGAAGCCCTGGCCCACACGCTGCTACAACAGACGGGCGTCGCGGTGAGTGTCACGACCGTGGCCCGCGGGTTGCGCGACCTCGGGGCCCGCCGGGGGATGGCCCGGCCGACCGTCCAGTGCCCCTGGCGGAAGGCCCGCAAGGCGCGCCATCTTCGGGCTATCTGGAACGTCTTCGACCGTCGGCGGTCGGATGAGGTCGCCTGCTTCGAGGATGAGGTCGACATTCACCTGAACCCGCGCATCGGCCGGGACTGGATGCTGCGCGGTCGTCAGAAGCTTGTGTTGACGCCCGGGCAGAACCGCAAACGCTGCCTCGCCGGAGCTCTGGACGTGAACGGCCGCGATCTCGTCTTCGTGTCGTCCGCACCCAAGAACAGCGACCTGTTCCCGGCGTTGCTGGAGAAGCTCCGCACGCATCATCCGCGCGCCCGCCGGATCCACCTGGTGCTCGACAACTACGGCATCCATTCCAGCCGGCGGGTGCGTGCGTACCTGGCGGAGCACGGCCCGCTGTTCCGGCTGCACTTCCTGCCACCGTACAGTCCGGAGCATAACGCCATCGAACGGCTGTGGTGTGAGGTGCACGCGAATGTCACCCGGAATGTCACCCGGAATCACCGTTGCAAGACGATCGAGGAGCTCGTGCGCCGGGTGGCATGGCATCTGCGCCGCCACGCGGCCCGGCTCCGGCGAACCAGCCATAATCGCGAGAATGGAGTCCGTCGTGCCAAACTCGCAGCTTGAGACCATCATGACCTGCTCCGAATCACGGTCGCGATCTTCGCTTGTTTGAGGCGAGACTGGAGGTTGTGGCCTACTTACTCGGCCAATCATGTCTTTTTACGAGTTCGACTACCTGGGGGGCTCCAGCGGGGGATTTCCATTCTCCGCTGCGACCCGCTTGAGCAGCTGGTAGGTTTCGTCGACCCACCCCTCGGGGCGATCCGCGGGGAACCCCAACGACTTCCAGCGGATGACCCCTCCGGCATCCACAATCCAATTCTGCGGGATCCCCGTTGTGGCCATGGGAGAGTCATCGTAGAAGTACCGTTCTCCGAGTAGTATCGGGAAGGTCAGGTGGAGTCTGTCAGCGAAGGGGGCAACCAAACCGGGGTTATAGTCAACATTGATCGAGAGGATCCGCACATCGTCTCGTTGCTCCAGGCGCTCGTAGAGTTCCTGCAGGTGGGGGAGCTCTATCCGGCAAGGACCGCACCAAGTTGACCACACATTAATAAGCACCGTTCCACCAACGAGATTGTCCAGGCCCCACGAGCGGCCGCGCAGATCGACCAATCCGAACGGCTTCATCGGCGTATTCGCCTCCTCCCAGGCTGAGGGATCCGCGACGAGCCGTTCATCGCCCTCCGCAGAGGGAGTCGAGTCGATCAGGGTGGCAAGCCCTTCCAAACTGCCACCCATTTCATGCCACACGTCTGCAGACTCCTGTTCCCATTCACGATCCGGATCGAGGCCCGCCGCCCGTCGATAGCATGCGAAAGCGTCGGGCAACCTTCCCTTGCTCTCGGCCAGTGCGCCCTTCAATCCCCAAAGCCGCGCCTTCTGGGAATCGACTCGGCCGATAGCGGATCCGTTGTCAGATGGGGCTGCGATGAGGCGGGCCTCGCTCTCGCTGAGGATACGCTCGGCCTTGCGCTCATGGCCGAGCCTGAGGTGAGCCTCCGCGAGAAGAAGCTGGTTCTCAATATCGACTATCTCTCTGGACATGCGGACGGTGTCACGCATCGACTCGGGGAGATCCTCCAGTGGTTGCTTGTCCCACTGCCCCTGTTGTTCTCGGATCTCAAGTTCAACTAACCGCGGGACGCGATCCACCTCGAGGTTCCTCTCCAATAGCAATTGGGCCACCTCGTAATTGGGGCCGTGATACGAGATGAATTTTTGCTTGGTGTCGTCCCAGGCCTGCAGTAGCCTGTCGGCCTCCACTATCAGTTCTCGATTGGAGAGATCCTCGCGGTGCCGAACGGCGTTGAATCGAACCAGTTGAAAGGAAAACTCTTCAGGGCAGGCCGCGAGCCAATCACTGGCGGTGGCATAGATTTGCCGGATTTCCTCCTGGCTGAAATCCTCCATTGATCGCCGGCCCATCATGGCGGTCATCTGATCGTGCCGAGCTTTGACGGCCCGCCAGTGGCAGGGGAAGGCCTCGGCGAGCTTGAGCGACAAGCTCTCGACCGCCGCCTGGTCGTCCGTCATCTCGTGTCCTTCGAGCATCACCTCCAACCACCGCACATTCTCCTCCCGATCGAGCTTCGCAATAGATGCGAGATCGTGCCGCAAGCGGTCGCGCACCTCCTGGTGTTGCTCGGGAGAACTGGCCTTGAAATCGGCGCGCCACAGAGACGGCAGATAGGCCAGCCGAGTGGGAACGGCTGACGCTGCAATCCCCTCGCGAAAGCGCGCCAGGTGCGGCCTCAGGAACTCAGGATCGCCGCCTGGTCGTTGCAGAGTAAGCGGTTCCTGAAATCGAGACGGGCAAAGCCGCATGAAGGTTTCGAGGTGCTCGTCGGCCTGAGCTCCCAACCCCGGGTTCGCCTCCTCCCGGCTGACGGACCAGAGGACCGCAGCGAGAGCGGTATGGCCCCAGGGAAAGTCCGGAGCCACCTCGACGAGACGGGTGGCACTGTCAACCCCCTCCTTGAGCGTGTCGTAAAAGCGAGCCACCAGATAGAGCGCCACCGGCTCGTCGGGATGACGAGTGGCCCTGTTTTTGTAAGGAGCGAGCATCTGCTCGACCTTCGCCTCGCGGTCTTCACCGACCCACCAATGGACGAGGTTCTGATAGATACGCTGTGCATGAAGATCCTGCGGATGGTCTTTGGCGAGAGACCGGGCCGAATCGATCAAAGCGAGCCAACAGCGGTCGTTCGGTGCACAGTTGTCGACTGCCCTCGGATCGAGTTCGGAGAGGGCGACACGTAGTTCAGGTGTGGGCTGACAGGACTGGTGTTCCGCCAAAGCCGGGACCGGCAGAGCGATGACGGCGCAGAGGGCGATGATCGGACCGGCGAATCGAGTCATCCTCGTTCCCGCAGTGAGGCCCAGTGGCCTGCACAGTATACTACCGCCCAGGAACAGGTTGAGAGATTCCCTTAGTGTCTCATCATGCACCAGGAAACCGCGAATTAATAGGACGGCCGGCCCCCGCCTGCCGAGGAGCTGCGGACGAGTTTCCTGGAGATACTCCCGCTGCACGGGACTGGCGGCGCGCCCCAGCGGCACGAGCCGGTCCATGCCGTTCTTGCCATTGCGGATCTGCACCACCCCGCGTGCGAGATCCGCATCGCGCACAGGAAGCCCCCGCAGCTCGGCGTTCCTGATCCTCGTGGCGTATAAGACCTCCTTCATGGCACGGTCGCGGTGACCGAGCGGCGTCGAGCAGTCTGGTGCCGCCAGCAGGCGCGCCACTTCCCGCTTGGTCAGGATGACTCGCGGCAGGATGTGCCTGCGCTTCGGGGGCTCCAGCGGGGTGAGGGGTCCGGAGCCTCGCGATTGGCAACGCAGGACGATCGCACGCCCGCCCGGACGGAACGACGATCCTTCCGGCGTGTTACTGTGTAACACCTTCGCGGGCGGTTTCTCACAGTGTGACAGGTCCGGGCGTCACAGGTTTGTAACGCGTCCGCGCCCGCCGCTCCGCTCGGAGCGCATCCTGCCGTGAACGAACGACTTGCCTGCCGTTGATATTTTGACGCCGGGGCCGTGCCCCTGCTGGTATCGCCATTGCTCTTAGGGGAGCTACCCGAAGGTCATCGATGACGGTGGCCCGGTGGAAGGAGGCGAACCCGATATGTCGATACCCCCCGTCACCAGGCGGGATCTCGATGCGTGGCTGGCCGATCTGCGCAAGGTCGGCGGCCGGGCGCGGACCCTGGCGGAACGGCACCACTCGATCGACACCATGATGAACCTGGACGACCTGCAGATGCTGGAGGAGGCGACCAAGCGGCTGATCGTGACCCTCAACAAGAACATGATGTACGCGGTCCCATCGCCGCGCGCCACGTCGGCACAGGAGGTCGTCCGTTTCCCCCGCCAGCCGGCGAACCCCGAACCGCAGAAACCGCGCTCGCACTCGATCGTCGGCCCGACCGGGCCGATGCGCCGCGTCCATCAATTGATCGACAAGGCGGCCGCCTGCTCCCTGCCGGTCTTGATCCAGGGGGAGAGCGGCACCGGCAAGGAGCTGGTGGCGCGCGCCATCTACGAGCGCTCCACCCGCAAGGATCGCCGCTTCTTCTCCGAAAACTGCTCAGCCCTGTCGGAGAGCCTGCTCGAATCGGAGCTGTTCGGGCATGTGCGCGGCGCCTTCACCGGCGCCGACCGCGACCGCAAGGGGATCCTCGAGCTGGCCGATGGGGGCACCCTCTTCCTCGACGAGATCGGCGACATGAGCCTGCGCATGCAGAGCAAGCTCCTCCGCGCCCTGCAGGAGGGAGAGCTCCGTCCGGTCGGCGGCAAGGAGACGATCCGGGTCGACGTGCGGATCATCTCGGCGACCAACCGCAGCCTGCAGGGCCTGATCAAGGACGGGGGCTTCCGCGAGGACCTCTTCTACCGCATCAACGTCGTCACCATCAATCTCCCGCCGCTGCGCGATCGCAAGGACGACGTGCCGGCCCTGGTGGAGCACTTTCTCGATCGCATCGCCAACGACACCGGGCTGCCGCGCAAGAACTTCACCCCCGGCGCCCTGGAGCTGCTGATGGGCTACGAGTGGCCCGGCAACATCCGCGAGCTGGAGAACGTCGTGCAGCGCGCCGTGGCGCTCGGCGACGGCCTGACGATCGAGGCGGACGACCTGCCCGACCGCATCCGGCACGTCATGATCACGGACGATTCGCACAACTATTCGGCCGACGGCAAGGGGGGCGAGCAGCTGATGATCGAGAAGGCGCTGCACAATTTCGCGGGGGACAAGACGCGCGCCGCCCGCTTCATAGGATGGAGCCGACCCAAGCTGTACCGCCGCATGCGCATCTACGGCATCCCGATCGACTTCGCCCGGGAGCGACGGCGGAAGCGCTGAGGGGCACGGCCGGCTGCTCCTCCCCGCGTTGCGCGGCCCGGGGGGGGTGATTGTTGAGGTACCGCATCGCCGCCTGCTATGATGCGCCCATCATGGCGGCGCAGGGCATTCTGGACCAAGCGTGAAGATCCTCCACATCATCCCCACCTTAGGGGTCGGTGGCGCCGAACGTCAACTCGTCAAGCTGCTTCCCCGAATGGATCGGAAACGTTTCGAGCAGACGGTCTGCTATTACACTCCCTCCGAGAACTTCGAACGCATTCTCAATGCCGCGGGCATCCGGACCATCTTTTTCGACAAGTTCTCCATGCCGGTGCGGCGGTTCTTCAGCCGCCTGCGCGGCACGGTGCGCGAGGTCGGGCCCGATATCGTCCACACCTGGCTCTACTCGGCCAATTTCTGGGGACGGCTGTGCGCTCTGTCCTGCGGGGTGACCGCGCTCGTCGCCAGCGACCGGTCGGTGGCGGATCGCTGCGCGTTGCCGGTCTATCTGTACGAAAAGCTGTTCGCGCGGTACACGGTGCGGCTCGCCAACAGCGCCGCGGTGGCCCGTTCTCTCGAACGACGGTATGGACTGCCGGCCGAGCAGACGCGTATCATCCGTAACGCGGTCGATACAATCGAAGCCGGCTCGCCGGAGGATCGACGCTACGTCCGGGATGCGCTCGGCCTGCCGCCCGGGCAGAGGATCGTCCTGATGGTCGGCCGGCAGACCGTCGAGAAGAACCATCCGATGTTCCTGCGCGCGGCGCGTCGTTGCGGCGAGCGCCGCCCGGATGTGACTTTCGTGGCGCTCGGGCATATGTTCCGCCCCGCGGAGATGGACGCGTTGATCGATGCGCTCGGGGCGCGCCCGTTCGTCCGCGTCGTCGAGCAACGGGAAGACGTGGGGCGCTGGCTTGCCGCCGCCGACCTGTTCTGCCTGACCTCAAACGACGAGGGACTGCCGAACGTGGTGCTGGAGGCAATGGCGGCCGGGTTGCCGATCATCTGCACCGATTTCGCGTCGGCGCGGGAGGTCATCTCCGATCCGTCGCTCGGTCTGATCATCCCGCGCGACGATGATGCGGCGCTGGCGGAGACGGTTCTCGAGCTGCTCGGTGATCCAGCTCGCGGCCGGCGGCTCGGCGATGCGGCGTGCGCGCACGCGCGAGCCGAATTCAGCTGGGAGAGGCTGGTGCGCGAGATGGAAGAGCTTTACGCCGGCCTGGGGGCGCCGCAGGGCCGGGAGAGGTTGGGATCATGAGCAATCTTCGTGTCACACGACTGCATGATGAGCAGATCGCCGAGCTGATCCGCTGCAAAGCCAGGGTGTACGATCGAGAGCCGGACGAACATCCCGATCGCTACCGCTGGAAGTTCTTCCAGAATCCGCACCGCGGCAAGGAGGTGCCGTTCTGGCTTCTGTGGGACGGAGACCGCATGCTCGGCGGTATCGGAGCCCTTCCGGTGCGCATGCTTCTGTTCGGCACCGAGATCGCGGGCGAGTTCGCCTGCGAGATGTTCATCGAAAAAGGGCAACAGCGCTCGGGCCTGGGCACGGTCCTGATGGACGCCTACATCGCCGACAGCCCCCTGCCGCTCATGATGAATACCAGCCAGTCGCTGCACCGCTTTCTGGTCAAACGGGGCTTTCACGATCTGAGCGTGGGACTCCATTTCTGGGTCCGGCCGATCCGCCCCGGCGCCATGCTGGCGGCCCGCTGGTCAGGCATCAAGGCGAGGGCGGCGCTGCTCTCGGGCCCTCTCCTGCGCGCCGCGGTCGAGGTGCGCGCCGCGACACTCCGGCCCCCGTCCGACCCGTCGGTGCGTGTCGAGGAGGTCGGCGGTTTCGGCGGCTGGGCGGAGGATCTCTGGGCGGCCGCGGGCGCCGCCTACCCGGTGATCGTAATTCGCGACCTCGCCTATCTGCGCTGGAAGTACGAACGGCACTATGTCCACAAGTACCGGATCCTGCGCGCGGTCGACGGGAAAGGAACCCGCGGGTATCTGGTGCACCGCCTCCGACCCGAAGCCCGGGGGCCGCTGATGGTCGTGCAGGAACTGTTTACCCGGCATGACGATCAGGGAGCCCGTCTGGCGCTCCTGCAGCACGCCCTGAAGGAGGCGCGCCGGGCCGACGCCTTCGCGATCAAGCTGATGACCAGCACGCGATCCTATGGCGCCGACCTGAGGCGGCTCGGTTTCTTCGCAACGCGGTCTTCTCCGGGGCTTCTCTACCCGGAACAGCCGGGCTTCGATCGCCCCGACCTGCGCGACATCTCCAACTGGTTTCTCAGCAGCGGCGATTCCGACCTCGACTACGCCTAGGATTCCGTCCTGGTATTGCGCCACGCTCCTCGCCTCTCCCGGCGGCGCTCCAGGAGCATTACCGCCGGGCCGCTTGCTGCGCTCAATCCATCCAGTGATAACGAAGCGCCAGATGGATCGCGGGACTTGCGCTGCCGCCAGGCAGGCGGGGATCGAAGGTCGATGATTCGCCGCTGTCGCAGCGGTCGGGTTCAGCGTGCGGGGCCGACCGCTCTCATCGCGACCCAGTTTTCCACAGCCCCTGCTCCCCCCTGATCAATGATCGCCCTTCACCGCCGAGAGCAACATGTTGTACCCTCCGCCGGCCGGGCCACTAGATACGAGATAAATTGTTATAATGCAATAACTTCCAGAGAAAAATAATGGTAGATTTTTTTCCGCGCCCTCGATCAGGGGTGGGACAGACATCGGGTTCAATACAGCAAATCCTTGTTGAATAAGTGGTTACCGGATCGCGACGGGCGGCGACGGCCTCTCCGCGACGCTCGCGACGCTCCGCCTCGACCGCTGCCCGGCCAGTTTTTTCTTGATAAATAAAGTCTTTGTTTGTGCTAAGATGCACCCATGTTGTCGGCTCCATTCGGGGCGGATTCTCACCAGCCAGACCCTCTTGACGGCGATCGTCACGAGGGGTATTGATCCGCGCTTCTCGGGGTAGCCGCCGCCACCCCTTACCAGTTGAAGTGCCACCACCAACCCGTCGCCGTTGGTGGCAGGCGGTGCCCGATGCAAAGGAGGCCGTCTCATGGCATCAACGTCCTGGTTGAAGCGTCACGGTCCCTGCACCATCGAGACACGCATTCTGGGGGAGTGGACGATTCTCGAAGTCACCGGGAAGTTCACTGCCGGGCCGCCGGAAATGGAATTCATGGCGGCGATCGAGCGCGCCCTCGAAACGGCCACGGCCGGCATTGTGGTCGACTTCACGCACGCCTGGCTGGCCGACGACGCCGTGGCCAGCGCCGCGGCGACGGCCAATCACAAGGCGCGCCTTGCCGGGGCCGGGATGAAGGTGGTCGTTCCACCCGGTCGCGCCGGCGGCTACTACCACATGGCCGGCTTGGAGCTCACTATCCCAACCTTCTCGCAACTCGGCGGGGCGATCGAGCTGTAGACCTGCTCCCTCGGCCGGAGACCGCCCGGTCCCCGGCCGGGCCGTTCCGTCCCTCCCTGACACCCTGCACCGCAGACCTTTTCGCAACACAGCACGTGTCGACCGCCGCGAGCATCGCGGCGGCGCGGATGCTGGTAGAATCTCCGGCCCGTCGCGGTACGGTGCTCGATCGACCCGGGGGTCGCCAGGTAATCCCGCTGTGAAGAAACGCAAGCTGACCGCCCGCACGGCGGACCGCCACCTGCTCTATCAGGAGAGCGTTCAGGACCCCGAGGGGGACGCGCTCTACCTTACCCGCTATTACAGAAAGCTGACCGGGCGGAAGCTGCGCCTGCTGCGTGAGGACTTCTGCGGAACCGCGATCCTCTCCGCCGCATTCGTCCGGCTGCACGAGAGAAACAAAGCCATCGGCGTCGATCTCCATGCACCGACGCTGGCGTGGGGGCGGCGGCAAAACCTGTCGAAGCTGACGCGGGAACAGCGGGGCAGGCTAACGCTGCTGCGCAAGAACGTCCTGGCCGTGCGCCGTCCGCAGGCGCAGTTGGTCGCAGCCCTGAACTTCAGCTACTGCGTGTTCAAGACGAGGCTGGGCCTGCTCGCTTATTTCAGGAATGCGCGGCGCTCGCTTCGGCGTGGCGGAGTTTTCATTATCGATCTGTACGGCGGCCCGGAGGCCGAGGCGGAGCAGCAGGAGAGGACGCGACTGCGTGGATTCACCTACGTCTGGGATCAGGAGACCTTCGATCCCGTCTCGTTCCATACCGTGTGCAAGATCCACTTCGAGTTCAGGGACGGAACGCGCATGCGCAACGCGTTCGTCTACGACTGGCGACTGTGGACGATCCCCGAGCTGCGCGAGCTGTTCGGCGAGGCCGGCTTCCGCAACGTGCACGTGCTGTGGGAATCAACCCATCTGAAGACCGGACGGGGCAACGGCATCTACCGGCGCATCTCCCGGGGCCACGCCGACAGCGCCTACATCGCCTACATCGTCGGTCAGGCCTGATCGACGCGCGAGCAGCTACCGGTCACCCTGCAGCGCCCAGTCGAGGAACGCCCACTCACTGGCGATCTCCTCGATCCTCATCCAGGTCGGCTTTCCGGCGCCATGCCCGGCGCGCGTTTCCACGCGGATCAGGACCGGCTCGGGGCACCCCTGGGCATGCTGCAGCGCGGCAGCGAATTTGAAGCTGTGCCATGGCACGACACGATCGTCGTGATCCGCGGTGGTGATCAGGGTCGGCGGATAGCACGTGCCGGGCTTCACGTTGTGGTAGGGCGAGTAGGCGTAAAGGGCCCGGAAGTCATCGTCGTTCTCGCTCAGACCGTAGTCACTCGACCACTGGCGGGCGTTGGCGCTGGCCGTGTCATAACGCAGCATGTCGAGCACTCCGACCGCCGGCAGGGACGCGCCGAACAGGTCGGGCCGCTGGGTCATGACCGCCGCCACCAGCAGGCCGCCGTTGCTTCCTCCCTGGATGGCGAGCTTCCCTGGTGCCGTGTAGCCCGCCTCGATGAGCCACTCGGCGGCGGCGATGAAGTCGTCGAACACGTTCTGCTTGTTCGCCTTGGTGCCCGCGAGGTGCCACACTTCACCGTACTCCCCGCCACCACGCAGGTTCGGGATCGCCATCACCCCTCCCTGCTCCACCCAGACCAGCCGCGAGGAGCGAAACTCGGGGGTGAGGGAGACGTTGAATCCGCCGTAGCCGTAGAGCAGGGTCGGATTGCCGCCGTCGAGCTTCAGCCCCTTGCGATGGATGATGAACATCGGGATGCGGGTGCCGTCCTTGCTCTCGTAAAAAATCTGCCGGGTCTCGTACTGATCGAGATTGGCGGCCACCTTCGATTGGCGAAACAGGATGCTCTTCCCCTCCACCAGGTCGTACCTGTAAATCCTGCCCGGAGTCGTGAAACTGGTGTAGGAGTAGAAGGTCTCTTTCTCTTCGGCATCGCCCTCGAATCCCTCGACGCTGCCAACCCCCGGCAGATCGACATTCTGGACGAGCGCTCCGTCGGTGCGGTAGACCTTCACGACCGAGGAGGCGTCCTTCAGGTACTGAGCGATGATCCGCCCGCCCACGAACGAGGCCTCGTCGAGCGGCTCCGCGGCCTCGGGCACCACGGTTCTCCAATTGGCCGGATCCGGGTGGCGCAGGTCGATGGCGACCACCCGCGAGCGGGGCGCGTCACGGTTGGTCGTGAGGTAGAAGACCTCGCCCTCGTTGCCGAGGAACTGGTAGAGGGCGTCCCACTCGTCCAGCAGACGGACCACGCCGGCGGCGGGGCGATCCGGCTGCATGTAGTAGAGCCCGTTCGACGCGTATCCGTCGAACAGCGAGATGATCAGGTACCGGCCGTCGTCGGTCAGGTCGCCGTACGGGTTGCGTGTCGGGTGATCCTCGACCGCAAAGACCATGGCATCGTCACCCTGGGGCGTTCCGATGCGATGGTAGTAGATCGAAACCTGGCGCGAGCCGTCGCCCCGGCTATCCTCGCCCCGCGGGTAACGGCTGTAATAGAAACCAGCGCTGTCGGGGGTCCAGGAGATCGAAGTGAATTTGATGGCATCCAGCCGATCGTCGCGGTCTTTGCCGCTGCCGACCTCCCTCACGTGCCATGCGCGCCAGTCGGAGCCGCCCTCAGAAATGCTGTAGGCGATCAACCGGGCGTCCGGGCTGACTTCGAACTGACTCAACGAGGCCGTCCGGTCCTCGCTGAAGACGTTCGGATCGATCAGGACGCGCGCCTCGCCCTCCAGGCTCTCGGTGACGTAGAGGACATCCTGATCCTGCAGGCCATCGTTGCGCAGGTAGAAGTAGCTCGAGCCCTCCCTGATCGGAGGACTGAAACGCTCGTAGTTCCACAGCTCGGTCAGCCGCTCCTTGATCGCATCCCGCCGGGGCAGGGCCTCCAGAAAAGGCTCGGCAACCGCATTCTGAGAACCGACCCAGATCGCCGTTTTCTCGCCCTCAAGATCCTCCAGCCAGCGATACGGATCGGCCACGTCCACATCGTGATAGCGATCGACCTGCTCACCCCGGAAGCTGTCGGGATACATGATCGGCAGCTCCGGTCCTTGGGCCACGGCGGGAGGGGAATCCGGACCGCCGCAGGCGATAAGCAGCAATACGGGGGCTGTGAGAACGAGAGCGAGACTGAACGGGACGGATTGGTGAGCAGACATTCCGTGGCTCCATGAAAGCGGTTCGTCGTTCCGGGCGCGATGCCCGTGTGCTTCGCCAAACCGAGAGAGTAGCATAGCGCGCAGGTCTCCCCGTACGCTCGGAGCGGAATGGTATACTTTTGCCCGGCCCGAATCGGGCCGCTGGAGCCCACTTCGTGACGCCGTCCGCCCTGCGACCCGGCCGCTGCATCTGCCTGATCCTGATCGTCATGGCCGGTCTCTCTCACCTGGCCGCCGAAATCGACCCATCCACCGCGTTCCGCGGCGATCTCGAAGACCTGGCCGCTCCGGACTACGAGCTCCGCTATCGCACCGCGCTGTGGGCGGCGGAAGCCGACGACGAGGGCCTCGACGGGCGGCTCGCCGCCCTGGCCGGGGAGCAGCGCATCCGCAGTTCTCCTCCAGCCCTGGCGGCCGTCGACTTCGTGCGCTGGAAACGATCCGGCCGGAAGATGCCGGAGGGGGATCGCCGGCCCCCGGACCGCCCGAACGTTCTGCTCATCTCGATCGATACACTGCGCCCCGATCGGCTCGGCTGCTACGGTCACGAGCGTCCCGCCTCACCGAACATCGACGCGCTGGCGAGACGGGGCGTGTTGTTCGAGAAGGCGTACAGCCCCTCCTCCTGGACCCTGCCGAGCCACATGTCAATCTTCACGTCTCTCTATCCGTCATTCCACAAGCTTGACCATAACAGCCGGCTCGGCACGGTGCGCCTCGACGATTCCGAACGCACGCTCACCGAGCTGCTCAAGGGAGCCGGGTTCCGCACCGCCTCGTTCGTGACCCACCCCTTCCTGTCGGCCGACTGGGGATTCGGCCGCGGGTTCGATCTGTACGTGCGCAAGGTCAGCCGGGCCGAGGAGAACGCCGAGCGCGCGCTGCAGTGGATGGAGTGGCACCTGTTTCACGAGCGCCGCGGACTGGAGCCTTCCGGTTTCTTTCTCTTTCTCCACTTCATCGACCCGCACGAGACCTACTCTGCTCCTCCTCCCTTCCTCGATCGATTCACCGGAGACTACCGGGGAAAGCTGCAACCGAACGCCCACCTCGTCACCATTTTTCACGACAAGCCGTTCCCATCGGACGCCGACTTTCGCTACGCGCTGGCGCTGTACGACGGGGAGATCAACTACGTCGACAGCCAGATCGGCCGGATCAGGGAGGCTCTGGAGGATGCCGGCTGGCTCGATGCGACGGTCATCGTGCTCACCTCGGATCATGGGGAGGAGTTCAAGGAGCACGGCAGCATGGGGCACAAATCGACACTCTACGAGGAACAGCTGAGAGTGCCGCTGATCATCTCCTATCCCCCTCGCTATGCCGCCGGCCGTACGATCGCCGAACGGGCCTCGTTGCTCGATATTTACCCGACCCTGATGGCGCTGCTCGGCGAGGACGCCCCGGAGCCGGTTCAGGGGCTCGACCTCGGCCCCATCATGGCCGCGGCGCACGGTACCGGAGACGATGTCGCAAAGTTGCGCGAGGTTATGTCAACCCGCCCGCTGTTCGGCGAGCTCGGACCTCTCGGCTTCCGTTGGGAACTGACCTACTACCGCAAGTCGGTCCAGCGTGGTCGCTACAAGCTGATTCTCAACTACGTATCCGACGGGGAAGTTACGCGCGAGCTGTTCGACACGGCAGCCGACCCCGGCGAACGGCGGGACCTGTATCAGGTGGCGGGTAACGATCCCGAGGTCCGCAGGCTGGAAGAGCGACTGAGCGGGTTCATCCGGGCGGGGGCGTCCTACAATGCAGGCTTCCGCCAGCGCAACAAGATCAAGATCGACGGGTCGATCCAGGACAAGCTGCGCTCCCTCGGCTACATCGACTGAGCGTCTATCGTGGGCTGCGGGCGAAGCTGCGGGTCTGCATCGGCTCCCGGAAGGTCAGCGCGGTGGGGTACTTCTTTTCGATCCGGTCCATCATGGCGTCCCATCCACCCAGCTCCTCGAGGTGCTGTTCCCGGCCGTCCCGCGGCGGGACATGCATCACGACGATGCGCACCGCCGGGATCCCCCGGCGCAGGTCCCTGTGACCAGACCGCCGAAAATGGCGAGGGACAATCGAATGCCGCGCACGATCGCCTGCATCCCTCCCACCGCTGCGCTCGGCCATTCCCGCCGGAGGCCGATCTGACATTCTCCCTATACGTTAGGCCATCCTTCCACGCTTGACTCGGCGGGACCTGGTCGCGTACGATGACGGCCGCTGCGGGTCGTCCGCGGCCGATGCGCACGATCCTGGGGCGCTCTGGGTAGGTTTCACCCGAGGCAGCAGCACAGCATCCCGGAGAACGACCCGGCCGAGATCCGGGCCTCTGAATGTCACGTCTTCGGACAGCTTCGAGAGGCGCGATGCCAGCGAGCACCGACACCGGGCCCATCGACACACCGACCAACCTAATCGATCTGATCCGCTGCGACCCGGATGCGGTGGAGCCTGGTCTTCGCCTGGTGGAAATCGAGTTCACCGCGGGCGATGCGGGCCACGTCGATCTGGTTGGGGTCGATCGCCACGGAGTCCTGACCCTGTTGGCGGTCGCCGCCACCTCACCGGACGACGCTCTGTTGCGACTTCTCGACGGGTATCGCTGGGCGAGCGATCAGTACTCCCTGCTGGCCATGGCCTGTTCGCTCGATCGCGGCCCTGCGCCGGCCGGCCCCGATTTCCGCCCCGACATCCGCCTGTTGCTCCTGGCGCCCGGCTTCTCCCACGGCTTTCTTTATCGCCTCCCCCTTTTGACCGTCCCGATTACTCCGCTTCTGGCGCGGCGGGTATCGCTGGGCGGCGAGTCGCGCCTGCTGGTCGAGCCGGCGGCGGCGTTGTTCGGCCTGCGGACGGCGGACACACCGGCCTGGGAGGAATCGCCGCCGCCTGCCGCGACGCGATCGTTCGACAGGCACAACGTCGACCGCACCCTGGACGGCATCCTTCCCGCCGAGACGCCTCTTGAGGAGGCGGAGCGCACCGCCCGCGAAAGCCTGGGCGACCTGCGCTCGATCGATGTTCCGTTCGCGTCGGTGCTCACCCCTGCCGATCGCGAGCTGTTCACGGAAACCCTGACCAGCGAAGAGCTGGAGGAATTCGAACAGTTCGAACATCAGCGCCGTGGAGGCGATGGAGGGCTGGAATGAGGGGGCTGTCGTGAAGAAGCGCCGTCTTGGTCGCGGACTGGCCGAGCTGGCCGCGTCGCCCGGCGCCGCCGAGGCCGCCTCGCTCGGCCGGATGCGGAGCGCCGCGGCCAACGGCAGCCGACCATGGATCGTCTGCGTGAGCAGCGGCAAAGGTGGAACGGGGAAATCGATCGTCACATCCAACCTGTCGGTGCATATCGCCTCGAGCGGGTTGAAGCTGCTATCAGTCGATGCCGATATGGGACTGGCGAACCTGCACCTGCTTTTTGGCCTGCGTCCGGGCCGGACCATCTTCGACGTCATAGAGCGCGGAGCCAGCTTGGCGGAGATCGTGGAAACCGGTCATGGAGGTGTTCAGCTCGCAGCCGGCGGCTCCGGCATCACCGAGATGGCGGATCTTCACCCGGAACGGCTCCTGCGCCTGGTCGTGGCGCTCGAGGCGGCCGGCGGCATTGCGGACGTGATTCTCGTCGACACCGGCGCCGGGATCGGCCGCGCGACGACTTCGTTTCTCTACTCCGTGCGCGACGTGCTGATCGTGACCACACCCGATCTCACCGCCATGACCGATGCCTACGCCGTCATCAAAAACGTCGCGCGCAATAACAGGCGGGCACGGGTCTTTCTGGTGGTCAACCGGACCTCGAGCGCCGTGGAAGGAATGCAGATCTTCGCGCGCATGGATCAGATCAGCCGCAAGTTCCTCGGCCGATCGCTTCACTACCTGGGGCACATCCTCGACGACCCGCGAGTGCCGGCCTCGGTGGCGGCCTGTAAGCCGATTCTCCTGCACCAGCCGGCGTCCCCGGCCGCGGCCTGCCTGCGGGGGATAGGGAGGTCGCTCATGCTGGAAATGCGCGGACAGGGTGAATCCCTCGAAGCCCGGAGCGGAGCGGAGTGGGCGACATGAGACGAGTTATCGCCATAGCCAATCAGAAGGGCGGCAGCGGCAAGACGACCACCGCGATCAATCTTGGAGCAAGCCTGGCGAGTCTGGGGCACCGCACTCTGATCGTCGACCTCGACCCCCAGGCACACGCCTCGCTGGGGCTGAGCCGCGGCAAGCCGGATCTCGACGGGGCGACGATCTACGATGCCCTGAGCGACGGCGAAGACATCCGCACCGTGGTGCGTTCGATCGGCGAGGGGCTCGATCTCGCCCCCAGCAGTCCGCGCCTGTTGCTCGCCGAGCAGCGAATGAACGCACTTCCCCGTGGCGCGGAGACTCTCTCCCTCTCGCTTGCCGGCCTGGACGAGGAGTACGACTTCGTCCTGATCGACTGTCCGCCGACCGGGGGCCAGCTGACGGCCAGCGCCGTGTGCGCCGCGGAAGAGACGATCATCACGGTCGAGACCGGATTCTTCGCCCTGTACGGAGTGAGCCAGCTGCTGGAGTTCATCCAGGGAGTTTCCTCCGGCCGGCGCGAGGAAAGGATGCGTGTGCGCGCTCTGGTCACGATGTACGATGGCCGCACCTCGTTCAGCAGGGAGTTCCTGAAGGATCTCAGCGACTACTTCGGCAGCGCGCTGTTCGAAACGGTGATTCACACCAATGTCCGGCTCAAGGAAGCGAGCAGCTTTGGTGTGCCGATCGTCGAGTATGATCCGGGATCGCGGGGCGCCACCGATTACCTGGCCCTCGCGAGGGAGGTGATAGCGGAATGTTGAACCCCCTTCTCATTCAGCTGTTCGGCCGCGACGTCGTGGACCGCCTGGAGCATGCCGGGCTGCAAAGCGACGAGGCGGTCGCGCAGCTCGCTGCGGACGAACTGAGCAGGCGAGTCGGGATCACGCCCGATGTCGCCGGGCGGGTCATCGCGCTGGTGGTGGAACTATGCGCTGAGCAGCGGCCGGGGGAGGCGCGCGGGGCGGCGGCCAGGACCCGCAGCGCCAGGGGCGGCGCCCGACCCAAGCGTCAGCCGCGCCCGCACCGGGCCCCGGCCGACCCTGTCGTTCCGTCCGAGCGCGCTGCCGCCCCCTCCGGCCCGGCCGATTCCGACACGGACGAAGAAAGCCTCGAGATGCTCGCGCTGCAGGAGGATACGCAGGAGATCGACGCATTCGTGGACGAAGCCGGGCTGATCGCCTGGATGGGGTTCGCGTCCCGGACCGGGGCGGAGAGTTCGCTGCTGTCCGGCGTCGCCGAGGGCATTCTCAATCCGGCCTCTCCGCACGATCAGGATCCGCCGCAGTCCGCGACCGCGGCAGCCTCGCATGCCGCAACTGCATCACGACCCACCTCGGCGGTGACGGCGGGCGCCGCTGTCGTGACCCTCGAAGGCAGTTTCTGGGAGTTCGGAAGCCGGCCGCATCCTGGCGTCACGGTCTCCCCCGTGCCGGCCCGGGAGCAGCGACCGCAGATCGACGATGACGAATCGGAAGTCGCGAGATCGAGGCCGGTGCTCCCAGTTCCATTCCACCGCCGGAGGAGCCACGATGGTCACTAGGCGCGGGGGAGGGTCCCGCAGCAGAACGAGCGCCGGTGGGTCCCGGCAGGCAGGCAGGGTCCCCCGGAACCGGCTCGAGAAGATCCCGATCCCGCCGGTTCCGGCCTTTCTGCAGAGTTCCTCCCGGGCGCCCGAGAAGAAGCACGAGCCGGGCCATGATCGCCTCGCCGAGATCATCAGTCGCAACGCGATCAGCGATGAGGAAGCTGACCTTCTTCTCGGCGTGAGCCCGGCGGCGGAAGCGGGCCGGTCGTGGCCGGCACCCGGACAGTCCCTCGATTCCGACACCGGCGACGCCCCCGCCACGGCGCCGCCGGAAGGAGCGCTGACGGAGGACGAGGCGGATGACCTCCTGGGACTTGCTCCCGGACCTGCCGTTCGGACCCCCGACACTTCCCCCCCCGCTGCCCTGCACGACCCATCGGACGCGACGGCGCGAAGCGGCGCATCCGGGGCGGCCGTGCTCAATGAATTGGTAGACGAAATCGAAAAGGACCTCGAGCGCGTCCTCGAACGCCAGGCGCCGGCGGCTCGGGCGCGGAGGTACGGACGGACCATCGGCTGC
>Ga0302046_10001474_pt1 | contig 22070 bp, 18 predicted proteins | sample RVTome_11_FD_200261 | JGI IMG/M metagenome (GOLD analysis project Ga0302046, IMG submission 200261) | Soil microbial communities from uranium-contaminated site in the Upper Colorado River Basin, Wyoming, United States - RVT147D111 (version 2) ...
CGGCTCGACCTCGAGGGCAACCCGGCGCTCGCCGACGACTGGCCGACCTACGAGCTGAGCTACACCGACGACGGCGAGAGCCGCACCGTGACCCTGCCGCTGACCACCGCCGATTGGGCGGCCACCGAGCCGCGCTTCGCCCACCACTTCACGAGCGTCGCGCGCGACGGCTGGAGCGATGCGATGGTGCCGCTCCACGAGTACCTGGCGCTCGACGCCGCGGCGCGCGAGGGCAAGGTGCCATTCATCCACGTGCTGGAGGCCGGCGGCGGGCTGGGGCGCAAGGTCGCCTCGGCCGAGATGGTCGAGCTGGTCGAGGACCGGCTCGACCTCTGGCACGAGCTGCGCGAGCTGGCCGGGATCGAGGTCTCGGCGAAGGTGCGGCAGAAGCTGGTGCGGCCGGTCGAGCGCGAGCTGCGCGCCGAGATCGAGGCGCTGAAGAGCGACTACGAGGCGCGGATCGCCGATCTCAAGGAACGCTACCCGGCCGCGATCGTGCGCAAGATCGCCGAGGCGCTGGTCGCGGGGGGCGGCGGATTGGCCGGGCTCGGGCTGCCGGCGGCGGCGGCACTGCCTCCTTCGCCGCGGCCGGCAGCCACGATGCCCACCTCGGTTCCGGCGCCTCCGTCCCTGGCGGCTCCGTCCCCCGCCCCGGGGACGGGGACGCCGGGCGTCGAGGCGGTGGCCCCCCCTGCGGCTCCTGCGCCGCCGGCGGCGGAGCCACCGGTCGCCGAGCAGCCGGTCGCCGCCTCGGCCGCCGCCGCTCCCGCCGCCGGCGAGGCGATCGAGCCCTACATCGACAGCGAGCTGTGCACCACCTGCAACGAGTGCACCCAGATCAACCCCAAGATGTTCGCCTACAACGAGAACAAGCAGGCCTACATCAAGGACCCGCGGGCCGGCACCTTCCAGGAGCTGGTCAAGGCCGCGGAGCGGTGCACGGCGCGGATCATCCACCCGGGCACGCCGCTCGACCCCGACGAGCCGGACCTCGAGGAGTGGATCGAGCGCGCCAAGCCGTTCAACTAGATTCCTCGCACGGAGCGCGCGATGTCCGAGATCCTCACCGCAGCGGCGATCATGGGCGGCCTGGGGCTCGCCTTCGGCGCCGTGCTCGCCTTCGCCAACCGCTTCCTGCGGGTCGAGGAGGACCCGCGCCTGGAGCGCGTGGTCGAGATGCTGCCGGGCTCCAACTGCGGCGCCTGCGGCGAGCCGGGGTGTCGGGCGTTGGCCGAGAAGCTGGTCGCCGGCGCCGCCAAGCCGAGCAAGTGCACGGTGTCGAGCCGGCTCCAGCTCGAGGCGATCGCGGAGTTCCTCGGCGTCGACGCCGGCGAGGAGGTCAAGCGGGTGGCGCGGCTGCACTGCGCCGGCGGCCTCGGCCGGGCGCTCCAGGTGGCGCGCTACGAGGGTTTCCCGTCGTGCCGGGCGGCGCACTTGGTCGGCGGCGGCGGCCTCGAGTGCACCTGGGGCTGTCTCGGCCTCGGCGACTGCGAGGTCGCCTGCACCTTCGACGCGATCGTCATGAACGCGCTGCGGCTGCCGGCGGTCGACGTCGAGGCGTGCACCGCCTGCGGCGACTGCGTCGACGCCTGCCCGCGCGACCTGTTCGAGCTGATGCCGCTCACCCACAACCTGATCGTCCAGTGCAAGGCGCCGCTCGCCGCCGACGACGCCCGCCGGCTGTGCAAGGTGGCGTGCGACGCCTGCGGCCGCTGTGCCCAGGACGCCGCGCCGGGGCTGATCCGGATGGAGGGGAACCTGCCGGTGACCGACTACGCCGCCGGCGGCCCGGCGGCGCCGGAGGCGACTCTGCGTTGCCCGACCGGTGCCATCCAGTGGGTGGTGGGCGAACAGTTCGCCGAGATCGAGCTCGGCGGCGGCCACGGGCGCGGCGCCGGCTCCACGGCGGAGGTCCTCCATGCCTGATCTCGCCGCCGCGCTGCGGCTCTACCGCCGGCTGATCGGAGCCGAACCACCGGCCGCGCCGGGCGGTGCGGGCGAGGCCGATCCCGGGATCGCCGCCACCGCCACCGGGGCCGAGGCGGTGGCGGCGGTCGAGGCCGCGCTGGCCGACGTCGTGGCGGTCGATGCGTCGTGGCCGGCGGTGGCCGGGGCGACGTCGGGCGCCGAAGCCGCCGGGGAGCGGCTCGATCTCCCCGGCCTCCACGCCGCACCGGCCACGGCGGCCACGAGTGTGCGCGCGGGCGACGACGGTGCCGGAGAGGGCCTCAACCTGCTCGGCCGCCGCGCCGACACCGTCGTCGGCGGAGTGGCGGCGGCGGCCGGGCTGGCGACCGCGGGCGAGCGCGCTGCGGCGTTGGTCGGCGGAGCCGACCTCGAACGGCGCCTCGAGCCGCTCGCCTCCGCGGCGGCGCGGCGGCTGCCGCTGGTCGTCCACCTCGCCTGCGGCGCGGGCGGCCGCGGTGGCGGCGCGGCGGCGGGTGGCGATCACGGCACCGCCCACGCCGCGGCGGCGGCGGGCGCGGTGACGCTCTTCGCGGCCGACGTCCAGGAGGCCGCCGACCTCGCGCTCGCCGGCCGGCGGCTGGCCGAGACGGCGCTGGTGCCGGTGGTCGTCGCGACCGACGGCGTCGAGACTGCGCTGGCGGCGCAGGACGTCCACCTGCCCTCCGCGCGGTTGATCAAGCGGTTCCTCGGCCGGCCCGGCGACGTCGTCCACGCCGCGACCCCGGGCCAGGAGGCGCTGTTCGGGCGCCACCGCCGGCGGGTGCCGCGCCGCCACGACCCGGCGCGGCCGGCCGCGACCGGCAGCCCGGTCGGGTCGGAGGCGTGCACCCTCGCCGCCGCCTCGCGCGAGGCGCTGCTCGACGCCGGCACCGCGGAGTTGCTCGACGAGGCGCTCGGCGAGCTGGGCCGGCGCACCGGCCGCCGCCACCGGCCGCTCGGCACCCATCGCACCCGCGGCGCCGAGGTGGTGGTGGTGGCGATGGGCGCCGCGATCGTAATCGCCGAGGCGGTGGCCGACGCCCTCGTCGCAGACGGCGGACCGAAGGTCGGAGTCGCCGGAGTCCGGGCGCTGCGTCCGTTCCCCGAGGCGGCACTGATCGAGGCGCTCGCCGGCGCGCGTGTCGCGCTGGTGCTCGAGCGGACGGCCTTCCCGCACGCCGCCGACGGCCCGCTGACCGCGGCGGTCCGCGGCGCGCTCGGCCGGGCGCTCGAGAACGGCCGCGCCGGCAACCGGGTCCACCTGGGCCTGCCGGCACTCGCCGGCTCCGACGCGCCGCACGTGCTGTCGGTCGGCTACGGCCTTGGCGGCGCCCCGCTGCATCGAGCCGACCTCGCCGCTCTCTGCCGTGACGCCGTCCGCAACGCCGCCGAAGGGAAAGGCCGTGCGACCGCACGCCGCGCCCGAGCCCGCGGGCCGTGGACACCGCCCCGCTGGCTCGGCCTCGACTTGGTACCGGCGGGCGACGACTACCCGAAGCGCCGGGCGTTCCTCGACCGGCTGCGCCGGGACCTCCCGGCGCTCGCCCGTTTCGGTCTGCGTGCCCCGCAGGCGGCGCGGCCGGCGTCCGAGGCCGATCCGGGCCCGCCCGCCGCGGCGCGGCGGGCCGCGGCGGCGACCGGCGGCGACGGGCTCGCGGCGCTGTGGGACCGGGTGGGGGTCCTCTACCGCCGCGGCGAGGTCGATGCCCTGGCCGCCGAGCCGCTGCTCGCCGCAGGCTCGCTGCCGCCGGCCTCCTCGGCGCTCGCCTCGCCGCCGGCGCGGACGATGCTGCCGGCGTTCGATCCCGCCGCCTGCACCGGCTGCGGCGTCTGCTGGACCGCCTGCCCGGAGGGGGCGATCGTGCCGGCGGTGGCGGCCGCCTCCGAGCTGATCGACCTCGGCCTGCGCCGCGCCCGCGAGCGCGGCCGGTCCGCCGACGCCCTGCGCATGGTCGGCGGCAAGCTCGCCGCCGGTCTCGGCCGGGCGCTCGCGCAGCCGCCGGACGGCGGCGACGCCGGGGAGCTGCTCGACGCCGCCTTCGCGCCGGTCCTCCCGGGGGTGCCGGCGGCACGGCGGGAGGCGGTGGGGGACGCGTTCCAGGCGGTGCGCGAGGAGCTGGCGGGGCTGCCGCTCGCCGCCACCGCACCGTACTTCGACGCCGCCGAGGCCGAGGCCGCGGGCACTGGCGTGCCCCTGACGATCGTCCTCGACCCCGAGGCGTGCACCGGCTGCGGCCTGTGCGTCGCCGAGTGCGCGCCCGGTGCGCTCGCAGCCGCGGCGGACGATCCGGAGCGGAGCGCCGCGGCCGGGCGCTTGCTCGAGCTGGCGGCCGCGCTCCCGCCGCCCGCCGAGCCTGTGCTCGAGCGGGCGCGCCGCCACCCGGAGTCGAACCCGCTCGCCGCGGCGCTGCTGCCGCCGGCGGCGCGGGAGGTGGTCTGGGGCGGCGGCGGCGCCGAGCCGGGATCGGGCGAGGCGGTGGCGGCGCGCCAGGTGCTCGGCGCCGCCGCCGCTCACCGCGCCGCCGATCGGACCCGGCTCGCCGATCGGGTCGACGGGCTGCGCCGGGAGCTGGCGGCGGCGATCCACCGCGCCCTCGAACAGGCGCTGCCGGACGGCGACCTCGAGGCGCTGGCCGCCGGCCTCGAGGCGGTCGAGCGGCCGGACGCCGATCTCGCCGAGCTGACCGGGCGGGTCGAGGGCGCGCTCGAGAGCGGTCGGGTCGAGGTCCCGCGGCTGCGCCGCCTGGTCGCGGCGGCGCGGGCGCTGGCCGACGTCTCGCCGGGCGCGGCGGCCGGGGAAGGGCCGGCCGCCGCGCCGTTCGGCGTGGTGATCGCCGGCGACGCGCCGTGGGCGGGCAGGTTCCCCTACAACGCGCTGGCGGTGCCGGTCACCTTCGCTGCCGGGAGCGACGCGGCCGGCCTCGCCCGCGGACTCGCCGCCGGCCAGGTGCGCCAGACGCTCGAGACGCTGCGCGCGCTGCGCCGGGCGCGGGTCGAGCTGGACAAGCCGGCCGAAGCCGCGCGCGCGGAGGCCGAGATCGCCCGCCTCGCCTGGCGCGATCTCGACGCCGACGAGCGCCGTCTCTGCCCGCCGCTGGCGGTGATCGTTCCCGAGCACTCGCTCGGCGCCGGCGACGTCGCCGAGCTGCTGGCGCTGCTCACCGAGGAGCCGCCGGTCAAGCTGCTGCTCCTCGCCGAGGCCGATTCCGGCTCGGCCGCCGCGGCCGGAGTGCCGGAAGCGGCACCCGCCCGCGCGCCCCGCAGCCTCGATCCCGGGCTCGTCGCGCTGACCCTGCCCGGCGCCGTGGTGGCGCAGGCCTCGATCGCCCACGCCGAGCACCTCGACTCGGCGGTCGCCGCCGCGTTCGCCCTCCCTGGCCCGGCGCTGCTCCGGGTCCTCGCGCCGAGCCCCGAGCGCGGTGGCTTCGCCGCCGACCGGACGCTCGAGCGGGCGCGGGCGGCGGTCGCGAGCGGGGCCTTCCGACTGTTCCGGCGCGACCCGGGGGAGGAGCGGGTGACGAACGTCGCCGGCGAGCCCGCCGCCGGCGTGGCAGCCGAACCGACGGTCGCCGCCAGGACCGCAGCCGGTCTCGCGACAGCCGCTGACGGCGCCCCACGCACAGCCGCCGCTCCGCCCGCCGCCGCTCCACACGCCGCAGCCGAGGTCGCGGCAGCCAGCGCCGTCGCATCGGATGCCGCCACTCCGCCGGCCGTGGGCGACGAGCGCCTCGCCGCCCTCGCTGCCGACTATGAGAACCGCCTCGGCGGCCTGCGCGCCGAGCTGGAGGCCGAAACCGCCCAGCGGGTGCGCCGCCGGCTGCTCACCATGCTGCTCCCCACGCCGGCCGCTGGTTCACCCGCCTCAGACGGCGCTGTGGCCGCCGGACCTCAGGCCGCCTCGGCCGCGCCGCCCCCGGCCTCCGCCATCGCCGAGGCGCCGGGCATCGCCCCGGCACCCCCGGAGGAGCGGCCGTGACCCCGCTCGGCGCCCGCACCTTCCGTCACGGGATCCACCCGGAGGAGCACAAGGAGGCGACCGCGCACCTGCCGGTCGAGCGGATGCCGTTCGTCGAGCGCTACGTGCTGCCGCTGTCGCAGCACGCCGGGGCGGCGGCGCGGCCGGTGGTGCGCGCCGGCGAGCGGGTGACGCGCGGCCAGGTGGTGGCCGAGCCGGGCGGCTTCGTCTCGACCACCCTGCACAGCCCGGTGACCGGCCGGGTGAGAGCGCTGGCGCCGCGCCACCATCCCGGCGGCCGGCTGGTCGACTCGATCGAGATCGAGGCCGACCCGTTCGCCACCCAGGCGCCGCCCGCCGCCGAGCCGATCGACTGGCGGTCGCTCTCCGACGACGAGTTCGTCGCCTCCGTCCAGCGCGCCGGGCTGGTCGGGATGGGCGGCGCCGCCTTCCCCTCGCACGTCAAGTACAAGCTGCCCGAGGGGCGGAGGATCACCCGCCTGATCGTCAACGGCTGCGAGTGCGAGCCGTTCCTGACCGCCGACCACCGGCTGATGGTCGAACGCCCCGAGGCGGTTCTGCGCGGGATCGAGATCCTCACCACCCGGCTCGGCGCGGACGAGGCGGTGATCGGAGTCGAACTGAACAAGCCCGACGCGGTCGAGATCCTCGAGGCGGTGCTGGCGGCGCGCGGGGGCCGGGTCTCCTCGAGTGACGGGGGCGGCGTGCCGGTACGGGTGGCGCCGCTCAAGGTCAAGTACCCGCAGGGCGCCGAGAAGATGCTGATCGAGGCGCTCTTCGGGCTCGAGGTGCCGGCCGGCAAGCTGCCGCTCGACTTCGGCATGGTGGTCAACAACGTCGGCACCATGGCCGCGCTCGCCGACTGGTTCGACCGCGGCATCCCGCTGATCGAGCGGCTGGTCACCGTCGCCGGCCCGGGGGTGAAGCGGCCAGCCAACCTGCTGGTGCCGGTCGGCACGCCGGTGCGTGCGGTGCTCGAGCACTGCGGCGGGCTCGACGCCGAAACCCGCGAGGTGGTGATGGGCGGGCCGATGATGGGGACGCCGCTCGCCAGCCTCGACGTGCCGGTGCTCAAGGGCACCTCGGGCCTGCTCGCGTTCACCGAGGCGTCCACCCGGATGCCGGTCGAGTACACCTGCATCCGCTGCGGCCGCTGTGTCGAGGCCTGCCCGCAGGTCCTCAACCCGTCGCGGCTGGCCCGGCTCTCCCGCGCCGGCCGCTTCGAGGAGATGGAGGCCTGGAACGCGCTCGACTGTGTCGAGTGCGGCTCGTGCAGCTTCGCGTGCCCCTCGGGCATCCCGATCGTCCAGCTCATCCGGGTCGCCAAGTCGGCGATCCGCGACGGCAAGCAGCGGCAGAAGGCGGCGTCGTGAGCGAGCGGACGCCGCGCCTGGTGGTGCACGGCGCCCCCTTCCTGCGCCAGGGCGTGACCACGCCGGCGCTGATGCGCGACGTGCTGATCGCGCTCGTGCCGGTGGTCGGCGCGGCGTTCTGGTTCTTCGGGATCAGCGCGCTCCTGGTGGTCGCCGCCGCGGCGGCGGGCGCGCTCGGCACCGAGTGGCTGTTCGGGGCGCGGCGCGCGGACGGCCGGCGGCGCGGCGGTTCGCTCGCGGACTACAGCGGGGCGCTGACCGGGGTGATCCTCGGCCTCACGCTGCCGCCCGGGCTGCCGCTGTGGATGGCGTTTCTCGGCGGCGTGGTCGCGATCGGCCTGGGCAAGCTGGTGTGGGGCGGGCTCGGCCACAACCTGTTCAACCCGGCGCTGGTCGGCCGGGCGTTCCTCCAGGCGGCGTTCCCGATCGCGGTCACCACCTGGGCGCCGCCCGGCGGGCCGGCGACGCTGCTGCCGAGCAACTTCGCCCTGCCGCTGATGGCGGCGGCCGAGCTGCCCGACGCGATGACCGCCGCCACCCCGCTCAACCTGATGAAGTTCGGCGGCGAGGCGACCGCGCTCGCGGATCTCCTGCGCGGCAACGTCGCCGGCTCGGCGGGCGAGACTAGCGCGGCGGTGATCGTCCTCGCCGGCCTGTGGCTGGCGGCGCGGCGGGCGTTCGACTGGCGGATCCCGGTGGCGATGGCCGGTTCGGTGGCGGCGCTGTCGGCGGCGATCCACGCCGCGGCGCCCGCGAGCTACCCGACGCCGTGGTTCATGCTCTGCTCGGGCGGGCTGCTGTTCGGCGCGGTGTTCATGGCCACGGACCCGGTGACCTCGCCGCTGGCGCCGCGCGCGGTGTGGCTGTTCGGGCTCGGCATCGGCGCTCTGGTGGTGCTGATCCGGCTCTGGGGCGGGCTGCCCGAGGGGGTGATGTACGCCGTCCTGCTGATGAACGCCGCCACGCCGCTGCTCGAGCGGGCGGCCCAGCCGCGCGCCTTCGGCCACCGGCGGAGGCTCGCGTGAACGGCCGCCGGCACCTGGCCGAGGGCGTGCGGCTGGTGCTCGCCCTGACCCTCGCCGGGCTGGGCTCGGGGCTGGCGATCGTCGGCGCCTACCAGGCGACGCTGCCGGCGATCCGCGCCAACCAGGCGGAGGCGCTGCGGCGGGCGGTGTTCGAGGTGCTGCCGGGCGCCGAGCGGATGGAGCGGCTGGAGTGGCGCGACGGCGCGCTGGCGCCGGCCGTCGACGGCGGCGGCGGGGGCGGTGCGGCGGGCGCCGGCCCGGCGGTCTTCGCCGGCTACGGCGCCGGGGGCGAGCCGGTCGGCTACGCGATCCCGGGTGAGGGCGCGGGCTTCCAGGACACCATCCGCCTGCTCTTCGGCTACCGGCCCGAGCGGCGACGTGTCGTCGGGCTCGCGATCCTCGAGAGCCGCGAGACGCCCGGGCTCGGCGACCGCATCTACAAGGACCCGGAGTTCGTCGCCGAGTTCGCAGACCTCGCGGTCGAGCCGCGGGTCGAGCTGGTCAAGGACGGCGGCGAGGCGCCGCACCAGGTCGACGCGATCACCGGCGCCACCATCTCGTCGCGCGCGGTGGTCGACATCGTCAACGCCGCGGGCGGCGAGTGGTTCGAGCGGCTGCCGGCGGAGGCGCCGGGCGGCGCCGGCGGGGGAGACGGCGATGGCCACGACCGCTAGAGGCGGCAACGGCCTGCCGATCCTCCCCCCGGACCCGAGCCCGGGGATGCTGCCGGAGTTCGTCAAGGGGCTGTGGCGCGAGAACCCGGTGTTCGTCCAGGTGCTCGGCATGTGCCCGGCGCTGGCGGTGACCAACACCGCGGTCAACGGCCTGGCGATGGGCGGGGCGACGCTGTTCGTGCTGGTCTGCTCGAGCTTCCTGGTCTCGGCGCTGCGGCGGTTGATCCCCAAGCCGGTGCGGATCTCGACCTACATCGTGATCATCGCCACCTTCGTCACCGTCGCCGACTTCGCGCTCCAGGCGACAGTGCCGGCGATCCACCGCGAGCTGGGAGCGTTCATCTCGCTGATCGTCGTCAACTGCCTGATCCTCGGCCGCCAGGAGGCGTTCGCCTCGAAGTACCCGGTCGGCCCGGCGGTCGCCGACGCGCTCGGCATGGGCAGCGGCTTTCTGCTCTCGCTGACCTTGCTCGGCGGCGCCCGCGAGGTGCTCGGCAAGGGGGCGCTGTTCGGGGTGTCGCTGTTCGGCCCGGACTTCGAGCCGTGGGTGATCATGATCCTGCCGCCCGGCGGCTTCTTCATGCTCGGGTTCCTGCTGCTCGGCTTCGCGGTGGCGAAAGAGGCGCGGCAGAAGATCGCCGAGCGGGCGGTGGGGAAGGAGGCGGCGTGATGGGCGATCCCGGCAACCTGGTCTGGATCTTCGTCGGCGCGCTCCTGGTCAACAACTTCACGCTGTCGTACTTCCTCGGCCTGTGCCCGTTCTTCGGCGTCTCGGGCCGGCTGGCGACCGCGTTCCGCCTCGGCCTGGCCAACATCTTCGTCATGGTGATCACCTCGCTGGCGGCCTCCTTCCTCAACGCCTTCGTGCTGCCGCACGCGCCCTACCTGCGGTTGATCAGCTTCATCGTCGTGGTCGCCAGCACCGTCCAGTTCGTCGAGATGGTGATCAAGAAGACCAGCCCGGCGCTGTTCCGCGCGCTCGGCATCTTCCTCCCGCTGATCACCACCAACTGTGCAATCCTCGCCCTGGCGCTGTTCCAGACCAGCCGCGGCTACGGCGTCGTCGAGGGCCTGGTCTTCGCGGTCGGCGCCGGCGGCGGGCTGACCCTGGCGCTGGTGCTGATGGCCGGATTGCGCCAGGAGGCCGAGCTGTCGAGCATCCCCTCGATGATCAAGGGCACGGCGATGAACCTGATCATCGCGGGGATCCTCTCGATGGCGTTCATGGGGTTCGCGGGACTGTTCAGCGGCAGCGGCTGAGGGGGCGAGGGAGGCGGGATGGACACGAGGCTCAGGCAGGTGATCGAGGAGGGCGATGCCGGGGCGGTGGAGCGGCTGGTGCGCGAGCACCCCGAGCTCGCGGACGGCGACGACGAGGGGGTCTCCGCCGTCCTCTTCGCGCTCTACCGCCGGCTGGAGGAGATCGCCCGCACGCTGCTCGGGGCGCGGAGCCGGCCGGCGGATCTGTTCGAGGCAGCGGCGCTGGGGCTGAGGGATCGGGTCGAGCACCTCCTCGGTGCCGAGCCTGGGCCGGAGGTCGGCGCCTCGGCTCCGGACGGCTTCACAGCCCTCCATCTGGCGGCCTACTTCGGCCGTCCCGAGGTGGTCCGCCGGCTCCTTGCCGCCGACGCCGAGGTCGAGGCGGTGGCGCAGAACGCGACCCAAGTCCGCCCGCTGCACAGCGCGGTCGCCGGCCGAAGCGAAGCGGCCGTCGAGGCGTTGCTCGCTGCGGGCGCCGATCCGGAAGCGCGGCAGGCGGGAGGGTACACGCCGCTGATGGGGGCGGCCGCCGGCGGTTCGGAGCCGCTGGTGCGGCGGCTGCTGGCGGCCGGCGCCGATCGCGAGGCGGTCAACGACAATGGCGAGACCGCCGCCGCCGTCGCCCGATCGCACGGGCACTCGGCGATCGCCGCGCTGCTGGCCGAGGGTTAGCAGGTAGCGCGCGGACGCCCGACAGGTCGTCGGCGGCCGATGCCGCCGCGATGAGACCCCGGGCCGGTCGCGCCCGGTCGACCTGCCGTGTCCGACGACGCGGCCCGCGGCCGGAAACCGTGCGTCCTGCCAGCGGAGCGGCGGGGTCCGGTAGGCTCCGGACATGGACCCCCAGCGAAAGCTCGTCGGGATGGGCGTCCTCGCGGTCGTGGTGCTCGGCGCGATCGTCGCCCTGCGGTCGTTCGATCGCGCCGGCGGACCGGCGCCGGTCGCCGACGAAGAGACACCGCTGCCCCCCGAACCGGCCGTCCCGGGTCCGTTCCCCACCTACCGCGGCGAGGCGATGAGCACGGCGATCGCGGTGACCCTGCCCGCCGGGGACGACGCCCGGGCCGCGGCGGGGGCGGTGATCGGCCTCTTCCAGCGGCTCGAGGACGACCTCAACGAGTGGCGCGAGGGGTCGCCCCTGGCCGAGGTCAACCGCCTGGCCGGCGGCGGGCCGGTCGAGGTGCCGCCCGACCTGCTCGCGCTGGTCGAGCGCAGCCTCGAGATCGCCGAGCGGACCGGCGGCGCCTTCGATCCGACCTGGGCGGCGCTCTGGGGAGTGTGGGACTTCCAGGCCGAGGAGCCTGAGGTGCCCGACCCCGAGGTGATCGCCGAGGCGGCGGCACGGGTCGACTGGCGCAAGGTCGAGCTGATCCCCGAGGCCGGCACGATCCGCCTGCCCGAGCCGGGGATGAAGATCGGCCTCGGCGGCATCGCCAAGGGCTACGCCCTCGACCGCGCCGCCGAGCTGCTGCGCACGCGCGGCCACCGCGACTTCCTGATCGTCGCCGGCGGCCAGGTCTACGCCGCCGGCCGGCGGGGTGAGCGGCCCTGGCGGATCGGTATCCGCGACCCGCGCGGCGACGCCACCGACGCCTTCGCCCTGATCGACCTCGCCGACGGCCTCTCGTCGTCGACCAGCGGCGACTACGAGAGCTACTTCGAGCTCGGCGGCGTCCGCTACCACCACATCCTCGACCCCCGCACCGGCTGCCCCACCCGCGGCCTCACGAGCGCCAGCGTCATCGCCCCGGACGCCACCCTCGCCGACGCCCTCTCCACCGCCCTGATGGTCCTTGGCCCCGACCGCGGCCTCACCCTGGCGGAGGAGTGGCCGGAGGTCGAGGCGGTGCTGGTGGGGGAGGGCGGTACGGTGCGGACCACCTCCGGCGTTGCGGAGCTGCTTGAGATTCTGCACCCGCCTCAGGGCGGGTGAGTCAGGGCAAGACTGCTACGTCCGGCCTTCCTCACCCAGGAAGACCCCTCTGCACTCCCTGAGGAGGCCGCCTTCGCGGAGCTTGCCTTATTACCGCCATCATACCGGCGGCAGTCTTTCGTGTCCAGTCAGCGCCGGCCAAGGCATTCCGCGCCGCCGTCAGCGCGCCGCCAGCCAGTCGAGCGTCGCCGCGATCGCCTCCGGCAGCGGCGTCCGCTCGGCCTCGCCGAGCAGTCCGCGTAGCTTGGAGGTGTCGTAGCGGACCGGCTTGGCGTAGTGTGGCGCCAGGGGAACCACCGGCCGCAGCCCCGGCACGAACAGCGCCATCAGGCGGATCAGCCAGACCGGGGCGGCGCGCACCGTGACCTCGCGCCCGAGGTGCTCGCCGGCGAGGCGAGCCAGCTCGTTCGCGCTCGGCGCGCCGTTGCCGGGGATCGCCCAGTCGGTGCCGTAGGCCTCGTCGCGGCCGAGCAGATCGGCGACCGTGCGCATGGCGTCGGGCACGAAGACGATCTCGCGCTCGACGTCAGCGCCGCCGAGACAGCTCATCTGCCTGCCCGCCACCACGTCCTCGAGCGCCGACTGGACGGCGCTGACGTGCACTCGCGGACCGAAGAAGTCGGGCAGGTGGACGACCGCGGCGCCGGCGTCGAGGAGCACGTCCTCGGCCTCCCGGCGGAGCCGAAACCACTCGTGGCCGCCTTCGCGCGGGTGGCTCTCGTCGACCACCTCGCCGCGGTGGGGGAGGAAGGACCAGAACGAGGAGACCTGGAGCAGGCGGGCGCCGGCCGTACGGGCGGTGACGGCGAGGTTGCGGGCGGTCGCCGGGTGATCGGCCATCCGCTCGGGCGGCAGGCCGATGCAGTCGACCGCCAGCTCGCAGCCGTCGAGCGCCCGGGAGAGCGCCTCGGGGTCGAGGGCGTCGGCCTCTGCAAGCTCCACGTCGAGGCCGGCGAACGCTCGCGCGAGGTGTTCGCGGCGCCGCGAGACGGCCCGCACCGCCACGCCGCGGTCGGCCAACTCGCGGGCCAGGTGCCAGCCGGTGGGACCGGTTGCGCCGACCACCGCGACGCGTTGGGAAGGGAGGACCATAGATCCACTCTGCGGCACGAATCTCTAATTCGTTGGGCGGCGTCCCCTCACGGCTCACGCGGTCTGCCTTGGCCTCACGACACCCCACACTGCCTCGGGATGTTTCGCAACAACCTGTAGGAGAACCCTGGCCGGTCCGGCGGGCGTCCGTCGTCCTTGTTCCCAGTTCTGGACCGTATCGACGCTGATACCGAGCAACGCCGCGAACTCGGCTTGTGAGAGATCATAGGCCTCTCGGATCTCCCTGACCTCGGGAACCCTTGCTTCGTAGGCTCTCGAGGGCGCAGCCTCACGTCGAAGGATGGCGCCACCCTCGCGAACGCTCTCGACCAGCTCCGAGAACAACTCGTCCTTCATGGGTACTCAGCCTCCACGATCTTCCGCAGGATCTCAATCAACTGAACCGGAGTGAGGTCGTCGCGCTCCGCCCTCGAGTAGATCAGTAACATCATATCTGATCCAGCGGCTTCGACCAGTAGTAGATCACTCTGACGCCTCCGCGCTTGCCACGTGCTCCAACCGACCAGCGGACCTTCCGCAGACCTCCAGTACCCTTGATGACGGCACCTGCCTCCGGCTGGCCGGCGAGGTGGAGCTGAAGGAGCCGTTACTCTTCATCTCCCAGGAGGGCGTGCAGTCGGCGCGTGAAGATGGAGGTCTCGACGATCAGCATCGGCCCCAACGTACCATACGCCAGTGGCGTACTTCATGGTCAAGCCGCCTTCGGGACGAGGGCGGAAGCAGATGATTTTGCAGGACCACCACACGTCTCTGCCTCCAAAACGGAACGAACAAAAGGCCCACCTCGCTATCTTCGATCCACTCCCCCGCTTCGCCTGCTTGTACTGCCCATTTAACCGCGGTGTGGCCACGGTAGGTGACTCGAAGGCGGCAGGCCTCCGAAAGACCAAACGCGAAGCAGTCGAGAGCCTCCTCGGATGACGCGAACTCCTCATGCCACCCCTCGAACGAAACGGTATATCCGCGGCGGTGCTGTTCGAGACCGACTGAGAAACCCGAATCCTCGAACGGCTCTATAACAACCGAGGAGTCCGTGGCCACGTGCCGCACCTCGGGATATGACGCCAGCTTTTGCCTAATCTTGGCTACAGCGTTCATTAAGCCGCCCAACGGCTCCTCGCCTCAGCGGCAGGCCGCACAGCGGCGTGTCCGCTGCAGGCGATTGTTGGACGGGTAAGTCATTCCGCCTCGTCACTATCAGGTACGTGTCTGTCGGTCGCCTGCCGCTCTAGGATGACGCGAAGGACACGGCAGTACCCTCCAACGGATTTGAACTCAGATTCTGTGAGCCGCTTCCAAACCATGTCGACCGGGAAGCCCTTAGCTCCCTGGACCGCGATCGCGGGCCTGATCCCCCCATCGTCGGTGGGCTCGCCGAACCAATGGCCACCAACCTGGCGGAGCGCTACCTCACCTACATACGCACCGAGCATCTTGGACAACGTCCACAGTCTCTCCTCGTCCTCTGGCGACTCGGGGCCCCGAGGCGTTCGACCAATGAAAGACTCGCGACCGAGGAGTTCGTCGACGCGATTCAGACTCTCCTCAGAGTAGTCAAGCGTGACCCCGCGTCTGGCTGCGGCCGCTACCGCGTCGACTGCATACACTTTCATTAGATCGTCGATGTTCGGGTCACGCATTTCTTTGTATCCGGCCAACGCTATTGAAACTCACCGGCGCCGCCCCACCGGCTCCCACGCCAAGGCGACACCCCTTCGTGGGCCACAAGGTCGGTCGCTGCTGCGAACGGTACGGGCGGCGCCCGGTGCAGTGACTTGTTAGGCCTCAACCGATCTGGCGCAGGAAGTCGCGGAAATACATCTCCAGCCGCTCTCCTTCCTCTGAGGAAAGGAGATTGGTGTGGGCAATGACATCCCTCGTTCGCTCGGCGTCCTGAATCCGACTGATGATCCATGCTTGGTTGTCAAAGAAGTCCTTGAAGACCTTCCAGTGGTTCGTAATTAGGAGACCGAGGTCGCCGAAGTCCAGGTAATAGATCGGTTGCTTGTTTCGTCCGACGTGCCACTGGTTCTTCTCTTCGTCCTTCTGTCGATCCCCCACCTTCTTCTTCATCGTGGCCGATGCTCGTTTGTCGAACCACTCTTCACCGTCGAGCTCCGCCAGCCTCGTAATGATGAAGTCGCGGACGAGGTTCTCGAATACGAACAGAATCCGGTACCAGCGCTGCATCTGAATTGAGCCGCCCCGGATGGCCTCGGGAACGGGCGCGAAGAGATCCTGTTCGCGCCGCTCCTCGGCGGTGCGCGCGGGGCTTCGGAGAAGCCCACGAGTCTGGAGATCTCTCACGCAATGAGAGGCCAGGATCCCCGTGAACACGAAGTCGTTGATCTGGGTCTTCACGGCATCAACTCCTCGCGAAGCGCCCTGAAGATGGCTCGGAAGGTCTCGACGTTCTGGGTATCGGGCAGATGGATCTCAAGCCGGTAGACGAGCCCGAGGCCTTGGAGGTTGGGAGCCGGCGAAGGCGGAGGGAGCGGCTTCTCCTCTTGCTTCACCTCCGGGGCCTTCGCAGGCTTCTCAGGAGGCGGTGCCGCATCGAAGTTCGCGTAGCTGGCTAGAGATTTGAACTGGGTGGCCATCTTCTTGGCGACCGAGTCGCTGGCCCCAGTCTTGGTCTTGAACCAGCCTTTCAGCTGTTCGGCGGACTTATTGTGAGCGTCCTTGTCACTAAGGTAGAGGTCGTCGAACGCCGATCGGATCCGGCCTGCGAGGACACCCTTTGCCTTCGTGTGATCCACGAACTCCCGATACGCCTTCTGCGGCCGACCCGACGAATCGAGCATCCCGAGGTACTTCAGGACCTTGATCACGGGCCTGTCGTTCGAGCTTGTGAAGCCGAGGTCCTTGAGGAAGTCAAGGTTGAAGACCTCGGGAACGCCTGCCTTCTGGATCGCGTCAAGAATCTTGTGAAGGTTGGTCACCGACGGCATGTACGGGACGTTGGTGTCCAAGTTCCTTCCTCCTTGTGAGGCGGGGCCTGTTGAGGCTTAACTCTTTTTTGATATTCGCCGCACCGCACCGCCTACGGTTATTGTGCCGGCAGCCTTGGTGTTCGCTGAACTGACCGCGGAGAGGTGCCCGACCTGTGGCGACATGTCGAGACCTGTCTATAAGTTGTAGCGAGTCTACAACTTCGCACTCCTGGCGTCAACCGGACAGCCAGGGGCGTCGGGCGTGCCAATTCACCGTCGCATAACGAACGGGCTCGTACCCAGAGGGGTAGAGCGGCGGCGTGGCGATTAGAACGGTGCAGCCGGTCGATTGCCAACATGGGAAGCGGCGAATGGGCGTAATTGACTGAGACCATGGGGTTAAGCTCCGCGGGAGCATCGCGCTGACGGGTGGCGAGGACGGGCAGTTGTCGCGTAGCAGGCCGGTCGGCCGAGGGGCGATGTCCGCTACCCGACGCGCTGCGGCCGCGTAAGGGGTCCGCTGGCGGTGCTGGTGTCCGCTCAGGTCCTTGGGAGCGAGGAGGTTGCTTGCAAGGGGCTCGTGCCGGCCGGCCGCATCAACGACCGCGCCTTGTCCGGGAGTCGTACACTCGGGCCTCGACGACTGAGCGCGGGCGTCGGCGTCCGAGAACTGGAAGACGGAATCCGGGTGTCCACCTTCGCGTCCGGACGTCGCGATAGGGGATATCGGAGGACTTCCAGCGATGATGCACCCCGCAACGGCCCACGCCTTTCCCTCCTCGCTCGGCGATTCCCCGGTCACCTCGGAACCGACCGCGGCGGAGATCGAGGACCTCGTGTCTCGCTTCGGCTCGCCCCTGCTGATCCTCGACTGCGAGGAGGTCCGCCGCCGGTACCGGGCGTTGCGGGCCGCCCTTCCCGGCGTCGAGCTGCACTACGCCCTGAAGCCGCTGCCGCACGCGGCGGTGGTCGCCGCCCTGCGCGACGAGGGCGCGTCGTTCGACCTCGCGACCAGCGGCGAGATCGAGCTGGTGAGGTCGCAGGGAGTCGACGCCGGGCGCTGCATCCACACCCACCCGATCAAGCGCGACGCGGACATCCGCGATGCCCTGCGCTACGGCGTGACGACCTTCGTCGCCGACAATCCGGACGAGATCCGCAAGTTCGTCCGCCACCGCCGGGCCGCCGAGCTGCTGCTGCGCGTGTCGTTCCGCAGTCCGAGCGCGGTGTGCGATCTGTCCCGCAAGTTCGGGTGCGAGCCCGCCGCGGCGCTCGAGCTGCTCGAGATCGCGCACCGGCTCGGCGTGCGCGTGCGCGGCCTCTCGTTCCACGTCGGGTCGCAGGCGACCGATCCGGCCAAGTACGTCGAGGCGATTGCGGCGTGCTCCGACCTGTTCGCCGCGGCGCAGCGCGCCGGCCTCCCCGGGCTCGACGTGCTCGACATCGGCGGCGGCTTCCCGGTCGCCTATCGCGAACCGGTGATGCCGATCGATCGGTTCTGCGCTCCGATCCGGGCGGCCCTGAGGGACCTGCCGCCGGAGGTTCGCGTGATCGCGGAGCCGGGCCGCTTCATCGCCGCGCCCGCCGGGATCGCGGTCGCTTCGGTGATGGGCAGGGCGAGGCGCGACGGCCGCTGGTGGTATTACCTCGACGACGGCTTGTACGGTTCGTACAGCGGCCAGCTCTTCGATCATTCGAGGTACCCGGCGGCGGCGCTGCGGGTGAGCGAGGAGCTGTTCCCGAGCGTGCTCGCGGGGCCGACCTGCGATTCGATCGACGTGATCGACGACGACGCCCTGCTGCCGCTCCTGCAGACCGGCGACCTGATCGTCGGCCGCATGATGGGCGCCTATACCTGGGCCAGCGCCACCGACTTCAACTTCTTCCGGCGCGCCCGGGTGGTGGCGCTCAACGAGCGGCCCGCCGCCGCAGGCCGCATCGTCCACTGGCGGAGGCGATCCCGCGCGACCACGCCGCGCCGCACCGAATGTAGAATCCCCCGACCATGCCGACCGCCACCACCACCGCCGCGTCTCCCACCATCCGCCACCTCGCCGAGCACGCCGGCGAATCCGTGACCCTGCGCGGGTGGCTGGAGAACGTGCGCTCGTCGGGCAAGATCGCGTTCCTCCAGGTGCGCGACGGCAGCGGCACGGTGCAGGCGGTGGCGTCGCGGGCGGACCTGCCGGAAGCGGACTGGGAGGCGGTGCAGCAGGCGACCCAGGAGTCGACGGTCGAGATCACCGGCACGGTCAAGGAGGACCGGCGGGCGCCCGGCGGGGTCGAGCTGCAGCTCACGGGCTTCAAGCTGCTGCACCGGACCGAGGACTACCCGATCACGCCCAAGGAGCACGGCACGGCGTTCTTGATGGAGCACCGCCACCTCTGGCTGCGCTCGACCCGGCAGCGGGCGGCGCTCAAGGTGCGCAGCGAGATCGAGCAGGCGATCCGCGACTTCTTCTACTGCCGCGAGTACGTGCTGATCGACTCGCCGATCCTCACCCCGGCCGCCTGCGAGGGCACCTCGACGCTCTTCCAGACCGACTACTTCGGCCACCCGGCGTTCCTGTCGCAGTCGGGCCAGCTCTATCTCGAGCCGGCGTGCGCGGCGTTCGGCAAGGTCTACTGCTTCGGCCCGACTTTCCGCGCCGAGAAGTCGAAGACCCGCCGCCACCTGATGGAGTTCTGGATGGTCGAGCCCGAGGTCGCGTTCCTCGAGTTCGAGGGGCTGCTCGAGCTGACCGAGGAGTTCATCCGCGAGCTGATCGGCCGCGTGCTCGAGCGCTGCCGCGGCGAGCTGGCGGCGCTCGAGCGGGACCCCGCGCCGCTCGAGCGGGCGGTCTCGGCCGAGCCGTTCCCGCGCATCACCTACCGCGAGGCGCTGAAGGTCCTCGAGGAGGAGGGGGTGCCGCTGCCGTTCGGCGAGGACTTCGGCGCCGAGCACGAGACCAAGCTCGGCGAGCGCTTCGGCCGGCCGGTGATGGTCACCCGCTTCCCGGCCGCGATCAAGGCGTTCTACATGGAGCCCGATCCCGACGACCGCGAAACCGTGCTCGGCGTCGACGTCATCGCGCCCGAGGGCTACGGCGAGATCGTCGGCGGCAGCCAGCGCATCCACGACCACGACCTGCTGCACCGGCGGATCGTCGATCACGACCTGCCGCTGGCGGCCTTCCAGTGGTACCTGGACGTGCGCCGCTACGGCACCTTCCCCCACAGCGGCTTCGGTATGGGGATCGAACGCTTCGTCGCCTGGATGGCCGGCCTCGGTCACCTGCGCGAGGCGATCCCCTACCCGCGCATGCTCTACCGGATCTACCCGTAGGCGGCCGTGCCGTCGCGCGCCGTCGTCGCGGGCGCTGTCGCGCTCTTGGTCGCCATTTGGGGCACCACCTGGGCGGCGATCCGGATCGGTCTCGACGACCTGCCGCCGCTGACCTCGCTGGCGGTGCGCTTTGCGATCTCCGGGCTCGTGCTGCTGGCGCTGATGCCGGTGTTCGGGGTGCGGCTGCGGCCGGACCGGCGGCTGTGCGGGCTGTGGCTGGTCAACGGCGGGCTGACCTTCGCGCTCTGCTACGGCATCGTCTATTGGGGCGAGCAGCGGGTGCCGTCGGGGCTGACCGCGCTGCTGTTCGCCACCTTCCCGCTCTTCGTCGCCGTGCTCGGGCACTTCTTCCTGCCCGCCGAGCGGCTGCACCCGCGCGGCGTCGCCGGTACGCTGGTCGGCTTCGCAGGGGTGGCGGTGATCTTCTCCGAGGACCTCTCGCGGCTCGGCGGGCCCGGGGTGGCGACGGCGGCGGCGGTGCTGCTCGGCGCGCCGGCGGTCGCGGCGGTCGCCAACGTCGCGGTCAAGCGCTACGGCCGCGGCGTCCACCCGCTGTCGCTGACCGCGGTGCCGTTGCTCGGAGCGGCGGCGGCGATCGGCGGCGCGGCGGCGTTCGCCGAGGCCGACCGGGCGGTGCGCTGGACCCCGGCCGCGATCGGCTCGGTGGTCTACCTGGCGCTCTTCGGCTCGGCGCTGGCGTTCGTCGTCTACTTCTGGCTGCTCGACAAGCTCCCCGCCACCCGGCTGTCGCTGATCACCTATGCGGTGCCGGTGGTGGCGGTGGCGGTCGGCACGCTGGTGCTCGACGAGCGGCTCACTGGACGGATCGTCGCCGGCGCAGTGCTGGTCATCGCCGGGGTGGCTCTCGCCGGCCGGGCGCGGCCGGCGCCGCGGGGCTGACGGCCCGCCGGAAGCCGCCGGCTCTTCCCGCCGGCCTTCCTTTTGCATTCCTTGCAGGCTGATGCCGTAGTGCGGCAAAAGCGCCGCCGGCGGGCGCTGCGAGCCCCGCGCCGCGAGGGGCTCGCGGGAGGAGAATCGCTTGCCGCACCTAGTCTTTACGCGGCGCCCCGGGCCTGCTATGATTATGCCGGACTGCGGCAAAGTCCACCCGGACACCAGCAAGTCCGGGGCGAACACCCAACGGCGCGAAAGGGGTCCAGCCATGGCCAAAGACGAGCTCACCGGAGTCACCGAAAAAGAGGCGATGGAGGTCGCGGAGGCCTCCCGCGAGACCGCTTGGACGCACCCGAGCTTCCTGCGCGAGCTGTTCCTCGGCAACTTCCGGCTCGACCTCGTCCACCCGTTTCCGCTGGCGCCCAGCGAGGAGGAGGAGCGGCCGGAGTTCCGCGCCTTCTACGAGGCGTTCAAGGAGTTCCTGCGCCAGGAGATGGACTCGGTCGAGATCGACGTCACCGGCGAGTACCCCGAGTCGCTGGTCGACGGCCTGCGCAAGCTCGGCGCCTTCGGCATGAAGATCCCCAAGGAGTACGGCGGCCTCGGCTTCACAGCGGTCGAGTACCAGAAGGTGATGCACCTGGTCGGGAGCTGCGACGGCAACATCTCGGCACTGCTCTCCGCCCACCAGTCGATCGGCGTGCCGCAGCCGGTCAAGCTGTTCGGCAGCAAGGAGCTGAAGCAGAAGTACCTGCCGCGCTGCGCCGCCGGCGAGATCTCGGCCTTCGCGCTCACCGAGGCGCAGGTCGGCTCCGACCCGGCGCGCCTGCTGACCAGCGTCGAGCGCACCCCGGACGGCGACTACCTCCTGAACGGCGAGAAGCTCTGGTGCACCAACGGCACCCTGGCCAAGCTCCTGGTGGTGATGGCGCGCCACTCCGAGAACAAGGCGATCAGCGCGTTCGTGGTCGAGACCGAGTGGCCGGGGGTGACGATCGAGCACCGCTGCCACTTCATGGGCCTGCGCGCGCTCGCCAACGCGGTGATCAGCTTCAAGGACGTGGTGGTGCCGGCCGGCAACCTGATCGGCAAGGAGGGGCGCGGGCTCAAGATCGCCCTCACCACCCTCAACGACGGCCGCCTGTCGATCCCCAACGGCTCGGTCGGCACCGCCAAGGCAGCGCTCGAGATCTGCCGCAAGTGGTCCGCCGAGCGGGTGCAGTGGGGCAAGCCGATCGGCAAGCACGAGGCGATCGCCCACAAGCTCGCCGACATGGCGGCCTACACGTTCGCGATGGAGTCGGTGGTCGGGTTCGCCACCCAGATGGCCGACCGCGGCGACGTCGACATCCGGCTCGAGGCGGCGGCGGCCAAGGAGTGGAACACCTTCCGCACCTGGCAGATCGTCGACGAGGCGATGCAGATCCGCGGCGGCCGCGGATACGAGACCGAGACCTCGCTGGCCGCCCGCGGCGAGCAGCCGGTCGGCATCGAGCGCATGATGCGCGACTACCGGATCAACAAGATCTTCGAGGGGTCGAGCGAGATCATGCACCTGTTCATGGCGCGCGAGGCGGTCGACAAGCACCTCGAGGTCGCCGGCGCCCTGATCGACCC
>Ga0302046_10001475_pt1 | contig 22061 bp, 22 predicted proteins | sample RVTome_11_FD_200261 | JGI IMG/M metagenome (GOLD analysis project Ga0302046, IMG submission 200261) | Soil microbial communities from uranium-contaminated site in the Upper Colorado River Basin, Wyoming, United States - RVT147D111 (version 2) ...
CCACCCGGCCACCCACAGGATACTGCCATTGGGTGGCCGGGTGGGGGCCATTCGACAAGCTCATGAGGGCCGGTGATGCCAAACGATCGGAAAATGCTCTAGATCACAGTTCGATCAATTCGAGGCGTCATGTATGGACGCTACCCTTCGCTTGGACGATGCGCTACAGGCCGAGCCCCATCTCGTTGGTCGGCGTGAAGCCCAGCTTCGCATAGACCGTGCGCCCGTGCGGCGAGGAATGCAGCAGTATCCGGGTGCAGCCGATCCCCTCGAGATGCTCGATCACGGCTTGCGCCAGCCGCCGCGCGATGCCGCGGCAGCGCCAGCCTTCCTCGACATAAACGCCCCAGACGTAGCCGTATTTGCGGTGCGCCGGCGCAAGCACGTCGGGATAGAGCCCGGCGAAGCGCTGGCCGCCGGCCGAGCCGACCACCGCGCCCGCGCTCTCGGCGATCACCCCGTGATAGTCGAGCCGCGCCCGCGCCTGCGTCAGGAAGGCGGTCACCCGCGCCTCCCAGTCGGGCACGATATCCGCCTCCGCCACGTCGTTGTCGCGCCACATGGCGTGGAAATGCCGCGCCAGCAGCGCATCGTCCGCCGGCCCCGCCGCGCGGATGGTCACCTCGGTCGTTTTCGTCACTTGCACCTCCCGACCATGGCCGAGTCCAATGGCTTCCTTCAAGGCTTGCGCCCCAAACACATCTGCTCATCCTGAGGTGCGAGCGCCAGCGAGCCTCGAAGGATGGACGGGCGCACCCAGCCCGCCGCGCGGCCCGGCTCGTCCTTCGAGGCCCGGCCTGAAGGGCCGGGCGCCTCAGGATGAGCCTATCCTGCGGATTACCCCCCGCCGCCCCTCAGATAAAATCGTCGCGCGTGAAGAGCGCGGTGAGCGGCAGGCCGTTCGCCTCGAGGTTGGCGCGCGCGCCCTCCAGGCGGTCGACGATGGTGACCACGCGCACCACCTCGCAGCCGTGCTTGCGCGCCGCCTGCGCCGCCTTGAGCGCGGAGTTCCCCTTGGTGGTCACGTCCTCGACCACCGCCACCCGCGCGCCCGGGTCGAGCGGGCCTTCGATCAGCTTGTCGGTGCCGTGGTCCTTGGGCTCCTTGCGCACATAGAAGGCGCTGATCGGCGCGCCGGCGGCGCCGCTCTTCAGGCACACCGCGTCGACGATCGGGCAGGCGCCGAGCACCAGGCCGCCGATCGCCGCGACGGCGTCGTCCTTCACCGCCTGGAAGACCTGCTCGCCGACCAGGTCGAGCCCGTCGGGCGTCAGGAGCGTCATCTTCATGTCGAAGAAGACGCTCGACTGTCCGCCGCTGGCGAGCTTGAAGTCGCCGCCCTTCAGCACCGAGCGCTCGGCGATCAGATCGCGCAGCCGCGCCCGCGCGTCGCCCGCCGCGCCGCCGCCCGTATCGCCATCGCCCATATCGCCATCGCCCCGTTCAACCGTCACCGCGTCCTGCCCCATCGTCCTCGATCCTCTTCCAGCCGTCCGGCGCCCGTCGCCTCCCCCGATCATAGTCGAAACGCCGGTAAGTGGCAGCGTGGCGTCATGCCGTCGTCCCGCCAATCGGGGAGCGGCACGGAGATGCCCGCCCAGGCCGCTTGCATCGAGGCAGACCTGGTGCGCGAATGGCTGCCGGCGCTCGAGGGCGTCGCCCGGAAGCTGGCCGCCGGCGGCGTGTTCCTCCGCCCGACCCTCCGCGGCGAGCCGGCCGCACGCAAGGGCGCCGGAAGCCTTGGGGCTTCCGGCGCCAGGTGGTTCGTCGATTGTCGCCGTCTTTTGCTTCGGACGCCTTGCGGCCCGCTTACTGGCTTACTTCGCGGCCGTCTCGAAGACCCCGGCCATCCACGCGATCGCCGCGATCGCGGCCAGGGCCACGATGCTACCCGCGGTCCAGTAGGTTGCCAATTTGCTCTCTCGGGTCATCTTAGGCCTCCATCCGCTCCGGCCCGCTTACTGGCAGGTCCAATCGGGAGGCGTGTCGTCCCCGCTGCCAATTACAACGGGGCGGAGCCGTGGCCTACATATCTGTTTACTAGCAATCGGTGTCAACACAATTGCAGCCGGCCGAGGGATTTATCCCTCCGGCTCGTAGAGCGCGGCCAGCGCCTCGTCGTCGAAGCGGTAGCAGGCGTTGCAGAACTGGCAGGTGACGACGACCTCGTCGCTGCCCTCCTCCTTGCAGTCCTCGACCTCCGCGCGCGGCAGGCTGGCCAGCGTGTTGCTCACCTTCTCGCGCGAGCAGCGGCAGCTGTGCACCAGCGCCTTGGTCCGAAAGGCGCGCACCCCGACCTCGTGGAACAGCCGGTAGAGCAGGTCGTGGGGCGGCAGGCGCGGCCTCAGGAGCTCGTCGCCCTTCACCGTGCCCATCAGCACGACCGTTTCGCGCCAGCCGTCGATGTCGCGCTGGGCGTCCATGTCCCAGTTGTGCTCGGCCTTGCCGCCCTCCGGCGGCAGGTGTTGCAGCATGAGCCCGCCGGCGCGCCAGGCCCTCGCGTCCGCCTCCCCGTTCGCGCCCCCGTTCGCGCCCCCGTTCGCGCCGCCGTTCGCATCTGCGACCCGCCCGGCGGCGAGCTGGATCGCCGCGTCGAGCTGCTCGGACTGGCGGAAATAGTGATGCGCGCAGTCCGCCAGCGTCGCCCCGGTCAGCTCCACGATGCCCTGGTAGCGCTCGGTGCGCGGGCCCTGATCGACGGTGAAGGCGAGGAAACCCGAGCCCAGCAGCATCGGCACCGGCGCCTCGACGGGACCCGCCAGCGCCGCCTCGAGCTTGTCCGCGTCGTATCCCGCATATCCGCGTATGTCGCCGGTCGAGGTGACGTCGGCGACCAGCAGGTTCACCGGCCCGTCGCTCTTGGTCTGGATGGTGAGGATGCCCTCGAACTTCATCGCATCGGCGAAGAGCGCGGCCAGGGTCACCGTCTCGCCGAGCAGCGTGGCCACCGGCTCGGGATAGTCGTGGGCCGACAGGATGGCGTCGATCGCCGGGCCCAGCCGCACCAGCCGGCCGCGCAGCGAGTGGCTTTCGATCTGGAAGGGCTGGATAAGGTCGTCGACCGCGCCGGCGCCGGTTGTGTCACCCTCCGGCATCGTCAGGCGCGGCTCAATAGAGCGCGTGTCATGGCGTTAATATTGGCGATGGAGTCCCGTCGAAACAAGGTGGGACGCCGCGTTCAGGGCGATTTCAGGCCACCGGGCCGCCGTTCAACCGCCCGGTCTCTGTCGAAGAACTCATTGAAACATAAGACAAATCCAATCAAACCCTAACCGAGTGTTAAGGCGCCGCGGGCCATCTGGGGATCATGGCCAGCCAACCACCGGGGCGTCAGGGGGCCGCGAACCGCCAGCGTATCCTGGTGGCGCTCGCGGTCGCCGTCGCCGTCACCCTGCCGGTGGCGCTGGTGGCGCTGCTTGGCGGCGGCACCTTCGTGCGCGACCCCGCACGGGCGATCGCCAGCATCGCGCCGGGCGTGCCGGTCCTGGTCCCGCAGCCCGCCGTCGACCGCCGGCCCAAGCTCGGCATCGTGCGGGTCGAGGCGCGCCACGTCCGCGCCGGCGGGATCCGGCCGGGCGACGCCTTCGACGCGCTGGTAACGGTGCGCAACCACGGCATCCGCGAAGCCGCGGTCCGCATCGACGTGATCCGGGAGCCCGGCGAGATCCTGCCCTTCCGCGCGGCGGCCCGGACCGTGCCGCCCGGCGAGGACCGGCTGTTCAAGCTGCACATGACCGCCTCGGCCCGCTACATCGTCGGCCGCCACTACCTGCGCCGGGTCTACCTGGTCGAGCCGGCCCGGCACGGTGTCGCGGCATTTAACGACGCGACACCGTCCGACAACGAAGCGCTCCTGCGCGTGCGCGTCGGCCTCTACGTCGACCTGGAGGTGACCGCGCTCACGCCCGGCCGCTTCCGGATGGATCTGCGCCGGGGCCGCTACCGGCCGAGCCGCCAGGACTACCAGATCACCATCACCAACCGCGGCACGGCGCGTTACGAGCGCGGCGCCCGCTTCGATTTGAGCCTTCACACCCAAAGCGACCTGCGCAGCCTGACCCGCTGGTCGCAGCAGATCGACAAGGCGATCGATCCCGGCCAGCGGATCACGCTCCGCGGCAGCTTCGTCAATCTGTGGGAGCATCCGCCGTGGATCGAGGAGCACCGCAAGGGGCTGTTCGAGGGCCCCGCGCTGCCGGGCTTTCCGATGCGCCTGATCGCCATCCTGCGCCTGCCCCTCGACCTCGATCCGGCCCGCCGCAACAACGAGCTCGACACCCGCTTCCTCATCGGCATGGAACCGATCCGGCGCGACAAGGCCCAGCTCCTGTTCGAGCCGCTGAGCATCCGGTCGGGCCGCCTGGGATTTACCGATCAATAGGTAGAATACCGGCAACACCCCGCCTCTCGCCGGCAGATTGCGGCGGCGTTTCCATAACTGCCTTTAAATCAACAGGTTACGGACGGGCATCCCGAAAACCGGCATTTTCGATACAGGTTTTTACGCCGCGTTAACCACGCGCCTCGGCCCGCCGGTCTTATCGGATGTCGGTCGACCGGCGCTGCCGATCACCTGACAGGCAACGGTTTGCGGCCGCTCAGCCCAGGCACCAGGCGAGGATGCCCTTCTGGGCGTGCAGGCGGTTCTCGGCCTCGTCCCAGACCACCGATCGCGGGCCGTCGATCACCGCGCCGGTGACCTCCTCGCCGCGATGCGCCGGCAGGCAGTGCATGAAGATCGCATCGTCCCTGGCGTAGCCCATCACCCGCGCGTCGACCCGGTAGGGCGCCAGCAGGTTGTGCAGGTTCTCCACCTGGTGCTCCTCGCTCATCGACACCCAGACGTCGGTGACGACGCAGTCCGCGCCCTCCACCGCCGCCGCGACGTCGTCGGTGACGGCCACGTCGGCGCCGTTTTCGCGCGCCCAGTCGAGCGCCGCGGGCGGCGGCTGCAGCTCGGGCGGACAGGCGAGCCGCAGCCTGAAGCCGAAGCGCTGGGCGGCATGGATCCACGAGGCCGCCATGTTGTTGCCGTCGCCCGACCAGGCGATCGTCGCCCCGGCGATCGGGCCCTTGTGCTCCTCGTAGGTCATCACGTCGGCCATCAGCTGGCAGGGATGGGTCTTGTCGGTGAGGCCATTGATCACGGGCACGGTGGCGTGCTCGGCGAGCTCGAGGAGCTTGGCCTCGTCGGTGGTGCGCAGCATGATCGCGTCGACGTAGCGCGAGAGCACGCGGGCGGTATCGGCGACGGTCTCGCCGCGCCCGAGCTGCGAGGCGTCGCGCTCGAGCACCACGGTGTCGCCGCCGAGCTGGCGCATCGCCACCTCGAAGGAGACCCGCGTGCGGGTCGAGGGCTTCTCGAAGATCATCGCCAGCTGCTTGCCGGCGTAGGGCCGCGCCCCATCCGCGCCACCCCCCGCCGCGCCACCGCCCGCCTTGCCCATCCTTCCAGATTTGTAGGCCAGCGCGCCGTCGAGGATGCCGCGCAGCGTCGGCGCCTCGAGCCGATGGAGATCGAGGAAGTGCCGGACCGCCCCGCTCTCCGAGGAGGCGGCGGGCGGGCTCACGCGGTCCCCGCGCCGGGCGGCGGCCAGCCGCCGGCCACCTGCTCGATGATCGCCGCGGCCTCGGCCACATGCGCGTCGGTGATGATGAGCGGCGGCACGAAGCGCACGACATTCGCGCCCGCATTGGCGCCCAACAGCCCCGCCGAGCGCAGCGCCGCGGTGACCTGCGCGTTCGCCACGCCGTCGGCGCAGCGCAGGCCCACCATCAGCCCCTTGCCGCGCGCCTCGACGAAGACGGTCGGGAACTTCGCGACCATGTCATCGAGCATCGCGCGCATGGTCTCGGAGACCGCCAGGACCTGGTCCAGGAAGCCGTCCTCCAGCATCAGGTCGAGCACGCCGTTGGCCACCGCCATGGCCAGCGGGTTGCCGCCGAAGGTGCTGCCGTGGGTGCCGGCGACCATGCCCGAGGCCGCCCGCTCGGTCGCCATGCAGGCGCCGACGGGGAAGCCGCCGCCGAGCCCCTTGGCGACCGCCGCCACGTCGGGCGCCGCGCCCTCGGCCCATTCGTGGGCGAGGAACCTGCCGGTGCGCCCCATGCCCGACTGGATCTCGTCGTACATGAGGATGAGGTCGAACTCGTCGGCGACCGCGCGCAGGCCGCGCAGGTAGTCGTCGCTCGCCGGGTTGATGCCGCCCTCGCCCTGCAGCGGCTCGACCAGGATGCCCGCGGTCTCCTCGGTGATCGCCGCGCGCAGCTCGTTCAGATTGCCGAAGGGCACGTGGTCGAAGCCCGGCACCGCGGGCTCGAAGCCTTCGGTCAGCTTGGCCTGGCCGGCGGCGAAGATGGTGGTCAGCGTGCGCCCGTGGAAGGCGTTCTCCATCGCGATGATGCGGTGGCGCCCGGGGTTGCCGGCGTGGTGGTGGAACTTGCGGATCATCTTGATGCCGCATTCCACCGCCTCGGCGCCCGAGTTGCAGAAGAACGAAGTGTCCGCGAACGTGTGCTCGGCCAGCCGCGCGCCGAGGCGCTCCTGGTCGGGGATGCGGTAGATGTTGGAGACGTGCCAGAGCTTCCTGGCCTGCTCGGTCAGGACCTCGACGAGATAGGGGTGGGCGTGGCCGAACACGTCGACCGCGATCCCGGCCATGAAGTCGAGGTATCGCCGCCCGTCGGTGTCGTAGAGATAGACGCCCTCGCCCCGCTCGAAGGCGAGGTCGGCCCGGTTGTATGTCGGCAACACCGCTGGGATCACGGAACGATACTCCTGTTGGCGCGCGCTTTGGTCGAAGCGCGTTGTCGTCTAAGCCGCGCTATCGCTTGACATTTCGCGCCTGGGGGAAAGGCCGCAGAGTATCTTCGCGCACCCCTATCGTGTCAACGCGGCGTGCAGTGATTGCATGCTCATACCAGAAAGCGCCTCGGCACCCGAAAAACGCCTTTGATCTTTTCGTGATTGCAGACACAGATTTGGATGTGGGTTTTGCTCACGATGCCCGCGTTTGGATATATTGGAGCCCCCTCGACAAACACGCCCTTCACAGTGTCGATAGGTGTCAGGTCCGCTTCCTCGCGAACGTCGTGCAATGTACGGATCACGGCGCAGTCGAGATTTCGGCGAAGCAAATCTTTGCTGTTTGTCGGCATGTCGACACCGGCTGCCGCTGATATTTCAGCGAATTTTTCATACGCCGCTTGAACTTGTTGAATTCCGGCGGACGAAGTCAGGTCCAGGCACAGACCGAGTTCAACAATCGCGCCGACAACCGCCGGTGTTTTTATGATGGAGTGGCCGCGTGGATTTTTCTTTAGTTCACGGGCAAACTCCAAACCCCGTTTGGGGTTGGCTTCCCAAAAATAGATGCCTGGTCCGAGCCAATCGTACTCGTTTCGGCTTGGCCTGAAATCTTGCCCAGCCAAAAGCTTCTCCGCGTCTTCGGCATCACATCCGTGATATCCAAGAACGAAAGTCGACGCGAGAGTGTGCACGTCCTATTTATAGTTTTTTGAAAGCTTGCCGGATTTGGTGTAGATGCCGAGTTTGGCAAGCTTGTCCCTTGCAGCCTTCTTCGATGTAGTCGCACTAGTTGCATAGCGCTTGGCTGCTTGGCGAAATGCCGTCACATCTTTGCTTGTACTCACGGTGCGGCTTGGCTTGGACCTCTGCCGATCAGGTGATCTTGGCATCTGAGAGCACTCTACGAGTTTGTTTCCCGGTTGATCTTATTCTGGGAATTCGAAATCGAAACTGCAAACGGTTTCTCCGGGTCCACCCCTCAGCTCTTCAGCTTGTAGCCGGCGGCGAACATCCAGCGCGCGGTGAGCCAGAGCGCCACGTTGAGCGCCACGATCACCGCGATGCCGAGCGCGAGCGGCCCGTCGGCATGGCCGATGAAGCCGTAGCGGAAGCCGTCGATCATGAAGAAGAACGGGTTGAAATGCGCCGCCGTGTTCCAGAGGCCCGGCAGGCGCTCGATCGAGTAGAAGGTGCCCGACAGGAAGGACAGCGGCAGGATCACGAAGTTGGTCACCGCCGCGATGTGGTCGAACTTGTCGGCCCAGATGCCGCCGATGAGCCCCAGGAGCGACATCATCAGCGACGCCGCGCAGGCGTGGAAGACGATCAGCGCCGGGTCGTGGAGGCGCATCGGCACGAAGGCCCACATCGCCAGCCCCGTCACCAGCCCGACCATGACGCCGCGCGTGGCGCCGGCCACCGCGTAGGCGAAGGTGAGCTCGTCCGCCGACATCGGCGGCATCAGCACGTCGACGATGTTGCCCTGCACCTTGGAGATCACCATCGACGACGAGGTGTTGGCGAAGGCGTTCTGGATCATCGCCATCATCATCAGGCCCGGCGCCAGGAAGACCTCGAAGGGCACCCCCGCGATGGTCTCCACCGAGCGCCCCAGCGCCAGGGTGAAGATCGCCAGGAAGAGCAGCGAGGTCACCACCGGCGCGAAGACCGACTGCAGGTAGACCTTGACGAAGCGGTGCACCTCCTTGGCGTAGAGCGTCCAGGTGCCGGTCCAATTGACCGCCCCGATGCGCCGCACCGTCGGGCGCAGCGCGGGGTCGGCCGCGCCGCCGGGCGGGCTTGGTTGCTCGTCGATGCGGCTGGTGTCGTCCATCGCGCCAGTCTAGAGCAGATCGCGACCAGACTGAATCATTGCATGATCCAGCCTGAAAGCGATCCGATCTAGTGTCCCGATCGCGAAATTCGAGTGATCGAATTTCGCGTGAATCGGCGCACTAACTTGTTGTTCCTAGTGTGATTCAGCTTCCGAAGTTCGGCCCATTTTGATGGGCCGAGCTTCGAAACCATCACACTAGTGCATTTTCCGCTCCCGCGGAATCGGCGCCGCCGGGACCGCCGGCGCGGCAGGCCGGATACGGTCCTTTGCTCCCCTTGCGCGGGCAACCCGACTATCATGCCCCGACATGACCGCCGACAACCGGACAAATGCGCGCAAGGGCGCGGCAGGCCCCGAGAACGCGCGCAAGCGCAAGCTGCCGCGCAAGGCCACGCCGAGGTCCCTGGAGAACGCGGCGCTCTACTACCTGCAGCGCTTCGCCAGCTCGGCGGCCAACCTGCGCCGGGTGCTGCTGCGCCGGGTCGAGCGCTCGGCCCGCGCCCACGGCAGCGACCGCGGCGAGGGGGCGGCCGCGGTCGACGACATCGTGGCGCGCTTCCTCGCGTCGGGCCTGCTGAACGACGCGGCCTATGCCGAGGCACGCGCCGGCACGCTGCACCGCCGCGGCGCCTCCGCCCGCAAGATCCGCGCGTCGCTCCTGCAGAAGGGCGTCGCGCCCGAGGCCATCGAGGCCGCGCTTCAGGCCCTGCGCGAGGAGGCGGGCGACCCCGAATTCGCCGCCGCGGTGACCCTCGCCCGCCGGCGCCGCCTCGGCCCCTTCCGGCCCGCGCCCGACCGCGCGGCGCGGCGCGAGAAGGACCTGGCCGCCCTGGCCCGCGCCGGCTTCGGCTACGAGACCGCGCGCCTGGTCGTCGAGGCAGCCGATCCGGCGGCGCTGGAGACCTGACGCGGCCCGAAAACCGGCGCCCGGCCGCCGTTTTCGGCGCATTTGACCGGCAGGACACCACCGGCAAACGGCTCATCGCAAACGGTTCATAAAGAATATCGGCGTACTCTGCGGGCCGGACTTTGGGCTGCCTGCGACCGTCACCGCGGGGCGATTCGGGAGCGCCCGAATTGGGAGAATTCACATTGCGCTCCGTGCGACGAGCCCCATGAACGAGCTGATCCCATACGATCTGTCGGAACTGAAAATCGTCGTGGCCGACGAAAGCCGGTTCATGCGCCAGCTTGTGGCGGCCGTGCTGACGGGGCTGCGCGCGCCGCACCCCTTCGTCGCGAACAGCAGCGACGTCGCGCTGCGGCTGGTCGCGGAGACCAAGCCCGACCTGCTCATCGTCGACTGGGACCTGCGGCCGATGAGAGGGATCGAGCTGGTGCGCAGGCTGCGCGACGAGAGGTCGAGCCCCAAGCCCACCATCCCCATCGTCATGATGACCGTCCACTGCGCGCTCGACCGCGTGACCGAGGCCCGCGACGCCGGGGTCAACGAGTTCATCGCCAAGCCGATCTCGATCGACGCGATCTATAAGCGGATCGTCGCGCTGATCGAGCGGCCGCGCCCCTTCATCCGGCTTAAGAGCTATTTCGGCCCCGACCGGCGGCGCAAGATCGAGGAGTTCGCCGGCGATGAGCGCCGCCTGGCCGAGCCCGACCTGGTCATGCTGTCGGCCGGCGCTGCCTAGAGCAGATCGTGATTGGGTCGAATCACTTCCTGATTCGAACCAATGACGTGAATCTGCTCTATTATTAGATAGTTGGATCAGATCGCAAAGAGCACCGACGAAGCCATGACCGGCGCCCCGGCGAAGCCCAGGCTCTTCTATCCGCGCAACACGCTCGCGGAGAAGACCTCGCGGCTGCCCGCGACCAGCGTCGGGGAGCTCTACGCCTCGGCCGAGGCGGCAATCGGGGCGTTGAGCGATGAGGCGCTTCGCATCCTCCAGCGCGAGGCCGCCGAGCTCCGCGCCGCCTGCGCCCGGGCGCCCGGGGCCGCGCCCTCGCTCCAGCCCGGCGAGCGCAAGCGCATCGAGACGGCGGCCAACACGCTGCGCGAGCTGGGCGGCAGCTTCGGCTATCGGCTGGTCTCCGACATCGCCAACTCGCTCTACCTCCTGGTCTCGATGCCGGCCGGCAAGGACCCCCGTATCCTCACGGTCGTCGACCTGCACGCCGACGCGATCGAGGTCGTCCTGCGCGACGATCTGAAGGACGACGGCGGCGCCGCCGGCGACGCCCTGGTGGAGGGCCTGCGCACGGCCGTCCACCGCTTCGCCGCCGGCGGCTGATCCCGGAACCGCCCTCCCCATGATCCCGCCTCTTGCGGTCGCCCGCCCGCGCGGTCCAATCTGGCGCGACCGGCGGCGGGAGAGACCCCGATGACGACGCAAGACGGCGCCCGGTACGACGGACCGGACACCCATGTCGATGACCTCGCGGAGGCGATCCGCCGGGCCGGAACGCTCGGCCGCCGGGCGCTGGCGCTGCGCCACCGCGGCCTCACGGCGCTCCCCGAGACGCTCGCCGGCCTCGGCGAGCTGCGCGAGCTCGACCTCACCGGCAACGCATTCGTGGACGTGCCCGCGCCGGTGCTGGCGCTCGGCCGGCTCGAATTCCTCACCCTGGCCGACAACCGCCTCGCGGCGCTGCCCGACGGGCTGTGGTCGCTCGCCGCGCTGCGCGCGCTCGACCTCGGCAACGCCGTCAGCCTCGGCCCCGACCGGCGCTACGGGCCGGCGCCGGATCCCGCGGCCGGCGGGAACCGCTTCGCGAGCCTGCCCGCCGCCCTGGGCGCGCTGGCGGCGCTGCGCCGGCTGGCCGCGGACTTCGTCGGCCTGCGCGCGCTGCCGCCGGAGATCGGCGCGCTCGGCGAGCTCCGCGAGCTCGCCCTGCCGGGCAACGCGCTCGAGACGCTGCCCGGGGAGATCGCCCGGCTCGCCAAGCTCGAGAGCCTCGACCTCAGCGCCAATCCGCTGGCCCGCCTGCCGGACGGTCTCGCCGGCCTCGCCGGCCTGCGCACGCTCCGCCTCGGCGACGTCGCCGATCTGCCGGCGCTCGCCCCGCCGCCCGGTCTCGCGACCCTGGCCCTGCCCGGCTGCGGGCTCGAGGCGCTGCCCGGCTGGGTGCTCGGGCTCGCCGGCCTGAAGGCGCTCTACCTCGCCGGCAATCCGCTGATCGACCTGCCCGAGGGCATCGCCGAGCTGCGCGGCCTCGCCTATCTCGACCTCGCCGGCACCGGCATCACCGAGCCGCCGCGCCATATTTCGCTGCCGCCGGGGCTGATCCTGCGGCTGGGCCCGCGGCGCTACTACCGGGACGGCCGGCCCGGCCACGCCATCGGGCCCGACGGCGCGCTGATCCGGCTCGACGGCCTCGACGCCGACGACGACGAGGAGACGATGACCGGGCCGATCCCGGCGCGGCCCGGCGGCGCAAGCCCGCGGCCCGACCTGGCGAAGGCCGGCGGGGTGATCATCCACCGCCGCGCCGCCCCGGACGATTCCGACGGTGAGACGGGCGGCGAGGCGGACGGCAAGGCGGACGGCGAGGCGGACGGCAAGGCGAACGATGGGGAGGCGACCCGGATCGTCCGGCGGCGCGGCGCGCGGCCGGCGGGGGCCCAAGTCGACGAGCGCGACGAGCGCGACGAGGCGGAGACGCGCCTCGGCGCCCCGCGCCAAGCCGCCTCACCCAGGAGCGGCCTCGCCGCGCGGGTGCGGGCCGCGCGGCGCGACCAGGCGGCGACGAAGGACGACGCCGGCGCCGGGCCGGTCGGCCGCCCGGCCGGACCGCCCCTGGTCGAGCGCGAGGACGATACCGGGGCCACCCGGATGGGTCCGCGCCCGAGCGGGCTCGCCGCGCGCGTGCAGGCCGCCGTCGGCGACGCCCACGGTGACGCCCAAGGCGACGCCCACGGTGACGCCCAAGGTGACGCCCACGGTGACGCCCAAGGTGACGCCCAAGGCGACGCCCAAGGTGACACAGGTCGCCCGGCCGGACCCGCCGTGCCCGGCCAAGGCGACGACGACGACGAGACCGGCGCCGACCGCACGCGGCTGGGTCGCCGCGCCGCCGCCCGCGCCCGGGATGAAGACGCAACCCTTCCCGAGGCGCCCGCGAATGACCAGGACACAGGCGCCGGCGACGGCGCCGCGGAGGATCTGGAGGAAACCGTCTCCCAGCCGCTCGGCCCCGACGGCCGGCCCCTGCGCCAGCCCGCGCCAAAGCGCGACTGAGCGTGCCAAAGCGCTACTGAGCGCGACCGGGCGCGACCGGGCCCCTCCGCCCGTCGCCGCCGTTAATCTCCGCGCAATATTGGTGAACGCCGGCTGAATGGCCGCCTCACGGGCGGTTCAGGCGCGCTGCTTTACGACTCCCGCCATCCTCGCCGCAGCGCCGCGGCGCCACGCGATGAACGGAGACGGAGCAGACCGATGCCGGCCGCAGTCAAAAAGACCCTGATCGCCGCGCTCGTGGCCGCAGCAGGTCTGGCCGCCGTCGCCGCATTCGTCTCGCCCGCCTCGGCCGATGCGCCGGCGGTCCAGGCCGCCGACGCCCGCGCCGCGGCGGCCGCCGGCCCGGACGATCGCGAGACCAGGCTGCGCAGCGAGGACGATCCCGCCGCGTCGCAGCCCTTCAGCGCCGGCCGCGAGGGCGACGACCTGCGCGCCGACACCGCCAGCGACAATACGGCCAGCGCCAGGAAGCCGCGCCGCCGCGCCCGCCGGAGACGGTAAGGCGAGGACCGGTCGTCCGATACTCGGACGGATCAGTCGAGCAATCCCTCTCCCGCTTGCGGGAGCTGAAACGCCTTCGGCGTTTCAGCTGCCCGACAGGGCGGGTCGGGTGAGGGCAACGGACGCAAGAGCCCGGCATTATGTAGCAAGCACACCAAGCGGAATTCGCTGGGATATTCTGGGACCACGCGGGATGACCGCGCCAGCGCGAGACTCCCGAGAATGGGGCGCGCTATGATAGCGGTATGGGCAAAATACCGAAGCGCGTCAAAGCCATTGTGGCGATTATTGCGCTTATCCTCTTTTGGGTATGGACCGGCGGCAGGTTCGTGATGGACCTCATTGGCCGGTCCACAGTCTACGAAGATTCAAAGCACGCGCTCACTCTGCTTGAGAAGGGTTTGAATTGGCTTTTTGCAACGCCTTCATGGATGCCTGGGGTCATTGCAGTCGCCATGACAATTGCTGTTATTTGGTTGCTGTGGCCAAAGCGGACAGCAAGTAACGCCCAGCTAACTGAAGCGGCGCTCCCAGCCATTGAAGCCGCAGTGCCGACGCCGGCCCTACCGATCCAAGCACCGCCGAAGCCGGTTGCCATACCAAGGGCCAGCGTTCCTAAACCGGAGCCAGACAATGTTGCTCCTAAATGGGCGCCTACATCGCAATATGATTTGCCGCGCAAACTCGAAATAATAGATGGTGCCCTTGAAATAATTGGATCAGAAAAAGAATGTGAGAAAATGTATCGAGAAGCGAAAAACTTAGGTAACAATTGGCAATCTTCAATTATTAAGAATGGTTTTCAGAAATGTGCAGAAGATATCGAGAGATTAAGATCAAGGTTTGTAAGTTTTATTGCTGACATTAGGGAGTTTTATAACAAATCTGAGAAATATGATGACTTACAACACATTCTCAATTTATCAGAGCCTTCGAAGATCGGCGAACCAGCACGTAACTTCCTGAAAGCTGTTGAAAACCTCGCCCCTCAGCCGCCAGAAAACTTCAACTTTTTTGTTCGGCCCTACGCACGGGTGTTCAACGAGGCTGTAGAAGGCTTTGGGCGCTGGCGGTTTCAGACTGAACAGGCATTATTGGCTCGGCGGAAGGAACTCTCGGGTTAGCGTTACCTTTTCAGACTAAGTTCCGCGCCGCCAATCGCTTCGAGACATTGGAGAAAAAACAACGCCGAAAACCCGCCCTGGCTGATCTTATAGTTGATGTTCCGCATATATTACTATTGGTGAGTCATCGGCAAGTGTGTCCCGCCGCTAACTGGATCGCCGCTCCCTCGGTTGCGGCCGTTCCAGTCGCCCCCTCTCAAGAAATTCTTGAAGCTGTGTCTGAACGAGGTACCGAATTACCTCAGAGTGACTGCCGCCTACTTCCTGCAATTCGACAAGCTGATCAAGCAGTTCTCTCGCCCCCTTGGGCAGAGTGAACCACAGCTTTTCGTTGGCACCATCGAATTTCTTGCGGGGCATTCTTCATGCTTAGTGCCTTTGTCATAATGATACTAGTCCATATAGAAGTAGATAAGTATCTCTTGACATACAGATCTAATTTGGCACAAGATGTGGTGCTGACAAAAAAGATGGCGACCGAAGTCGCCATTGACTAAGTTTCAGGGTTGTTGCGCACCCGGCAGGACTCGAACCTGCGACCTGAACCGTGGAAAGGTACCGCTCTATCCTACTGAGCTACGGGCGCCACAACAAAGACGCCCCGCCTCTCGCACAAGGGGCGGGGCGTCGTTTTTTATAGCAGATCGAGACCGGAATGCAAATGTAGACACCGATACAATAAGTTCGGTGCGTCATTGAAATTTGATCACTAGGTGTTGTGTTTGCCTCTAGATATTGTGGTGTTTAACGAGTCGAATGAGGGTTGCTTCTCACCAGATATGGAATCATGGGCTATATCTTGGCCCCCGCCCTACCAGCTGTTGCGCAGCTCGCGCAGCTTCAGGAAGACGGTCTTGGGATCGGGATCCTCGGGCAGGTCGGAGAAGACCTCGCGCAGGCGCGCGATCACGCTCGGGCTCGAGAGGCGTAAGAAGGTGTTGATCTCCTTCTCCAGGGCCAGCGTGGAGACCAGCGCCGCGTCGGGGTCCTGGCCCTCGACCTCGGCCAGCAGCGCCTTGGCGCGCGCGTTGTCGGGCTCGCGGTCGAGGGTGAACTGCAGGTTGTTGGCGATGTAGTCGTGCCCGGGATAGATCAGCGTCTCGTCGGGCAGCCTGGCGAGCTGCGCGGCGAAGGTGTCGTAGAGCTCGGCCGGATGCCCGCCGTTGTGGCAGTTGCCGGCCCCGGCGTTGAACATCGTGTCGCCGGAGAAGAGCGCCGGCTGGTCGGTGTGCGAGAGCAGGCAGACATGCGCCATCGTGTGCCCCGGCGTATCCAGCGCCTCGAGCTCGACCGTCCTGCCGACCTTGATGACGTCGCCCGCGGAGAGCGCCACGTCGATGCCGGGGATCTTGCCCTTGGCGTTGGCGTGGGCCAGCAGCTTGGCCCCGGTCGCGGCGATCACCTTCTTGTTGCCGCCGGTATGGTCGCCGTGCTCGTGGGTGTTGAGGACCTGGGCGATCTCCCAGCCCTTGTCCTTGGCGCGGGCGAGGCACTTCTCGTGGTCGAGCGGGTCGACCGCCAGCGCCTCGCCGGTCTCCGGGCAGGCGATCAGGTAGTTGAAGTTCCGGTAGGCGTTGCCGGTCCAGACCTGCTCGACGATCATCGCGCTTGTCCTCTCGCTCGCGTTCAGGCGGGCGCCACTCTAACAGCGCGCCCCGGCGGATCAAACGGCCGCACCCCGGCGCTCTCTTTATCCCCGTGGCGGCGGCTCGTCTGCTTGCGCGCTTTCGGTGGTGACCCGGATGACGTCGGGGGAGCGCAGGTGCAGGTCGCGCTGCGGGAAGGGGATCTCGATGCCGTGCTCGTGGAACTTCCGCCAGATGCGCTCGTAGACCTCGCTCTGGACGTTGCCGCGCCCGGCCTCGGGGTCGTGGATCCACACCCGGATCTCCAGGTCGACCGAGCTGTCGCCGAAGCCCTGGATCAGGCACACCGGTTTCGGCTCCGTGTGGATGCGCTCGACCTCGCCCACGGCCTCCAGGCAGAGCGCGCGCGCCTTGTCGAGGTCGGACTTGTAGGAGATGCCGACCGGGATGCGCAGGCGAATGAGCCGGTCGCTGTGCGACCAGTTGGTCACCCGCTCGGTGATCAGGAGCTCGTTCGGGATCAGGAGCTCGACCCCGTCGCGCGTGCGCACCGAGCAGTAGCGCGCCTGCAGCTTCTCCACCCAGCCATAGGTGTCGCCGACCGCGATCACGTCGCCCGGCTTGATCGACTTGTCGAGCAGGATGATGAGCCCGGAGACGAAGTTGGCGACGATCTTCTGCAGGCCGAAGCCGATGCCCACGCCGACCGCGCCGCCGAGGATTGCCAAGGTCGAGAGGTCGATGCCGACCGTATCGAGCCCGATCAGGAAGACCAGGCCGAAGAGCGCCAGGCGGAAGAGCTTGCTGAACAGCACCAGCGCCGATTCCGACAGCCCGCCCACGGTGCGCAGCCGCCGCTCGGTCAGGCTCGAGACCGTCAGCACCACCCAGAGCAGCAGCGCGATGATGATCGCGCCCTTGACCACGCCGAGCAGCGAGAGCTGCACCTGGCCGATGCCGAAGCCGACGCCGCGCAGCAGCTCGGTGGTTTCTCCGAGGTAGCCGGTCACGTTGAGCGCCGCGATCACCCAGGCGACCGCCGCGAAGATCTTGCGCCACCAGCGGCTCCGAATGAACTGCGCCACCAACCGGATCACCACCCAGGCCGTGGCCAGGCTGGCGACGCCGGTCATCAGCGTGTTGTTGAGCTTGACCGCGTCGGCGATCGCGATCAGCACCCACAGCAGCGCCGCCCAGACCAGGATCACGCTCACCGAGGCGAGGCCGTCGCGCAGGCGGGCCAGCAGGTCGACCCGCCAGCGCTCGCCGGCGAGCGCGCCGAGCTGCCCGCGCAGCCGCCGGCCGAGCCAGAGCGCGGCCAGCAGCGCCAGCGCCACGCCGGCGAGCTCGATCCCGGCCTCGGCGTGCCAGAACCGCGCCACGGCGAGCGACCACGTGCGGCTCAGAAATCCCTCGATCGCGGTCCAGTCGATGGCGCCCTCCTATCGGCCCGCCCCGGTTTTGCAGCGGTAAGCTCTGCACAGGTAAGCCCGCAACCGATGACCCCGGCCGGTCATATCATCTTGCGCAGCTTGAGGAAGACGATCACCACGACCGCCAGGATCGGCACGCCGGCGAGCACGATCCAGAACCCGACCTCGCTCTTCACCCAGGGCATGCCGCCGACGTTGATGCCGAAGAGCCCGGTGAGCAGGGCCGCCGGCAGCAGGATGGCGGAGAAGATGGTGAGCACGTAGATCGTCTTGTTGGTGCGCTCGGCGAGCTGCGTGGTCAGCTCCTCCTGGATCACCGAGGCGCGCTCGCGCAGCGAATCGAGATCCTCCACGTAGCGCACGGTGGCGTCGGCGATCTCGCGGACGTAGGCGCGGTTCTCGGCGCCGAACCAGGCGACGTCGGACGTCGCGGCGAGCCTGGCGAGCGCGTCGCGCTGGGGGGCGAGATAGCGCCGCAGCGCGATGGTCAGCTGGCGCGCCTCGCGGAGCGGCCCCCGGATGTCGTCGTAGGCCTCCAGGACCAGCGCCTCCTCGATCGCGTCGATCTGCTCGTCGATCTGCTTGACCTGGTCCGCCAGCGGCTCGAGCAGCAGCTCGCACGTCATCACCAGGAATTCGCCGACGTCGCGCGGCCCCTTCCTCTCGGCCAGGCGCTCGCGGATCATCTGGCCGGTGCGCACCCGCCGCCGCCGCACCGAGACGATCAGCGTCTCCTCGATCCAGATATGCAGCCCGATCAGGTCCTCGGGATCGGCGCCCGGGTTGAAGTTCACGCCCCGCAGGATCGCCAGCATGGCGCCGTCGCCGGCCTGCACGCGCGGGCGGTGGTCGCCCGGCTCGAGCAGCGTGTCGGCGATCGCCGGCGCCACGCCGCTCTCGGCCCGCACCCAGTCGCTCGCCCGCGCGCCGTCGGTGTTGATATGCACCCACAGCGTGCCCTCGGCGGGCGTCCAGGCCGCGACGCCGTCCCAATCGATCTCGCGTCCGCCGCGCTTGGCGTCGAAGACGACCGCGAAGATCAGCCCGTCGCTCTCGCTCATGCCCGTGTCGCTCCCGCGGCCGCGCCGCGGTGGACTTTACCGGACCGCGCCCGCCCGGTGAAGCTGCCCGGCCTTGCGCCCCCGCACTGCCTTCGGGGTAACATGGGCGCGGGGAACCGTCCATGAGGGAGGACCGGCCCGCATGCGGCGCTGGGAGATCGGCCAGGCCCAGAGCATCGGCGGCCGCCGCGAGCAGCAGGATCGCGGCGAGGCCTTCGTGCTCGACGACGCCCGGATGTGCCTCCTGGTGGTCGCCGACGGGATGGGCGGCCGCGCCGGCGGGCGCGAGGCCGCGGTCGCGGTCATCGCCTGCGCGCGGGTCATGATGCAGCAGCACGCCGACGCCCGCGTCATCGACGGCCCGGCGCTGATGCGCGACATCGCGCTCTCCGGCCACCAGACCATCCGGGCCATGACCGATGACCCCGACAGCGGCCCGCGCGCCACCATCACCGCCTTCTTCGCCAACGGCAACGAGGCGCATTGGGTCTCGGTCGGCGACTCCCGGCTCTACCGCTTCCGCGGCCACGAGCTCGTGGAGCGCACCAAGGACCAGTCGCTGGTCCAGCTCCTGGTCGACATGGGCAAGATCGACGAGGAGGAGGCGCTCGAGCACCCCGACCGCTCGGTGATCACCAGCAGCCTCGGCGGCTACGACGCGCCCAAGCTGGTGACCGGCGAGGCGACGGTGCGCCACGGCGACAGCATCGTGCTCTGCACCGACGGGCTGTGGAGCCATGTCGAGCCGCAGGAGATGGTCGACGCCGCGATGGCCGACGACCTCGACGCCGCCGCCGACGCGCTGGTCGCGACCGCCGAGGGGCGCGCCGGCGCCACGTCGGACAACGTCACTTTGGTGATGGCCCGCATCCGCCGCCGCGACACTGCCTGGCCCTGGTCGATATGACGCTTCAAACAGTGAAAAGGGCGCCGCCGCGATGCGGCGTCAGGCGACCTGGCGCCGGCGGCGTTCGTCGGCCTCGAACATGGCGTCTTCGAGCATCCGGGCGCTCAAGGGGCTGCACGAGCCGAACAGCAGGTTGACGCGCTGTCCGTCGTCGGACATCGGCAGCAGCAGCCGCTCGTAGTTCGCGGTCATGCCGCGCAGCTCGGAGAAGAAGCGCACCACGCCGCGCCGCGGCATGCGGCTGCGCACCACCTCCAGGTAGTCCTCCTTGACCTCGATATAGTGCTTTTCGTGGTCGAACAGCTCGTCGAGGTACTTGCCCGTCATGTCGCGGCCGACGTGGTCGACGACCCCGGTGCCGACGAGGCGGAAGCGGAAGCGCATGGCGCCGCGCTCGACGTCGACCAGGAACAGGTGCATGGTCAGCTTCGGCAGGTCGATCACCGGGTCGAGGTCGGCGCGCGAAGGCATCGCCCGCTGGCCCGCCTTCCGGCGCCAATAAGCGAGCACCTGCTCGTTCTTGGGGCTGAGGCAGCGCATGGCGTCGATCTGGGGCATGGCGGCCTGTCCTAGCTCTCCTGCGAGCACCAGTCGCCGAGCGCCAGCCAGCGCAGCCGGTCCGGCGTCTCGTCGGTGAAGGGCAGCACCACGAAACGCGACTTGACGGTGCAGTTGCGGATCTTGTGGTCGGGATACTCGTGCGAGATCGGGCGTGGGGTGACCCCGGCCTGCAGCCAGTTGGCCGCCTCGACGATCTCCTTCACCAGCACCGCGGCGGTCGCGCCCGTGGTCGACCAGTCGTCGCGCGAGGTGTCGAGGTGGCGGCGGAAGTTGGCGCCGATCTCCTCGATCGCCACCGCCGAGGTCCTGAGGTCGGTGACGCCGACCACGCAGTAATCCCCGAGCTCGCGCGCGTCGCGGAGGAAAGCGTCGCTCCACGGCGGAACCTCGCGGCCCTCGCGGTAGCGGTCCCACAGCTCGACCACCATGTCGCACTTGCGCCGCTCGGCGCCGGTCGCCGGGGCGGGCGCCGCCTCGGGCGCCTGCTTGTGCGCCGCCGCCTGGTGAAGTGATTCGATCGGCATCGCGAACATGCCTTCCCCGCGGTTTGCCTCCTGCGAATACCCCCCGAAAGTATGAGCGAGATGATAATTTCGGATTAAGCTTCGCTAAAATTCGACTAAAAGGCCCGCGATCGCGGGCGTGGAAAAAGGGGGCGGCCATGGCCCGGCGGGAGGTCGAGTTTCAAAGCGACGGGCTTCGGCTCGCCGGTCATTTCTACACGCCCGAGGGGGTGGCGCCGCCCTGGCCCACCGTCGTGATGGGCGGCGGCTGGTGCTACGTGAAGGAGCTGATCCAGCCCGAATACGCCGCGTTCTTCGCCGATGCGGGCATGGCGGCGCTGGCCTTCGACAACCGCAATCTGGGCGAGAGCGAGGGCGAGCCGCGCCAGCACATCAGCCCCTGGGACCAGGTCTTCGACATGATCAACGCGGTCACATACGTGAGCGGCCGCGACGACGTCGATGCGAACCGCGTCGGCATATGGGGCATCTCCTATGCCGGGGGCCACGTCTTCCCGGTCGCCGCGATGGACCGGCGGGTGCGCCTGCTGATCTCGGTCGTGCCGATGATCGACGGCTGGTACACGGCGCTGCGCGCCAACTCCAATGTCGGCCTGCGCGAGCGCTGGGCCGCCATCGAGGCCGACCGCGAGGCGCGCTTCCGCACCGGCAAGGACGGCGTCATGGCGCACTCCGCGCACCCCCACGAGCAGCCGTCGGCCTGGCCCGCGCCGGAGACCTGGCCGGTCTTCAAGAGGTTCAAGGAGAGCGTGGCGCCCAACCACGAGCATTGGACCACGGTGCGCAGCGTCGAGCTCGCCATGATGTACGACGTGCGCCCCTTCATGCGCCGCATCATCCACCAGCCGACGCTCATGGTGACCTCGTGGTATGACGACATCACCATGACCGAGCTGGAAGTCCCGGCCTTCAACGAGATTCCGAGCCCGCGGAAGAAGCTCGTCCAGGTCGGCGGCGACGCCTCGCACATGTCGCTCTACGACAATCCCGACCACCTGCGCATCGTCGGCGCCGCCTGCGCCGACTTCGCCAGGGAATTCCTGTGAGCCGGAGCCGCGCCGCGGCCGCGGCGGCCCTTGCGGGGATCGCCGAGCATTACCCCACCGACTTCGTCGTCTGGGGTTTCGAGGGCGATCGCCTCACCCTGCGGGGCGGGCGCGACGCCAGCGGCTGGAGCGATCTGGAGATCGTCTTCGACGACGTGCTCTACATGGCCCTGCCGGTCTATCTCAGCAGCGTCACGATCCGCCTGGCCGACGACGATGCCCGCGCCGGCCTGGTGGCGCTCTGCGCCTGCGATCCGGCCGACGACGATTTCCTGCTGTTCGAGCTCGTCGAGGACGACGACTGGCCCGAAGGCCGCAAGGTCCACCGCGTCGCCGCCGACGCGATCCGCATGCGCGCGCCCGCGGCCGGCGGCTAGATCGGGTCGCATTTGGGCTGGATCAAAAATTGATCCAGCCCAAATGCGTGAATCCGATCTAACTATTTGATAATAGAGCAGATTCACGTGATCAGGTCGA
>Ga0302046_10001478_pt1 | contig 22051 bp, 14 predicted proteins | sample RVTome_11_FD_200261 | JGI IMG/M metagenome (GOLD analysis project Ga0302046, IMG submission 200261) | Soil microbial communities from uranium-contaminated site in the Upper Colorado River Basin, Wyoming, United States - RVT147D111 (version 2) ...
GACCGACAACGGGACCGGGATGAGCCGTCAGGCGCTCGCCCGCTACCACGACCTCGCATCGACGTCCAAGAGGCGGGGGCGGAGCATCGGCTTCGCGGGCGTGGGCATCAAGCTCGGGCTGCTGGTTTCCGAGCAGGTGGTCACGGAGACCCGCCGTGCACGGACCCACCTCGCGACTTCGTGGCATCTGTCATCGAAGAGCCGTGCCCCTTGGCGGTGGATCGAGCCCCCGGGGCTCCAGGAGGCCGCCGGAACCACGGTCCGCCTGTACCTGCGCAACCCGCTGTCGGAGCTCCTCGAGCCGGGCTTCATCGACTCGACCATCCTCCGGCACTTCCGGCCGCTCCTCGATCCGGACTTCGACGAGCTGCTCGGAGACGCCTACCCGCTGGGCGCGCGGTTCGTCGTCAACGACCGGCCGCTCCATCGCGACGCGCCCGAACCCGACCGCGTGGCCGTTCGGGTGAGGATCGGAAGGCAGCGCAAGCCGTCCGGCATCGGCTACCTGGCTCGCGACACCGGCCTGGACCCCGAGCAGCGCGGCATCGCCATCAGCACGCTGGGAAAGGTTATCAAGCGCGGGTGGGACTGGCTCGGCCTCACGCCCGGCGACGCCGACCGCGTCTCGGGCCTGATCGAAGTGCCGGCCCTGGTAGAGGCCCTGACGCTGAACAAGGCGGATTTCGTGAAGACGGGCCAGAAGGGCGCGACCTTCCTGGCCTACCGGAAGGCCCTGCAGGAGGCGGTCGCTCGCCAGCTCAAGGAGTGGGGCGATTCGCCCCGACCCTCCGACACTCGGCCGCGCAGGACAAGGGCTCTCGAGCGCGACCTGCGGTCCGTGCTCGCCGACCTCACGGACGACTATCCGATCCTGACGACCCTCGTCGACCGTCTCAGGGGCGGGCAGCGGAAGCTGCCCTTCGTCGGCGAAGGCGGCCGGCAGGGCGACGGAGTGACGGCGATCGAGGCGGCGCTGGGAGCCGTGGAGCCGGCCCTCCGTGCCGGTGCGGCGCCCGGCGACGCCGAAGCGGGGAGTGGGCCCGGCAGCGAGGGAGAGGACGAGGCGGCGAAAGTCGGGCAGCGCGACGCAGGGGCGCCCGGAGGCCTCACGCCGGAGGCCGGGGGCGTCGAGCCGGGGCGGGAAGCGACGGACCCGCTCGCGGCCACCGTCGCGCCCGGCGGCAACAGCGGCCGCAAGCGGCCCGGGCGCTTCGGCCTCACGGTCCAGTTCGCGAGCCGGCCCGACGACCCCGAGCTGGGCGCGCTCGTCGACTCCACGCTGTGGGTGAACGACGCCCACCCCGCGTACCGGAGGGCCGTGGCGTCGCGCTCCGAGGGCTACCACATCGCGCTCACGATGGCCCTGACCATCGCGCCGCTCGCCGTCGAGCCCGGTGACACGCGAGCGTTCGTCACCACCTTCCTGACGAGGTGGGGCGATACGGCGAAGCTTTCGGGCTGAGGCGGCGCAAAGCCGCGCCGGCGGCTTGTGCCGGCTTGCGGCGGGACCGCGGATGCCGTTCCTTCCCCGCACCGGGAAGACCCGACCGGCACGCGGCCCTCCACTCCGATACTGCCATGAAGAACGCGCTCAATCTCGCAATCCTCCTTCCCCTCGCGGCCGCGGCCTGCGGCGGCGACGCGCCTCCGGCCGAGGGCGGCATGCCCGGCGCCGAATCGGCCATGACGTCCAACGCGATGGTCACGATCGTCGAGCCGACGGATGGCGCCATGACCATGGGGTCATCGGTCGTCGTGCGTCTGGAGGTGAGCGGGGTGGAAATCGTGCCGGCAGGCGAGATGGCCGGCGGCACAGGGCATCATCACCTCTACCTCGATGCCGACCTGACGCCGCCGGACGAGCCCGTTCCGACCGTACCCGGCAGCATCATCCACATGGGAGACGCTTCGGCGGAGTACACCTTCGAGGGCGTCGCCCCGGGGGAGCATCGGCTCATCGCCGTGGTGGCCGACGGCGCGCACTTCCCGCTCCAACCGTGGGTGGTCGACACGGTGACGTTCATGGTCCACTGATGGGACCACGTCCGGCGGCGCGACCTCAGAGGCGCTTGAACACCCCCGTCTTCTCCACTACCACCGCGTAGCCGCCGACCTTCTTCGGCACGGCGCGCCCGGCCTTGGGGTCGCTGACGTAGACCTTCAGGCATGGCTTCCCGCCCCGTTCGCCGATGGCGGTCCCGGACACGCCCGGCCGCCCCATGACCTTGCCGGTGAGCTCCTTGTGCGCCGCCTTCACGTCCTTGGCCACGGTGCTAGCTCCCGTCGACGCGGACCCCGAATCGGTCGAGCACGAGGTCGATCGGGTTCGCAAGCGTGGTCGAGGGGGAGCCGGCGAACAGCAAGCCCACGGGACGGCGATCGCCGAGCAGCACGCCCTTGGTGACGACGAGCGAGCCCGAGTCGCCACCGGCTGAGAAGCCTCCGCCCGAGATCACGATCTGGTCCTCGAAGCGCGCGGTCCCGTTCCTGTAGCGGACGTCGATGGTCGCGTTGATGCCGCTGACGCGCCCCACCGTGTGGCCGGTGGTCCGCCCGTATTTCTGGACGGACATACCCAGCTTCGCCTCCTCGCTCCAGCTCCGGGGCGCACCGTATCCGCCGTCCGGCGTCGACGTGTCCAGGTCCTCGGGCGTGGTGAGCGCGACCGCCGCGTCGATGAGGTTCGTCTCGCACGCCAGGGCACGGCAGAAGCGCAGGGGCTCGTAGTCGAAGAGCGTCCCGATGGCGTCGTCCGGGTCGCGGCCGCCGTCCACGACGCCGGGCTGCAGGAGGTTGTCGCCCTCACGGCCTCCGTTGTTCGCGGCGAAGATGTGGTTGTTGCTCAGCGCGAACGTCCGCGTGCCGTCCGTGACGCGGGCCCCGATGGTGCCGGCGCTGACCGCCGGATGTCCGGTGCTCACGCCGATGGGCACGGGTCGCGGGAAGCTCCGCGTGGGGTCCACCGCCTCGGTGTCCCGCGCCTCGCCCTCGCGCGTCACGGCACCACGCGCCTCGGCGGCCGGCGCCTCGGCGACGCGCGCGCTTGCGGCGACGTCGCCACCGGCCGCCGTCATCTCCCCCAACGTCATGAACGGACCGGTGACCTCGGGGACGATCTCCACCCCCACCACGAAGCGCGGGAAGGCCGCCACCAGGGGGGCCTCGAGGTACACCTTGAGCACCGCGTGCCCGCGACCGTCGACCCCGATGGCCGTTCCCACCACGCCGTCGAGCGCGAGCCAGTCGTCGGTCACCCGCTCCTGCAACGCCATGGCCGCCTCCAAGGAGGCCGCCGAGTACTCGTACGGGCCGCTCGGACCCGCCGCGATCAGCAGATCGGCCGCGAGCGCGAGGCCGAGCCCGACGCGCGATCGGAGGAGTCGTGTCACGTTCACGTCTTCCTATACGACCGGGATACCGCTCAGGGTTCCCGCCCCCCCGCCGCCGCGAGGCACGGGGCTGCCGGTCGCTACCGGCGCGGCGAGACACGATCCACCGGTGCCGGCGCCCGCCGTATCGCCAGATGGGGCGTTCCGCCCCAATATGTCGACCTGTCGTCCACCAAGCCCGGGCACGCCGCCGAGGAGGTCCCGCATGATTCGCGCAGAAGCACGCCGCTCCACGCCCACCGTCGCCGTCTCCCCCGCCGTCTCGGCATCGCGCGCGGCCTGGCGCCGGATCGTCGTCTCGGCCCTGGCCATCGTCTCGGCCCTGGCCATCGTCCCGAGCCCCGCCATCGCGCAGGCCGGCTCCTCCGCCGAGCCGCTGCCTTCCATCGAGGAGCGGACCGCCGGCATGGAGCGGATGGACGGGTTTCTGCCGCTCTACTGGGACGCGGAGCTCGCCCGGCTCTGGATGGAGATCCCGCGCATGGGTCAGGAGCTGATCCACTTCGCCGGGTACGGCGCCGGGTTGGGCTCCAACGACATCGGGATCGACCGGGGCAGCTTGGCGGGCTCGCGCATCGTGCGGTTCGAGCGGGTCGGCCGGAAGATCCTGATGGTGCAGCCGAACTACCGGTTCCGCGCCGACAGCGGTAACCCCGAGGAGATACGAGCGGTGCGGGACGCGTTCGCGCGCTCGATCCTGTGGGGCTTCACCGCCGCGGCCGAGAGCGGCGGCCGCGTGCTCGTCGACCTCACGGACTTCCTCGTGCGCGACGCGGTCGGCACGGCCGAGGACATGAGTCCCGGCACCTACCGGCTGGACGAGAGCCGGAGCTCCATCTACCGGGACATGACCGACGTGTTTCCGACGAACACCGAGCTGGAGGTCGAGCTGACGTTCGTGCGCCAGCCCGGAGGGGGCGGGGGCGGCGGTGGCGGCGGTGGCGGGGGCGGTGGCGCCTTCGAGGGGGTCAACTCGGTCGCCGCGACGGGTGACGCCGCAAGCGTGCGGGTCCACCACTCGTTCGTGCAGCTGCCGGACGACGGCTACGAGACGCGAGCCTTCGATCCGCGTGCCGGCTTCGGGTCCGTGACGTACGAAAACTACGCCGCCGCGCTGGAAGAGCCCATGACGCAGCGGTTCATCCGCCGGCATCGTCTGGAGAAGCGCGACCCAGGCGCCGCGGTGAGCGAGGCCGTCGAGCCCATCGTCTACTACCTGGACCCGGGCACGCCGGAGCCCGTGCGCTCGGCGCTGCTGGACGGTGCGCGCTGGTGGAACGACGCGTTCGAGGCCGCCGGGTTCCGGAACGCGTTCGAGGTGCGCATGCGCCCCGACAGCATCAGCCCGCTCGACGCGCGCTACAACGTGATCAATTGGGTGCACCGCTCGACGCGCGGGTGGAGCAGCGGCGGGTCGGTCACCGATCCGCGCACGGGCGAGATCATCAAGGGGGTCGTGACGCTCGGATCGCTGCGCATCCGGCAGGACTACATGATCGCCGAGGGACTCCTCTCGCCGTACGCCAACGGCGACGAGACGCCTCCGGAGCTGGCCGAGTGGGCCATCGCCCGCATTCGGCAGCTCTCCGCGCACGAGGTCGGGCACACCATCGGCCTCGGGCACAACTACTACAACAGCAGCGCGGGCCGCATCTCGGTGATGGACTATCCGCATCCGCTCGTAACCCTGAACGCGGACGGGTCGCTGGACCACTCGGACGTCTACGACGCCGGAATCGGCGAATGGGACGAGGCGGCGATCCGCTACGGCTACGCGACCTTCCCGGGTGGAACGAACGAGGCCGCCGCGCTCGAGGCGATCCTCGACGAGGCGTGGGAGGCCGACATCAGGTACATGACCAACCAGGACATCGCGACGACGCCGCAGGCGGATCAGTGGGCCAACGGCACCGACGTGGCAGCCGAGCTCGAGCGCATGATGGACGTGCGCGCGTCAGCCATGGCGCGTTTCGGCGAGCGTGCGATTCGGACCGGCAGGCCACTGGCGACGCTCGAGGAGGTGCTGGTCCCGCTGTACCTCCACCACCGCTATCAGGTGGAATCGACGGCGACCGCGGTCGGCGGCGTCGGCTTCACCTACGCCGCGCGAGGAGACGGGCTGCAACCGGTGTGGCGCGTCCCCGCCGAGGCTCAGAACGCCGCTCTGGATGCGTTGATGCGCTCGCTCGCTCCCTCCGAGCTCGCGCTGCCCCGTTCGGTTCTGGAGGTCATTCCGCCCAGGCCGCCCGGCTACGGCGAGCACCGCGAGATGTTCCCGCGCTACACCGGCGATGCCTTCGACGCGATCACGCCCGCGGTCGTGGCGGCGCGCCATACGGTCGAGAGCCTGCTCACGCCGGAGCGCACCGCGCGCATGGTGGAGCAGAAGGCGCTGGACCCGTCGCTGCCCGGCCTGGACGACGTGCTCGACAGGCTCATCGACGCGAGCTTCGGCGCGCCGGCGGCCGATGCCTACGAGGCCGAGGTGAAGCGCGCGGTCGAGGGCGTGGTGCTGAGTCGCGTGCAATGGCTCGCGGCGAACGCCGACATGCCGCAGGTGCGCGCCGTCTCCACCGCGACGCTGCAGCGTATGCGCGGTGAGCTCGTGGCCATGAGCGACGCGCCGCACGCGGCCAAGATGGCCCTCGACATCGAGCGTTTCCTGGAGTCGCCGGGCGAGGCGTTCACGGGGCCGGGCATGCCCTCCGCGCCTCCCGGCGCGCCCATCGGCGAGCCGGCCATGGACTGGATCGGTGGGCTCGAGCCGTGGTGCACGTGGGACGCGCGCCTGTGGAACTAGAAACACTCAGGGGGCCACGCCGGCACGCTCGCCGATGAGCCCTGACGCCACGCGTCGGTTCACGGACCAGGAGGTCGCGCTCGTCCTGAGGAAGGCCGCCGAGATCGACGAGGCCGAAGGGTCGGAGCCCAAGGGGCTGTCGATCGCCGATCTCCGGCAGATCGCGCGCGAGGTCGGGCTTTCTCCAGGTGCGATCGACAGGGCCGTGGCGGGCCTCGACAAGCGGCGTGCCCCCGCCCCGCTCCTGCGGGGCGCGCCGCTCGTGCGCCGCGCCGCCCACGCGGTGCCAGGCGATTTGAGCGAGGAGGCCATCGCGCGTCTGATCCGGCTGGTCGATGAGCGCGCCGCCACGGCCGGATCGGTCACGGAGGCGCTGGGCTCGGTTCGCTGGACGAGCTCGGACAGGGTCCGGAGCCAACAGGTGTCCATCACCGCCTCGGGGGGCGAGACGGCGATCCAGGTGGTGGAGAAAGCCGCCCCCGGCGCGAGGTTCGTGGTGCACTTCGTGCCGGCGATCTGGGGCTGGGTGGCCGCCGGGATCGCCGTCGGCGCCTTCGGCATCACCGGCGGCGGCCTCGCCGCGGCCATGGGAGCGGGCGTGCTCGCCGGCGCCACCGCCGGAAGGCTCGTGTGGGACAGCATGTCGGCAAGGAGCGCCGGGCGCGTCGAACGGCTGGCGGCCGAGCTTTCGCGGGAGGCGCACGAGGCCGCCGGTAGGGGACTCATCGCGCCCGGCGACTGACCCGCTAGGGATCCCCCTGCCACCGCCACTGCGTCCTGAAGTCTCGCGTGAGCGCCTGTCCGGTCAGCCGCGCGCGGACCATCTCCACCGGCATGCGTCCCCCCTGCAGCACCGCGTCGTGGAACTCGCGCGCGCTCATCCGGCCCGACCCCACCAGCTCCTCGTGGAGCGCCCTGAACTGCAGCCCGCCGATCTTGTAGGCGATCTGGTAGAGCGGGGCGTCCTGCGCCGAGCGCCGCACCTCCGCTTCCGCGTTCGCCCGCTCGTGACCCACCCGCTCCACCAGGAAGTCCACCGCCTCCTGCGCCGACCACTCACCGAGCTGGTAGTTCAGTGAGAACACGATTCGGGCCGCCCGGTGCAGCCGCCAGAAGAGCATGCCGATCCGGTCCGGGTCGTCGCGCGGGAAGCCCGCGTCCCAGAGCAGCAGCTCCCAGTAGAGCGACCACCCCTCGCCCCAGAACGGGGTCCGATTCAGCGCGCCACGGTGGGGGTTGAACCGGTCGGACAGGAAGCCCTGGAGGTGATGGCCCGGGATCAGCTCGTGGTGCACGGTGGCGAAGTTGAACGACGGCGTGTTCCCGCGCATGCTCATGAGCTTGTCCTCGTGGCTCATGCCGTCGGTGGGATAGGATACCCGCGTCACCTCGCCACCCGAGAAGAACGGGTTGATGAGCTGGCGCGCCGGTGTCTGCATGGCCAGGCGCCAGACCTCGGACGCGAGCGGCGGCACGGTGATGTTGTCCATGCGCTCGACGAACGACTCCGAGTAGTCCGCGATGTCGAAGATGACCCAGGGCTTCTCTCCGGGCGGTGGGGCGAGGTTCTTCACGTGCTCCAGCGCCGCCTGCCAGTCGTCGCCGTATCCCATGTCCCGCGACACCTCCCGGAAGCGCTCCTCGATCCACTCGAACTCCTGCCACCCTATGGCGATGAGCTCCTCGGCGGTGTAGGGGATCATCTCGACCGCGAGCTCCGCGCGGAGACCTTCGGCCAGCACGGGGTCGCCGATGATCGGTCCGGGGTCGCCTGGCGTGATTCCGACGAGGTGGCGAATGAGCGCGTTCCGGTACCGCTCGAGCGCGGCGTCCACTCGCTGGTACGGACCGCGCGCCCACCAGCTGAAGAGCGGATCGTAGCCGTCGTAGAAACGGTCGTAGTCGGCCAGGACCTCGCGCAGATGCTGCACGTAGCCGGCCGCCCGGTTCGCTACGGTGGGGCTGGCCTCGGGCCCGGCCGGGGGGTCGAGCGAGTCCGCACGCGCGGGCCGGCCGACGGGTGCCGCACCGGGCGGGGAGCCGGGCGCCCCAGTGCGCCGCTCCAGCGCCGCGGCGAGGCCTTCGACCTCGCTGGCGACGCTGTCCAACGTCGCGGCCACCGCGCGGGGCTCCGCCCGGATCCGGTCGTGGCGTGTCTCCTGCAGCTCCCGGAGCGGCGCGGAGAACGGCACCAGGGGGGACATCTCCGTCCAGCGCCCATCGTCCCGGGCCAGGACCTGCATCTCGTAGTCGAGCCGGTTCCGCAGGAGGATGTAGTCGACCTGTCCCTCGTGGTTCAGCGCGTCGAAGTCCAGCTCCGCCATGCGACGCTGCCACCCGGTGTAGAGCTCGCGCAGGCGAGCCTGCCGAACCGGCGAGTACTCGACCTCGTACCTGCGCCGGACGGCCGCTTGGTCTTCCAGGAACCGGGTCACCGCCACGCGAAGATCGCTCTCGCCTCTGGCGAAGCCCACGAGAGAGGACAGGACGGGCGGGTCCTCGGCCCAGCCGGGGTCGAGCACGACCTGAGGCTCCTGGGCTGGGGCCCCGACCGCTCCGGCCAGGAGCAGCACGGCGCCCATCGCCACCGCGAGTGCCTCGAAACGCTTCATGATCCGCTCCTCGTTCGCCGCTCGCCATCGCCCTCCCCGGGGCGCGTCAGCGGCTTCTCAGGTCCACTCCCGCGATACCGCGCTCACGCTTCTGCGCCTCGACCATCTCCGCCACGTCGGCCAGCAGCCGCTTCGCGTCGTAGACGATTCCGTCCTTGATCGTGTAGTCGATGCCACCGACCCACTCCAGTTGGCCGGTCTCGTCGTTCAGCCGCATGTGGCCGGTCCCGTACAGCACCTTCAGGTTGTGGACGGGGTTCTCACCGATGATCACGAGGTCCGCCAGCAGGCCTTCCCGAACCTCGCCGAACTGGATCTCCTGGCCCATGGGCTCGAAGATCGCCTCCGCCCCGTGCAGGGTCGCACCCCGGATGACCTCCAGCGGGTGGAAGCCGGCCTCTTGCAGGAGCTCCATCTCCTCCACGGTCGAGAACCCGTACAGGTTGTAGATGTAGCCCGCATCGGTGCTCACCGTCACCCGGCCGCCCGCGTTCTTGTAGTCGTTCAGGAATCGCATCCAGACCCGATAGAAGTTCTTCCACGCCAGCTCGTCCTCGAGCGTCCAGTCGAAGAAGTAGGATCCGTGGTTCTCCCTGCTGGCGGTGTAGAAGTCCCACAGGGAGGGAAGCGTATAGTGCTGATGCCAGTCGGCGTTGCGCGCGCGCATGACGTCCCTGCTCGCGAGATAGGCCGTCATGGTCGGGTCGAGAATGAAGTCCAGGTCGAGGAGCTCCTGGATGAGCGCGTTCCACTCCTCGCTGCCCGGCTCGTGGATCAGGTTCCACTGTCGGGCCACCTGTCCGAAGCGGAATTGCTCGTCGTTGTAGTTGTACCGCGAGGGGAAGGGCTGGACCTGGTTGTCCTCGTAGAGCGCTTCGAAGATCCCGTAGAAGTGGGTGAGCCGAGTGAGGCCGGCCCTCGCCGCGTCGAGCGCGTTCATGCGCTGCACGCCCATCTGCTCCAGGTGCGCGGTGGTGCCGAGGCGGTGCTGGCGGGCCTCGTCCAGGATGGCTTCCATGACGGGCGGACGCATGGCCACCAGCTTGACGCCCTGGACTCCGTTCTCGGCCGCCCAGCGGACCCACTCCCGTCCCTGCTCAGGCGTCCGGACCGGGCCGCGGTCCCAGCCGGCGCCGGGCCGCTGGTAGTTGAAGATCCGCGGAGCAACGATCTCGTTCCGCGCGCTCCGGGCCTGCTCCGCCAGCGTCCATTCGTGCTCGGCGAGCTCGACGCCCACCGCGGTCGTGATGCCGTGGGCCATCCAGAGCTTGTAGACGTACTCCGCGTCGGGGTTCTTCGGAGGTCCGCCCACGTGCATGTGCACGTCCACGAAGCCCGGCATCACCCAGCTTCCGTGCGCGTCGATCTCACGGGTAGCCCCCTGCGGACGTCCATCGGGATCGATGGGAAGACCGGGAAATCCCACGCTCCTGACCTCCACGATGCGATTGCCCTCGATGACGATGTCCGTGGGACCTCGGGGTGGGGAGCCGGAGCCGTCGATCAACGTGGCCCCGCGTATGATCAGGCGCTCGAAGGGGCCCTCGCCCTCGTCCGGACGGCGGTCGGGTGCGGGGTTGATCTGAGCAGCCAGGGGGACGCTCCCGGCGACGAGAGCCACCAGTGCGAGAAGGTGGCCGATCCGGCTGACACGGGAGTTCATGGGACCTCGAAGGGAAGGAGGACGTGCGGCGCGGAGGGAACGAAAACGTCCCCGGACCACCGCGACGAGCCGTGGCAACCATCGGCGCGCCGCGGGACCCGGGGACGGTTCCCGCCTAGACGGTCGGGGTCACACCATCAGCCCCCGCCGGCGATGTTCGGGTTGTTGAACCGCTCCTGGACGGAGATCGGCCAACGGTCCTTCGTGCCCAGATCGATGTTTCGCTGGATCCAGGCCAACGGAATGATGTCGTAGTATCGGTGATCCTCCCACCGACGACCCTCCAGCCAGAGCTCGGTATCCCGCTCGTAGAGGAGCTGGTCCCGGATCTCGTCCGCGTCGGTGCTGGCGAACGGATCCAGACCCGAGCGCGCCCGGACCAGGTTGATGTAGGTCACCGCCTCCGGGAGATCATCCTCGAGGAGGCGAGCCTCGGCGATGATCAGCTCGGCCTCCGCCGCCCGACTCGCCGGAAGAGGGGAGGTCCGGTCGGGATACTTCATCTGGCGGTAGCGCGTCTCACCCCGTGGCCCCGGTGTCTCCGGCTCCGGGTTGAAGATGATCCGCGGATCGACCTCGCCGGTCACCGGGTCCGGCCGGAACGCGTACGTCTCGTGCATCCGGTGGTATGGCCCGATGGTGAGGCCAGTGTAATGGCCATTGCTATCGCCCGGCTGCCCGTACCGCAAGTTCACCACATAGGTGTTGCTGACGGCGAGCGCCTGCCGGGCGTAGGTCTCGGCCTGCGCCATGTCGGCCGCGCTTCCGGTGCCGGTCTCGATGACCGCCTCGTAGTAGAGGGATCGCTGGGCCCGGGCGGCTCCCCCCAGGGCAGCCGCCTGAAGGTTCGACTCACCGGCGGCGGCGGCCACCTGCGCCGCGCTCAGGAACCGGTCGCGCGCATCGGCGATGGCCTGCGCGGGCGTAATGGCCCCGCCACCATCGTAGACCACCGCCTCGTAATACGCGGCCGCGGTGATCCGACCCAGCGCACCCATGAAGTAGCTATTGGCCATCCCCACGTGCGCGTCGGGGTTCGCGACCATCACCTGTAGCCGCTCCACCATGTTGTCCGACACCCAGATCGAGGACATCAGGTTGTTGTAGAGCGATTCGGCCGAGGAGATGTCACGATCCCGGTACCCCGCGTCGATCAGGAGCGCGAAGTCCTGCACCGATGGGTGCCAGACGTGGTCCCCGAGCATCTCGCCGTTCACCAGGGCCTGCGAAAAGGCCCCCACCAGCTCCCCTTCCGCCGTCGTGGAGAGCGTGCCTTCGAGGAACGGGACCTCGAGGTCCTCGTCCACCAGGCTGCCGGGGTTCTCGACCTCGAAGATGTCGTCGCAGGCGCCGGTCGTGGTCAGGCCCAGTCCCAGCAAGAGATATCGTGCCGCGCGACCGGCGGCGCGCGATGTCGTCCTATGCATGTTGAATGGTGTCATGGCCCCGTCACCTCGTGGTCCGGATGGAGAAGACGTACCGCCGCGGCGTGGGGGCGGAGATGTAGTCGATGTTCGACTCGAAGATGCTGCCTCCGAGCGACTCGCCGGCCGCCGAGACGCCGGGGTCGAGCAGCCCGGTGTAGCCCGTGAAGGTGTGCAGGTTGCGGCCGCCCACCATGATGGTGGTCCGTCCCAACCCCACGCGTCCCGAGAGTTCCGTGGGAACCTCGTAGCTGACGGACAGCTCGCTGAACTTGAGGAAGTCGCCCTTCTCGAAGAACGACGGGACGACCGCCCAGTGCTTCACGCCGTACTCGTGCGCGGCGGCTTCCTTCTCCGCCGCGGTGGAAGCGGGGTCCGCGAGAATGCGGATCGTGTTCGCCCCGAACTCGTTGATGCCCAGGGACTGCCGGAGCACCTCGGTCTCATTCGACATGAGGAAGCCGCCCGCCCCCGAGAAGATCGCCCGCAGGCCCAGGTTCTGCCCGAAGCGGAACGTGCTGCCGAAGTCCACGGTCCAGGAAGGCAGGGCGTCGCCGTGCACCACCAGCAGCTCCTCGCCGTTCTCGTCCCGCAGGACGTTCGGCTGGATCTGGCTGGTGTTCGTGAGGAGCGAGGGGTCGGCCACGGTGAGGGTGTAGGGATTGTCCGGGTCCTGCTTGGGTCCGATCAGCACGCCCGGACGGTGCCCCTCGGCGAGCCAGCCCCAACGGCGCCGCGTCGACAGCCGGATGTCCGGGATGCCGCCCATGTCGGTGATTTCCTGATCGATGTACGTGTATGCGGCGTTCACGTCCCATCCGAACCCGGCCGACTCGATGACGCGCACGTCGCCGCTGAGCTCGAGACCCCACGACTGCATCTCACCGATGTTGCGGAGCTGGTCCTGCGTGAAGCCGGTCGAGGGTGGCGGAGAGACGCTCATGAGGGCGTCGCTCGTGGTCTGGTTGAAGTAGATCGCCTCCAGGCCCACCCGCCCGTTCATCAGCCCGGCCTCGATGGCCAGCTCGCGCTCGGTCGAACGCTCGGGCTTCAGCTCCGGGTTGCCCAGGTTGTCGGGTGAGATCGAGGAGATGCCGCCCGCGAACACGCCCGGGTTCCACGTGCGCTGCGCGTCGAACGCTCCGGGCTGCAGACCCGAGGCCCCGATGGCACCGCGCAGTCGGAACGCGTCCACACCCGGCACGTTGAAGAAGTCGTAGTCGGAAAGGACCCACGAGAAGCCGACCTTCGGGTACCTGGTGAGCCCGAAGTCCTCACCGAAGGCGGAGTTTCCGTCCATCCGCAGGCCGCCCGTCAGGAAGAGCCGGTCGTCCAGGCCGAACTGCTGCTGGACGAAGAAGCCGGCGTTGATCACGTCCTCCTGGCTCTCCGTGAGGCTCGTGATCACGGTTGCCCCCGAGAAGGTCCGCAGGGTCGGAGAGGAGAACTCGGATTTCTGTGCGTTCTCCCTGATGACCCCTTCCCAGAAGCTCTGGCCACCGACCGTCGTGCTGGAGGAGATCCTCTGCGTGAGGTTCGTGTCCCAGTTGATGCTGCCGTCCAGCGTCGTGGCGTAGCTGCTCCGGTTCTCGATCTGACGCACTCCCGGGAGGTTGTTGTACGCGCCCTCCGGCGCGAACCGGGTGCGCTTTCGGGTCAGATCGTTGTGGCCCACCCGGAAGGTGGCCGACAAGTCATCTCGTATGTCGTAGAAGACCGAAGCGCTCAACAGCACGTTCGTGGTCACCATCTCGTCGGCCATGGTCAGCCGCTCGCCCACGGGCATCTCCGACTCGCCGTGCGTGAAGCGCTCGGTGGCGTTGGCCGGGTTGGCCAACAGGAAATCGGACGCGATGGACGACCAGGACGGCCACGAGGCGGTTATGTTGCTCCGGACCAGGCTCAGGTCCACCGCCGAGCGGAGGCGCTCGGAATGCGTGAAGTCGAACGCGGTGCGGAGCGAGCGATTCCCCGTGCCGTGGTTCGGGCTGTGGCCGTCCTCGTCCTGCAGGCGGCCGGACACCGAGTACCGGATTCCCGTGGTGCCGCCCCGAACCGCCATGGTGTAGTTCTGGTAATGCCCGAGGTCGATCCACGCCGCCGCCGGGAGATCGGTCACCACGGAGCCGATCAGCGCCGGGTTGCTCTGGCCCACGGCGCTCGCGGCGGAGACGTATCCCGCCTGCGGCTTCCACTTGCTGTTCGGCAGGTGGATGATCTGCTGATCCATGCCAAACGTGTAGACCGGCGCCTGCGCGACCCCACGCTTGGTGAAGATCTGGATCACCCCGCTGGACGCCTCGGTCCCGAACAGGGTTGCGGCCGCCGCTCCCTTGATGACCTCGATCCTGTCGATGTCCGCCGGGTTGATGTCGGCAAGTCGGTTCGTGGCCGTCCCGCCCACCGAGTAGGTCCGGTTCTCGATCCGGATCCCGTCTATGTAGATGAGCGGCTCGTTCCGGAGTGACGTGTTCAGCGAAGCCACCCCACGGAGCGTGATGGCGGTGGCGGCACCCGACTCGCCCATGGGCTGGCCGCCGATTCCGGGAACACGCCCGAAGAGGGCGTCGGCCACGCTGGTGATGGGAGCCCTGTCGAGCTCTTCGGACGAGACGGAGTTGATGGTCTGCCCGAGCTGCCTGCGCTGCGTCGGCGTCCCCGTGCCAGTGACCACGATCTCGTCCAGGTCGATCGCCTGGCTGCGGAGGCTGAAGTTCACGCTGACCGCCCCGCCCGCCGGGACCGTGACGGTCTCGGATGCGGTGGCGTACCCGATGAGCTGAGCCTGGACCGTGACCGTTCCCGCCGGAACCCCCTCCACGCGGAACTGTCCCTGGGTGTCACTCAGCGCGCCGATGTTGAGGCCCGTGATGAACACCTGGACGGAGGTGAGGGGGCGCAGCGTGGCCTGATCCGTCACCTGGCCCTGGACGACTCCCTGCTGCGCCACGGCGGGGACCGCGCTGGCCAAGAGCGCCAGGAGGGCGAGCGCGACCGCCCTACCTCCTCCCCGAGCCGCGTGTCGACGTTCGAATAAAGAATGTGTCATCGATCCCTCCTTCTCCTGGGGCGAAAGGCGCGAGGGCGCGGACGGCCGCAAGCCGGTTCACACCCTCGTGCCAACGTATATCCCGCTGCTTCGCATCCTCAGATGCTCGCGCCAATGGAGCGTGTCAAGGGGTGACGACACGGCCGGCCGCTGGCGGTAGCCGTTCGGGCCGTCCATGCGTCTACGATGCGAGGCTCTAATGGCCCTGCACGTGGATCACACCGCCGGCGTGCCCCGTCCCCCACCGGGTGGTGGCGTCGGCGGAGCTGATGTAGCGGACCTCGTCGATGTCCACGACCAGGATGGTCCGCAGCGCCTCGAGATCGCCTCTGAACGTGTTGTCCATGTAGACCAGCGCGTAGCCTGCCGACGGATCCTCGATGGAAAGGACACCACGACTGCGGAGAAACTGGGGACGGAGCTCACGAATCAGCTCGAACGCGGTCGTCGCGCTCGACGTCTCGATCTCGGCCCGTGTGAGCAGGTTGGCGGGGCCCCGCGCCGAGCCGCTGGTCGTGCCACACCCGACCAACGTCACGAGAAGCAGCAGGCCGCCCTTACGACGAGCCATCATACGCCCCCCCGCCAGAATGTCGTCCGGATCCCGACTTCAAACTCTGCGGTTCGGGCCGCGGTCGCAAGGAATCGCCCGCGGCCCCGACTCAGGCTCACGACCTCGAATGAGGAATCACGGCCTTGCCAGAGGAAATCTCGGCCCCGACTGAGGGATCGCGACCTCGAGTGACGGATCGCGGCCTCGCGAGAGGGAATCGCGGCCCCGACTGACGGATCGCCTGGCTCGTACGACGGCTCGCGGCCTCACCTGCGGCTCCAGAACGGCGAGGGGTCCGGCGGGGGATCGGGAGGACCACCGCCGCCGCCGTCCCCCCGGATGTCGAAGAGGTCGGCGAACACGATCACGGCCGCCACGAGCACACTCCCCACGACGAGCGCCGTCCGTCGACGGTCGAGTCGGGGGACGGTGACCTGCTGGATGTCGGCCCGGCCGAACGTGAAGGCTTGCCGGAGGGTCTGGGTCGCGCTGCCCCCGTACGTGGGTACGCGCAGCCTCGTCGCGATCGTCAGTGAGTCGGCGGTGAGCCCCAGGAGCCGGCCCCTCAGCTCCTCCGCGACTCCGGCCGACGTACCGCTCGGACGGTCCCTTCCGCCCGGGGATACGACGATGCGTAGATCTTGCCCCGGCGCGATCGTCGTGAGGTCCGCGGGAGCGGGGACGTAGCACGCCACGAGGGCGGGTGCGAGAAGGATCAGGGACCGCCGGTAACGGATGCCTGGCACGCACTCCTCTCCGTGCTGCGGGAAGGCTCGACCGTGCGAGTTACGACACACGAGACGTACGACACATGGAGACGCGATCATACGAGGGCACGGTTGCCGCGGCAACGGGGCTCGTCGCGCTCGGGCGCCCTGTCCGGTCGGTGCGTCGAAGCGCCGCGTTCCGCAGGGAGCTCAGTCCGCGCGCAGCACGGTGAGCGGATCGGCGCGAGCCGCCCGGCGGGCGGGCAGCCAGCTCGCCAGGGTCGCGACGCCGAGCAGCAGGGCGGCCACGGTCGCGCACGTGGCCAGGTCGACCGCCCGGACGTCGTACAGCAGGCTCGTGATGACCCGGGCGGCGGCCAGCGCCGCCAGGAGCCCGGCGACCAAGCCGGCGACGGCGGGCGCCAGGCCGCTGCGGAGCGCTTCGCGCAGGACCCCGCCGGGTGAGGCGCCGAGCGCCATGCGCAGGCCGAAGTCCGGGAGCCGCGCCCCGACCAGGTGCGACATCACGCCGTACACGCCGATGCCGCCGAGCACGAGCGCGAGACCTCCGAACGTCACCAGCACCAGCATGATGAATCGCCTGCGAGCCAGCGTCTCGCCGAGCGCATCGTCCAACGAACGAACGCCGGTGACAGGCACGTTCGGGTCGACCTGCTCGATGATGTGTCGGGCGGCGGGAACGAGCTCGGGCGCGCGCGGCGCCTCGAGGACGAGATGCATGTAGGAGCCTCCGCGGGTCCACTGGGCGAGCGGCACGTACATCTCCGGCTCGACGGGGCGGTCGAGCGCGAACTGGTGGACGTCGCCCACCACACCGACGACGCGGTGCGGCAGCGAGCCGTACACGCGCAGCTCCCGACCCACGGCGTCCTGGCCGGGCCACAGCATCTCCGCGAACGAACGGTTCACGAGGAGGACCCGTGGCGAGCCCTCGAGGTCCGTGTCCGCCACGTCCCGTCCCGCCACGAGCGGCTGGTCGACGGCGGCGAAGTAGCCGGGCGTCACCATGCGGAAGTTGGCGCTCGGCAAAGGCTCGTCGGCGTTCGGCGTCTGTCCCTCGGCGAGGTACGGAAACGACCAGTTCCGGAGGGTGAACGGGAGGATGTGGATGCCGCCGAGGCTCGTCAGGCCCGGCAGCGCGCGCAGCCGCTCGAGGAGGTTCCGGTAATAGGTCACGTACCCCTCTCCCGAGTACCGGTCGGCCGGCGGCAGGATCTCGATCGCCACGACGTCCGAGGTGTCGATGCCGGGATCCACGGAGCTCAGCCGCGCGAAGCTGGAAAGCACGAGCGCCGCGGCGATCGAGAGCGTCGTGGCCATGGCGATCTGGCCCCCGACGAGCACACGGTTCAGGCGATGCGCTCCACGCGCCACGCCGGTGCCCCGTCCACCCGACGCGAGGTCGTCGCGCAACCCGGGGCGCGTCGCCCGGAGCGCCGGCAGCAGCCCGAAGGCGAGCAGCGAGCAGGCGGTGATGCCGAGGGCGAACACCAGAACACGGCCGTCCACCGCGAGGCCCGCCACGCGGGGCAGCCCGGACGCTTCCGCCACGCGCACGACGTCGAGGAGCGCGATGGCGAGCAGGAGGCCCATCCCACCACCCAGGACCGCGACGATGGCGCTCTCGGCGAGCTGCTGGACGACCAACCTGGAGCGGCTCGCGCCCATGGCGGCCTGTACCGCCAGCTCTCGCCTGCGTCCCGAGCCACGCGCCAGCAGCAGGTTCGCCAGGTTGCCGCACGCGATCAGCAGGACCAGCCCCACCGCCGCGAGCAGCGTCCACAGCATGCGCCCCGAGTCGCCCACGACCGAATCCAGCAGGCCCACGACCGACGCCGAGGCGACGGCGTCGTCTTCGAAGCGTCCGGTGTACTCGTTCCTCAGGCGGTCGGCCAACGACCGCACCTCGGACGAGGCTCGCTCCACGGTCGCGCCCGGCGCGAGCCGCGCCACGAGCTCGTGCAGGTACCAGGTGCTGTCGGCCAGGAAGCCCGTTCCGGCCGGCAGCGCGAGCGGAACCCACACGTCCGACTCCTGGTCGAGCGTCTGGTGGCCGGCCGGCATCACGCCGATGACCTCGCGCGACGTGTGACCGTACTCGCTGAGCTGGATGCGTCTGCCCACCACGCCGGGATCCGCGCCGAAGCGCGACCGCCACGTATCGTAGCCGAGCAGCACGACGTCCGAGCGGCCCGGCACGGTCTCCTCCGGGGTGAACGGGCGTCCGAGCGTCGGACGCACACCGAACACCTCGAAGTAGCCGGCATCGACGACGGCGGCGTCCAGCACGTCGGCGCTTCCCTCGCCCGTCAGCGTCAGGCCCCAGTGCGAGATGCCGGTCGCCGACCGGACCGAGGGCATCCTCTCCGCGATCTCCCGCGAGAGCGAGATGTTCATGCTCGTGGACGGCCAGAGGCGCACGAGGCGGTCGGGCTCCGGGTACGGCAGCGGTCGCAGCACCACCGCGTTGACGACCGTGAACATGGCGACCGAGGCCGCGACACCGAGCGCCAGCGTCGACAGCGCCACCAGCGCGTAGCCCGGGCTCCGCAGCAAGCGGCGCGTGCCCACGCGGAAATCGCGGACGACGCCGTGCGCGAGCTCTCCCCGCCGCCGCTTGCGAGCGCGCTCGGCACCGATGTCCGCCAGGTCCGCGCGCACGCGGTCCACGTCGCCGAACGCGTCCATGGCCCGTCGCCGTGCCTCCTCCCGCGAGAGGCCCTCGGCCATCAGCTCCTCGACGCGTCCCTCGATGTGGAACCGCACCTCCTCGTCGATCGCACGGAGGTCTCGCTTCCCGCCCTCGCCCCTCATCCCGATCACAGCGCCTCCCCCGGATCGAGGACCACACGACCCACGGCCCGCACGTGCTCCTTCCAGCTCGCGGTCTCCCGCTTCAAGCGCCCGCGCCCCTTCGCGGTGAGGCGGTAGAACTTCGCGCGCCGCTTCCGTTCCGAGACGCCCCACTCCGCCGCGATCAGCCCGTCACGCTCCAGGCGATGCAGCGCCGGGTACAGCGCGCCCTCCTCGACCCGGAGGGACTCCCCCGCCAGGGTCTCGATCCGCCGGCGGATGTCGAGGCCGTGCAGCGCGCCGTCCTCCAGGGTCCGCAGGAGGAGCAGGTTGAGCGTTCCGTACAGGGTGCTGGCTTCGATCCGCGTCATGGAGGTCCACCGGGTGGGTGGCCGTCAAAGTAGCCTAAGCGGCTGAGGTTTCAGCAAACCTAACCGGCTTATGTCAGATCCGCAACGGCACGGCTCGGGCGCCTACTTCTTCCGCGCCGGAAACAGCCATCCCCTGCGCACCGCTCGCGGCTCGTCCACGACCACGAACGCGTTCGGCGCGCTGGCGTCGATCATCCGCACCGCCGCGCCGATGTGTCGCCTCGGGATGACCGAGAACAGAACGTCCACCGGTCCTGTCCGCCCCATCCCGTACGTTTCCGTTACGCCGAAGCCGGCGCCGCGAAGCGCCTCGGCGAGCTCCGCCCCACCCGACTTCACGACGGTGTGGATGGTCGCCAGCCCGAGCGCCACGCGCTCCTCGATGACGAGCCCCACGTAGTTGCCGGTGGCGAATCCACCGGCGTACGCCACCAGGTGGAGCGGGCTCGTGAGGTTCTGGACGACCGCGCCGATCGCCACGACCCACAGGAGCACCTCGAAGAAGCCGATCAACGGGACGAGCAACTTCGCGTTGCGGACGATGAGGAGCACACGCATGGTGGCCATCGAAACGTCGGTCACGCGCAGGAAGAAGATCACGAGAGGTCCCAACGGACCGGCGAGCAGTTCCTGTAACATTGAGGAGTTCTCCGAGAGGGCACGGGCTGGTGGCATGGAGCGGCCGCGGGGGGTGCTCGAGCGGACGGTGCCTACCCTGGCACGGCCGCATGGCGGTCCTTATTCTAAGGAGGATGCGCGACTCCAAGGAGGATGCGGGATTCCGAGGAGAAAAGCGCGCCAGGTGGACGTCCGCCCGTTGGCGGCTCCTCAGCCTTTTCGTGCGGCAAGGTGTCCTGCTTAGGTTGAGGGGTATTTCCACGTAGGCGATCCGAGGGAGTGATGAACGTTACCGCAACCGCAATGCTCGTAGCGGGGCTGCTATTGCTCGGTCTGGCGGGTGACCCGGGTACGGCCGATCCGCTTCCCTTCCACGCCGAGGCCGGAACGCTGGTGCCGACCGGCGGCTCCGTGATGCCGAGCGGGGACGACCCCGTCTCCAACGTGGTGGTGGCGGAGTACTGCACCCGGTGCCACAACGAGCAGCGGCGTCGCGGGGACCTCGTGCTCGAGGGCTTCGACCTCGCGACGGCGGCCGAGCGCGGGGAGGTCGTGGAAAAGATGATCCGGAAGCTGCGTGCGGGCATGATGCCCCCGCGCGGCGTGAGCAGGCCGGATGCCTCCGTGATGGAGGAGATGGTCGTCGAGCTCGAGACGACCATGGACGAGGCGGCCGAGGAGAACCCGAATCCGGGCGTGCGCGCGTTCCAGCGGCTCAACCAGGCCGAATACACGGCCGCCGTGAGAGACCTGCTGGGCATCGAGGTGGACGTCAGCTCGTTCCTGCCGCTCGACACCAAGAGCGCCAACTTCGACAACATCGCCGACGTGCAGATGCCGTCGGCGACGGTCATCGAAGGGTACCTCCGCGCGGCCGGCCAGATCAGCCGTCTCGCGTTGGGAGACGCCAACGCGGAGGTCGGCAACCAGATCTATCGCATCCCCCGCATCGCCTCCCAGAAGGAGCGGGTGCCGGGAGCGCCCTTCGGGACACGGGGAGGGATCTCGGTGATCCACAACTTCCCGGCGGACGGCAAATACGTCTTCCACCTGATGCCGTACGGGGCCGTCGAGGGTGAGGTCTTCGGCCGGACGTTCGGGACCGAGCAGCTCGAGGTCTCCATCGATGGCCAGCGTGTGGCGCTGCTGAGCGTGGACCGCTGGATGTCGGAGTCCGAGCCGACCGGGCTGAACATCCGGACGGACTCGATCCAGGTCCCCGCCGGGCCGCATCGGGTGACGGCGGCGTTCATCAAGCAGTTCGAGGGCTCGGTCGACGACCTGATCCGGCCGATCGACCACACGATGGCCGACGGGCAGATCGGCATCGGCTACGGCGTCACCACGCAGCAGCACCTGCAGCGGCTCACGATTCTGGGACCCTTCCAGATCACCGGCGTCTCGGACACGCCGACGCGGCGGCGCCTCTTCACGTGCCGGCCCACGGCTCCGGGGGAGGAGCGCCCGTGTGCCGAGAGCATCGTGTCCAGCCTCGCGACGCGCGCCTACCGTCGGCCGCTCCGGGAGAGCGACCTGGACGGGCTGATGAGCTTCTACGACCGGGGCGCGGACGTCGGCGGCTTCGAAAACGGCGTCCGCATGGCGCTCCAGGCGGTGCTCGCCAGCCCGCACTTCATCTTCCGCATGGAGGAAGTTCCCGACGGAGCCGATCCGGACGAGATCTTCCGCATCAGCGACATCGACCTGGCATCGCGCCTCTCGTTCTTCCTGTGGGGAACCTCTCCCGACCAGGAGCTCATCGAGCGCGCCGCCGAGGGCGACCTGGGCGACCGCGACGAGCTCGAGCGGCAGGTGCGGCGCATGCTGAGCGATCCGCGCGCCGACGCCCTCTCGACGCGCTTCGCGGCTCAGTGGCTCCGGCTCCAGGATCTCGAGAAGATCCACCCGGACGCGCTGACCTACCCGTACTTCGACCAGACCCTCGCCGATGCCATGCACCGCGAGACGGAGCTGCTCTTCTCGCACATCGTGCGGGAGGACCGGTCGGTGCTCGAGCTGCTCACGGCGGACTACACGTTCGTCAACGGGCG
>Ga0302046_10001479_pt1 | contig 22044 bp, 17 predicted proteins | sample RVTome_11_FD_200261 | JGI IMG/M metagenome (GOLD analysis project Ga0302046, IMG submission 200261) | Soil microbial communities from uranium-contaminated site in the Upper Colorado River Basin, Wyoming, United States - RVT147D111 (version 2) ...
AATCACCGCCCCGATAACGGGCCGCATCGGCGCGGCGCTGGTCAAGCCCGGCAACCTCGTGGCGCCGGGCGAGACGCTATTGACCACGCTCGTTTCCGTCGACCCGGTCTACGCCACTTTCGAGGCGGATGAGAGCGTCTATCTCGAGGCTCGCAACGGCTCGGGGCGATTCTCCGGAAACGGTGCGCGAACGCGTGTGCAGGTGGGTCTGGCGAGCGATTCCGGTTTCCCCTACGAAGGTGAGCTCGATTTCGTCGACAATCGAGTGGATCCGGAGACCGGCACGATCCGCGCGCGCGCGGTGCTGCCGAACCCGGACGGCATGCTGACGCCGGGCTTATTCGCACGCGTGCGCCTGCTCCAAGGCGAGCAGCAGGACGCCCTGCTCATTCATGACATGGCGGTGCTCACGGACCAGGATCGCAAGTACGTTTATGTCGTCGGCGCCAGCGACCTCGCCGAGAGACGGGACGTTCAGCTCGGCAGCCTCGTGGACGGCCTGCGCATCGTCACGTCGGGCCTGACCGCCGACGACCGCGTCGTGGTCAACGGCGTGCGCAGGATTTTCTTTCCCGGCGTGCCTCTCGCTCCGGCCGAAGTACCGATGAGCGACCCGCTGGCCGCCGTGTCGTCGCCGCAGGGCGCGGCCGAGGGCCCTGCCGCCAACTAGAAGCCGCAAGCTAGAAACCGGAAACAGGCTTTACACGATGAATCTGTCCAAGACCTTCGTTGACCGCCCGATACTCGCCGCGGTGTTGTCGCTGTTCATTTTTATCGCCGGCTTAGTGGCGATACCGAACCTGCCGATCAGCGAGTATCCGGACGTCGTTCCGCCGTCGGTGCAGGTTACGGCGACCTACCCCGGCGCCAATCCGCAAACGATATCGGAGACCGTCGCGGCGCCGTTGGAGGAGGCGATCACCGGCGTCGAGAACATGATCTACATGAAGTCGGTTGCAAGCTCCGACGGGCAATTGCAGTTGACGGTCACGTTTGCCGGCGGCACCGATATCGATCTCGCGTCCGTGCTCGTCCAGAACCGTGTCTCGCAGGCCTTGCCGCGGCTTCCCGAGGCTGTTCGCGCCCTTGGCGTGATCACCCAGAAATCATCGCCGACCTTGACGATGGTCGTTCATTTGCGCTCGCCCACGGGTGAATACGACAGCTTGTACCTGGCCAATTACGCCACGCTGCGCGTGCGCGACGAGCTCGCTCGACTTCAGGGTGTGGGGCAGGCCTTCGTGTTCGGCTCCGGCAACTATGCGATGCGCGTTTGGCTCGACCCTGAGAAGGCCTCGGCGCGCGATCTGACCGCCGGCGACATCATCGGGGCGATTCGCGAGCAGAACGTTCAAGTTTCCGCCGGCGTGATCGGCGGCCCGCCGCAGCACGGCGAGAGCACCTTGCAGCTATCGATCAACGCGCAGGGACGCTTGCAGTCGGTCGAGGAGTTCGAGGACATCGTCATCAAGACGGCGGCCGACGGCGCGATCACCCGGCTCGAGGACGTGGCTCGGGTCGAGCTGGGTGCGCAAGGTTATTCGCTGCGCTCGTTGCTGAACAACGAGCAGGCTGCCGCGATCGCCATATTCGAAGCGCCCGGCGCGAACTCCATCGAGCTGTCCGATGCCGTGCGCGAGGCGATGGCCGAGCTTGCGGCAGACTTTCCCGCCGGCGTCGAATGGTCCGTCGTCTACGATCCGACGACCTTCGTTCGCCAGTCGATTCGTTCCGTCATCACGACCCTGCTCGAGGCCGTGGCCTTGGTCGTGCTGGTCGTGGTGCTGTTCCTGCAAACCTGGCGGGCTTCGATCATCCCGCTGCTCGCAGTGCCGGTTTCGATCATCGGCACCTTCGCGTTTCTGTGGCTGTTCGGCTTCTCGATCAACGTCTTGACCTTGTTCGGGCTTGTGCTCGCGATCGGCATCGTCGTCGACGACGCCATCGTCGTGGTCGAGAACGTCGAACGGCATATAGAGGAGGGTGAGTCGCCGCGCCGCGCCGCGCACAGCGCGATGGAGGAGGTCTCCGGGCCCATTGTGGCCATCTCGCTGGTGCTGTCGGGCGTGTTCGTGCCGCTGGCCTTTCTTGAGGGCGTCACCGGGCAGTTCTACCGCCAGTTTGCGGTCACGATTGCCGTTTCAGTGCTGATCTCGGGGCTCAACTCGCTGACCTTGTCGCCGGCGTTGTCGGCCGCGTTGCTGAAGCCGCGTGGTGCGCCCAACGACTGGCTCGCGAACCTCATCGAGCGAAGCTTCGGCTGGGTGTTCCGGCCCTTCAATCGCGTGTTCAAGAGCGGGGCGAACGCCTACTCGTCGGGGGTCAACCGCAACATCCGTCACGCCGGCCGGATGGGCTTGATCTACGTCGTATTGATCGGCGTGACGGTGCTCGGCTTCCGTGCCGTGCCTGCCGGGTTCATACCGATTCAGGACAAGCAGTATCTGTTCGGCGTCGTGCTGCTGCCGGAAGGCGCGACCATCGATCGCACCGATGCGACGATTCGGGAAATGTCGCGCATGGCCGCGGAAACGCCGGGCGTCGAGAACTCGGTCGCGTTTCCGGGGCTCAACGCCTTGCACTTCGTCAACACGCCGAACATCGGCACGGTGTTCTTCGGCATCTCGCCGGCCGACGAGCGAGAGCTCAGCGCGGCCGAAATCGCGGCGAGCTTGTCGGGCCAGTTCAGCAGCATCAAGGAAGGCCTGGCGTTCGCGCTGATGCCGCCGCCGGTGCTGGGCTTGGGCAACTCGTCGGGCGTGGAGATGTTCGTTCAGGACCGCGTGGGCCTGGGTTTCGGTGAGCTTCACAACAACGTCTGGGCCATGGTCGGCGCGTTGAGCCAGACGCCGGGATTCGATCCGTTCTCGGTGCTGAGCTCGTTCAGCTCCAACGTCCCGCAGCTCGATGCCGAGGTAAATCGGGAGAAAACCAAGGATCAGGGCTTGCGGCTCACCGACGTTTACGAGGCCTTGCAGGTGTACATGGGCTCGGCCTACGTCAACGATTTCAACCTTTTCGGCAGAACCTACAGCGTTTACGCGCAGGCCGATTCCGAGTTCCGCGACGAGGTCAGCGATCTTTCGAGAATCCGGGTACGCAACGACAGCGGCCGCATGGTGCCGATCACGACGGTCCTGGACGTCAAGCAGGGCTTCGGGCCGGACCCCGTGATCCGCTACAACGGTTATCCGGCGGCCGATCTTTCGGCGGGTATCAACCCGGCGCTGTTGTCCTCGGGTGAGGCCCTGGGCGCGGTGCAGGCCGTCGCAGACAACGTGTTGCCTCAGGGCGTGAGCATCGAATGGACCGGGCTCACCTACCAGGAGGCCACTCAGGGCAACGCCGCGCTGTTCATTTTTCCGTTGTGCATCATTCTGGTGTTCCTGGTGCTGGCGGCGCTCTACGAGAGCTGGTCGCTGCCGGCGGCGATCATCCTGATCGTGCCGCTGTGCCTGTTGTCGGCCATCGGAGGGATCTGGGTCCTGAATACGATCATGGGGTTCTGGTTCGGCTTGCAGATCGGCTGGGGGCTGATTCCTCCGCCGCCGATCTCGGTGCCGCCGACCTTCTTGGACAACAATATCTTCACGCAGATCGGCCTGGTCGTGCTCATGGGGCTTGCGTGCAAGAACGCGATCCTGATCGTCGAGTTCGCCCACGATCTGGAGAAGAAAGGCCTCGGCATCGTCGAGGCGGCGCTCGAAGCCTGCCGGCTGCGCCTGCGGCCGATATTGATGACGAGCTTTGCCTTCATCGCCGGCGTCATGCCGCTGGTGTTCGCCCACGGCGCGGGCGCGGAGGTTCGCCACGCCATGGGCGTCACGGTGTTCTTCGGCATGCTCGGCGTCACGTTCTTCGGCCTGTTCTTCACGCCGGTTTTCTATGTGCTGATTCGCAAGCTCGTAACGCGGTGCACCGGGGCTATCCAAGGAGCCGGTCATGCGTGATCGAGCCCGCCTGTTGACGCCGATCGGCGTCTTGGTTCTGCTGACTGCTTGCGCCGCCGGACCCGACTACGAGCAGCCGGCTACGGAGCTGCCCGGCGAGTTCGTCGAATCGGCGGCCGGGCCCTACAGCGATGCGGCGGTTTCCGCCGAGCTCTGGCAAAGCTTCGGCGACCCGGATCTCGACGCGCTGATCGAGCTGGCGCTGGCGCAGAACACCACCGTTGCGCAGGCGCTGGCAACCTTGAACGAGACGCGCGCGCTCAGCGGGCTGCGAATCTACAGCTGGTTCCCGACGATGGGGACCGGCGTCGACTACCAGCGTAGTCAGCAAAGCGCTCAGGATCCCTTCGGTTTTCCGGAGGAGGGCACGACCGAGGTCTACCGCGCCGGCTTCGACATGAGCTGGGAAATCGACCTGTTCGGCAGCCTGCGCCGCGAGAACGAGGCGATATTGCGGCGAACCGAGGCGGATGCGGCTGCGCTGCGCGCCGCGCAGCTCAGCATCATCGCCGAGGTCGCACAGACCTATTTCGCGCTGCGCGGCTCTCAGCAGCGCCTGCTCGTTCAGCAACGCAATCTCGACAACCTCGGCAACAGCGTCGAGATACTCGAGGCGTCGCTCGACGCCGGCCGCGGGACCGCGCTCGACGTCGCGCGCTCCGAGGCCTTGGAGCGCTCGCTCGCCGCGCTGTTGCCGCAGACGCGCGCCGCGATATCGCGCGCGGAGCAGCGGCTTTCGGCGCTCACGGCCGAGCCGGTGGAGCAATTGCGCGCGCGCCTGGTTGCGGAGCGTGATTTGCCCGCGATGCCGTCGATGATAGCCGTCGGCACGCCCGAGGATTGGATCCGGCGCAGGCCCGACGTATTCGCGGCCGAGCGCCGGCTCGCGGAAAGCGTCTCCGCCGTCGGGATCCAGGCCGCCGAGTTCTACCCGAGGCTCACGCTGCTCGGTGATTTCGGCTGGACCGGCAGCGAGCGCGACGACATCGGGTCATCGGAAGCCGAGCGCTGGAGCATCGGGCCGTTCTTGTCGTGGCGCATTCTCGATTTCGGGCGAATTCGCCAGAATGTTCTCGCCGCCGAGGCGCGCGCCGAGCGCGCCTACGCGGTCTTCGAGGAAACGCTGCTGCTGGCTCTCGAGGAGGTCGAGAACGGGCTCGCGGGCTATCGCGCCTCGACGCTCACCGCGGCGGCGCTTGCCGAGGCCGTCGATGCGAGCCGAACGGCAAGCAGCCTGGCGCGACTACGGTTCGACAACGGCGTGTCGGACTATCTGGCCGTGCTCGATGCCGAGCGCACCCAGCTCGAGCTCGAGGATCAATACGCGGTCGCTGTCACCGATAGAGCGACCACGCTGGCGGCCCTCTACAAGGCCCTTGGCGGCGACTTTGCCGAAACCGCGCCGTGAGAGCCAGCGGAAACGCTAAACTTGAGCGCGTGCGCGCAGTTGCGGGCCGACCTTACCTTTCCATTTGACCTGCGCGCGATTTCTGAGGAGGTTCGGCGCGCGTTTTGCGCGGCCTTGCGCGCGCACGTGTTATCGAAGGAGGGGCAATGGCGGACGCGAGACTGACGGCATTCATCGACCGGGCCTTGGCAACGGGAGCCTCCAAAGCGGAGATCCAAAAGGCCTTGGAGGAGGCCGGCTGGTCGAGAGATCAGATTTCCGACGGCCTCGGGCACTACGCCGATGTGTCGTTTGCGGTTCCCGTGCCTCGCCCGAAAGCGCAGCTCTCCGCGCGAGACGCCTTTTTGTACCTGTTGATGTTCGGAATGCTCTACGTCAGCGCCTACCATCTCGGCGGCCTGTTGTTTCAATTCATCAATCTGGCGTTCCCGGACGAGTCGCTGAGCGACGTTCGAGGATACTACTACAGCCGGATCCGCAGTGCCGTCGCGGCGCTGATCGTGGCGTTTCCGATACTGCTGTTGCTGGCGTCACGGCTTGCAAAGGAGATCGTCCGCGATCCGACTCGCCGCACTTCGTCAGTCAGAAGATGGCTGACTTATCTGACGCTCCTGGTGGCTGCCTGTGTCTTGACCGGCGACCTGATTTCGTTGATCTACAGCCTCCTGAGCGGCGAGCTGACGGTGAGATTTCTCTTGAAGGTGCTCGTGATCGCCGCGATCGCGGGTGCCGTCTTCGGCTACTACCTTTGGAGCCTCAAGGCCGACGAAGAGGCTCTCGGCGGGTGAACCCCAACCGCGTCGCGGCGTTCCTGGGGCTCGCCGTCGTCGCTGTTGCGGTGCTCGCCGGTCTCTGGCTCGCGGGATCACCCGCCGAGCAGCGCCTGCATCGATTCGATCTTCGACGCACGGCCGATCTGCGCTCGCTCGTGCGGATGCTGGATCTCTATCGGCAGGGCAACGACGCGCTGCCGGAGGAGCTCGAGGCGCTCGTCGACGGCCGCATCATGTCGCGGCTGCCCGAGGATCCCGAGACGTCCGACGCCTATGAATACAGGCGGCTGTCGTCGGACGCCTACGAGCTGTGCGCGCGCTTCAGCCTGCCCGCGCCGGAGAGCGAGCGCGGCGACTTCTGGTATCACGATGCCGGCAGACAGTGTTATCGGCTCGATGCCGCCGCCATGCCCGCCGCGCTGGAGCGTCTTGGCCTGCCTTGAACCTATTGCCAGTTGTCCATGGCCCTTCGGTGCAGGGATTCCGGCGTGAGCTCGGCGAGCTCGATGCGAATGCCGTTGAGATCCGTGACGTCGGACAATAGCGCTCGCGTGGAGCCGGAGCGCACCGGCGTGACCTCGGCGCCGCGCTCGCGGAACATCGCGGCGGCGGCCTCGACGTCCTCGACGTGAATGCCGAGGTGGTTGATGCCCGCCGGCCGCCCGTTGGCGCGGTTGAGCTCCACGAAGGTATCGCGGCTGATCTGCACGTAGACGAGCGTCGGCTCGCCGGCGTCGTCGACGGCTCTGAACGCTTCCGGGAAACCCAAGGTCTCGGTGTAATAGGCGACGGCGGCGTCCATGTCGGGCACCGTCAAGCCGACATGATTGAGACCGACGAGGCCGCGATTCTGGCTCTGAGCGGCCGCCATCTGGATCGCCCCACCGGCCGCCACCCCTGCAAGAAACAAAGCTAGCCCGCGCATGCTGTCCCCCCTTCTTTATTCAATCCGTCAAAAAATGGTACATGCCGAGCACGTTCTCGGCGACCCAGTCGTGGCCTTCCCAGTGCCTGTAGTCCGGCATCGTGATTTCTTGCTGCATCTGCTCGAGCGTTCTGCCCGCCGCGATGGCGGCGGCGACCTCATCCCGCAGCTGTTCGAAATACTCGCGCCATTGGGTGATGTTTTCCGCCGTGCCGACCGGCCCGTGGCCGGTCGCGACATGCTCGAAGCTCGCGGCGAGCCGCTCGGCCTCGGCGATCTTCTCCATCCATTCATCGAAACGGCCCAGCTCGTAGTCCATCTCGCGGTAGGGCAGGCGGCCGAAAGTCACGTAGTCGACGACGAACATTACGCCGTCGTCGGGAAACGCGATCAGGCTGGAGTCGAGGGAATGATTCATCTCGCCGACCCATTGCATGTGCACGCGCTTGCCCCCGATGGAGATCTCGATCTCGTCGGTGTAGGTGATTTGCGGCGGACGCACCTGGCTTACCGGGCCCCGCATGACCTCGGCGCCGGTCAAAAGCCCGTTCTGATCGGCATCGAAGGCGCTGAATCTGACGCTGTCGACGCCGCCGGCCCGCGCTTCTTCACGGTCGATCTGATCGTTGTCGTCGAGATCCAGCGCCGCGACCGGAGCGTATTGCCCGACGACCTCGGCCAACGCCGTCGAGGCCGGCGGCATCGCCAAGTGCTCGAGCATGTTGGCGTGGCCGACGAAGCGGGCGGTGTCGGCGAAGACGCTGCCGCCGGACGCATGATCCCAATGGTGATGGCTGTAGACGACGTAGCGTACGGGCGCGCCGAAGCGGACATTGAGCTCGTTCCTGAGCCACAGCGCGAAATCGGGGCTCAGGGGATCGGCGAGCACGATGCCTTCCGAGGTGACCAGAAATACCGTGCCGTGGTTGTTGTTGGTCGCGCGGTAGACGCCGCCGCCGATGTGGCTGATCGTGCGCTGCGGCACGCCTTGGCCGAAGCCAGGGCCGGCTGCTGCCGCGCAAAGCAGCAGCGCCGCCGCGATCGTTCCGGGTGTCTTTCCAGCCACCGGCATCCCCTTTCTTTGTATTTTCGGGAGACGTTACACCGAGCCCGGGGGTTTTCACAGTCCCGCAAGCCCGAAGCGGCCCGGAATCAGCGCATGAGCGATTCAACGCTGGCCCAGCTGACTAGCTTGAAGTTCTGCGGTGCCGGCGGCGCGACGTTGCGGCCGTCCTGTACGACCAAAAGCCCGCGCGGGTATCCAGGCAGAGGCTGCGTCACGAGGTCGATGCCGTCGGTCTCCGACACGCCGTCGACGGCCGCTTCGAGATTGAGCCCGATCCGGAACTTGAGCTCGATAGCGCCGGTGCCGGGATCGACGACGATATAGCTGTCGTCGCCCTGGCTCGATGCCAGCAGCCATGGGTCGCCGCTGCCGCGCTCGACCATCGTGATGCCCTCGACGTCCGCGGTCAGGTTCTCGCCGTCGACCGGGACCAGCAGCTCCTTCCCTGCCGGAGCTGCCAGCGGGACGCGCCAGATGCCGACGTCTTCTTCCCCGACATAGAGAATCCCGTTGGTCGCGTCGACGTCGCAGCCTTCGGTCTGCGACGAAAAGCGAATCTCCTCGACCAGCTCGGCCTCGAGATCCGGGCGCCGCAGATCGAGCCGCCAGCGCTGCACCAGGCCTTCGGTGTCGCCGACGAAGACCTCGATCGGCTCGCCGCCGGTCATGCAGATGCCGTACGGGTCCCCGAGCTCGAGCGGCCAGGAGCCGATCAACGAGACGACCGCGGTCGCGAGGTCGATCTCGAAAACGTCGACGCGCCGGTGAGTGCGATTCGACGCGACCGCGATGCCTTTGCGCTCGCCGGCGCCGACGATTGCGACGTCGACGTTGTTGAGCCTGCCGATGTCCAAAAACTGGCGCTCGCGGCCGTCGAGCCCATAGACCCGCAGGCCTTCGGCCTTGTCGGCGCCGAGAATCAGGCTTTGGGCGGCGTCGATGGGATTGACGAGCACGGCAGGATCGTCAGCCACGTCACCGTGCATGCGCACGGCCGCCGTTTCCGCGTCCGCGACGACCGTAGGGAGGTAGCGATCCGTGTCGCGAAGCTGCCCCTGTGGTCGCGCGATCGTCTCGGTGCCGGCCGGGAGCCGGCCCCAGGGCGCGAACAGCTCGACGGGAGTGAGCATCGGCTCGAGCTCCGGACTGGTCGGCGTTCGCCACAGGCCGGTGGCGGGATCCAGAAAATAGAGCCACTCGCCGCTTGGATCCAGCTCGCAGACCTCGGTGTCGGGGTTTGCATGGACGGCGCGCAGGTACAGGAGCGTGCTCGAGTCGGCGACGTACTGATGCAGCGCGCCGTCGCCGTCGGATAGAAACACCTGCGTCCTTCCACCTTCGCTGAAATAGCAGATACCGTCGAGCGTATGGGCCAGCGGCCCGAACTCTTGCCGCGTGCCGTCTGAGCGCTCCGCGACGAGCAGCGCTCGATCTTCGTCGATCGAAAACCTGAGCGTATTCGCTCCTGCTTCTGCTTGAGCGAAGGCCGGCTGCATTCCGAGGGCCGCAAGGGCGCCGAGAATCGTTCGAGCATTCATTCCGGGTCTCCGTATCCACGACGTCACACGCCGACGCCAAACGCCGAACGCTAGAGACCTTTGGTTACAAAACGATGAATGCGCGTATCGGCGGGCCCGTCATGAATCAGAAACACTGATGACATCACTTTGTCATAGCGCGTGCCTAGGGTAGTGCCCTTAGTCCTCCATTCAACCAAACGGGAAAATCCATGTCGAAGCAATCTGCGCGTCTCGCGGGCAGGGGCGTTCTATTCGCCGCCGCATGCATGAGCAACCTCATTACATCTGCGGCTTTTGCGGGAACGATCGTCGGCGGCGTCAGCGACAGCTCGGGCGTCCGGGCGTTGCCGGGCGCGCAGGTCCGCATCCCGGCGTTGAGCCGCACGACCGTTTCCGGATCGGACGGCAGCTATCGCTTCGGCGACGTCGCGCCCGGACGTTATACCGTGGTCGTGAGCTACGTCGGCGCGTCGCCGTCGGAGCAAGAGGTTCAAGTCGTCGGCGAGCAGACGGTGCGCGCCGACTTCGGCCTTGGCCCGGAGGCCGACGAGACGATGATCGTCGTCGGCCAACGCGCCAATCTCGCGAGCGCCCTGTCGCGACAGCGTGCCTCCGACACGATCGAGAGCGTGCTGACTCAGACCGACGTCGGACAGTTTCCCGACCAGAACGTGGCCGAGGCGCTGCGCCGCGCCGCGGGCGTCAACGTGCTCAACGACCAGGGCGAAGGCCGCTTCGTCGCGGTCCGTGGCCTGGATCCGAACCTGAACGCGGCATCGATCAACGGCGCCAGAGTCCCGGCGCCGGAATCGGACATTCGCTCGGTCGCGCTCGACGTGCTGCCGACGGAGCTCATCGAATCGATCGAGATAAAGAAATCGCTGACGCCGGACATGGATGGCGACACGATAGGCGCCTCCATCGAGATCAACACGGCGAGCGCGCTCGACAGGCGCGAGCCGTACTTCGGCGTTTCGCTCGAGAGCTCCTACAACGATCTCGCCGAGGAGTCTTCGCCGAAAGGCAGCCTCAACTTCTCGACCATACTCGACGAGCGCTTCGGCATCGCCGGCGGTCTGTCGTACTACGACCGCGAGTTCTCAACGGACAACATCGAATCGGAAGGCTGGGGAGAAACCGACGGCGGGATCGTGTTCGCCGACACGGTCGAATACAGGGACTACGACGTCACGCGCAGCCGTGCCGGGTTGTCGCTCGCTTTGGATTTCCTCGCGAGCGACGAGACGACCTTGTTCGCGCGCTTGCTGCACAGCGAGTTCGAGGACCAGGAGTACCGGGGCCGCTTGATCTTCGAGATGGACGAGGAACCGTCGGCCGGCGGCGGCAACACCGCGCAGTTCTTGTCCGACGACGGCGAGATCGCCGTGATCCGCGACATGAAGGATCGATTCGAGGAGCAAACGATCAGCTCGCTCGTCTTCGGCGGCGAAACCTTCTCCGGCCCCTGGACGTTCAACTATCAGGCCTCGCTCTCGCAGGCGGAAGAGAAAGAGAACGGCTCTTTCGATCCGACGACTTTCGAGCGAGGCTTCGAGGATCCCGGTGAGCTGGACCTCAGTTTCGACTACAGCAATCTGAGCCTGCCGCGGTTTACCGTCTCGCCGGGTACGGAAGCCGTGTTTCTCGATCCCGCAGAGTACGAGTTCGACGAGATCGAGCGCACGACCTTGAGCCTGTCCGAGGACGAGGAAACGACGCTCAAGCTCGACGTCACGCGCGAGTTCGTGCTCGATCGCGGCACCTTCGAGCTCCAGCTCGGCGGCAAGGCGCGCATGCGCGAGAAGACGTTCAACAAGACCGCCGATTTCTTCGAGGACTTCGATTTCACGCTCGCTGACGTGCTTGGGCGGCAGACCTACGGGCTGGCGACGATCGACCCGTTGCCCGATCCCGCCGCTCTTCGCGGCTTTATCAATGCGAATCTGGCCGATTTTTCCAGGAACGACGTCGACAGCGATTTCGATTCGAGCGCCGAGGACTTTACCGTCGATGAGGACATCACCGCGGCTTACGTCATGGGGAGATACGACAACGACCGCATGCGCATGATCTACGGCGTGCGCTACGAGCAGACCGACAACACCATTTCCGGCAACGAGATCGAGCTCGTGGAAGAGGGCGCAATCAGGGAGGGCGTGCCGCTGGACGAGGGTATGGTATTCGTCACGCCCGTGAGCTTCGATCGCGATTACGATCACTGGCTGCCGAGCTTCAACCTGCGTTATGAGCTGCGTGACGACGTCGTGCTGCGCGCCGGCCTGTTCCAGAGCCTGGTTAGGCCGAACATCGGCAATCTCGCGCCGCGCTTCCAGGTGGAAGAGGCGGACGACGGCGAGCGCGAGGGCGAGTTCGGCAACCCCGACCTGACGCCCTACGAGGCGACCAACCTGGATCTCTCCGCCGAGTGGTACTTCTCGGACAGCGCCGTGGTTCAAGCAGGTCTCTTCCACAAGAAGATCGACGACTTCATCGTCGTGGCCGCGTTCGAGGACGTGACCTTTCTCGGAATTTTCGCCGATCAGGCGACAATCCCCATCAACGGCGATGAAGCCACGGTCACGGGCTTGGAGTTCGGCTACCAGCACGCGCTCACGTCCTTGAGCCCGCCGTTCGACGGTATCGTGCTCGGCTTCAACTACACCTACACCGACGCCGAAGGCACCGTCGCCGGTCGCACCATTCCATTACCCTTCGCGTCGGAGCATACCTACAACGCGATGTTGGGCTACGAGAAAGGCCGCTTCAGCCTGCGCCTGGCGATGACCTACCGGGACGAGTATCTCGACGAGCTCGGCGAAGATCCCGAGGAGGACCGCTACGTCAAGGATCACTTGCAGACCGACATCAGCGCCAAGTTCCAGATCGACGACCGGTTCCAGCTCTATGCCGAGTTCGTCAATCTCGGCGACGAGCCCTACGTCGCGTTCCAGCGCGGACCCGGAGCCGACCGGTTGCGGCAGTACGAGGAATACTCCTGGACCGGAAAGTTCGGCTTCCGCTTCACGCTTTGATCGCCGGCGCCGCTGCGAGCGGCGCATCCCTGGTCTGCGTCGCTCGCAAGATCCGAGCTCGGCGCGTCTAGCTTCGCTTCACGCGGCAGGTGCTGAAGCCGAGCAGGGCGTAGGCCGGACACCACCTCTCAACAACCCTGGGACCGGGTTAATGATATGTCTAACATCTTTACACGTGTTTTATATATCCTATAAGATGCGTGAAACATGCTAATCCACCTTTGACGGATGCATGGACGGGGTCTTGATCACGAGCACACAATTGCGAGCCGCCCGGGCTCTGCTTGGAATCGACCAACGCGCGCTCGCCGAAGCGGCCAGCTTGTCCGTGCCGACCATTCAGCGCATGGAAGCAAGCGACGGCGTGATCCGAGGCAACGTCGAATCGCTCGTGAAGGTGATCGAGGCGCTCAATGCCGCTGGGATAGAGCTCATCGGCGAAGGCGCGGAGAGCAAGGCCGGTGGACGCGGCGTGCGACTTCTAAGGTAGCGGCTGGAGCGATGCACGGATGCAGTTAGTGACCGTGGGGCTGTCCTGTGTTGGCGTCCTTCTCGGCGCTGCAGTGCTCGCGGTAGGGATCGCACGACGCGCCGGGGCGTCGACTATCGTCTATGGCGCAAGCCTCGTGGCATCGGCAATCGTGCTCGCAGCGGCGCTCGCGCATTTCGTCGGCCTATCCTCCCCCACGACCTTGACTCTGCCGCTCGGATTGCCGTGGCTCGGCGCCCATTTCAGATTGGACGCCCTCGCCGCGCTGTTTCTCGCCGTCGTCAATCTCGGCGGCGTAAGCGCGAGTCTCTACGCGCTCGGCTACGGCGCGCACGAGCCGTTCCCGGGACGTGTTCTGCCCTTCTTCCCGGCATTCCTTGCGGGGATGAATCTCGTCGTGCTCGCCGACGACGCTTTCACCTTTCTTCTGTGCTGGGAATTCATGTCGCTGGCCTCCTGGGCGCTGGTCATGGCTCATCACCGCATCGAGGAGAACGTACGCGCCGCCTACATTTATCTCGTGATGGCGAGCTTCGGCACGCTGACTCTGCTCCTCGCATTCGGGCTGCTGGCAGGGCCCGATGGGGCCTATGGATTCGCAGCGATACGCGAGAGCGCCCAGACGCCGTTCGTGAATACGCTTGCGCTGATGCTCGTTCTGATCGGGGCGGGCTCGAAAGCCGGCCTCGTGCCCCTGCACGTCTGGTTGCCGCTGGCGCATCCGGCCGCACCAAGCCACGTCTCGGCGCTCATGAGCGGGGTCATGACCAAAGTCGCGGTCTATGCTTTTGTGCGCGTCGCGTTCGACCTGCTCGACGGATCCGGCTGGTGGCAGAGCATAGTCGTGCTCTTCATCGGCGGCGGCACGTCCGTGCTCGGCGTGCTCTACGCGCTGATGCAGCACGATCTCAAGCGGTTGCTGGCCTATCATACGGTCGAGAACATCGGCATCATTTTCATCGGCCTCGGGCTCGCGCTCGCATTTCAGGCGAACGGCATGAGGGCGGCGGCGGCGCTCGCGCTGACCGCCGCCTTGTTTCACGTGCTCAATCACTCGCTATTCAAGAGCTTGCTGTTTTTCGGCGCCGGTGCCGTCTTGACGTCGACGGGCCAGCGCGACATGGAGTTGCTCGGCGGCCTCATTCGGCGTATGCCATACACGAGCTTTACGTTTCTCGTCGGGTGCGTCGCGATCTCCGCGCTCCCGCCGCTGAACGGCTTCGCTTCGGAATGGTTGACGTTCCAGGCGATCTTGCAGAGCCCTGAGCTGCCACAGTGGGGATTGAAATTCATGGTTCCGGCCGTCGGTGGGTTGCTCGCGCTTTCCGCTGCTCTTGCCGCGGCCTGCTTCGTGAAGGCTTTCGGAATCACCTTTCTGGGCCGGCCTCGGTCCTCGGCCGCCGAGACCGCAGGCGAAGTGGATCGCTTTTCGCTCACGGCCATGTTCGGTCTCGCAAGCCTCTGTCTGCTTGCGGGCATACTGCCCGGCTTCGTGATCGACGCCCTCGCGCCGGTTACCGTGTCGATGGTCGGCGAGCGCATGCCCGCACAAGCAGACATCGCGTGGCTCTCGATCGTGCCCATCGCCGAGGCACGAAGCTCGTACAACGGCCTGCTCGTTTTCGTGTTCGTCGCATTTTCCGCCTCGTTCGCGGCCCTGGTGGTTCATCGCTTCGCGTCGCGGGCGCTGCGCCGCGCGCCGGCGTGGGATTGCGGTTTTCCCGATTCGAGCACGCGGACACAGTACACGGCCGGCAGCTTCGCACAACCAATCCGCCGCGTGTTCGGCACGCTCGTCTTTCGCGCACGCGAGCAGGTGGAGCTGCCGCCGCCCGGCGATCCGCGGCCAGCCCGCCTCCACGTGGAGCTGCGCGACCTCGTTTGGGAGGCGTTCTATCTGCCGATCGCGGGTGTCGTGAGCGCCACCGCAACGCGCCTCAACCATTTTCAGTTTCTGACGATTCGTCGCTACTTGGGTCTGGTATTCCTCACGCTCGTCACGCTGCTGCTGGTCATCGCAATATGGCTCTAATCGCCGGACTTCTCGTGCATGGCCTGCAGATGGCGCTCGTGCTGCTGGCGGCACCGTTGCTCACGGGTTTCGTCCGCAAGATCAAAGCGCGTCTGCAGCGCCGGCGCGGTCCATCGGTCATACAGCCTTATCGGGATCTGTATCGTTTATTGCGCAAGGAGGTTGTCCTCGCCGAAAACGCTTCGTGGCTATTCCGCGTCACTCCCTACCTGATTTTTGCCGTCACATGGGTCGCCGCTTCTCTCGTGCCGACCTTCGCGTCCGGCCTCATGTTCAGCTGGACGGCCGATCTCATCGCGATCATCGCCTTGCTCGGGAGCGCCCGGTTCTTCCTCGCGCTCGCGGGTCTCGACGTAGGCACGAGCTTCGGCGGCATCGGATCGAGCCGCGAAGTGATGATCGCTTCGATCGCGGAGCCGGCCATGCTGCTCATTGTTTTCACGCTCGCGCTCGTCGCGGGCTCGACACAGTTATCCTACGTCGCGGAGTTCATGGCGTCGCCCGAAGCCGGCTTACGGGTCTCCGTCGGTTTGGCGCTGATCGCGCTGGTCATGGTCGGCATTGCCGAGAATGGCCGAATTCCGGTCGACAATCCGGCAACGCATTTAGAGTTGACGATGGTTCACGAAGCCATGGTGCTCGAATACTCGGGCCGCCATCTCGCGATGATCGAGCTCGCCGCCTCGATGAAGCTGCTGCTCTATCTGTCCTTACTCGCATGCCTGTTTGCACCTTGGGGGCTTGCGACGCCGAGCATGGGCCCGGCCGCCTTTGCGGTCGGGCTCACGAGCTATCTCGGCAAGCTCGCAGCGGGCGGGACGCTGCTGGCGCTTTTCGAGATCATCGTCGCCAAGATGCGCGTGTTTCGCGTACCCGAGTTCCTCGGGGCGGCACTCATGCTCGGATTGCTGGGCACGCTTCTACTATTCCTGTCGAGGAGTCTTTAGTGAACGGCTTGGTGTTCGAGATCGCGCATATGCTTGCGGCGAGCCTCGTGCTGATCAGCTTCATTCAGCTCTACCAGGACCGCCTCTATGCGCTGTTGAACACTTTTGCTCTGCACGCCTTCATGCTTGCATGCTCCGTCGCGTGGCAAGCGTTCATTCAAGATGCGCCGCACTTGTACATAACGGCCGCAATCGCGCTCGTTTTCAAGGCGATCGTCATCCCCGTCGCGCTCCACCGGATCATTCAGCGCCTCGGCATTCATCGTGAGATAGAAACCGTGGGCGGTATCGGGTTGACGATGCTGGCCGGCATCGCGCTCGTCGCGCTATCGATGGTCGTAATGTTGCAGGTCACGGCGGAGGCCGATCCTCTGGCGCGCCAAGATCTCGCGTTTGCGCTGGCGGTCATTCTGCTCGGCTTGCTGCTCATGGTGTCGCGGCGCAATGCCGTGAGCCAGGTTGTCGGATTCATGTCGCTGGAGAATGGTCTGGTGCTGGCCGCCACCGGTGCGAGGGGCATGCCCCTGGTTGTCGAGTTCAGCGTCGCGTTTTCGATATTGATCGCCTTCGTGGTCATCGGCATCTTCCTGTTTCGTATTCGCGAGCGCTTCGACAGCGTGGACGTGCATGTGCTCGACCAGCATCGCGGAGAACGTTTGTGAGGATTCTCATGATCGATCCGGTGGCGCTGATCCTGTTGATCCCGGTCTGTGCGGCCGCGCTGCTCGCGTTGTTGCCGGGATATCGGCTGACGTCGCAGCTGAGCGTAGTCGCGTCGCTGCTGACGCTGGTGGCCGCGCTGTCGCTGTTTGTCGTCGAACCGGGCGTTCCCGGCTCCTATCTGTTCGTCGACGACTTCAATATCGTTTTCGTCGTGCTGAACACGTTCGTGGCCTTCACGACGAGCGTGTTCAGCGCGAGCTACATCGGTCACGAGCTTGCGATCGGCAAGCTCACGCCGCTTTACCTGCGGTTCTACCATGCCATGTATCAAGTGTTGATATTCGCAATGAACCTGGCGCTCGTTGCGAACAACATCGGCTTGATGTGGGTAGCGATCGAGCTCGCGACGCTCACGACGGTCTTGATGGTTGGCATCTACCGTACGCATGAAGCGCTCGAGGCTGCCTGGAAGTACTTCATATTGGGCAGCGTGGGCATTGCGCTGGCGCTATTCGGCACCATCCTCGTCTACCTGGCGGCGCAACCCGTCGTCGGTGAAGGCCTGAACGGCATGGTCTGGACCGTGCTGATTGAGCGCGTCGCGGAATTCGATCCCGCGTTGCTCAACGTCGCGTTCGTGTTCCTGTTGCTGGGGTACGGGACCAAGGTCGGGCTCGCTCCGCTGCATGCCTGGCTGCCCGATGCACATGCCGAAGGCCCGACACCGATTTCTGCGGTGCTTTCCGGGTTGCTGCTCAATGTCGCGCTCTATGCCGTGCTGCGTTTCAAGATGCTGCTCGCCGGCAACGCCGGCGCGATCGCGCCGGGCCCACTGCTGATTACGATGGGTCTCACGTCTCTGATTTTTGCCTCCTTCATGCTCTACCGCCGAGGCGACGTGAAGCGTCTGTTCGCCTACTCATCGATCGAGCACATGGGGATCATCGCCTTCGCTTTCGGCATCGGCGGGCCGCTCGCCAACTTTGCCGGTCTTCTGCACATGGTGATGCACAGCCTGACGAAGTCCGCCATCTTTTTCGCCGTAGGGCACATCGCACAAGTGAAAGGAACGCAAAAGATCGCGGATATCGGGGGTCTGACGGTCACGCACCCATGGCTCGGTTGGGGTCTCACACTCGGTGTCATTGCGATTGTCGGATTGCCGCCGCTCGGGATTTTCATGACCGAGTTTCTGATCGTGACTTCCACGTTTGCGCGTGCACCATGGCTGGCGGTGCCACTCGTGCTCGGCTTGATCGTCGCCCTCGGCGCATTGTTGGCGCGCCTCAACGGGCTCGCTTTCGGCGAACCACGCGGCAGCACGGCGCCGGCGAAAGCTTCCTACGCCCCGATGTTCGCGCATCTGGGCCTCGTGCTCGTGGCCGGCATTTTCCTGCCCGCTCCGCTCGTGGCCTGGTTTCAGCACGTCGCAAGCCTGCTCGGATGATTCGAGCTCCGAAATCATGTCTGCACTGCTCAGTCTGATCAATCGAAGCCCGCACGCGGAGCGGCATCGTCCATGGCCGCGAATCGGCGTCGATGAGGAAACCTGGCGGCTCGCCTCGGACCGGCTTGCCGCCGGCCACTGGAGCCTGCTCGGACTGTGGGCCGGCAACGCCGTAGTGCACGCCGCGGTGCTCGACGGCGACGCGATCGCGGTCCTTAGTTTCGATTGCAACGAGGGAGCCTTTCCATCCCTGGGCCAGCATCATCCGCCGGCGTTGCGGCTCGAGCGAGCGATCCGCGATCTCTGGGGACTGGAGCCGCGAGGCCTGGCGGACACACGCCCTTGGCTCGATCACGGTCGCTGGGGCAGCCGAAGCCCGGTCGCAGGCGGACGCACTCTCGGAAGTGACGGCAACGCAACGACCTCGGGCCCGTATTACAGATTCTTGCCCGCCGAAGGAGAAAGCCTGCACGAGATTCCGGTCGGGCCTGTGCATGCGGGCATCATCGAGCCCGGGCATTTTCGCTTTTCGGCAAACGGGGAAACGGTTGTACGTCTCGAGGCGCGTTTAGGGTATGTGCATAAAGGCATTGAGCGCCTCATGATCGGCGCCGACCTTGACCGCGGGGCGGTGCTCGCGGGCCGCTGCTCGGGCGACAGCACGGCCGCCTATGCGCTGGCGTTCGCGCGTGCCGCTGAAGCGGCCCTTGGCATCGAGGCCCCGTCGCGCGCTCACTGGTTGCGTGCACTGATGGCCGAGCTGGAACGTCTGGCGAATCACTTGGGCGATATCGGCGCCATCTGCAACGATGCGGCCTTTACGCTCATGCATACACATTGCGGGATCTTGCGCGAGCGCGTGCTTCGCGCCGCGGACGCTTGCTTCGGTCATCGGCTCATGCGCGATCTGATCGTGCCTGGCGGCGTCATCGTCGACATCGACGCGCGCAGCGAGCAGACGATCCGCGAACTTCTTGCTGAGATCCGGCATCGCTTTCCAGGGCTCATCGAGCTCTACGACAATACGGCGTCGTTGCAGGACCGAACCGTCGGGACCGGCGTGTTGAAGCACGAGCTCGCTCGACAATATGCGGCCGGCGGCTATGTCGGGCGCGCATCGGGACGCAGCTTCGACGCACGCCGCACGCCGGGTTATCCGCCGTACCACGATCTCGAGCTGTCTATACCTGTCCTGGATCAAGGCGACGTCAACGCGCGCGTTTGGATTCGAATCCGAGAGATCGAGCAGAGTCTTGCGATCATCGATCAGATCCTTGAGCGACTCCCGTCCGGCGCCGTACGAGTAGATCTTCCGCGCTGCAGCGGCGAAGGCATGGCGCTGATCGAAGGGTTTCGCGGCGACGTGCTGATATGGTTGAGTCTCGCGCAGGACGCAACGGTATCACGTTGTCACTTGCGCGACCCGTCGTGGTTTCAGTGGCCGCTGCTCGAGGCCGCGATCGAGGGCAACATCGTCGCCGACTTTCCGCTATGCAACAAGTCGTTCAACTGTTCCTATTCGGGCCAGGATCTCTGAGGAGGATCGTCATGCGTAAGCTACTGTTCAATAGCGTAATCCGTGCACCGCTGACCGAGCCCGCTCCTCCGGCCGACGATGAGGCGCTCGCGGAGCTCGCGGCCGCGCTCGAGCGCACGGCGCGTCGACGCCTCGGCCGAAGTCTCGCGATTCGAGAGGTCGACGCGGGCTCCTGCAACGGCTGCGAGCTCGAGATTCACGCGCTCAACAACGCGTTCTACGACCTCGAGCGCTTCGGAATCCGCTTCGTCGCCTCGCCGAGACACGCAGACGTGCTGCTCGTCACAGGCCCGGTGACGAAGAACATGCGCGAGGCGCTCGCGCGGACATACGCGGCGACGCCGGACCCGAAGTGGGTGGTCGCCGTCGGCGACTGTGCGATCGACGGCGGAGTCTTCGCCGGCAGCTACGCCGTCGAAGGCGGAGTTTCCCGCGTCGTTCCCGTCGATCTGCACATCCACGGGTGTCCACCCAGGCCCGCGCATCTGCTTCGCGGGCTGCTCGCGCTGCTGCAGACGAATGCTCCCTCCGAATAGCGGCGGCCGTCGCTTTCCGTCACCGAGGCGCTATTATTCGCATCGGAAGGCACGGTGGGGAGGACCGAGATGATTCGCGCCGCGGTGAGTATCCTGTGTGGCATGGCATTGCTCGGGTGCGGCCCGACCCCGCGCTCCGCGCTCGGATTCCGGTTGCCCGACGGCGACGTGGAGGCTGGCCGGGCGGCGTTCGTCGAGCTCCAATGCCATGGCTGCCACCGGATAAACGGTGTCGATTTGCCGCAGTTCTTCGGCACGGCGCCCGTAGCGGTGGTGCTCGGCGGCGCCTCGAGGCGCGTGCGAACCTATGGCGATCTGGTTACCTCGATCATCAACCCGACGCACCGGCTGATCGCGGGTTTCCCCGCCGAGCAGGTGAGCCGCGACGGCGAATCCCTCATGCCGGTGCTCAACGACGTCATGACCGTCCAGCAGCTCATCGATCTCGTGGCGCTGCTACAGTCGAGCTACGAGGTCGTTCCGCCCGCCGATGACCCGTACGCTTACGGTTATACCTATTGATCGGCGAGCGATGCCGCGTCCGGCCATGGGCGCCGGCGCGCGCCGCCGATGCCGTTTCCGCTCAGTTCGAGCTCTCAGGAGCGGTGGGGTCGGCGCCGGCGTCCGCCGCGTCGATGACGACCGGCCGGCGGATGCCGAACTCGGCATAGAGCGCTTCGAGCTCTCCCTCCGACAGCCGCCGAATCGAAGCGATCGGGATGCGGTCCGGAATCAGTCCGTTGACGACGACGGCGTCACCGCCATAGGGGCAGATCCGGCCGTCGCGGTCGTAGAAGCCGATCGCGTCCTCGAAGTTCAGGCTCCTGCTCGGCGTCGCCAGCTGCACGTGGTAAGGCTGCCTGCCGGCGGCAAAAACAAGCAGGTTCCTCGAGTCGAGCGGCCGCCAATCGGAGAGCGTTCTCGCGAAAAAGCAATCATCGTAACTCTCAAAAGTCGCCCGGGAGCCCGTCGAGGAACCGCCCGCGGCGGCGCACGCGCTCAGCGCGAGCGCGGATAGAACGACGCCGGCCAACCTCTCCGTCTTCATAGATCGACTAGTGCCGCTTGGGCTCGACGCCGAGCTGCCGCATGAGCCAGGGTTGGACCACCTCGCGTTGAATTCGGCCGCCGGACCATTCCTCCGAGCGACCCATGTGGCCGCCGGCGGGATTGACCCAGGCCGTCTTCGGGTCGCCGTGCTTCATCATGAGATAGAGATCGGCAATCGGTTGCTGCGTGTCCTGCTCGCCGTTGACGAGCAGCATCGGCGCCGAGGGCTGGTCGATGAGCCCGCGCTCCACCAACGATAGACGCGGGCCGTAGGCGAGAAAATCCTCCATCGTATCGACGCCATAGACCACGGATCGCGCCGGGAACAGGTCGAACAGATACTCGAGGCTGTTGACGGCGACCTTTTGCCACTCGGGCTGGTAGTAGTGGTGCACGCCGACACCGTGGACGGCCGCGCCGAGGATCCGGTCCCGCTCGGTGTAGGCGAGCACTGCGGCCCAGTAGCCGCTCCAGCTTCGGCTCTGAACGACGATGCGCGAGGCGTCGATTTCCGGGCGCGTCTGCAAGTAGTCGAGCGCGGCGGAGAGCATGCGCTCCGATCCCACGTCGATGAGCAGCGGCGCTTGCCCCGTGCCCGGCATGTCGATCGCGAACGCGGCGACGCCGTGGTCGATGTAGTTCTGAGAGCCGGCCATGACGCCCTCTTT
>Ga0302046_10001480_pt1 | contig 22044 bp, 19 predicted proteins | sample RVTome_11_FD_200261 | JGI IMG/M metagenome (GOLD analysis project Ga0302046, IMG submission 200261) | Soil microbial communities from uranium-contaminated site in the Upper Colorado River Basin, Wyoming, United States - RVT147D111 (version 2) ...
CGAGTCCCTGTAGACCGACCTCGTGAAGCTCGAGGTCATCGCCGACGAGGACACGCTGCTTCCGGACGTCGAGGCGCTGCTGCAGGCGGCGCGCGTCCTCGTGGACAAGGGATTCCGGGTCCTGCCGTACACCAACGACGATCCGGTCACCGCCCTGAAGCTCGAGGATCTCGGGTGCGCGGCGGTGATGCCGCTCGGCGCGCCGATCGGCTCCGGGCTCGGGATCCGCAACCCGCACAACATCGAGCTGATCGTCGAGCGCGCCTCGGTGCCCGTGGTCGTGGACGCGGGCGTGGGGACCGCGTCCGACGTGGCGATCGCGTTCGAGCTCGGGTGCGACGGCGTTCTGCTGAACACCGCGGTCGCACGCGCGCGCGACCCGGTGCTCATGGCCGGTGCGATGCGTGACGCCGCCTCCGCGGGCCGCTCCGCGTTCCTGGCCGGACGGGTGCCCAAGAAGTTCTACGCTCAAGCGTCGTCGCCGCTCGAAGGGCGCATCGAGTCGGGCGGTCCCGCGGGAGCTTCCCGCCGGGAGCCGGTCTGAGCGACCGACGCGGCGGGAGCGAGGTGAGGTGACATGTCCGGGCCACGGGATCCGATACCGGCGGTGCTTCCGCGGCTGATGCTCGTGACCGACCGTCGTCGAGCCCGCGGCCGGGACCTCGTCGAGATCGTCGCCGCGGCGGCGCGAGGCGGGGTGGGCATGGTTCAGGTCCGGGAGCGGGACCTCCCCGCACGAGAGCTGCGGGTCCTCCTCGATCGCATCCGCGAGAAAGTCCCGGCGTCGATGGTCCTGACGGTCAACTCCCGGGCGGACGTGGCGCGCGCCGCGGGAGTCGGCCTGCACCTGCCTGCGTCCCATGCGGCGGTCGAGCGGGCGGGTGTGGCGCTCCTCGGGCGCTCGGTGCACGATCTGCCCGAGACGCAGCGAGGGATTCAGGAGAGCGCGGACTACCTGATCGCGGGGCCCATCTATCCGACCGCCTCCAAGCCGGGCCATCCCGGCTCGGGTCCCGATCTCGTTCGCCGGGTCGCGCGGCTCGCGAGTCCGATCGCGGTGTTCGCCATCGGAGGCATCGAGGTGTCCCGGGTCCCGGAGGTGGTGCACGCCGGCGCGCACGGGATCGCGGTGTGCGGCGCCCTCATGACGGCCAACGATCCCCAGAGGGTGGCGGAGGGGCTGTGCCTCGCTCTCGAGGTATCGTGCGGCAAGGGGACGGACCCCGTGCCGCACCGCGTGGAGGTCTAGTCGCGATGGTCCGCAAGAGGGATCCGGCGGTCCAGAGTCTCGACCGGGCGCTCAAGCACCGAACGGCGCTCGGGGCGCACGAGCTGTGGGAAAGCCTCGAGGAGCGCAAGGTGCGGTGCTACTCGTGCGGTCACCGCTGCGTGATCCTCGACGGTCTGGACGGGATCTGCCGCGTGCGGTTCAATCGCGGGGGGGAGCTGTACGTCCCCAGAGGCTACGTCGCCGGCCTGCAGGTCGATCCCATCGAGAAGAAGCCGTTCTTCCACGTCATGCCCGGGGTGGACGCGCTGTCGTTCGGCATGCTGGGCTGCGATTACCACTGCTCCTACTGCCAGAACTGGCTGACCTCGCAGAGCCTGCGCGACGATTCGGCCCTGAGCGCGCCGCGCGACGTCGCGCCCGAGGACATCGTCGCGCTGGCCAAGCGCCATGCGACACCGGTGATGGTCAGCACCTACAACGAGCCGCTGATCACCAGCGAGTGGGCGGTGGAGGTCTTCAAGCTCGCCAGGGCCGAGGGCATCGTGTGCGGCTACGTGTCGAACGGCAACGGCACGCCCCAGGTCCTGGAGTACTTGAGGCCGTGGGTCGATCTCTACAAAGTGGATCTCAAGGGTTTTCGCGACGCCTCGTACCGCAAGCTCGGCGGGAAGCTCGACAACGTGCTCGACACCGTCCGGCGCCTGCACGCCCTGGGATTCTGGGTCGAGATCGTGACCCTGCTGATCCCGGGCTTCAACGACTCCGAGACCGAGCTGCGCGAGCTGACCTCGTTCGTCGCGTCGGTCTCGCCCGACATCCCGTGGCACGTCACCGCGTTTCACCAGGACTACAAGATGCTCGATCCCGCCAACACCACCTCCCGCGACCTGGAGCGCGCCGCGCGCATCGCGGGCGAGCAAGGGCTGCGCTTCGTCTACGCCGGGAACCTGCCGGGGAGAGTGGGGGAGCTGGAGAACACCTGGTGCCCGTCGTGCCATGCGCTGCTGATCGAGCGCCATGGGTTCGAAGTCCGGCAGTGCCGCGTCACCGAGCGCGGCACCTGCCCGTCGTGCGAGACCTCGATCCCGGGCCGCTTCGGCACGACCCGCGTGGCCGGCAGGGCGACCCCGGCCTCGTAAAGCGCGAATGTCCCGCGAGGAACGAAGCAGCCGCGTTGCGGTCCTGATCGCGCTCGCCCTCGTCGCCGGCGTGGTCGTGCTCTACGGCCAGCTCGCGGGACACGACTTCGTCCGGTTCGACGACTTCGGCTACATCGTCGACAACCCCAACGTGCGCGACGGGCTGACCTGGCAGGGGGTGCGGTGGGCGTTCACCTCCTTTCACATGGCCAACTGGCATCCCCTGACGTGGATCTCGCACATGGCCGACTGCGAGATGTTCGGCCTCGACCCCGGCGGCCATCACCTCACGAGCGCCGTGATCCATGGCATCAACGCGGCGTTGCTCTTCCTGGCCCTGCGCCTCATGACCGGCAGGGTGTGGCCCAGCGTCGCCGTGGCCGCGCTGTTCGCCGTCCATCCGCTGCGGGTCGAGTCGGTGGCGTGGGCGTCCGAGCGCAAGGACGTGCTTGCCGGCCTGTTCTTCATGCTGGGGCTCCTGGCGCACACGCACTACGCCCGTCGTCCCGGCCCGGCGCGTTACGCGCTGGTCGTCTCGGCGCTCGCGCTCGGCCTCATGGCCAAGCCCATGCTCGTGACCCTGCCGCTCGTGCTCCTGCTGCTCGACTACTGGCCGCTCGGACGGATGACGACGCGCGGCTCCGCCGGAGGCCTCCCCGCGCTCCGCGGCGCGGTCCTGGAGAAGATTCCGCTGCTCGCGCTGTGCGCGGCCTCCGCCGCGATCACGGTGGTCGCGCAGCGCGGCGGAGGAGCGGTGATCGAGCTCGATGCCATACCGGTGCACGTGCGCGTCGCCAACGCTCTCGTCGCCGGGGTGACCTACATCGGGAAGACGCTGTGGCCCGCGAATCTGGCCTTCTACTATCCCTATCCCACGCCCGGCCCCGGCGTCTCCGCCGCCTTCGCGGTCGCGGCTCTGTGCGGCGCGATCGCGCTCGTCGCGGTCAGCGTGCTGGTCGCGATGCAGGCACGACGGAGGCCGTACCTCTTGACCGGCTGGCTGTGGTACGTCGTCACGCTGCTGCCGGTGATCGGGCTGGTGCAGGTCGGCAACCAGTCCATGGCGGATCGCTACACCTACCTGCCTGTGATCGGGATCGCCCTCGCGGTGGTTTGGGCCGCCGCCGAGTTCGCGGAACGATGGCCCGCGGCTCGGCTGCCGCTAGCCGCGACGGGTGCGGGAATCGTGGTCCTGCTCTCCGCCGCGACCTGGCGCGAGGCTCGTCACTGGCGGGACAGCCGCGCGCTGTTCGAGCACGCTCTGTCCGTCACGAGCGGAAACTACTTCGTCCACAACAACCTCGGAAACCTGCTGGCCCGGGAAGGCGACCTCCCGGGAGCGGCAGCGCAGTTTGGGCAGGCTCTGGCCATCCGGCCCGACTTCACCGAGGCGTTGAACAACCTCGGGAGCGTGGCGGCACGCGCGGGGCGGCACGACCGCGCGCTGGCGATCTACGAGCGCGCCATCGCGCTCCGGCCGGACTATGCCAAGGCGCACTACAACCTCGGGTTGAGTCTCGAGGCCCTGGATCGGCTCGAGGAGGCCGAGGATCACTACCGTCTCGCGCTGCAGCGCGATCCGAGCCTGATCGAGGCGCGCGAGCGGCTGGCCGAGCTCGCCGCCGGGCGAGGGGACCTCCCGCGCGCCCTCCCGCCCGAGGAGAACAGGCCGTGATCCCGACGGTCCGGTTGTCGTGCGATTCCCGGCCGACGACCCAGGGGACCCCGGGGCTAGGCGACGGTCGTTGAGCGCAGACCCGCCCCCGGCACGCGCAGCACGCGCACTCGGGTCGTGCCGCCTTCGGTGTCGGTCCACGCGACGTAGACGTCGCCGTCGAGCACGACGGCCTTGGCGAAGCCGCTCGCTCGATCGGCCGACGTTCTCGCGATCTCGAGCACCGGGCCCATGGCTCCCGTTGCGCCGACCGCCCGGAGCACGATCGCGGCGTGCGATCCGCGATCCGCCAGCCACGTCACGATCGCGCGGTCGCCGTCGAGCCACGCGACGTCGACCCTTCCCAGGGCGCCGCCGTCGTCGAGCCTCAGCGGCGCGGACAGCGTCGCGCCGGAGTCCCGGGAGAACGCCACCAGGACCCGAGGCTCGTCGCCGGCGCGCGTGTGCCACGCGAGCGCCACGCTCGCGCCGCGAGCGGCGGCGGCCGGGCCGTTGACCGGGCAGGCCTCGATGCGCCAGCCGTCGGGGCTCACCGTCTCGGGCTGGCTCCACGCCTGCTCGATTGCCCGGACGAGGGCGATGTCGCGAAGCTCGTCCGTGGAGCGATCGCGGTACACGACCAGCGGGCCGTCGTCCGTCTCGACGGCGTCGGTCTGGCAGCAATCGCACACGCGATCGTCGAGCACCGTCTCCGGACCGATCGCGTCCGCGCTCCACCTCGCGTGGCGGAGCTGCGTCCCGGGGTGCGGGCCGCCGTGCGCGTAATCGCGACCGTCGAGCCAGAACACTTCGAACCCGCCGGAGCGCGGCAGCAGGGAGACGAAGCCGTGCTCGGTGATCGTCCCGTCGCCGTGCGGGCGGACCGGGTCCGGCCACGTTCGCCCGCCGTCGGACGACACCGCGAGCAGCACGTCGTAGGCATGGGTGCCGGCCGAGCTGCGTTCCAGCCAGTGCGCCGCGATCCGGCCGTCGTCGAGGATCGCCAGCGACGGGAAGTCGGCCCAGTTGACCATCAGGGCCGGTGAGGACGCGATGTCGAGGGGCTCGCTCCACGCCGGGTCCGCGACGGAGAGTAGCCCGCGCGAGAATCGCAGCGCGGCCGATCCGTCCTCGCGGCGCTCGAGCCAGCTCAGATAGAGGGCGCCGTCCGCGCCGACCAGGCTCGGCTCCGCCGATCCGGGCGGCGCGGGACAGGGGACCTCGCGAATCTCCGGAGGGCGCTCCGCGGGGGCACAGCGCAGGAGAACCGAGAAGCAGGCAGCGGCGAGCGCGACGCGGCGCGGCGCCCGGAGGACGCGCGCTCGCGAAGCTCCTACCGTGCCGCGCCGAGGGTCTCGAGGATCTCGGGACCCACGAGGACCTCCCGGGGCTTGCTGCCGTCCGCGGGGCCGACGATGCCCTCCTGCTCCATGGTGTCCACGATGCGAGCCGCCCGCGCGTAGCCCAGCCGCAGGCGTCGCTGTATCAGGGTGATCGAGCACTGGCCCTCCTGGAGAATGACGCGCACGGCCTCCAGGAACATCGGGTCGCGCTCTCCGGCGTCGTATCCGCCGATGCGCTCGTCCTCGGGGTCCTTGAGCACCGATTCGTCGTAGATCGGCTTCGACTGCTTCTTCAGGAACGCGGTGATGCGGTTCAGCTCGGCCTCGGTGATGAACCCGCCGTGGACCCGCATGAGCCGCGCCGAGCCCGGCGGCAGGAACAGCATGTCGCCGCGACCCAGGAGCTGCTCCGCTCCGCCATGATCGATGATCGTGCGCGAGTCCACGCGCTGCGAGACGCGGAAGGCGATGCGCGAAGGGAAATTGGCCTTGATCGTGCCCGTGATGACGTCCACCGACGGGCGCTGCGTCGCGAGCAGCAGGTGGATCCCGACGGCCCGCGCCATCTGTGCCAGGCGCATGATCGACTCTTCGACGTCCGCGGTGCTGACCATCATGAGATCGGCCATCTCGTCGATCACGATCACGATGTACGGCAGGTGCTTCAGCTCGACTTCCTGGCCCTCGGGCAGCTCGGCGGTCGTGCGCTCGGGGCGCTTCTCGAGCATGGCGTTGAACTGATCGATGTTGCGGACGCCCACCGAGGCGAGCTGGCGGTAGCGCAGCTCCATCTCCCGGACCGCCCACTTCAGCGCGGTGGAGGCCTTCTTCGGGTCGGTGACGACGGGGATGAGGAGGTGCGGGATCTCGGCGTACACGCCGAGCTCGATCATCTTGGTGTCGATCATGATGAACCGCGCGTCGGCGGGCGTCGCCTTGTAGAGGATGCTCGCGATCATCCCGTTCAGGCCGACCGACTTGCCGGCGCCGGTCGCTCCCGCGATCAGCAGGTGCGGCATGCGGTTCAGCTCGGTGACGAACACCTCGCCGCCGATGTTCTTTCCGAGGGCGAGGGTCAGCTTGGACTTCGACGCGCTGAACGCCTCCGAGGCGAACAGGTCGCGGGGATAGATCACTTCCTGGCGCCGATTCGGAACCTCGATGCCGATGGTCGAGCGCCCCGGCATGCGATCGATCCGTACCGACTCCGCCTTGAGGGCCAGGCACAGGTCGTCCACGAACGCCGTGATCTTCGAGTACTTGACCCCGGCCTCGGGCTTGAACTCGAAGGTCGTGACCACGGGGCCGGGGTGGATCGCGACGACGCTCCCTTCCAGGGAGAACTCCCGGAACTTCTCGGTCACGAGCCGCGCACGCTCCAGGAGCTCCTTCTCGTCCTCGATCTCCTGGGGCTCGGGCTCGTTCAAGAGCTCGAGCGGCGGCAGGGCGTAGCCCTTGTCGCCGGGCTCCATCGGAAGATCCTGCTGGCGCGGTCGCGGACGAGGCTTCGGGCGGGCCGCCTCCGGGACGGCGGCGGCGACGATCGACGGTTCGGGAGCGCCGGCCTCGCGGTGGTGCCCGGGCACCGGTATGGTGGCGCGGAGCGGCGGCGCGGGGGAGGGCTCGGAAGGCCGAGGCGGGTCGGCGGGCCGCTTGGCGCGCGCGTGCTTGCGCATCACGGCGCGTTTCTCGGCCGCCTTGCGCCGGTTCCCGAGCGCCGTGCGGGTGCGCGCGACGACCGACGAGACCGCGCGCGCCGTGCCCCGGAAAAGGACCTCCAGCATGTGCGCGAAGGAGAACCGCGTGGTCAGGATGATCGCTGCGACCACGACGACCGCCGACAGCGCCAGCGACCCCGCGGTGTTGAGCATCGGGCGGAGGCTCGAGGCGACCCACGCCCCGACGGCTCCGCCGGCCGCATGGTCCGCTCCGCCGTAGCGGATGGCTCCGTACAGCAGGTCCACCAGCGATGCCAGCGACAGCAGCAGGATGAAGTGACCCGCGAGCTGGCCGTAGGAGGCGGCCACGCCGCGGCCGCGCAGGCGGTTCCAGCCCACGATGCCGAGCACCACCGGAACCAGGAACGCGACGACCCCCAAGGCCTGCAGGAGCCCCTCGGCGAAGTTCGCGCCGGCCGATCCGGTCCAGTTGCGCGTCGGAGGGCGCTCGGTGCCCTTGAAGAACCACGTCGGGTCGCGCGGGTCGTAGGACAGCAGCGCGAGCAACGCGATCAGGGCGAGGAACAGCAGCAGCAGGCCCACCAGCTCGTTGAACCGTCGCTTCTTCGTCGCAGGCTTGAGTTCCACGGTCGCTCTACATCTCCATGATCACGGGCAGGATCAGGGGGCGGCGCTGGGCGCGGCGTTGCAGGAATCGCTTCAGCTCGGTCTGGATTCGCGCCTTGAGCAGTCCCTCGTCCTTTCGCTCCTCGGGTGTCGCATCCGCCAGCAGGCGCGTCGCGACCGCGCGAACCTCCTCCATCAGGGCGCTCCCGCCGCCCTCCGCCTGAAAGCCGCGGCTGACGATCTCGAGCGTGTCCATGCCGCCCTCGCGGTCCAGGGCCACCACCGGGACCACGACACCGTCGCCGGCGATCCGGCGCCGATCGCGCAGCACCGAGAGATCGACCTTCTCCATCGCGGCGTCGATGAACACCTGGCCGACCTGCACGCGATCCGTCACCGTGCAGCGCCGCTCGTCGACGCTCACGACGTCGCCGGACTCGGCCAGCACCGCTCGCCCGCCGTCGAGCCCCGTCTCGCGCGCCAGCCGGAGATGGGCCAGGAGCTGGCGGTACTCGCCGTGGATCGGGATCAGGTACCGCGGGCGGACGAGGTTGAGGACGAGACGCAGCTCCTCGCGCGCCGGATGGCCCGAGACGTGGACCCGCTCGCGGTCTCCCGCGATGATCTCGGCGCCGCGCCGCAGCAGGTGGTTCATCATCCGCCCGATGCTCTTCTCGTTCCCGGGGATGATGCGGGCCGAGTGGATGACGCGATCCCCCTCGGAGATGCGCGCCTCGCGATGGCGATCCACCGAGATCCTGGCGAGCGCCGACATCGGCTCGCCCTGCGACCCGGTCACGAGGAACAGCGTCCTCTCCGGGGGCAGGTTCATCGCGGTCTCGGTGTCGACCCGGCACCCCGCGGGCAGCCGCAGCACGCCGACACGCTCGGCGACGTCAACGAGCGAGACCATCGAAGTCCCGACGAGCGCGACCTTGCGGCCGTGCCGCATGGCCAGCTCCGCGACCTGCTGGATGCGATGGACGTTGCTGGCGAAGGTGGTCACGAAGACGCGCCGCGGCGCGCCGGCGATCAACGCGTCCAGCGCCGGTCGCACGCTGCGTTCGCCGGGCGTGAATCCGGGGACGTCCGCGTTGGTGCTGTCGGACAGCAGGGCCAGCACGCCCTCGTCCCCGATGCGCTCCAGGGCGGCGGCCACCCCGATTCCGATGCCGTCCAGGGGCATCGGATCGAGCTTGAAATCCGCGGAGTGCACCACGGTCCCGGCCGAAGTCCTCAGGACGAGCATCGTCGAATGCGGGATGGAGTGTGCCACCGGCAGGGCCTCGACCGCGAACGGGCCGATATGGATCGGCTCTCCGCCCGTCGGCAGGTCCCTGAGCGTCGGTTGGCCGTCGAACTCCCGGTCGTTGAGCCGCCGATTGAGGAGCCCGAGGGTGAAGGGGGTCGCATAGACCGGCACGTCGTGGCGATCGAGGAGGAAGGGCATGGCGCCGAGATGGTCCTCGTGGCCGTGGGTCAGGATGATGCCGTGGATCGTCCCGCACTGTTCGAGAAACGTCAGGTCCGGAATGACGACGTCGACGCCCAGGTGCTCGGCTCCCGGGAACATCATGCCGGCATCGACGACCAGGCAGTCGCGCCCGATGCGGTAGACCATGAGGTTCATGCCGAACTCGCCAAGTCCACCCAGGGCAATGATCTCGAGCAACGAATCCCCCCGGCCGCAGGAGGCGGGGCCGGATGCGAAAGTGGAGCGGAATTATAACAGAGCGCCGCGCGGCGATCTCAGCGCCGCGCGTCCCGCGGGTTTGCGTGCGGCCACGCGCGCGCCAATCGCAGGAAACCCTCCGGCGTGACGGCCTCGGGCCTCGAGCTGCCGTCGAGCCCGGCTTCCTCGAGGAGCGCCCGCGCGCCGCGATCGCCGTCGGGAAGCGCGCGCCGCAGATTGTTGTACAGCGTACGCCGCCGTTGGCGGAAGCTCGCAGCGAGACAGGCGCGCAGCGCGTGCTCTCCGGCCGCGGTGAGCGCGAGCGGTCCCCTGGATCGCCAGCGCGTGACCGAGGAAACGACCTTCGGACGCGGGCGGAACGCGCCGGGCGGGACGTCGAACAGGCGCTCGACCTCGAACGCTTGGCCGACGAGGATTCCGAGGGCGCCGTAGTCGCGCGATCCCGGTCGCGCGACGAGACGGTCGGCGACCTCGCGTTGCAGGGTGAGAACGGCGCGCGCGATTCGCGCACGCTCGGCCACGAGCTTCATGGCGAGCGGCTTCGAGATGTTGTACGGCAGGTTCGAGACGACCACGATGCGCGTGTCGGAAGAGTCCGGCGGCACGATGGCCGACCAGTCGAGCCGCAGGATGTCGCCCTCGATCAGCACAAGCCCGTCCCGCGAGAATCGCCGCCGCGCGAGCTCCGCGAGGCCGCGGTCCTTCTCGACCGCCGTGACACGCCGCGCTTCGCGCAGCAGCGCGGCGGTGAGGGCCCCGCGACCGGGCCCGATCTCCAAGACGTCGGCGTCGGACAGCGGGGCCGCGGCCGCGACGATGTCGCGCGCCACGCCTCGATCGACGAGGAAGTTCTGCCCCAGGCTCTTCCGAGGCCGGAGGATCGGTCGAGCGGGGGAGTGCGGCGGAGAGCGCATGCTATAGTGAACGGTTCGACATCGCGTATTCAGACGGAAGAATCACGACCTGATTGCGGGGAGGCCCGATGGCCAGCGACCGCATCCTCACCCTGACCGACGACAACTTCGACGACCACATCCAGAAGCTCGCGGGCCCGGTGCTCGTCGATTTCTGGGCCGCCTGGTGTCCGCCGTGCAAGGTCATCGCACCCGCGCTGGACGAGTTGGCCGACGAAATGGCGGGCCGCGCCACGGTTGCCAAGGTCGACATCGACTTGAACGGCGACGTCACGCACCGCTTCGGCATCCGCAGCATTCCGACCCTCGTGCTCTTCAAACAAGGCAAGATCGTCGATCGCCTGATCGGCTCGGCACCCAAGGAGACGATTCGGCAGCTCCTCGTGAGTCACCTGAGCTAGTCCGGAGCCTGTCCGAGTAATCCCTCGGGTCGCGTTCCGGACGCCGCGGGACCAGATGCAAGGCGCCGCGACGAAGACGATACCCGCTATCTTCGAGGAGCGGCAACGCCGCAGATGGACCCGCGCGATTCCATTGTACGGCGCGGGAGGGAGCGGCTCTCAGAGCGGAGCGGGCCGGCGGCCCGGGGCCACCTCGCGCGACACCGGCAAGCGCAGCTCGACCCGGGTCCAGAGCCCGGGAGCGGAACGGAGCGTGACGTGCCCGCCCGCCGACTCGACGTCGGTGCGCACGGCATGCAATCCGACGCCGCGCCCGGACATTTCGTCGGGACGATCGCGGGTCGTGAATCCGGGGAGGGTGACGATCATCCGCGCTTCGTCGGGGTCGAGCGCGCGCGCCTCCGGCGCGGCCAGCAGGCCTAGCTCCACCGCGCGCCTGCGGACCGCCTCCGGGTCGATGCCGCGCCCGTCGTCCTCGACGGCGAGCAGGACGTGATCCTCCGTGGCGTCGACGGTGATTCGGATCCTCCCGGCGCCGGGTTTTCCGAGCGCTCGGCGCTCTTCGCGCGACTCGATCCCGTGGTCGACGGCATTGCGGAGGATGTGGATCAGCGCGACGGCGACGGTGGGGAGAGCGGCGCGCTCGATCCTCACCTCCGCTCCTCGAAGCTCGAGATCGACCTCCTTGTCGCGATCGGCCGCGGCGGCCTCGACGACCGACCGGAGTCGGGCCGCGAGGGCGGAGAATTCCGCTGGGTCCGGCGCCGCGGCGCCCGCATCGGTTTCGACCGCGTCCACCAGGATCTCGATGTCGCGCAGGACGTCGAGCAGACCCTCCGAAGCGCTCGGGACGCCGGACCGGATCCGCGCGACGAGACCTTCGGCGGTGTGCGCCATGCGCGTCAGCTCTTCGAGCCCCAGCGTCGCGGCCAGGCCCTTGAGCGAGTGCGCGTGGAGGAACAGCTCGTGCGCCACGTCTCCGGAACCCGGGACGTCGATGCCGCGGGCTAGGCCGATGGCGGAGCCGAGGTGGGCGCGAGCCTCGTCGAGAAACAGGGCGACGTAGCTGGATCGGCGGGCGGGCATGGGGCTTCCGACCTCGAATATGGACTCGCACCCGCGGCACGCCAGCAGCCCTTGGGGCCGAATTGACAGCCTCTGCCCTGCCTCTTAAAATGTGGGGTTGTTTCGACATTTTTCCGAGGAGGCCCTCAGCGTGACGAAGCCGGACGTTCAGGCCGTTCAGGAGAGGATCCAGCAGGAAGCCGCGGTCGTCGAGCAGCTCATGGCCGAGATTCGCAAGGTGATCGTCGGGCAGCGATACCTGCTGGAGCGGATGCTGATCGGGCTTTTGGCCCGCGGGCATCTGCTGCTCGAGGGTGTGCCGGGGCTGGCCAAGACCCTGGCCGTTCGAACTCTGGCCGGGGCGGTGCGCGGATCGTTTCAACGCGTGCAGTTCACGCCCGACCTGCTCCCCGCGGATCTCACCGGGACGCTGATCTACGATCAGAAGATCGGGGGGTTTCACGCGCGCAAGGGTCCGCTGTTCGCCAACTTCGTCCTCGCGGACGAGGTCAACCGCGCCCCCGCCAAGGTGCAGTCGGCCCTGCTGGAGGCGATGCAGGAGCGGCAGGTCACGCTCGGGGACACGACCTACCCGCTGCCGGATCCCTTCGTGGTGCTCGCGACCCAGAATCCGATCGAGCACGAGGGCACCTATCCGCTCCCGGAGGCGCAGGTCGACCGCTTCATGCTCAAGCTCAAGCTCGACTACCCCAGCCCGGAGGAGGAGCGCGAGATCCTCGAGCGCATGAGCGGACCCGTGGAGCCCACCGTCTCGGCGGTGATCGGGCTCGACGACCTGGAGCGTGCCCGGACGGCGATGTACTCGATCTACGTCGACGACCGCATCAAGAGCTACATCGTGAACATCACGCAGGCGACACGCCGGCCTCGCGACTTCAATCTGCAGCTCGAAGGTCTCGTGCAATACGGCGCGTCGCCCCGGGCGACCCTGTACCTCCTGGCCGCCGCCCGGGCGCATGCGTTTCTGAGGGGCAGGGGATTCGTCACTCCGGAGGACGTCAAAGCCATCGGACCGGATGTGCTCCGCCATCGCCTGATCCTGTCCTTCGAGGCCGAGGCCGAGGCGGTGACCGCCGACGAGGTCGTGCAGCGCGTATTCGATGCCGTGGAGGTTCCGTGACGCCTCGCGAGGTGCTGCAGCGAGTACGGCGTCTCGAAATCCATACCCGCAAGCTGGTGGACGAAAGTCTGGCCGGTTCGTATCACTCGGTGTTCCGGGGACGCGGGATGGAGTTCGCGGAGGTCCGGGAGTACGAGCCAGGCGACGACGTCCGGAGCATCGACTGGAACGTCTCGGCGCGCATGGGTCACCCGTTCGTCAAGAAGTTCACGGAAGAGCGGGAGCTCACCGTCATGCTGGTCGTGGACGTCAGCGGCTCCGAGCGCTTCGGGACCTCCGCGACGCCGAAGCTCGAGCTCGCGGCGGAGATCTCCGCGCTCCTGGCGTTCTCCGCCATCCGTAACAACGACCGCGTCGGCTTGCTCGCCTTCACCGAGCGTATCGAGACGTTCGTCGCGCCGCGCAAGGGTCGCGAGCATGCGCTCCGGGTGCTGCGCGAGATCCTGGCGTTCGACCCCGCCGGACGCGGCACGAACATCGCCAACGCCCTCGAGGTCCTGCGCCGGGTCGTCACCAAGCGCTCGGTCGTGTTCCTGGTCTCCGACTTCCAGGACGACGGCTACGAGCGCACCCTGCGCGTCGTCTCGCGGAAGCACGACGTGGTGGCCGTGGCGCTGTCCGATCCCCGCGAGATGACGCTCCCCGACGTCGGGCTGATCGCCGTCCTGGACCCCGAGACGGGCGAGCGCTCCGTCGTGGACTCCGGGAGCGCGGCGGTTCGACACAGGTACGCGCAAGCCGCCGCGGAGGATCGCGACCGCACGCGTGCCACCGCGCGCAGGGTCGGGGTCGACCTGCTCGAGCTGTCGACCGGCGAGCCCTACGATCGGCCGCTGGTGCGGTTCTTTCGGGAGCGCGCCAAGCGCGTGGCCCGAGCCGGAGGCTGAGGTGCGCCGCTCGAGAAGCGCCGGGCTCGCGCTCCTGGCGGCACTGGCCGGAAGCGCCGGCCTCGCGGCGGACGAGCTTCCCCGCGCGCGGCTCGAGGTCTCGCCGCGCGAGGCGCGGGTCGGGGACCCCCTGCAGGTGACGCTGGAGATCTGGACCGCGCCAGAGAGTCGCGTCGAGCGGCCGGAGCTCGGCCCCGCCGGGAAGCTCACGTTCCGGGTCCTGTCGTGGGAGGGGCCCGAGACGGTCGGCGGCGAGGCGCGGTGGTCGTGGAAGGGGACCGTCGCCGCGTTCGAGACCGGCGATCTCGAGGTGCCCGCCGCGGTCGCCCGGGTCGTCGGTCCCGAGGGAGAGACGATCGTGCGGTCCGAGCCCGTTCCGATCCGCATCGTGAGCGTCATTCCGGGAGACGACGCAGCGACCGACCTGGCCGAGATCAAGGGACCGGCCGGCATCCCTCCGGACTATCGCGCCGTGACTCGCGCCCTGGCCGTGCTCGCGGCGCTGCTCGTGCTCGCGCTCGGCGTGTGGTGGCTGCAGCACCGCCTGGCGCGCCGCCTGGCGGCGGCCGCGGTCCCCGAGGATCCGTTCCATCGCATGCCGCCCCACGAGTGGGTCTATCGCGAGCTGCAACGCTTGCTGGAGCGCCGCCTGGCGGAGCAGGGCGAGGTCGATCGGTTCTTCGAAGAGCTGTCGCACATCCTGAAGCGCTATCTCGGGGGCCGCTACCGCGTCGATCTCATGGAGCGCACCACCTCGGAAGCCGTTCCCGAGCTGCGACAGGCGGGCGCACCCCGGGAGGCGCTCGGTCCGACGCGCGATCTCCTGGAGAAGAGCGATCGGGTGAAGTTCGCCGGCGAGCGCCCCGCGCCCGCCGAGTGCCGTGACGCCGTCGAGGTCGTCTACCGCATTGTGGACGCGACGCGTCCGGCCGAGGAGCGAGGAGCGGCGTGAGCTCGAGATTCGCGTTCCCATGGGCGTTCATCCTGCTTCCCGTGGTGGCGTGGACCGCGTGGGCGATGCTCCGCCGCTTGAAGGGCGGCAGTGCCCACCTCGTCCTGCCGCAGGGCGCGCGGCGCGCGCGCCTGGGTGCCAGCCCGTGGAGCCGCCTCGAGCGGGCGCTTCCCGTCATGCGGGCGATCGCCCTGCTGCTCGTCGTGGTCGCTCTGGCGCGACCGCAGTCGGGCACGAGCGAGCAGGTCATCTCGAGCCACGGCGTGGACATCGTCGTCGCCCTCGACCACTCGGGATCGATGCGCGCGGCGGACTTCCAGCCGAACCGGCTCGAGGCGGCCAAGGCGACCGTCGCGGAATTCGTCGCGGGGCGACCCCAAGACCGCATCGGACTCGTGACCTTCGCCGCCCTGGCCGCGACGCGCTGTCCCCTGACGCTCGATCACGCGATGCTCGCGGACTTCCTCGAGCGGGTCGATTTCGCGCCGGACGACGAGAGCGGCACGGCCTTGGGCATGGGGCTCGCGTCGGCGACGAACCGCCTGCGCGCCTCGAGCGCCAAGAGCAAGGTGGTCGTGCTGGTCACGGACGGCAGGAACAACCAGGGCCAGATCGGACCCGACGCCGCCGCCGAGGCGGCGCGCGCCTTGGACGTGCGGGTCTACGCGATCGGCGTCGGGAGCGAGGGGCTCGCTCCGATCCCGGTCGACACCGCGTTCGGCCGGCGCTACGTCATGCAGGAGCTCGATCTGGACGAGGAACTGTTGGTCCGGATCGCCGAACGCTCCGGAGGGCGGTACTTCCGCGCCACCGACCCGGAAGGGTTGGCCGCGATCTTCGAGACCATCGATCGACTCGAGAAGTCCGAGATCGAGAGCCGCGAACGGGTGCTGTACACGGAGCTGTTCCGGATGGCCTTGCTCCCCGCGCTCGGCCTGTTGCTTCTCGAAGGCGCCCTCGTCACGACGCGGCTTCGCAGGGTTCCGTGATGCGCTTCGCCGATCCTCAGGTCCTGTGGTGGCTGCTGGCGGTTCCCGTCCTGGGAGCCGGCGCGTTGATCGCCGCTTCCCGGAGACGCGCGGCGCTGCGGCGGTTCGCCGGCGGAGATCCGCAGGTCTCCCGCTTCCTGCACGAGGTCAGTGCGCATCGCCGGGCGGTCAAGACGCTGCTGTGGCTCCTGGCCGCGACGTGCGGGGTGATCGCGGTCGCGCGTCCGCAATGGGGCACGCGCCTGGAGCCGATCACCCGCGCCGGAGTGGACGTGGTCATCGCGATCGACACCTCGCAGAGCATGGCGGCCGAGGACGTCGCGCCGAATCGACTCGTTCAGGCGGTGCATGCGGCCGGCTCGCTGATCGAACGACTGGCGGGCAACCGCGTGGGCCTGGTGACCTTCGCGGGACAGGCTTCGCTGATCTGTCCGCTGACGGTCGACCACGGCGCGGCGAAGCTGTTCCTCGAGACCGTGGAGCTCGACTCCGCGCCCGCCCCGGGCACGTCGCTCGCGAAGGGCCTGCGCGTGGCGGCGGCGGCCTTCGGCGGCGACGGGGCCGCCGCGCCCAGTACACGGGCCGTGGTGCTGTTCACCGACGGCGAGGATCACGAGGGAGAGATCGACGAGGCGATCTCCGCCCTGACGCGGGCCGGGGTGGCGGTGTACTGCGTCGGAACCGGAACCGCCCGTGGCGCTCCCATTCCGGTCAAGGACTCCCACGGCAACCTCGCCGGGTACAAGAAGGACCGCGAGGGGCGCGTGGTGACCACGCGCCTCGACGAGGAGGCCCTCGGGAAGGTCGCTCTCGAGAGCCAGGGCCGTTACTATCGCGCCACCCCCTCGGAGATCGAGATCGAGGAGATCGCGAGAGCGCTCGCCGGGATGGACGCGCAGGAGTTCGGGACCGTGCTGCGGGTGCGCTACGAGGAACGCTATCAGGTCCCCCTGGCGATCGCGCTCGGTGCGCTCATCGTGGAAGCGTGGCTCGGCGACCGCAGGCGCGCCCGGTCCGCCGCGCGCGGGGCGAGAGGTGCGGAGTCATGATCGGAATCACCGTCACGGGGCTCGTGATGGCCGTGCTGCTGGCGCCGTTCGGCGGCAAGGCGCATCGCGAGACCGAGAAGGGCAATCGGTCGTACGAGGCTGGCGACTACGAGGAGGCGCTGCGCGCCTATGGGAACGCGCAGCTCGTCGCACCCGAGGCCCCCGAGCTGTACTACGACATCGGCAACGTGCTGTTCCGGAAAGAGGACTACGAGGGCGCCGCCGAGTCCTACACCCGCGCCTTGATGTCGGCCCCGCCGTCGCTGGCGCCGCGAGTGGCCTACAACCTGGGGAACGCCCTGTTCAAGGGGGAGCGGTTCTCCGACGCGGTCGAAGCCTACCGCCGGAGCCTGGAGGCGATGCCGGAGGACGCCGATGCCAAGCGCAACCTGGAGCTTGCCCTGCGTGCGATGCAGCAGCAGCAACAGCAGCAAGATCAGCAACAACAGGATCAGCAGGAGCAGGAGCAGGATCAACAGCAACCCCAGGAAGGGCAGCAGGACCCGCAGCAGCCTCCGGAGGAATCCGGCTCGGAGGGGTCGCCGGAGTCCTCCGAGGACCGCCGGCCTCCAGGCCAGGAGCGGCAACAGCCGGACCAGCAGCCGGGCGACATGACCGCAGAGCAGGCCGAGAAGCTGCTCGACGGTCTCGACGAGGAAGAGGCCGAGACCCTGCGCCGCCGGGCGCGCGACGATGCGCGTCAGGAAACGGGAGCGGAGGAGGATTGGTGAGTTCCGTCCGATGCCGAGTCGTGGCGCTGCTCGCGGCGCTGGCGTCAGCGGGCGCGCTCGCGGCGACCGATTACCAGGTCCGGGCGTTCGTCGAGCCGGGCGGTCGGATCACCGATACGCAGACTTTGCGCCTGGTCGTCGAGGTCCAGGGCGAGAGCTTCGCGCCGATCTCGGTGCCGCATCTTCCCGCGCTCCACAACCTGCGGATCGTCGGCGGACCGAACAGCAGCCAGTCGAGCGTCTTCAATTTCGACGGCACGACGAGCCGCAGGCTCACGACGCACCAGTTGATCTACACGCTGCTCCCCGAGGGTCCCGGCGCCGCGGAGATTCCCCCCATCGACGTGCGGGTCGGCTCGGAGGTGCGGCGCACCGAGACGCTCCGGTTCGAGATCGAGAGCGGTCCCTCCGGGCGCCCGCAGCCTCCCTCTCGGAGCGCGCCCGCGGGCGGTGGCGACGACGACGTGCCGGTGTTCGTCGGGGCGCAGCTCGGATCCGAGGAGGTTTGGGTCGGGGAGCCGGTGGACGCCGACGTGACGCTCTATACCGCCACGCGCGTGACCGACCTCACCCTCGTGGAGGAGCCGAGCTTCACCAACTTCTGGGTGGAGGACGCCAAGCCGGACGCCCGCGCGGAGTCCTATCAGACGACGATCGACGGCAAGCCCTACAGCGCCTATCCGATCGTCCGCAAGGTGCTCGTCCCGACGACGCCGGGATCGTTCAGCCTGAAGCCCTACGGGGTTCAGATCCAGGTCAGTCGCTCGACCGGCGACGTGTTCCGCGACTTCTTCTCGAACGCCGGCGCGCGCAACGTCGTCCGGCGCACCGAGCCCCTGCGGCTCGTGGTCAAGCCTCTGCCGGAAGAAGGACGCCCCGAGGACTTCAGCGGGGCGGTCGGCTCGTTCGAGCTCGAGGTCGTGGCCGATCGCGAAGCCGCGCGCGTCAACGACGCCGTCGCCCTCACGGCGACCGTGGAGGGCGCCGGGTTCCTCAAGGCGGCGCCCGCGCCCGTGCTCCAGGCGACACCCGACCTCAAGGTGTTCGAGCCCAAGATCACCGAGTCGTCGGAGATCCGGAGCGGGAAGCTCCACTCGCGCAAGACGTGGGAGTGGATCGTGGTTCCCCTGACGCCCGGCGAGCTTCGCCTGCCGGCGCTGCGCTATGCGGTGTTCGATCCCGCCACGGCGTCCTACGAGGTGCTCGAGGGCGAGCCGCTCGCCCTGAGGGTCGAGCGCGGCGAGGCCGTCGCCGACGAGTCCATCGCCCGGGGGGACGTGCGCCTCGAGCGCCGCGACATCAACTTCATCAAGCTCCTCCGTGGCCCGCTGCTCGACCGCCGGCCCCGCGTCCACCAGCAAGCGTGGTACGTCACGCTGCTCGTGCTGCCGGTGGTCCTCGGGCCGGTGATCGTGCTGGCCGGACGCCGGCACGCGCACTACCGCAGGAACCACGGGTTGGCACGCGCGCGGCGCGCCCGGACGCGGGCGCGGCGCCGTCTGCGGACCGCGAGCCGGCGTGCGGTTCACTCGCAGCCCGGGTCGTTTCACGAGGAGGTCGCCCGCGCGCTCGTCGATTACCTCGCGGACCGCTTCGACCGCGCGCCTTCGGGTCTGACCTACGACGTGGCGGACGATCTGTTGGGCTCGCGTGGCGTGAGCGCGGAGCTGCGGCGTCGCCTGCGGACGTGCCTGGAGACCTGCGACTTCGCGCGCTACGTCAACTCCCCGGACGACGCGCAGCGCAGGGAGCAGATCTATCGCGAGAGCTCGGCCGTGGTGGACGAGATCGAGAAGGCGCTGTCATGAATCGCCTGTGGCGCGCGGGGTGTGTGCTCGCGATCGTGCTCCTGGCCGCGGGTGGGGCGGCGGCGCAGGATCCCGAGGAGCTGTTCGAGCGCGGAAACGTCGCCTACGACCGCGGTGCGTTCGCGGAGGCCGTCGAGGCCTACGAGTCGATCGTGCGCTTCGGTTTCCGCGATCCCCGCGTCGAGTACAATCTGGGCAACGCGTACTTCAAGTTGGGAAACCTCGGTCGCGCGATCCTGCACTACGAGCGCGCGCACCGCCTCAGTCCGACGGATCCCGACATCCGCGCCAACCTCGACCTCGCGCGCTCCCGGCGGTTCGACCGCGTCGAGGACCAGGAGATCGCGTTCGTCGTGAAGGCGGTGCGCTCGGCGCAGGACCGTGTGGGCCCCGACCGCCAGGCGCTGGCATTCCTGGGGCTCGTGTGGTGCATCGCCGCGCTGGTGTGCTGGTTGGCGACCCGCTCCCGGGGCGTCGGGCCCGCGGGAGGCTGGACGCTCGCCGGCCTGGTCGTGGCGGCGACTCTCGTGGGCGTTTCGTGGTGGATGACCTGGGAGCGGCTCGAGGGAACCCGCATCGCGGTGGTCCTCGAGGACACGGTCGAGGTGCTCGCGGGACCGGGGTCGAACAACGCCACGCTGTTCACCGTGCACGAAGGCCTGGCCCTCGAGGTGCGCGCTCAACGCACGGAGTGGCTGCAGGTCAGCCTGCCGAACGGCTTCAACGGCTGGATTCCGATCTCCGCCGTCGGGCTGGTGTGAGATGCGCGCCCTCCCTCCGCGACGTCAAGGTCCCGCGGGAGTCTACGTGCACTTCCCGTTCTGTGCCGCGCGCTGCAGCTACTGCGACTTCGCCACCGTCGTGGGCCGGGACTCCGACCTCGACGCCTACCTGTCCGCGCTCGAGGTCGAGATCGAGCGCCGCCAGGACGGGCTGCCGTCCACGGTCGACACGCTGTACCTCGGAGGCGGGACCCCGTCGCGCCTCGAAGCGGAGCACATCGATCGCGTGATCCGCGCCGTCCGGCGGAGGTTCGATCTGTTGGCGGACGCCGAGATCACCCTCGAGGGCAATCCCGAGAGCCTGACCGCCGAGCGTCTTTCCGGGTATCGCGACGCCGGCGTGAGCCGGGTGAGTGTCGGGGTGCAGTCGCTCGACGACCGCGTCCTGAAACGGGCGGGACGCGCCCACGACGCCGAGCAGGCGCTGGCGGCCGTGTCGCGCGTCCGGGCCAGCGGGGTGGCCGAGGTCAACGTCGACCTCATCGCCGGATTGCCGGGGGAGGACCTCGGGGCGTGGGGCGCCACGATCGAGGCTGCCGCGGATCTCGCCCCGGACCACATCTCGGTTTACCTGCTCGAGACGGACAAGAACACCCCATTGACCCGAGCGCTCGCCGCGGGACGGACCTCGGTCGCCGACGACGATCTCCTGGCCCAGGCCTACCTCCGGACCGTGGAGCTGCTCGAGGCGCGCGGGCTCGCGGCCTACGAGATCTCGAACTTCGCGCTTCCCGAGCATCGCTCGCGCCACAACCTGAAGTACTGGACCGACGCCGAGTACGGGGGCTTCGGATTAGGGGCCCACGCCTATTTCGGCGGCCGCCGCCGGGCGAACCGCAAGGACCTCGACGGATACGTCACGGCGCTCCGGGGCGGCGGCGACCCCGTGGAGTGGGAAGATCCGTGGGACCCCGCACGCCGGGTCGCCGAGGCCGTGGTGATGGGATTGCGGCTCGCCGAGGGCGCCGACCTCGCGGAGCTGGGGGCGCGCTACGACACCGACCTGGCGACCACCCACCGCGCGGCGTGGGAGCGCGCCGAGGCGGCGGGTTTGATCGCGTGGAGCGGGACGCGCGTCGCGCTCACTCCGTGGGGGCGGCTGCGCAGCAACGAGCTGTTCGCGGAGCTGATCTGATGGCGGGCGGATACGTCGACCTGCGGAGCGATACCGTCACGCGGCCGACCGAGGCCATGAGAAGAGCCATGGCCGCGGCCGAGGTCGGAGACGACGTGTACGGCGAGGATCCCACCGCGCGCCGGCTCGAGGAGCACGCTGCCCAGGCCGTGGGTCACGAGGCCGCGCTGTTCGTCCCGACGGGCACGATGGGCAACCAGATCGCGATCCACGTGCTCGCTTCCTCCGGGACCGAGGTCCTCGTCGACGAGGGCTCGCACGTCTACAACTACGAGCTCGGAGCCATGGCGGCGTGGACGGGCGCCCTTCCCCGGGTGTTGCATGGCGAGCGTGGGATACCGACCCCGGAGGGGATCGCGCTCGCGCTGTGGCCGCCCGAGGAGTACTACACCCGCGCGTCCCTCCTGATTCTCGAGAACACCCACAATCACGCCGGCGGCGTCGTGCTTCGCCCCGAGCGCCAGGCCGCCCTGATCGCGAGCGCGCGTCGCGCCGGGCTCGGGGTTCATCTCGACGGTGCGAGGGTGTGGAACGCCGCGGTCGCGCTCGGGGTGCCCGTTCCCGCGCTCGCCTCCGGATTCGATTCGGTGATGTTCTGCCTGTCCAAAGGGCTCGGCGCCCCGGTGGGCTCCATGCTGTGCGGCAGCCGCGACCTGATGCGCGAGGCGCGGATCGTCCGCAAGCGTCTCGGGGGCGGCATGCGACAGGTGGGCGTGCTGGCGGCGGCCGGCCTCGTCGCGCTCGAGAATCCGGGACCGCGACTCGAGGCCGACCACCGCCGCGCGAAGCGTCTGGCCGCGGGCATGGCGGGGCTGCCGTTCCTTCGCTGCGATCCGGGCGCGGTC
>Ga0302046_10001481_pt1 | contig 22017 bp, 13 predicted proteins | sample RVTome_11_FD_200261 | JGI IMG/M metagenome (GOLD analysis project Ga0302046, IMG submission 200261) | Soil microbial communities from uranium-contaminated site in the Upper Colorado River Basin, Wyoming, United States - RVT147D111 (version 2) ...
GGGGAGAGCGTGACGCCCGACGGCGTCCCGAGGATCACGAACTCCGCGCCCCAGTACAGGTTGTAGTAGAGCTGATCGAGCGCCCGCTTCACGAAGAAGTCGTAGACGGTCATGATCGGGAAGCTCGGATTGCCCGTGTAGTGGGCCATCTTCCCGAAGGAGCCCGCCGCGGACATGCAGTTGGCCTCCGCGATCTCGAAGCGGATGTGGCGCGTCCAGGGGTCCGAGTAGGTCATCAGCTCGGGGTGGCGCGCCTTGAACTCGGCCTGCTGTCCCTCGCGCGACCCGCCGGGCCCGTAGACGCGGCGGTCGAGGACCGGCGCGATGTTGGTGCTGGTGCCGACGTCCGGCGACATGGTCAGCACGAAGTCGGCCACGGACGCCCAGCGCTTCTCGTCCTCCGTCAGCGGCTTCTTGCCGGCGCCGCCGACGCCCGGACCGCCCCCGTCCGTGGTCGAGATGCGGATGAGCTTGGCTGCGATCTGGCCCCACATCCACTGCGTGTGGACCATCGGATACAGGGACAGGTCGATGTCGAGCGAGTCCGGCAGCCCGCCGGCGTCCTCGACGGCCTTGCGCGCCTGCGCGCGCTTCTCGCGGCTCACGCGCCGGTACTTGGTGATGCTCTCGCGGAACTCGTTGCCGCGCGTCTCCAGGTAGCGCGCCTCCTCGGTGTCCTCGGAGAAGTGGGCGTAGGGATCGTCCAGCGTCAGCCCCTGCGCAGCGAGAAGTCGCTCGACCTCCTCCTTGCTCGGCAGCGCCGAGTGGTTGGACGGATCGGCGGAGCACTCGAGTCCCCAGCCCTTGATCGTGTGCGCGATGATGAGGTACGGCTCGGTCGGCTCCTTGCGCGCCGTTTCGAGCACCTCGATCATCTTCTGCAGATCGTGTCCGCCGAGGTCGTGGAAGGCGCGCAAGAGGTCCTGGTCGGAGAGCTGCTTGCAGAACGCGTCGGCCTGCTTCGAGTGCTGCTTGACAAGCGTCCGGACCAGGAAGGCGTCGTTCTTGAACAGGGCGAGCTGGAACTCGTAGTCCGAGAGCGTGCCATCGAGGAGCTCCTGGAAGGCCTCGCCGCCGGGCCGGGCGAACAGCTCCTCGCGGTAGCTGCCGTGCACGACCTGGAGCACCTTCCAACCGTTGGCCTCGGCGGTCTTGGCGATGCGGTCGCAGTCGCGCGAGTGCAGGCCCTTCTCGTTGGGGATGCGCGTGCCGTCGAGGTTCTGCCGGTTGTAGTCGACGATCCAGGTCACGTTGCCGAGCAGCCGCTCCGCCGCGTCCGGCATGGCTTCGAGGATCGAACCCTCGCGGAACTCGGAATCGCCGATCAAGGACCAGAAGTGCGCCTGGCGCGGAACGTCCTTGCCGTGGTCCTCCATGTAGCGGTGGGCCAGGGCGAGATAGACCGACACCACCGGCGGGATCCCGACCGACCCGGACGGCAGGAAGTGGAAGGAGTCGGGGTCCGTGCGCGCGTGGTAGCTCTGGAACACGTCCTCCGCGCCGGGCTCGGCGAACTTGCGCAGCCGGCCCATGACGCCCTTGGCCTCGTCGTCCGTGAGCAGCGTCCCGTCCTCGCGCCGGAAGAGCCGCATCAGGTGGTGCAGCGCGTGGTCCATGGGCGACGCGTGCGGCTTGCAGCAGACGTAGTCCTGGGGCTGGCGCACGCTGAGGTGCAGCGCCGCGAGGATGTGGAGCGAGCTGGCGCAGGAGGCCGGATGCCCGCCGATCTTCGGGTCGCCGGGACGCTTGTCCTTCCGATGGTTGGCCTCCCAGATCATGTGCACCATCTGGGCGAAGGCACGCCGGGTGATCTTCTCGAGCAGGGCCGGGTCGGCAGCGGTCATCGTGGCGGTGGGGCTCATGGGAGGATCGTGGAGGTGGACCGCGGCGGTCTGGCCGACGAAGGTCGAGCGTCGATCCTAGCCACGGGCGCCGATCCGCCCAACAACCGGGGACGGTCCTGGGCGGCTCCACGGGCGTTTTTCGCGGATCCTGACGGCGCGGACGAGATCGCGCGCGCCGGGACTGGCATGACCGACGCTCCCGAGCGAGAGTCCAGGACCGTGCGGCGTCCGCCGCTCGACCACCCATCCGGTGCGATGACCAGAACCCCGCTCCTCTCCGTCCTCTCGTTCCTGGGGACGGCTTGCGTCTCCTCCGGTGGAGCCATGCAGGACGAGGGTCCCGATGCGCGCTACCGATCGGATTGGGTCGTCGAGCGCGGGCTCTACGTCTCCGCGCGTCGACACACGTCCGAGCTGCGTGGGGACTTCGACGGGGACACCGTGCTCCTGGGGCCGGACGAGACCGTGGTCCCCGACGCCGGCACGGGGGAGGGGAACGAGGTCGCGCTCGGGATGGTCAGCCGCGGCTTCGGCTTCGAGCTCGCCTACGCGCACATCGACTACGACGACGTGGACTATCGCAGCGTGTCGCTCAACGGGCTCTACTACCTGCGCCCCAACGAGCGAATCCAGCCCTACTTCCTGTTCGGGATCTTCTTCCCCTGGGCCACCCTCGAGGACTCCTCGACGAGCGGGATGGTCGTCGGCGACGGCGAGCTGACGAGCGGCTTCGGACTCACCCTCGGCGCCGGCGTCGCCTGGTTCCTTGCGGACGGCGTCGCCTTCGACCTGCGCGCGCAGGGCTCGCTCCAGGAGTTCACCCGGGCGGAGGGCGTGCTGGGCTTCGAAGGGGAGATCGACGACCCGGTCCTCGGGACGAGCTTCGGCGCCAGCGCCGGCCTGACCTTCTACCTGCCGCTGAGGACGGCGCGATGAGGCGGCTCCTCCTCCTGCTGCTGCCCACGCTCGCCCCCGTCTTTGGCGCCTGTGCGTCGCACAACGCGCACCTCGTTCGGATCGACCCGGTCCTCGACCTCGAGCCGCTCGTCGGCGACGCCTTCGCGGCGCTGCGCGACGACTACGGGCAACCCCTCGCCCGCCACTCGCTCGCCTTCGCGGTGGACGTCGACCCGGTCGACGTGACCTGGGAGGTCGCGGAAGCGGACGGCTCGACGATCCTCCTGACGAGGGAGGAGCTCCGACTCCGCGTCGAGGAGTGCCTGGCCGAGTTCCTCGGCGAGGCGCTCGTCCCCGCGGAAGGGATCGCAGGCTCCGAGCTCCGCCTCAACGCGTGGTTGCTGCTCGACCTACGCGAGCTCGACGTGGTGCGGCTCGCGGTCGTGTGCGCTCTGACCCACCGCGACCGTCCCGAGCGGGTCCTCGCCTCGGGCCACTCCGATCCGATCGCCCTGGCCCGACTGCGCTGCTTCGGCTGCCGCGACGACTGGGGCATGGAGCGCGGGACCGACCTGTCGCCCGGGGCCGAGGGCGACGGACCCCGCTACTACTACGGGCACGGCTTCTGGACCGGCATCTGGATCGACTTCGGTCACTCGCACTCGCTCTACCGCAAGGTTCGCTAGCCCCGGGCGGAAACAGGGCGGGAACTCCCTTCCGCTCCGTCCGCCGCGTTCAAGCGAATCGCCGCCGCGGCCGAAGTCTACTTGCAGCGCCCCGGTCGCCGCCGGGGCGCGTCGCGATGCAGCTCTCCAACCCGCCCGTCGCGCGCGAGACGCGTGCGCAGCCCGGTCGGGGATCCGATGCGTCGCCGCGTGTGGATCCGGCGCCCGCACCCTCCCGGCGCGCGCAGGTCGCACGACGCGCGCGCGGCGAGCCCTGGGAGCGAAGCCCGCTCGAGTGGGACGCCCTCGCTCCTTCGGGGATCTACGCGGCGCGCCTGCGGCCGATCCTGCTCTACGGCGTGGCGTGCGTGGCGGCCGTGCCGGCGTTCGTCCTCTGCGCGCCCCTCGTGCTGGTCAACGCGCTCCTGTACGGCGGCCTGCGGAACGCGATCTTCGTCCAGGACCGGGTCGGGCTGCGCGGCCGCGTGTTCGCCTTCTTCAAGCTGCGCACGATGCGCGAGGGAACCGAGAGAGACGAAGAGCGCGTCACGAGCTTCGGCCGCTTCCTGCGCAACAGCCACCTGGACGAGGTCCCGCAACTGTGGAACGTGCTGCGCGGCGACATGTGCTTGATCGGACCGCGTCCCGAGATGCTGTCGATCGAGCGTTGGGCGGCGCGGGAGATCCCGTCGTTCTCGCGGCGGCTTTCCCTGCGGCCGGGGATCACGGGGCTGGCGCAGATCACGCAGGGGTACACGCGTGACGGGGACGTGCACGCGTACCGCCGCAAGCTCGCGCTCCACCGGACCTACTCGAGGACGATCTCCTTGCGGCTCGACTTGGTGATCCTCGCGCGCACCGTGCTGTGGATGCTCCGGCGGCGGGGTTGGCGCTGGCGGGATCAGGTGCGCAGCGCGTGCTCGTACCGCGCCCGGTACGCGGAGAGCATCGTCTCGAACGAGTAGGTCGCGCGGACGTGCGCGTGGTTCGCCGCGCCCAGGCGCGCGCGCCGTTCGGCGTCCAGGGCGAGCTCGGACAGGCCCTCGGCCAGAGCACTCGCGTCCCGCCCCACGACGAGGGCGTGCTGCTCCGGCGGCAGGATGCGGCGCACGTCGCCGACGTCGGTCGCGACGACCGGGAGCTTCGCCGCCATCGCCTCGAGCAACGCGACCGGCATCTGCTCGGTGTCCGAGGAGAGGCAGAAGGCGTCCATCGCGCGGTAGTAGCCCTGGGGCTCCGGCCGGTGCCCGACCAGGTGCAGGCGCGCGTCGACGCCCAGCGCTCTCGCCCGGGCGAGCACGCCCTCGCGCTCCGGCCCGTCGCCCAGGACCAGCCCGTGGACCTCCTCCTGCGCTCGCACGCGGGCGAACGCCTCGACGAACCGCAGCGGGTTCTTCTCCGTCCGCAGGTGACCGACGCTGCCGACCACGAAGGCGCGCGCAGGAATGCCGAGCTCGTTGCGCAGCGCCCGGTTCCCGTCCGCGGTCGGGAACTCCTCGACCCGGATGCCGTTCGCGATGCGGTGGACGCGTCCCGCGGCGAGTCCCCAGGTCCCGGTCGCGAGCTCCGCCAAGGTGAAGGATGGCACCACGACCGCGTCGGCGCCGGAGAGCACGACCCGGCGCGTCCACACGCGGCGTCGCTTGAACCCGTCCGCCTCGTCCGGACCGAAGCCGTCCTCGTGGTGCACGACGCGGCCGCGCAGGAAGAGGCGCGCCGCGATCACGCCGTCGATCGCGCCCCAGTTGTAGGTCAGGACCAGGGCGGGCCGCAGCGAGCGCAGCAGACTGCGCAGCGCGCGGACGGTGCGCAGCGAGCCGGCCTTCGGAAACGCCGGTACGATCTCGAGCGCGACGTCGGGTGGCACGAGCGCGAGCGCGTCCGTGGTTCCGTCGAGGGCGAGGACGGCGTGTCGGTAGGCGCTCCCCAGACCCGCCATGAGTCGCGCGGTGCGCACCTGGGCACCGCCCGCCACGAAGGTCGGGAACACGTGCAGGAGCAGCGGAGGGGGTCGGTCGGACGTCGGCAAGGCCAAGAGGGACGGTGGAGCGGGGCTCCGATTCGGCCCGCGATCTCCATCCTCCGGTCTCGACGGTTTCGACTCCAGGCCGGGTCCCGGAGAGGACGATACCTCGCCTATCTCCTCCTTCTTTGGGCCCGTCTCCTCTCCTTCATCGGGTGGATTCGGGCCCTCTTTCGTGTCTCGGGCTGCTTGAGGCGAGGGCCGTCGCTAAGATGGGCGGTTTCATCCCCACCGGACAGGTTCCTCGGCGGCCCCTCCGCGACGGCCCGCCGGTCCGGCCCGGATCGAAGGCTCCCGCCGCCTCGGAGAGGCCTCGCGTGGTCCGTGCGACGCGCGCGAACCTGTTCGCCGGCCCGCGGAGGTGCACAGGGCAGCGGAGGGCAGCCGACCAAAGAGCCCCCTGTCCGCAGTTCACGACCCCCGCCCGCCTCCGACCATGAACCACTTCTCCAGCGAGTCGAGCCCGCAGGTTCTCTCGGAAGGACTCGCCTTCGACGACGTGCTCCTGGTGCCGCGGCGCTCGGACCTCTTGCCGAGCGAGGTCGACGTCCGCAGCCGGATCTCGCGCAACGTGCGGCTGCAGGTCCCGCTCGTCTCCGCGGCGATGGACACGGTGACCGAGTGGACCCTGGCGGTCGCGCTCGCCCGCGACGGCGGCCTGGGCGTCGTACACCGCAACTTCTCCATCGCGGAGCAGGTACTCGAGGTCGAGAAGGTCAAACGCTCCGCCAACGGGGTGATCCTGGACCCGGTCACGCTCCCGCCCTCCGCGACGATGCGCGAGGCGCGCGAGATCATGGCGGGCCACAACATCTCCGGTCTGCCGATCGTCGAGGGCGAGACCGTCGTCGGCATCCTCACGCGCCGCGACTGCCGCTTCCAGACCTCCGACGACACTCCCGTGGCGCGCGTGATGACGAGCGAGGGGCTGGTGACGGCTCCGCCGGGGACGTCCCTCGAGGAGGCGCGCAACCTGCTGTACCGGCACAAGGTCGAGAAGCTGATCATCGCCGACGGGCACAACCGCCTGCGCGGCCTGATCACGATGAAGGACCTCGACAACCTCGAGGCCTTCCCGAGCTCGGCCACCGACGATCGCGGGAGACTGCGCTGCGGCGCGGCGATCGGCGTGCACGATTACGAGCGCGCCGAGGGGCTCGTCGCGGCCGACGTCGACCTCCTGGTGGTCGACACCGCCCACGGCCACTCGACGAACGTGCTCGACACCCTGCGCGAGCTGAAGAAGCGCTTCTCGGTCGACGTCGTCGCCGGCAACGTGGCGACGCCCGAGGCCGCGCTGGAGCTGGTCGAGGCGGGCGCGGACGGGGTGAAGGTCGGCATCGGACCGGGCTCGATCTGCACCACGCGCGTCGTGGCGGGCGTCGGCGTGCCGCAGTTCTCGGCCGTGCTCGCCATCGCGAGCGCGCTGCGCGGACACGACGTCCCGGTCATCGCCGACGGCGGCGTGCGCTTCTCGGGGGACATCACCAAGGCGCTCGCGGCGGGCGCTTCGTGCGTGATGATCGGCAGCCTCTTCGCCGGCGTCGAGGAGAGCCCGGGCGAGACGATCATGTACAAGGGCCGCACCTTCAAGGCGGTGCGCGGCATGGGCTCGCTGGGCGCGATGGTCGAGGGCTCGAAGGAGCGCTACCGCCAGGGAGCGGTGGAGGACAAGCAGAAGCTCGTTCCCGAGGGCATCGAGGGCATGGTGCCCACCAAGGGCAAGCTGTCACCCTTCGTCTACCAGCTCGTCGGCGGCGTGCGCGCCGGCATGGGTTACTGCGGAGCCGCGACGATCCCCGCGCTGTGGGAGAGCGCGCGCTTCGTGCGCGTGACCACCGCCGGCCAGCGCGAGTCGCACCCGCACGACGTGCAGATCACCAAGGAATCCCCCAACTACTTCCAGGAATGAGCGACCCGCGCGGGATCCTCGTCGTCGACCTGGGCGCGCAGTACGCCCAGCTCATCGCGCGCCGCGTGCGCGAGTCGAACGTCTGGTCGGAGATCGTTCCGCCCGGTGTCGCGCTCGAGCGCGCGCGCTCGATGCGGGACGCCGGTACGCTGGGGGGGATCCTGCTCTCCGGCGGTCCGGCCTCGGTCTACGCCGCGGACGCGCCGCCCGTGCCGTCCGCGCTGCTCGAGCTCGGCGTGCCGATCCTCGGGATCTGCTACGGCGCTCAGTGGCTCGTGCACGAGCTCGGCGGCTCGGTCGTCGCCGCGACGCGCCGCGAGTACGGCCGCACCTCGATCGAGGTGAAGCGCTCCGAGGCGATCCTCGAGGGCGTCGACGGGCGCACCGTCGTCTGGATGAGCCACGGAGACAAGGTCGAGTCCCTGCCGCCGGGGTTCACGACCTACGCCGCCTCCGACGACTGCGAGTTCGCCGCCTTCGGCGACCCCGAGCGCGGCCTCTTCGCCGTCCAGTTCCACCCCGAGGTAACGCACACCGTCCGCGGGCGCGAGATCCTCGAGAACTTCGTGTGGAGCGTGTGCGACCTGCCGGGCGACTGGAACGCCGACGCGATCGTCGAGCGCGAGGTAGCGGCCGTCCGCGCGCTGGTGGGGGACGACGGCGAGGTCGTGCTCGGCCTCTCCGGCGGCGTCGACAGCTCCGTGGCCGCCGTGATCGTCCAGCAGGCGATCGGCGCGCGCCTGCACTGCATCTTCGTCGACAACGGACTGCTCCGGAAGGGCGAGCGTGAGACCGTCGAGCGCGTCTTCGGCAAGCACCTCGCGATCGACCTGACGGTGGTCGACGCCGCCGACCAGTTCCTCGGGAAGCTCGCGGGCGTCACCGACCCCGAGAAGAAGCGCAAGATCATCGGCCACGAGTTCGTCGAGGTCTTCCGGCGCGAGGCGAAGCGCTTCGAGCGCGCGCACTTCCTCGGCCAGGGCACGCTCTACCCCGACGTGATCGAGTCGGTGAACGTCCACGGCGGGAACACCGCGGTGATCAAGAGCCACCACAACGTCGGTGGCCTGCCGGAGGACCTCGAGATGACCCTGGTCGAGCCGCTGCGCGAGCTCTTCAAGGACGAGGTGCGCGTGATCGGCCGGCGGCTCGGCCTGGCGAGCGAGGTCGTCGACCGCCAGCCCTTCCCCGGCCCCGGCCTGGCCGTGCGCTGCCTGGGCGAGCTGACCCCGGAGCGTTTGGCGGTCCTGCGCGAGGCCGACTCCATCGTCACGACCGAGATCGAGAAGGCCGGCGCGCACCTGGGCCTGTGGCAGTACTTCGCCGTGCTCCTGCCGGTGCGCTCGGTCGGCGTCATGGGCGACCTGCGCACCTACGAGGAGGCCTGCGCGATCCGCGTCGTGCAATCCGAGGACGCGATGACGGCCGACTGGGTCCAGCTCCCGCAGGAACTCCTCGCGCGCATCTCGAGCCGGATCATCAACGAGGTCCACGGGATCAACCGCGTGGTGCTCGACGTCTCGTCGAAGCCGCCGGCGACGATCGAGTGGGAGTGAGGCGGCGTACGGCGTCATTTCCACCCAGCGGAGGAGCCTACGATTCCGCAGGCCCCTGGCGCTCCTGGGCGGAGCAAAGTGACTGACGCCCTATGCGTGGAGGAGGAGTGTTGGCTGAGCGCGAAGTCCGATCGGCGCCGAGCACGTGGATCGCAGGGCGCTAGACTGCGGCGATGTCCGCCGGTGCGCGCGCTCTCCCGTTCCTCGCGTCGGTCGGTGCGTCCCTGGGCGCGTGCGCGTCGGGCGACGCCGGGAGCGGGCTCTCCGGCCTCCTGATCACGCTCGACACGACGAATCCCTCGGCGCTCTCCTGCTACGGCGCGCCGGCCGGGCTGACGCCGAACATGGACCGGCTGGCGCGCGAGGGCGTGCTGTACGAGAACGCGCGCGCCACGGCGCCCGTCACGGCCCCGTCCCATGCGTCGATGCTCACCGGGCTCTACCCGCTGCGGCACTCGGTGCGCATGAACGCTTCCATGGTGCTTCCGGAGTCCGCGCTCACGCTGGCGGAGTGCGCGCGCGCGAAGGGGCTCGAGACCGCGGCCGTCGTCGCGACGGTCGTGCTGAAGCGGGAGTTCGGGCTGGGCCAGGGCTTCGAGCGCTACGACGAGCCGGAGGGCGGCCCGTCGAGCGATCCCGAGGCGGTCGTTTCGCGCTCCTGCATCGAGGTGACGGAGCGTGCCCTCGCCTGGCTCGACGAGCGCGACTCGACGCGCCCCTTCTTCCTCTGGGTGCACTACTTCGATCCCCACGGTCCGTACCGGCCGCCGGACAAGTTCACGCAGGCCGCAGGCGGCGACGCTTACCTGGGCGAGGTGGCCTGGGTCGACAAGCAGCTCGGGCGGCTCCTCGAGCGGCTCGAGCAGGACGGTCTGCTCGCGGAAACGCTCGTGGTCCTGACCGCGGACCACGGCGAGGGGCTCGGCCGGCACGGCGAGAAGACGCACGGCACGATGGGCTTCGACTCGACGCTGCGCGTGCCGCTGGTCGTGCGCTACCCCGACGGATGGAGCGCCGGCGAGCGCTTCGCGGACCGCGTGAGCCTGGTCGACCTCTACCCGACCTTCGGCTCGGCCCTCGGGCTCGACGTCCACGCCGACGTGGACGGCCTGGACCTCTGGCGGCGGCGCGTGCCCGAGGACCGCGGGCTCTACTTCGAGTCCTACTTCGGGACCATCGCCTACGGCTGGAGCCAGCTCGCGGGCTGGATCGATAGGGACGGCAAGTACGTCCACACGAGCGTCCCCGAGTTCTACGCGGCGGACGACCCGGACGAGGAGCGCGACCTCCTGCGCGAGGGCTCCGCCGACGTCTCGTCGAAGCTCGACGCGATCGCCGCCCTGTGCGCGCGGCGCAGGCACGAGCAGCCGGGCCTCGGCGGTCCGGACGCGGACCTGCAGGCGCAGATCGAGAAGCTCGGCTACGCCGGCGCCGGCACCGAGCACTTCTCGCTGCCCGAGCCGCTCGAGGCGAGCGACCGCGACAGCCCGCACGCGCACGGCGAGGACTACGCGCTGTTCCTGCGCGCGGACTCGCTGCTCGTTCGCGGCCGGCCGGACGATGCGCTCCCGCTCCTGCTCGAGGTCGTCGCCGGCGATCCGCGCAACCACACGGCCAGGCACCTGTACGGCCAGTGCCTGATGCGCGTCGGCCGCATCACGGACGCGATCGAGGAGCTCGAGCGCGCCATCGAGCTGCGCGAGGGCCTGTGGGTCGCGCCCCACCTCGACATCGCTCTGTGCTGGGAGGCCCTGGGCCGGAACGACGAGGCGATCGAGAGCTACGAGCGCGCTCTGGCCCACGGCGGCGGCCCGGCCGGCGCGAAGGAGCGCTGGGCCGAGCTCCTGCGCAAGGAAGGGCGCGCCGAGGAGGCCGCCCGCGTCGAGGCGGAGTGAGCGCACCGTCGGCGTGCCCCTGGCACCCGCGCGACCGCCTGCTCCCGCAGCACCGGACCAACCGCGAAACGACGGCGTTGTCGAGCACTTCCTCCAGGATCACGCCGCAGGCGGCGCGTGTCCTGTTCCTAGAGGTAGCCGATCGCTTCGAGGTGCGCGCGCGTGGCCTGGTCGAGCTCGGTGTCGTCGACCGCGCGCGCGGGGAAGAGCTCGACGAAGGAGCGGAGCAGCTCCGGGAGCGGCGCGGGCGCGTCGTCCCGCGGGAAGTCCTCCAGGGGATCGGCGGCGAGGTCGAAGCCGAGCTCCGGCCCCGCGCCGTCGCGGACCATCTTCCAGCCGTCGCTCCGGAGGGAGTAGAGGTCGGCTCCGCTCGCGCGCTCCTCGCTCCAGGCGACGCGCGGCGGAGCGCCGTCCTCCGTCGAGAAGGGTGACGTACCGGCGAGCCCCGCCGGCGCCGGGATTCCGGCCAGGTCCAGCAGCATCGGCATCACGTCGAGCGTGCTCACCTGCTCCTCCCGGACCGCGCCGGCGGGCACGCGCCCGGGAGCGAGCACGAAGAGCGGGACGCGCAGCAGGTCGTCGTGCAGCCGCCCGCCGTGGTGGACGCGCCGGCGCCCGGCGTCCCAGCCCTCGCCGTGGTCCGAGACGAGCGCAACCACCAGGTCGCGCTCGCCGTTCCGCTCGATCGTCTCGACCAAGGCCCCTAGCTCGCGTCCGACGTGGGCGATGCGGCGCGAGTAGACCTGCTCGAACCAGTCCAGGTCCTCCTGCCGCGCGTCGAGCAGCTCGCCGGGATGCACGGACAGGCGCTCCGCGAAGCGCGCGCCCGGCGACCCGATCTCGTCCAGGAACGAATCGTCGACGGCCGGGTGGTAGAGGTAGTAGTCGTGCGCCTCGTAGGTGTGCACGAGCAGGAACGCGGGACGCCCGCGGTCGCGCTCGGCGTACCACGCGGTCGCGGCCTCGCGGACGCCGCTCACGCCGGGGTACTCGCGCATCCAGCGCACCAATGGACGCAGCGGGACGTAGCGGTTCTTCGCCACGCGCCAGGCGAGCGGGACGTGCAGCACGAAGGGCCGGAACCCGAGCTCCGCCCGCGCATCGAAGCGCTCGAAGCCCTGGTCGAGCCGGAACGCGGGCGACAGGAAGGCTCCGCCCGTGAAGGCCGCCGTCCGGTAGCCGGCGCCCGCGAAGACCTCGGCCAGGGTCGTGACGTCGAGCGGGAGCGGACGACCCGTGCGCGTCGCACCGTGCTGCGAGGGGAGCTGCGAGGTGAGGATCGACGCGACCGAGGGCAGCGTCCAGGGCGCCGTGCTGATGCACTGGTCGAAGCGCACCCCCTCGCGCGCCATGCGCGCGTAGAGCGTGTCTCCGTCGGTGGGGACGGCGTCCGCGCGCAGCGTGTCGACGATCACGAGCAGGACGTCCGGCGCATCTTCGGCCGGCGCGTCGGGTGCCGCGAGGTTCCGGTCGCGGCGCGGCTCCTCGGAGTCGCGCGAGAGAACCGGCAGAGCGAGCAGCACTCCGGCGGCGAGCGCCGCGACGATCCTCGGCAGGGGACTCTTGGCGAAGAGGGGAGTGAGCAGCGCAGCCCCAACCACGAGCGGTAGGAGCGCCGCCGCGCTCAGCGTGAGAACGCTCGCTCCGAGCAGCCCGACCAGGAGCGAGCCGCCCGGCACCGCGGCCAGCAGGACGAAGGAGACGGGCGCGCCGCGCTGCTCCGCGCGCAAGAAGAGGCACGGGAGACAGGCCAGGCACGCGAGCGGCGCGGCGATGCCCAGCGCGGTCGCGTTCCCCGGCAGCTCCTTGGACGCCAGGGACAGGACGTCGAGCAGTCCGCCCGCTGCGACCACCAGCGCCAGCGCGACGCCGCGCCGGCGCGCGAGCGAACCCGCGAGCCCCGCGGCCGTACCCACCACGAGGCCGAAGCCGAGCACGAGCGCGAGCATGCGCCAGGGCGTGCGCTGGACCCCGGTCGCCAGCGCGTCGGCGAGCGCGAGCGCGAGCCCGGCGCCGACGCCCTCGAGGAGCGCGACCCGCCGCGGCCGTTTCCGTTCCTGCATCGCTGTCACGCGCGAAGCCTAGCCCGCCTCCGGCGGGAAGTCGCGGCCGGCCGGTGCCGGCGGTGCCGCAGGCTTGTCCGCGAGGGGAGCACCTCTATCGTGAGCGCCCATGGAGCCCATCGAACGCCGCCTCGGCGTCGCACGCAGCGCGCGCTACTTCCTGGGCGGCGACCTCGCCGCGGACGGGACGCCGGCACGGGACGCGCGCGAGCTCTGGTTCGTGCTGCACGGCTATGGCCAGCTCGCGGCGCCGTTCCAGGCAGAGTTCGCCTGCGTCGAGCGGCCGGGGCTCGTGCTCGTCGCGCCCGAGGGCCTCTCGCGCTACTACCTCGAGCGCGGGACGGGAGCGGTGGGGGCGTCGTGGATGACGAAGGAGGCGCGCGAGGACGAGATCGCCGACACGCTGCGCTTCCTCGACGCGGTGCACGCCGAGGTCTCGGCCGCGCTCGCCGGCGCGCCGCGCGTGATCGCGCTCGGCTTCTCGCAGGGCGCCGCCGCCGCCTGCCGCTGGGCGGCGCTGGGCGCGGCGCGCGTCGACCACGTGGTCTCCTGGGCCGGCGGCGTACCTCCCGATCTCGACCCCTCGCTGCTCGCGGCGCACGACCTGAGCCTCGTTGCGGGCACGCGCGACGCCTTCCTCGACGAGCGACGCTTGGCGCTCGAGCTCGAGCGGCTGCGCGACGTCCCGCACCGGCTGCTGCGCTTCGAGGGCGGCCATCGCCTCGATCGCGACCTGCTGCGCGAGCTCGCCGACGGTTTCGCCGGTCCGCGTTGAACCGGCAGCGTTCGATGCACGTGAGCGCGGGCACGAGGGAGGCTCGAAGTCCCGCGCTTCGACGGTGCGCCGTCGAGGATGCGGGGGGAGGGAGGAGGAAGCCCGGAAGGCGCCCCGCTCACTCCTCGCTGACCGGCGGCCCCGTCCGCACCGCGACCCGTTGCCCGTCTCGCAGGATGTAGCCCGGCAGCGTCTCGCCCATCCGCCGGTAGAACGCGGCCAGCTCGTCGCGGCCGTTCACCGGGACCGGCTCGTCGCCGACGATCGTCTCGAGGTGCTCGAAGGCGCGCGCGAGGCCCTGGAAGTCGCGCGCGTGGTGCACGACGCGGATGCCGTGACGCAGGCGGTCGAGGACGGGCGTGGGGTCCTCGCGCTCGAGCTCGCGCACGTCCGCCAGGAGCTGCTCCAGCTCGACCGGGCCGTGGTAGATCGCGACCAGGTTGCTCGCGGCGTCGACGAGGAAGCTGGTCGGCGTGGCCGGGCTCTTGTTGTTGCGCGGCGGGTGGACGTGCTCGTAGATCCCGCCCATCCAGACCGCCAGGGAGTGCGGCTCGAGGTAGCCTGCGTCGCCGGCGGGCATGCCCAGGGAGCCGAGCCGCTCGAGCGCGTCCTTCTCGGCGCCCGCGCCGTCCAGCGTGAGGGGGACGATGCGCAGGCCGAGGTCGCCCCGCTCGCGGAGCGCGGCGCCGAAGGCGCGCAGCTCGACCAGGCAGGGAGCGCAGTCCTCCCTCCACAGGTTCAGGAGCACGGGCTTCCCGGCCAGGTCCGCGACGCGCCGCTGTGGGTCGCGGAAGGACGGCACGGGGAGCGGGCCGAGCGGGAGCTCGAAGGCCAGGACCAGGCGCATCTCGTCCTTCTTGATGCGCTCGGCCGGCGCGTGGGGAAGCTCGTCCAGGCTCCGGGGCCGCGCCTCGAGCGGCAGGATCGAGGAGCCGTTCCCTCCCTGCACCAGACGGAAGCGCGCGTCGACCGGAAGGTCCTCGTGCGTGCTGCTCGTCCCGTCGGGCCAGCGCACCGTGAGGCGCTCGACGCGCTGCGCGTCGCCGAGGCCGAAGTGCAGGCGCTTCGAGGACTGCGCCAGGAAGCCCTCGCCTCCGTAGAGCGTGCGCTGGAACGTCCGGCCGCCCGCCTCGACGAAGACGCGCGCGTTGATCGCGTCGCGCGAGACCGTCTTGCCGTTGCCGCGCAGCTCGACCGCCAGGAAGCGCCCGTCCGCGGGGAAGCGGTTGTGGAACACCTGCAGGCGCGGAGCGGTGCGGTTCTTGAGCAGGAAGTCGAGCTTGCCGTCGTCGTCCCAGTCCAAGAGAGCCACCGCGCGGCCGTCCCCGGCGCAGTCCGCGTTCGAGAGGCGCGACACGTCGACGAAGCGCGCCCCGCCGACGTTCAGGAAGAGGTGGTTCCGCTCGCCGCCGCTCCAGGACTTGCCCTGCTGCACGGTGGCGATGCGCGTGGCGATCCAGGCGTTCTCGTAGTCCTCGGAGGCGCCCTGCTCCGCCGTGGCCGTGGATTGCGAAATCACGTTCCGCCAGAAGAAGCTTCACAAGTCGTCCGGGTCGCTGCCGGTCAGGAAGCCGTTCGGCGAGTAGAGGTCCAGCAGCCCGTCGTTGTTCGCGTCGAAGGCAACCGCACCCCAGGCCCACCCGGCGAGCATCGCGCCGCACTGCTCGGTGACGTCCTCGAAGTGGCCGGTGCCGTCGTTCAGGAGGAGCGTGTTCCCGCGCGCGTGCCGCAGGTAGTCGTCGCGCAGCTCGGCGTCCTGGCCGTCCTTGAAGCGGTCCTCCTGCGAGGCGATGCGGCGCCCGGCCGAGGACCACATGTTCGTCACGTACAGGTCGACGTCTCCGTCGCCGTCGACGTCGCCCGCGCACACGCCCATGCCGGCCGCCATGTCGTCCGCTCCGACCTCCACCGCGACGTCGCGGAAGTGCCCCGTTCCGTCGTTGCGATAGTAGTTGTTGCGGCCGAAGTCGTTGACCACGTACAGGTCGAGGTATCCGTCCTCGTCGAAGTCCTCCCAGATGGCGGCATAGGAGAACTTGACGTTGTTCTCCGACAGCCCAAGCTCCTCGGTGACGTCGGTCCAGCGGCCGTCGACGCCGCCGCCGCCCCCCACGCCATCATTGCGCCAGGCGACGTTCGGCGGACCGTTCACCGCGTCGTGGTAGGGATAGGGGACCGTGCCGAGCGGACCGCGCTTGTCGTACACGCAGGCGTACAGGTCGAGGTCGCCGTCCTGGTCCCAGTCGGCTGCCGCCATCGACTTGATCTTGTCCGGCCCGGCGGCGAGCGGGCGACGCCGCAGGGTGAAGTGCGGGACCTCCGCCCCGCCCCCGTCGTTGTAGGCCAGCACGATCGCCGGACCGTTGGCCACCGCCAGGTCCTGGTCGCCGTCGTCGTCGAGGTCGAGGATCAGCGCGCTCTGCGAGTCCTCCAGGAACGCGACGCCCGCTTCCTCGGACACGTCGCGCAGTCGACCGTCGGCGAGGTGCAGGAGCAGCCGGTTCGGCAGGCCGCCGTGCTGGGGGACGTAGACGTCGTCCAGCCCGTCGCCGTTCACGTCCCCGACCGTCACGCCGACCTGGCCGGCGTACACGTTTCCGTCCAGGCGGTCGAGGCGGAAGTGGTAGGCGTCCACGCCGCGCAGGAACTCCTCCTCGTAGCGCGGGATCCCGCCCAGGACGTGGTCCGTGACCTCGGCGAACAGCGCGCCCGGCGTGCGGATCTCGTCGTACAGCGCGAGCTCGATCCGGCGCATGGCGACCTCGTAGTCGCTCAGGTGGTCCCACAAGATGCGCCATTCCATGTTGACCTGCAGCAGGCCGCCCTCGGCGGCTGGTCCGTCGAGGCGCACGAGCGCCATGGTGGTGAAGCGCTCCAGTGGCCCCGGCTCGAGCTCCGTCGTGTAGATCTTCACCTTCGTGTGCAGCGCGTGCTCGTCCTCGCCGTCGAAGAGCGCGAGGAGCTCGTGCACGAGGCGGTGGAGCGCCTCGGAGTCGTGCGGCTCGCGCGGGAGTACTCGCGCCTGGCGCACGCGGACGCCGTCGACGTCGTAGGTCGTGGCGAGCTCGGACGGCAGCAAGACGGTCGTGCTCTCGAAGCGCGGGGAGAGGTGCCGGCCGAGCGCCCGCGTCTCGCCTTCGGCCATCCGCTCGACGAACTCCGAGAGGCGCGGCTTCGCCAGCTCGTGCAGCACTTCCGTCGGCCAGCCGTCCTTGGCCGGGTCGAGCCCCTCGAGCTGCGCGCGCACGCCGGCCGCGACCTCCTCGCCGGGCGGCGCGTACTCGGCCAGGGGACCCGACTGCGGGCCGTCCTCGCTCCCGCACCCTCCGAGGAGGAGAGCGACGCACGCGGGCAGGAGACGAGCGGTGCGGAGGGCGAGCATCGGAGGCGGCGGGGACGGCCGCGGAATCGGACCATACGGAGGGCGCAGTCGCCAGGTTGGGCGCCGCGGCGGCAATCACCGGCTTCGACTGCCGACGCCTGCGGAATCTGCTTCTCGAAGGGTCCTCCTGCGGCGTCGAGCGCAGCCCGTGCCCGGGCCCTGCGACCGTGATACGCTTTCCTCGATGGTGCTCCCCGCGCCCCTGCTCGCCGCGGTCCTCCTCGTCGCGCCGCCTCAGGACTGTTTGTGGGAGGAGCGCGCCCCGGCCCCACAGCCGCGCGTGGAGGCGCAGTCCGTCGTGAAGGACGGAAAGCTGTACCTGTTCGGAGGCTTCTACAACCCCAGCCTGTCCGCCACGCCGCGCGTCGACCTGTACGACCCGCAGAGCGACGCCTGGACGCGCCTGGCGGACATGCCCGTGATCCTGACGCACCACACCGCCGTGCTCGACGGGGACACGGTCTGGATCGTCGCCGGGTTCCTGGGGGACAACGGGGGCCCGGTCATGCCCTCGGTCCTGCGCTACGACCTTGCCGGGGACACGTGGTCCTTCGGGCCCCAGCTCCCCGAGCGTCGGGCCGGCGGCGCCCTCGTGCTGCTCGAGCGCAGGCTGCACTACTTCGGCGGCTTCTCCAGCCGAATCGCCAGCGCCGGCGAGCACTTCGTGCTCGACCTGGACGACGTCGACGCCGGTTGGGACAGCACTTCCTTCGCGCCGCTGCCGGTGGCGCGCGGCCACCTGTCGGGGGCGGTCCTGGAGGGCGCGATCTACGCTATCGGCGGGCAGATCGGCCACGACGTCTCGCCGCAGGATCTCGCCGACGTCGACCGCTACGACCCGCAGGCGAACGCCTGGATCCCGGTGGCGAGCCTGCCGTTTCCGCGCTCGCACTTCGAGGCGGCCACCTTCGTCGACGACGGCCGCATCGTGATCTGCGGCGGCCGCAACAACCAGCCCGGCGGCGCGGCCAACCTGGCGCACGTCACCGCCTACGACCCCGTCCTCGACGAGTGGAGCGAGCTCCCGCCGCTCCCGGCGGCTTGGCTCGGCACCTCCGTGCGGCCGATCGGCGATCGTCTGTTCGCGACGACCGGCGGCAGCAGCGGGAACATCCCCGAGGCCGAGAACTTCGCGCGCGAGATCGACGCGAACCTCCTGCCGACGACGCGTATCAACGCGGGCGGCGGCCCGCTCGCGCTCTCGCAGGCGTGGTGCTCGGACGCGTTCTTCGAGGGCGGCATGTCCCTCAGTGCCGGATCACCATCGATCGCGGGGACGACGGAGGACGAGCTCTACTGGACGGAGCACGTCGGCACGCTCGCCGTCCCCAAGGTCTTCAACTACCGCCTGCCGGTGACGCCGGGCGACTATCGGATCACGCTGCACTTCGCCGAGACGTTCTGGAGCAACTCCGGCCAGCGCGTGTTCGACGTGCTGCTCGAGGGGGAGACCCTGCTCGACGACTACGACATCGTCGCCGAGGTCGGTCCGCTGACCGCGGACGTGCACGTCTTCGACGCGAAGATCGTCGACGGCCGGATGGACCTCGTGTTCCGTTCGACGGTCGACCGGCCCAAGCTGTCCGCGCTCGAGGTCGAGCGGCTCCCCGACGGCTTCCTCGAGGTCACCTGCCCCGGCGGTCCCAACTCCGTCGGACCGGGCGCGCGCCTATACTTCCTCGGCAGCACGAGCATCGCCGAGCAGAACATGACGCTGATCGCCAAGGACCTGCCGCCGAACCGGCCCGCGTACCTCGGCGTCAACGGATCGCAGGTCTCGATCCCGTTCGGCGGCGGGACGCTGTGTCTGGGCGCGCCCGTCTTCCTGAGCCCGCTCCTCTCGACCGGGCCGGAGGGAGTGATCCGAGCGCCGGTCCCGCTCGGCCCACTCACGCCCGTCGGGCCGGCGTGGAGCTTCCAGGTGGTCTACCTGGACGTAGCGCCGTTCCGGCTGAACTTCTCCAGCGCGCTGCTGCTCCACTTCACGGACTGACGAGGGCCCGTACGGGTTCAGGGCAGGAAGCTCTTCCGCTCCTTCAGCTTCCTCGGCAGGTACTCGTCGATGACGAAGTTGAGGCCCCACTTCGCCAGGGCCTGCTGCTCCGCGCGCACGCCCATCCTGACGAGCTGCTCGATCGCCTTGACCCAGGGCTTGTGGCTCTTGAAGAAGGGGTCGTTCTTGAGCGCGTCCTTGGCGCGCTTCACGTCCACCGCCTGGAGCGGGTGGGTCGCGTCCTCGAGCTTGAAGTCCTCGATGTCCTGCGGCGTCACGCCCAGGTACCTGGCCTCCGGCACGCAGAAGAACCGGTTGATGTGCGCGGCGTTGCCGGAGCCGACCTTCAGCGTGCGGTAGATGTTCGCGATGCCGTAGGGGTCGCAGTCGACGAAGGCGTAGACAGGGATCTTGGCCTGCTCCGAGAGGAGTCGCACGAAGCGACGAGTCGCTCGCGTCGGCACGCCTCCCATCTCGATCAGGATGCACGCGCCGGTCTTCCAGAACTTGTGGTTGTTCAGGCGCTGGAACATGCCGCCGGTCTCGATCACCAGGACGAACTTGGCGTCCGTCTGGAACTTCAGGTGCTCGACCGAGTGGGGGATCGAATAGGAGCCCGTTCCGAAGCCGGTGCAGTCGATGTCGATGCGCGCACCGGTCTCGGGGTCGCGGTCGATCACCACCAGGTTTCCGGCGACGGAGCCGCCGTGCTCTTCGGGATAGAAGCGCAACTGCTCGCGCGAGAGCCCGTCGATCGAGGCCAGCGCCTCGATGTCGTCCATGACCGCGTCGGATTCGGGCTGGTCGTTGAACTTGCAGTCGCCCCAGTTCTTGGAGACGTAGTAGGCCTCCCGTTTCGTGGCGAAGTCGTCGTTCTCGACCATCTCCTTCGAAATGGACATGAGCCGTAGCGTCTGGGCGAAGTTGCGCACCGTGTTGACCGACAGGGCGCGCACCTTGCGACCCGAGCCGAGCTCGAAGTAGCCGATCTTCCGGTCGTACTTGACGTTCGCGAGCGAGCGGATCGGGAAGCGCAGCTCCGGGAGCGTGCGTGCCGCGATCTTGTGCTGGACACGCTCCGCCGTGCCGGAGATCAGACTCAACGTCTTCTTGTCGAGGTCGTCGAGGTGCGGTTTGCGCCGACGCGCCGTCGTCACCTCCGTGCGGGGCGCAGCCTTCGACGACGCCTTCTTTGCCTTCTTCGCCATGGTGCCGTCCTTGGGGTGGCTAGAACCTGCGCGAGCGGTGCAGGACGTCCTCGAGCGTCTCGACGGTCGAGTCCCGCTCCTTGTCCGTCAGGTCGAGGATCTCCTGGAGCGCGATGCCGATGTGCGGGATGTACTTCTCGATGTAGCTGCGCTTGTCGAACTCATGTTTGAGCCGCTTGCCCTTGCGGATGTGCGCGCCGAGCTTGCGTCCGCACTCCTGCAGGCCGAGCTTCAGCTCCTTGAGGATCTCCGGGTAGGCCGCGATGGCTTCCTTCGACTCGGACGTGAACGGGACCCACACGCTGGCGATGTGGACGAGCACGGCCATCGGCGCCACCGGCAGTGCGCCCTTCGACTGCGACAGTCCGTAGGAGCGCCAGTTGGTCTGGATGACGGCCTTGGTGATGGAGCAGGCGGATTGCTGGTACAGGAGCGGGACGCGGTTCGCGAAGCGCAGTACGCGGCAGGGCTCGTCCGCATCCGCGACCAGGTCCTCGTGCGCGGTCTTCGGGTCCGCGCGCTTCTTCTTCGTGATGCGGCCCTCGTCGGTCAGCTCGAGGCCGACTCCTCCGGGTTTCCCGTAGGCGATGCCGACCTCGACCTGGAACGGGTTGCCGCGGTAGACGGCGGCTGGACGCGTCGTCGAGACGTACAGGTCCGCCTCGATCTCCTTCCGGAGTCCCTTGAGGATGAGCTCCTCGCCGATGGGCGCGATGCAGTCCGTGGCCGGCGCGCTGATCTTCGCCTCCTGGATCGCCTGGTGCAGTGCGCTGGCCTCCTCGCGCGCGATGCGACTGGGGTAGGACTTGGTCGTCAGTCCCTTGCCCGCGGCCTTCACGATGTTCTTCGCGGACGTGGCGCCGACGCGGCTGAACTCCTCCTGCAGGAACCCGCCCAAGGAGCGCGCCTTCGTCTCCTTCAGCATCTGGATCAAGCGCCCGAGTTCGATGCCGTGGGGGTGCGGCTTGATCTCGATCGTCTCGGGCGGGAGGTCCTTCGTGTTGCGCTCGTAGACGATCTTCTCGCCGGTCGGATCGGTGTAGTGGATCTCGAGGTGCGGGTTCGCGATCGCCGTCTGCTTGAGGTACATGTCGACCGAGCGCTGGCCCTTCTGGTACTTGGCCTCCATCTCGATCTCGACGCGCGTCCCGTGGGCCCGGCCCTCCCACTCGATCTCCTCGTCGCGGTGGATGTCGGGGCGGTTCTTGGCGGTGTCGATCGCCAGCTCGAACTCGTGCGCCTTCCGCTTCGGGCTGGTGCGCGAGATGATCTTGATCGGCTTGCCGGTCGTGAGCTGGCCATACATGCCGGCAGCGCTGATCCCGATGCCCTGCTGCCCCCGGCTCTGGGAGAGCTTGTGGAACTTCGAGCCGTAGAGCAGCTTCCCGAAGATCTTCCCGACCTGCTCCTTCACGACGCCTGGACCGTTGTCCTCGACGACGATCCGGTACCGGCTCTCCCCGGTCTGCTCGATGGCGACCTGGATCACCGGCAGGATCCCGGCCTCCTCGCACGCGTCGAGCGAGTTGTCGACCGCTTCCTTGATCGCGGTCAGCAGGGCCTTGAGCGGCGAGTCGAAGCCCAGCAGGTGACGGTTCTTGGTGAAGAACTCCGAGACCGAGATCTCGCGCTGCCGCTCCGCCATGGACTGGGCCGTCGCGCGCCGTCGATCGGGCTGGGCCTTGGTCCGGCGGGCGGACTTCGCCTCGGGATCGCTCTCGGCGATCTTCTTCTCGGTCTTCTTGGCCACGGCGGCGGGAGGAGCCAGGTCGTCGAACAGGGTGGGAGCTTCGGTCGGATCCAG